>Ga0209212_1003094_pt1 | contig 22520 bp, 26 predicted proteins | sample RifGroC2_FD_183996 | JGI IMG/M metagenome (GOLD analysis project Ga0209212, IMG submission 183996) | Groundwater microbial communities from Rifle, Colorado, USA - Groundwater C2 (SPAdes) (version 2) | ecosystem: Environmental > Aquatic > Deep subsurface > Groundwater | place: Rifle, Colorado... | reverse complement strand
GGAGTTTCCTCCTGACGGCAATTGTTGGCAGGAGGAAACTCCTGCCAACACTCAAAATGAGTTCCCCTCTTTAGCAAAGAGGGGTTAGAGCCTGCCCCTGCATGTATTAAACAGGGGGGAGATTTGAATATGGATTTTCGGGGCAAAAACACCCATACAGTAATTTACCCTGTTACACGCAGGACGCCATAGCCTTTAGGCTGGGGAGAAATAAGTTGATATGTTTCTCGTAGGGGAGGGGCTTGTCCCCTCCTATTTTCCGGGAAACCATGAGGGCCTGCCTACTTTTGGTAGCGGATAGCGTAAAGGGTTGGGGAAATAAAGGAGAATAATGGAGATACTATATTATGACTGATTTTCTCATCACCCATTATCACACAGCAATAATAATTTTTTTATCAACGGTGTTAATCACCAACATCCCCATAGGCTTTTACAGAAAAAGATTTACAAAGTTTTCCAGGCCATGGGCGAGGTGCATTTATATCCCGATACTGGTGAATATTATTTTAAGAAGGTTATTTGGACTCAGTTATGGCATTATCCCTTTAAGCATTTTATTTCTCCTTGCAGGTCAATTTATAGGTGCAAGGATTAAAAGGGGTGATTTAGATAATAACAGCAAAGGAAGTCCTATCCCCGGCTGAAGAAAAGTTTGAAAGATGGAGGAAGACGGTTGGTTTTGTTCTCGGTCCTCTATGCTTTCTTATTCTCTATTTTCTGCCAATCCCTACCCTTTCTCCACAGGCGCATAAGCTTGCAGCGATCCTTAGCCTTGTCCTTGTTTTTTGGATTTCAGAAGCAATTCCAATCCCTGTAACAGCTATCCTTGGCGCTATTTTAAGTGTTCTCCTCGGTATTGCGCCTGCTAAAGATGTGTTTGCACCCTTTGCAGACCCCATTGTCTTTCTCTTTATTGGCAGTTTCATCATCGCAGAGGCCATCACCCTTCATCACTTAGACAAAAGATTCGCATTCGCAATTTTTTCACTGCGGTTTATTGGGGAAAACCCTTACAGAGTTCTCTTTGCCTGCGGCGCTATATCAGCAATTATCTCCATGTGGATGAGCAATACTGCTGCCACTGCAATGATGCTTCCCATAACGCTCGGCGTGCTGAAGGCTATGGATGAACTCCATAAAGAAGCGGGAGGAACCTCTCCTATCATGGGGAGCAGGTATGCAACAGGTATGATGCTGATTATTGCATACGGCGCATCTGTTGGAGGCATTGCAACGCCCATTGGCACCCCTCCAAACCTGATAGGTATCGGTTTTATACAAAATCTTGCTGGTACGAAAATTACCTTCTTTGAATGGATGCTATTTGCAGTACCTCTAACAATTGTGATGTTTACATTTTTATATCTCATCATGAGATTCCTCCACCCATCTCCTATGGTCAGCCTTAAAGGAATTAAGACATATGTGGCAAATGCAAGAGGGAACCTTGGGAGATGGAATAGGGGAGAGAGAAATACTGCTATCGCATTCTTAACAGCGGTCTTCCTATGGCTATTTCCAAGCATAATTTCTCTGATCCTCGGAAAGGATTCTCCCTTTTCAAAATTTATAGGCTCAAGGCTTGATGAAGGTGTTGTAGCTGTGCTGGCAGCATCGCTCCTTTTTATTTTACCGGTCAACTGGAAAGAAAGACAGTTCACCATGCACTGGGAGAGGGCTGTAAGGATTGACTGGGGCACAATTTTATTATTCGGCGGAGGGTTGAGTCTCGGAAAACTCATGTTTTTTACAGGCCTTGCAGAGGTGATGGGAAAGGGGCTCACCGGTATTACCGGGGCTTCAAGCCTCTGGGGTATAACTGCTGCTGGAACCTTACTGGCAATCATTATAAGCGAGACAACATCAAATACTGCATCAGCAAATATGGTAATCCCTATAATGATAGCCATTGCAAAAGGCGCAGATGTATCGCCAATACCACCTGCATTGGGCGCATGTCTCGGCGCAAGTTTCGGCTTTATGCTCCCTGTCTCCACACCGCCAAACGCAATTGTTTATGGCTCAGGTGTTGTGCCAATCCTTAAAATGCTCAGGGCAGGGATAATATTTGATATTATCGGCTTTATCATAATTGTTGCTGGATTGATGATTTTATGCCCGCTGATGGGATGGACGTAAATAACATTGCAAAATGAAAATTGCAAAGTGCAAAATTCAAGTCTCCCTCCCTCTTTTCCCCCCCTTGATGGGGGAGGGAAGGGTGGGGGTGAGTTGCGGAAGAAAGTAGCCCACAAGTCTCGCTTGTGGGTTAGAGGTGTATTAATTGTTTTTCTCAGCTTCCTTATCTTTTCATCCTGCACAAAATCTATTTCAGAAGAAGATAAACTTAAAAGCATAGTCAACGAAGTTGCAGAGGCTGCACAGAAAAAGGACATTGATGGGATACGGAAACATATCTCCAAATCATATAAAGACCAGGAGGGAAATGATTATGATAGCGTAAGAAGGATTCTCTTGTATCACTTCATCAGGGCAGAGACGGTTTCTGTATTTGTAAGGAGCGTAGATGCAGAGGTAAAGGAAGATACTGCCATTGTAAGGGCAAATGTCATTCTTGTCAGAGGCAAGGAAATAAAGAGCATCAGCGATATAATCCCGGAATCTGCCGCAGGCTACAGATTTGAGATGATATTCAAAAAAGAGGGCAAGGAGTGGAAGGTTGTGAGCGGGGCATGGCAAAATGTGGGGGCGGCGGGGTTGTTGTAAAATAGAATCTAACTTTTTATATGGAGCAAGGCAACCATGTTGCCGTAAACTTTGGAGCAAGCCGACCGTGTCGGCGTAAATTAAAATGATAGAAACATATAAAACCTATAGCCATACCCCGCCGCATTTGTACCGCCCGGGAGCAAAATATTTCATTACTGCATCCACATTCAGGAAAAAGAAGTTGTTTGACGATAAGGCAAAGGAAAAGCTGTTTTCATCTTTACTGAAATCCTGCAAGAATAATGGCTGGGAGCTTGAGGATTGGGTCATACTTGATAATCATTACCACATGATGTTGACTGCTCCTCAAGACAAGATGAATCTTTCAAAATTTATAGCTGAATATCATAAATTTACAGCGATATTCATAAAAAAGAATAACCCCGAAGCAATATCATTGCCGAGAATTTTCGACAATTATTGGGATGCCTGTATTAGTTATGAGAAATCTTATTACGCAAGATTAAATTACATATATTACAATCCTGTTAAGCACGGCTGCACTCAAAAGGCTGAAGATTATATATGGGGAAGCCTTTATACCAGATATCGCGATAACAAGGTATATATTGAGAGGCTGCGGAAAGAGTTCCCATTTGATAAAATAGATATTGAAGATGACTACTAACGGCGAAGTTTCTGCCGTTATATAGAACGAGCCGACCGTGTCGGCGTATTAACGGCAACACGGTTGCCTTGGTCCAAAATTATGCAACACAAATTCATTGCTGACACAATGCTCGGTAAACTCGCCAAATGGATGAGGATAATGGGTTGCGATGTGGAATATTTCTCAGATATACCCGATAAAGAACTTGCGGAAAGGGCATATACAAGCGGTCGAATTATTCTTACCAGGGATACTCTGCTTATCAGGAGAAGGAAGGTAAGAAATAATCATTTTTTCATTCAGAGTGACAGCTATAAAGAGCAGCTCAGGCAGGCCGTAAAACACTTTTCCATAGACCCTTATACGCAAATCCTGACTAGATGTATTATATGCAATCAGCCATTGATAACTCTTGATAAAGCAAGTATAAAGGACAAAGTGCCTGCCTATGTGTATGAGACTCAGGATTCATTTGAAACCTGCCCATCATGCAAAAGGATATACTGGGATGCAACCCATAAGGAAAGGATGGTTAAACAGCTTGAGGAGATGTTAAGGGGAATATGAGAATTTTTCAATATCTCCCCTTCCTCGATAGAAGGGGCTGTATTTTATGATTGCAATGTTCCAGCTAAATAATGTATCCTTACAGTAAGGAGGTAAGGAACTATGCTTGCAAAGAAGACATCCAAAAATCAGCTAACCCTGCCGAAGGAAGTCGTCAAGTCGTTCCCTGATGCCGAGTATTTTGATGTTTCGGTAAAGGATAGAAAGATAATTCTCATGCCAGTCAGGATAACCCCTGCTGATGCGGCGCTTGAAGGCATAAGGGACAAATTGAAAAAACTTGGTATTACCGAAGGTGTTGTTGCCGAGGCAGTCAAATGGGCAAGAAAGAAAAAGCGGCAATCAAGATAGTCCTTGATACCAATATTCTTATATCGTCTCTGCTGTTTAAAGGCGAACTTGCAGGAGTCGTAGACCTTTGGAAAAAAGGCAAGATTATCCCAATCTTCTCTGGAGATACCTTTGACGAGTTTAAGACCGTTCTTGGATATCCAAAGTTTTCTCTGACAACACAGGAGATGAAGGTGATTATTGAGGAAGAAGTTCTGCCTTTCTTTGAGGTAATTGAAGTTACGGATAAAATCAAAGGAGCATGCAGGGATGCCGATGATGATAAATTCATTGCCTGTGCCGTATCTGCATCAGCGGATTTTATTGTCACAGGAGACAAGGATTTGCTGGATATGGGCAAATACAAGTCTGTCAAGATTTTAAGCGCTTCTGAATTTTTAAGGATGTTTAAATCTGAGTGAGACATGAAGAAATTTCTCCATACTCTGTTAGAGCACGAGGGGACTGTCCCAGATTTATGGATGGAGCGAAGCAAAGTCCCCGCACTTGTCATTGCGAGGGATGGAGTCCCGAAGCAATCTCAGCCGTTCGGTACAGGCTCCGAATCGGGACTGTCTCCGGCGGACAAGATGTGATAAAAAAGAAAGATGTGTCCTAAGTTGATTAACGATTGAGGTAAAAAAAGAGAATGCCTCTAACGTCTGAAGACAAGGCGCGCGAAATCATTGACAGCCTTCTTGAAAAGGCAGGCTGGCGTGTATGCGACCTTAGTGACGCAAACATCCACGCACATAGTGGTGTTGTTATTAGAAACTTTCCCCTGAAATCCGGCCATGGTTTTGCAGACTATATCTTTTATGTTGACGGCAAGGCGGCCGGTGTTATAGAAGCCAAAAAAGCAGGGGCAACACTAAGCGGTGTAGAGATTCAGTCTGATAAATATAAACATGGGCTGCCTGATGACCTTCCTGCGTGGTATCGGCCATTGCCGTTTTGTTATCAGTCTACCGGTGTTGAAACGCGATTCACAAACGGATTAGACCCGGAGCCGAGGTCACGCGATGTTTTTTCATTCCATAAGCCTGAGACACTTCTGGAATGGCTTACTGAAGATGTCCCGGCAGAGGCATTGCAAGCCGCAGAGAGATTTTCCATTTACAACAAGCCCTCCACCTTCTACAAAAGACTTCAAAAATTGCCTCCTCTGATTGAAGAGGGTCTCTGGTCAGCGCAGATTAAGGCAATCAAGAATCTCGAAAAATCGCTTTCTGAAAACCGTCCCCGCGCCCTTATCCAGATGGCTACAGGGAGCGGAAAGACATTCACTGCTGTTACATTTATTTACCGCCTCCTTAAATTTGCAAAGGCTAAAAGGGTTTTGTTCCTTGTTGACAGAAAGACGCTCGGCGCCCAGACACTTAAAGAATTTCAGCAATATGATTCGCCGGACAGTCCTTTTAAGTTCACAGAGGAATTTATTGTCCAGCATCTTCAGTCAGGTACTATTGATAAGACAGCCCGTGTCTGCATATCCACAATCCAGAGGCTCTACTCAATCCTTAAAGGCGAAGACATAGACCCTGAACTTGAGGAGGAATCATTGTTTGACCATGCCGACCTTTTCAAGGAGCCTCCGCCTGTTGAGTATAATCCCATCATCCCGCCGGAGACCTTTGATGTAATCGTTACAGACGAATGCCACCGCTCAATTTATAACTTATGGCGTCAGGTGCTTGAGTATTTTGATTCATCCATAATCGGCCTTACTGCCACGCCCAACATGCAGACATTCGGATTTTTTAATCAGAACCTTGTCATGGAATATCCGCATGAGCAGGCTGTAGCGGATGGCGTGAATGTGAACTACGATGTCTATCGCATAAGGACAAGAATTACACAGGCTGGCTCAAAGGTTGATGCAGGCTACTTCATTGACAGGCGAGACAGGGAGACGAGGGCAGTCAGGTGGGAAAGGCTTGATGAAGAGCTTGAATATAATGCCAATCAGCTTGACACAGATGTTGTTGCAATAGACCAGATAAGGACAGTCATCAAGTCATTCAGGGATAATCTTTTTAAAGAGATTTTCCCCGGACGCAAAGATGTCCCTAAGACTCTTGTCTTTGCAAAGGATGATTCCCACGCAGAAGACATTGTGAAGATTATCCGTGAGGAGTTTGCAAAGGGAAATGAGTTCTGCCAGAAGATTACCTATAAGACAACCGGTGTCAGTCCTGAGCAGCTTATACGCGATTTCAGGACAAATTATTTTCCCCGCATTGCAGTTACCGTTGATATGATTTCAACAGGCACGGACATAAAGCCGCTTGAGATTGTCTTTTTCATGAGGAATATAAAGTCCCGCTCCTTCTTTGAACAGATGAAGGGAAGGGGCGTTCGTGTAATAAACCCAAATGACCTTCAATCAGTCACGCCTGATGCAAATGCAAAGACACACTTTATTATTGTTGATGCAGTAGGCGTATGCGAGCAGGACAAGACAGACTCAAGGCCGATGGAAAAGAAACCCTCCATTTCTCTTGAAAAACTCCTTCAGGCAGTAGCGCTGGGCAATACCGAGCCTGATGTGATCTCTTCAATAGCAGGCCGTCTTTCAAGGATTGAAAAAAGGCTCAGCCGCGAAGAAAAGGAAGAGATTAAAAGGCTTAATAATGGACAGGGCATTAAGGATTTGATGGCAACGCTTGTTCAGTCCATTGACCCTGACCGGCACATTGAGAGCGCAAAGACGGATTTCGGAAATGATGCGCCTTCAGAGGAGCAGATAAAACAGGCTTCAAACAAGATAATAAAAGAGGCGGTCAAGCCGTTACATAATCCTGAACTCCGAAAAAAGATTATTGAACTGCACAAGACCCTTGAGCAGACTATTGATATTATCAGCAAGGATGAAGTTGTTGCAGCGGGGTTTGATGCGGACGCATTGGAGAAGGCGCAAAAGACAGTTACATCCTTTGAGCAGTTCATAAAAGAGCATAAGGATGAGATTACTGCCATTCAGATACTTTACAGCAGGCCGTATAAGGCGCGTCTACGCTTTGAAGATATAAAAACCCTTTCAGAGATGATAGAGAAACCGCCTTATCTATGGCGCGTTGACAGGCTCTGGGATGCGTATGCAGCATTAGAAAGGTCAAAGCCTGCCCCTGCACGTCTTAAGCAGGGGGTGCGGGGCGCAAGCAGCCAGAGGATTCTCACAGACCTTGTTTCATTGATACGATTTGCAATCCGTCATGATGAGCTTGAACCTTTCAGCGAGCATGTGCATGAAAGGTTTAATAAGTGGATTATTCTGCAGGAATCAGCAGGAAAGAAATTTGCCCCTGAGCAGATTCGCTGGCTTGAGATGATACGAGACCATATTGTTGCCAACCTGAGCATAGAAAAGGATGATTTTAATTATGTGCCTTTTGCACAGGAAGGCGGCATCGGAAAGGCATATCAATTATTCGGCGAGCAGTTGTGGCCTTTGCTTGACGAGATGAATGAGGCGCTGGCAGCATGAAAAAATTATTGAATGATTTATAGATTTAAAGATGTTAGGGTTCTTTCTCATAATGAGTTGGTAAACCCACACACCAAAGATTCTGGTGTAGGGTAAATCATATTCCCTCACCTTTGATGAGGGAGGCAAACAATTTACCCTCCCCCTTGACGGGGGAGGGTTAGGGTGGGGGTGATTCTACGACAAACAGAATAACAACATTGGGGAAAGCCCTCAGGAAAAAACCTACAGATGCAGAACGACTGCTCTGGAGCCGCTTGAGAATGAAACAGATGGAAGGATTGAAATTCAGGAGGCAACAGCCCATAGACAATTACATAGTTGATTTTGTTTGCTTTGAAAACCGCATTATCATTGAAGTGGATGGCGGACAACATGCGGCGGGAAACAAGAAAGATAGGGAAAGAGATACATATCTTAAACAATATGGATTTAAGGTTTTGAGGTTCTGGAACAACGAGGTCTTACAAAATACAAACGGAGTGTTAGCGGTAATAAGGGAGAATTGCTTATCTCACCTCCCACCTTTATCCTCCCCCGCAAGGGGGGAGGAGTTAAAAAAGTCAAGGGAGAGGAAAGTTACCCGCTTGAAATGAGAAAAAGCCAACTTATTGAATGAGCCTCTTGCAAAAGCCGTCATTCCCGTGTAAACGGGAATCCGTATGATTTTAGATTATGTGCTTTACAAACTTATAATTTACTGCCAAATTTAAAATGTAGGAATTTTATAATTAGTAGGAGGAATTATGCGAGCAGTAAAAGTATTGCCAAAAGGACAGATAACCCTGCCTAAAGAAATGAGAAAAAGCCTCGGCATAAAAGAAGGGGATACGCTTGTCATCGAAAAGTCAGATGGAGACATCATTATAAAAAAGGGGAAAACCATTCATGATTATATCGGATTTCTCGCCAAACCCCCGGTCCCTATAGAGGAAGTAATAGAGAAGGCAAGAGAGGAGACTGCTAAAGCAAATAGACAAGTTGATAAAGGTAAGCAGTGGGATGGGCTTTTTAACAGCTTGGAAAAGTTCTCGGATGATTTTATGAATATCAGGGAGCAACCAGAATTACAAAAAAGACATGGAACTAAACTCACTAAGAGAAAAAAATCATGGGCGGTTTAATGAAAAATAATGATGGATTGCCTGAGGGGTGGAAATGGAAAACGTTAGGTGAAATATGTTCAAAACCACAATATGGATGGACTACAAAAGCGAATCCGGAAAACGGAACAGTTAAACTATTACGAACAACAGACATTACATCTGGAGTTGTTGATTGGTCGACGGTTCCTTATTGCACAGAGACCCCAGAAAACTTGGAAAAATATTTAGTCAGTCCCGGAGATATTGTAATTTCACGGGCTGGCTCGGTTGGATTTAGCTATTTAATTACTAATGCTGAAAAAGCCGTGTTTGCGTCATATTTAATCCGATTCAGACCGCATGATAATGTAGACAGAAGATATGTTTACTATTACCTAAAAAGTCCTGCTTATTGGCAGGCTATTGGTGCAAGTAAAATTGGAATTGCTGTTCCAAATGTTAACGCCACTAAACTATCACAAATATCTATTCCTTTAGCACTACCCGTTGAGCAAAAACTCATCGTCTCTGAAATAGAAAAACAATTTTCCCGTCTTGATGAGGCGGTGGCGGCGCTCAAGAGAGTGCGGGCGAGTTTAAAACGCTACAAAGCCTCTGTGCTCAAGGCTGCTGTTGAAGGGAGGATTGTAACTTCCGAGCAAAAAAAATGGAAAACAACAACGGTCGGTGAGGTATCAGAAATAGTAACAAAGGGCTCATCTCCAAATTGGCAGGGTTTTGAATACAGTTCGGAAGGCGTAGTTTTTGTGCGTAGTCAAAACGTTTCTTGGGGTCATCTTGACCTATCTGATGTTGCCCATCTACCATTGGCATTTAATAAGAAGGAAAAGAAATCTGTCTTAAGAACAGGGGATGTGCTATTAAACATCGTTGGTGCATCAATAGGGCGTGCCGCTGTTGCGTCGAAGAGTATTGAAGGCGGTAACATAAATCAAGCTGTTGCAGTTATTCGGCCTTTAAGAGATCGTCTGCTACCCCAGTTTCTTATGTGCTATTTTCTCTCAGAAAAAGTTCAGAAACTGATTCACGCACAGAAAGTAGATGTTGCAAGAGCAAATTATAGTTTAGAGCAGATTAGAAAATTGCCATTGCACTTGCCACCTCTTGATGACCAACATCTAATCGTAGAAGAAATTGAAAGCCGTCTATCTGTTGCAGAAGAAATAGAAGAAATAATTAACATTAATCTCAAACGCGCTGAACGCCTGCGGCAGGCGATTTTGAAAAAGGCGTTTTCGGGAAGGCTTGTATGAAAAAATCCAAGAGATACGATACTTCGCATCTTATAGAAGACCAGGCTGAGCCCGGCTCACGCGGTAGGGTGCTCAGGAACCTCTTACATATCACTCACAAGCGCGAGATGGACAGGCGCGAGAAAGCGGAACAAATGCGCACCATTGAAGAATTGACGGCCATTTTTGCCGTTGACCATCGCTTCACTGCCGCCGACATCTGCAAGATGCATAAAATGTGGCTTGGTACTATCTACGAATGGGCCGGAAAATACCGGCAGGTGAAGGTGAGCAAGGGTGACTTTTCTTTTGCATTTCCTGAACAGATTCCAAAATTGATGGCAGACCTTGATAAAGGTCAGTTCTGCGAATTTACACCTTGCCGTTTTAAATCTCTGAAGGAAGTAATAAAAGCACTGGCAGTTGTCCATACGGAATTGGTGATTATACATCCTTTCCGAGAGGGCAATGGCAGAGTCGCAAGAATGCTGGCTACTTTAATGGCTCTGCAAGCAGGATTGCCGCCTCTGGATTTCAGGGATATGATTGGCAGGGGAATGGCGGAATATATCAAAGCAATTCAGGTGGGTATGGAGAGAAACTATGAGCCGATGGAAAAGGTGTTTAACTCTGTTATTCTTATTACGCTGAGGACGCGTTGATTGAAATAACTTCTTTCAGTTTTTTCTCCATGGATTTGGAGAGCTTTGGGTATATTGTGAGAACTCCTTCGACTGCTGTTGAGGAAGAAACGGATTGATAAAGCAGGGCTTTGCCTAGCTCTGGGTCTTTTAAGTACGGGTTTGTCTCTTTGAGAGATTTTTTAAACATGATTAATTCTATCATATGATGTGAGTGCAAAGAAAGGTTAAAAATATGAGCCCGGCACAAATCGTTCAAAAACTCTGGAATTACTGCAATGTCCTCCGCGATGACGGGATGAGCTATGGGGACTATGTTGAACAGCTTACATATCTCCTTTTCCTCAAGATGGCTGATGAGCGTTCAAAGCCTCCTTATAATCAGAAAAGCCCTATCCCTTCCGGCTACGACTGGCAGAGCCTTCTTAAAAAAGACGGTGATGAGCTTTTTGACCATTACCGCCATATACTTGAAAAACTCGGTCAGGGGAAAAGGCTTTTGGGTTTAATATTCGGAAAGGCTCAGAACAAGTTTCAGGACCCTGCTAAACTTCGGCGTCTGATTGTTGATTTGATTGACAAGGAAGACTGGTCTTCCATGAGCGCAGATGTTAAGGGCGACGCTTATGAGGGGCTGCTTGAAAAGAACGCACAGGACACAAAATCAGGCGCAGGGCAGTATTTCACTCCGCGGCCTTTGATACAGGCGATGGTTGATGTCATAGCTCCAAAACCGATGGAGACAATATGCGACCCTGCATGCGGGACAGGCGGTTTTTTGCTTGCAGCCCACGATTACATACCAAAGCATTACAAACTTACAAAAGACCAGAAACGATTCCTTGATGAAAAGGCATTAAGGGGATGGGAACTTGTCCAGAACACAGCAAGGCTCTGCGCCATGAACATGATGCTTCATGGCATTGGCGGTGATTCAATGCCGATCGCAGTTTCAGACTCGCTTGCAAGCCATCCCGGAGAATATTTTGAGATGGTATTGACCAATCCGCCATTCGGCAAAAAGTCCAGCACAACTATTGTTGCAGAAGACGGAAAGGTTACAAAGGAAAAAGAGACAATTGAGAGGGATGACTTTTGGGCAACGACCTCAAACAAACAGTTGAATTTTGTCCAGCATATAAAATCCCTTCTCAAACAGCATGGAAGGGCGGCTATGGTTATCCCTGACAATGTGCTTTTTGAAGGCGGAGCAGGAGAGACCATAAGGCGCAAACTCCTCCATGAATGTGATGTTCATACGCTTTTGAGGCTTCCGACAGGTCTTTTTTATGCTCAGGGAGTAAAGGCGAATGTCATCTTCTTTGACAGAAAGCCTGCCTCTGAAACACCATGGACAAAAAAGCTCTGGATTTATGACTTCAGGACTAACAAGGACTTTACCCTAAAGACTAACCCTTTAAAGAGAAGCGACCTTGATGAGTTTGTCAAATGCTGTAATCCTGAAAACAGGCATAACAGAAAACCAACATGGTCTGAGAAAAACCCTGACGGCCGCTGGCGGGCATTTGATTATGAGGAATTAATCAACCGAGATAAGGCAAGCCTTGACATCTTCTATCTTAAGGACGAAAGCCTTGAGGAGTCCGAAAACCTTCCTGAACCTGATGTCATTGCCCGCGAGATCGCAGAAGACCTTGAATCAGCATTGGGGCAATTCAGGTTTATTGCCGATGATTTAGGGGAACCGTAAAATAGCGATTGACCCAAAAAATGCAGTTGCATTTTTTGGCAAACGCAATCTTTGGCCAAATACTGCGTCAAAGCTGGCTGTCCAAATACTCACATACTTAAAACAGTATGCTCCGTTTTGTCCAACCAGCTTTTCCTTGTCTTTGGCTCAAATCTTGCGTTTGCCCCGAAAAATAAAAACCAAATGCATTTTTCGGGTTGAAACACTCGCTATTTTACAAACCTGCGATTTGCCTGCCACACTTCGTTATTGGCCAATTTTTACGCCTCACCGTATTCTCCCCCCGTCCCCCTCCATGAGGGGGATAAAGGGGGAGGGCTCGTCTCAAAAATTGTCCGCTGCCCCCGACTGAATCTATCGGGGGCAACTTGCAGGTTTCCCCAAAAATCAATATCTACTTTTGGGGGAAGAATAAGTGGATTGAAACATGCAATACAAATTCATTGCAGACGCAATGCTTGGCAAGCTTGCCAAATGGCTCAGGATAATGGGGTGCGATGTGGAATATTTTTCAGATATACCCGATAAAGAGCTTGCGGAAAGGGCCTGCGCAGAGAAGCGCATAATCCTCACAAGGGATACGCTTCTGATAAGGAGGCGGAAGGTGAGGGGCAATTACTTTTTTGTTGAAGGCGACAGCTACAAAGACCAGATAAGGCAGGTTGTCCAACACTTTTCCATAGACCCAGCTGCAATGCTTCTCACAAGATGTTTGTTATGCAACAGGCTTTTAGCAGATATAAATAAGGGATTAGTAGAAAATAAAGTGCCTCACTATGTTTATGAAACACAGGATTTATTTAAAATATGTCCAGCGTGTAATAAGATTTTCTGGCATGCAACGCATAAGGAAAGGATGATAAGCCAGCTTAAGGCAATTTTGGCCTGATAGCTGCATGGTTTTGTATTATTGATTTGCCTGCAACTCAAATCTATCATTTTACAGTTTACCCGCCATTGACATCTTGTTTGTTCAAGTGTTATCTTTAAAAGCATGTCTTTTAAGTCAGGCTTTGTAGCAATCATAGGCCGACCGAATGTTGGAAAATCTACTCTCTTAAATGCAATCCTTGGAGAAAAGATTGCGATTGTATCTGAAAAACCTCAAACCACCAGAAATAGAATTCGTGGAATAAAAAATACTAAGAATTGCCAGATTATATTTCTGGATACACCAGGCATCCACGAGGCAAAAGGGTATTTGAATGAGTTTATGGTTAAGGAAGCGCTATCAGCCCTTGAGGATGTTGATGTCATAATCTATCTGGTAGAGGCAATAAAGAAAATAAAGGACGAGGAGTTCATCATTCAGAATCTGAAAAAGGTAAAATGTCCTGTTATCCTTGGTATAAATAAGGTGGATATTGTAAGAAAAGACAACATCCTGCCTTTAATAGATGAATACTCAAAGGCCTTTCCATTTAAAGAGATTATTCCATTATCAGCAATGAAAGGAGTGGGGATAGATGAACTCCTGAAGATTGTCATCGAACTTCTTCCTGAGGGTCCGAAATACTTTCCAGAGGATATATTGACAGACCAGGCTGAAAGGTTTATTGTTGCAGAGATTATAAGGGAAAAGGTATTTGAGCTTACCAGACAGGAGATACCGTATTCTACGGCTGTAGTAGTTGAGAAATTTAAAGAGAATCCAAAGAAAAAGCCTGTCCCCGCAGGCATTAAGCGGGGAATTGTCTCTATATCCGCAACAATTAATGTGGAGAGGGATTCCCAGAAAGGGATTATTATCGGAAAGGGCGGAACCATGCTTAAAGAGATTGGCACTCGCGCACGGATGGATATTGAAAGATTACTGGGGACAAAGGTGTTTCTCGAATTATTTGTAAGGGTGCAGAAAGATTGGACTAAGGATAAGAGGGCATTGAAGGAGTTTGGGTATCACTAATGATACCTGATTACACAGATTACAAAGGCAGATTACACAGATTTAAAACCAATCCTTATCTGTGTAATCATATTTTGAAAATCTGTGTAATCAATTGTATATGAAACCCATTGTCGCAATCGTCGGAAGATCAAATGTCGGCAAGTCAACGCTTTTTAACCGCCTTATTGGCAAAAGCAAGGCTATTGTTAAGGCTGAACCTGGTGTAACCAGAGACTTGAATTATGGGGATGTGGTTGAACGAGGAACAACATTTACCCTTATTGACACAGGCGGTTTCGAGGCAATCCCCGCTCGCCCTATGGGAACAGATTTTATCCGCCAAATGCGGACTGTCCCCAGAAAGGGTGATAGGAGGGATTTAACTATCCCTGCCAAGGTAAGAGAGCAGGCCATGCTCGCTATTGAGGAGGCTGATGTTATTATATTTCTCATGGATGGCAGAGATGGATTTCTTCCGTCAGATAGGGATGTGGCAGACATACTGAGAAAATCCGGCAAACCAATAGTTTATGCTGTGAATAAAATAGATACTACCAAGCAAGAACAGGGGGTTTCTGATTTCTTCAGTCTCGGCATGGAAAATCTCTTTCTCGTTTCATCTGAACAGGGAAGGGGGGTTGATGAACTGTTAGATGCAATAATAAGCCTTATTCCAAAGACTCCCATTAAAGAGGAAAAAGAGGAAAGGATAAAACTTGCAATAGTTGGCAGGCCAAATGTAGGCAAGTCTTCTCTTGTCAATAGACTCCTCGGCTATGAGCGTGTTGTGGTAAGCGAGATCCCAGGCACAACCAGAGACGCCATTGATACGCCTTTTAATTATAATAAGAAAAAATATATGCTCATAGATACAGCAGGTATACGAAAAAAGGCGAGGATAGGCATGAGACTGGAACAGTATTCGGTCATGTCAGCAATAAAGAGCATTGAAAGATGTGACATAGCATTCCTAATCATAGATGCCACTACTGGAATAACAGAACAGGATGAAAAGGTAGCAGGCCTTATCTATGAGAGGGGAAAGGGTTGCATCATTGTTGTCAATAAATGGGATTTGCCTGCCAAAGAAACAAATACAGCAAAGGAATATGCGGAGCGGATACGATGGAAGGCAAAGTTTTTGCAGTTTGCGCCGATTATGTTTGTATCAGCAATAACAGGTCAGAGGGTCTTTAAAATCCTTGCAGTAGTTGAAGAGGTATTGACGCAGCTTGAAAAGAGGATACCCACAGCCCAGCTCAATAAATTCTTTAATACATTCAACAAGAATCATCAACCTCCCATTTATAAGAATAAATTAGTAAAAGTCTATTACATAACCCAGACAGACATAAAGCCGCCGACCTTTGTGGGTTTTGTAAACTACCCTGAGGGTATTTATTTTTCGTATGAAAGATTTCTAATAAACCAGATTAGAGAAGCATTTGCGCTGGATAAGGTTCCCATTAGACTTTACTTTAGGAAAAGATGATATGATTGCAAAAGCAGATTATGCAATAATACCCCCTCACCTCAATCCTCTCCCCCTTCAAGGGGGAGAGGGAAGGGCGAAGGGCAATTAATGACCATATTGAGGTGATGATGAAAAAACTCTATATTATTATAGCTGACAGCATAAGGGCATTTTCTTATGATAAGTGCCTTACTATGGCTGCTGCAATATCTTTTTATGCCTTATTCTCTCTGCTGCCGCTCATGTTCCTTCTCTTTTCCTCTATTGGTTTTATCCTTGGAACAGAAACATGGCTTTTTGACCGCATTTTAGAATTTGTTAAAGAGAGCCTTCCATATTTGAGCGACAGTATCGTGGAGGATGTTAGAGGACTTATAGTTAATAGAAGGGTTTTTGGCTGGCTTGGCATTATACTGCTTATATGGAGCGCGGAGTTTGTAATACTCGCTATAAAGGATGCAATGAATCATATCTTTGGAGAAACACAAAAACTGGGTTTTATAAAAACCAGACTGCTTGTCTGGGTAGTATTCTTAATCTGGTGCGCTGTTTTTCTTATTTCTATAGGTCTTCCAGTTGCGGCAGAAATTTTAAGCAGATTTAAAATAGTCGCGCTTGGCATAGATATATCTTACTATCTTGCAAAGAGTATAACCTTTAAATATTTCCTGCCAATTATAATTATGATTATTGCCGTAGCCTTTATATTTAAAATAATGGCCGGGAAGAACATAAAGGCAAGACATGCTATTTTAGGCAGTGTAATATTCTCTGTTTTATGGGAGGCGGCAAAGCACCTCTTTGCCTTGTATCTGACACATTTTGGGAGCTTTAATAGGATGTATGGTTCGCTTGGCGCTATTATGATAATGCTCTTATGGATATTTTATTCTGCTGTTATATTGCTTTTTAGCGCTGAGTTTGTAGCGTCTGTAAAGACGCCGAGGAAGTATTAGCAGTTTGTTTGAAAACTCAACAAACTCTGATTAGACAGATAAAAGATTAGATTTCACAGATTAAAACCCATTGTAATATCGGTGTAATCATTTTTCTTAATCTGTGTAATCAAGCTGTTGATGCCTTTTTCAACAGCCTGTTAGTGACTTGTAAGGCAATAAATATTGCACAGGGATTTATAATTTGTTATAGTTCTTGAAATTTATACATTGGTGATTAAATGAATTATGAAAAATTCATACAAAAAATGGAATCAGAGCATGCCTTGATAAGGCAGGCATTTGATAAACTGAAGTCAATAATAGATAGTGGCAGCATCAGCGATAGCGCATTTATATTGACTGTTGTTGAACAACTTAAAAGCATACTTACTGTTCATTTAAAGGATGAGGATAATCTATTTTATCCTGACATGAGAAAAAAGGCTGTTGAACTTAAGCAAGAAGCTTTGCTGCCTGCCCTTGATATCTTTATAGGGGATATGAAAGGCATTTCCAAAAGGGTCTTTAATTTCTTTACAAAATATAATACCGAAAAGGCGATTTCAGCCAATGAAAAAGCGTTTATCAACGGCATTGTTGAAATAAGGGATGCATTAATTAAAAGGATAGATTCTGAGGAAAAAACCCTGTATTACATCTACAAGGCATATCACGACTTATGATAAGACCTTACAAAGGCATAACCCCCAAAATACATTCAACAGCATATATAGAAGATAGCGCCCAGATAATCGGCGAAGTAGAAATTGGAGAATATTCAAGTGTCTGGTGCAATGCTATCCTGAGAGGGGATGTCCACTTTATCAGGCTTGGTAAAAGAACAAATATACAGGATAACTGCGTTCTGCACGGCACAAAAGGGGGTTACCCGGTTATTCTTGGTGATGATATTACAGTTGGTCATAATGTTACCCTGCATGGATGTGTGGTTAAAGACAGGTGCCTTATCGGCATGGGAGCAATAATACTGGATGGCGTCGAGATCGGCGAGGATTCTATCATAGGCGCAGGAGCGCTTGTAACTGAGAAAACTATTGTTCCTCCAAAAAGCCTTGTCATGGGACTACCTGGTAAGGTTGTGAGACCGCTTAAAGACGAAGAGGTCGCAAGAATCTTAAAGTCAGCAAAAAACTATATTGAATATTCTAAAGACTATAAGGAGATAAGATGATTACGCTGAGGACTCTCTGAAAAACTACCTTTTAAAAAATTGTCATGCCCGAATGTCTCTATCGGGCATCTATAACTTGTTGATTGTAAAAAAACTGGATTCCCGATAAAAACCTCGGGAATGACAGAAAAAGAGTTTTTCAGAGTGTCCCTGATTGTAAAGGCAGATTACACGCCTGAGGCAGATTCTCAATAACATTTTTGTGCAACCCCGCTTAGCGGGGTGTAATCGTTTTTAAAATCTGCGTAATCCCTCATCAAACAATGTTTGAAAATCTCAATTTTTTAGAACTGCTTCAAAAAGGCGGAATCACAGTAATTATACTTGCCTGTTTTTCCATTCTCTCTATTGGCGTGATGATGGAGAGGTTCTGGACTTTTTTTAAATTCAGGAGAAATCTGAAAATATTTTTCACCCGCATTACACGGGCCTTGGAAAAAGGGAGAGTAGGGGAGGCATTCGATATTTGCAAAAAAGACGAGCCCTTAGCAAGGATTTGTAAGGCAGGACTTCAACGTTATAGGGATAGCAAGGTCGCGGTTGGAGAGGCAATGGAATTGGCAGCGAGACAAGAGATTCTTTATCTTGAAAGGTATCTTGGAATCCTCGGAACTATTGGGAACACAGCCCCGTTTATAGGGCTTTTTGGCACTGTGCTCGGCATCATTCGTGCATTCCATGATCTGGCAAGGACAGAAGGGGCAGGGCCGTCTGTTGTGGCGGATGGGATTGCAGAGGCGCTTGTCGCAACTGCCGCAGGGCTTTTTGTGGCAGTGCCGGCAGTAATTGCATATAATTATTTTATTCGAAAGGTAAACAGTATAACTGTAGAAATTGAAGGCAAGGCAGCACAATTTATAGATATGCTTTTTGAACCTAATCACTCCCAATCCCTCCCACGTAAAGAAGGGGAGGATGTAGGCGAGGGCGAACGTAGGCGAACATAACAGCTATGAAACATCCATAATCTAACGGCCGCAAAAGAGCATGAAAATTTCATGTTTGTCATTCCTGCGGACTTTTAGCAGGAATCCAGTTCTTTGCCTTTTACGCCCGACTGAATCTATCGGGGGTGAATTCCCGCTTAAGGTTGTCCTCGCAGGTGATAAGCGGGGAACATGCGTGAATGACAGATTTGAGGTGTTTTCGCATGAAAAAATGGAATCTGACCCATAATAGTCATAAGATTATCTCTGAGATAAATATCACTCCATTGACTGATGTCATGCTTGTCTTGCTTGTGATTTTTATGGTGACAACGCCGCTTCTGGTAATGGAGTCATTCAAAATAAAGTTGCCAAAGGCGGTTACAGCAGACACTGAAACAGGGAAGGGGATTAATATTTCTATTACTCCAGAAAAGATTATCTATCTCAACAATAAAATAGTGGAATTGGAAAGGCTTTTTGATATTCTAAAGGCTGAACTCACCATAGTATCTGAAAAAACCGTTATCATAAAGGCAGATAAAGATATCCCCCATGGCATGGTTGTTAAGGTTTTAGATACAGCTAAGCAGGCAGGTGCAGAGAAGCTGTCTATAGCAACAGAACCAGAGAAATAGTTTTCTAATTTCTAATACCTAATTTCTAATTTAACAATAGGTAAACCCCCAGCTTTGAGACTGTGTCATAATGTCATTGCGAGGGAGCGCAGCGACCGAAGCCTTGTCCCGATCCGCCTGAGGCGGAGAGGGAACTCTCGAGATTGCCACGGGCTTTGCCCTCGCAACGACCTTTCGGGTCGGATTGCCACGCTCCCTTCGGTCGCTCGCAATGACAAAAAGAGGATTATGACACAGCCTCTTTGCTGGGGGACTCGCAGAGTTTGACATTTACAGGATTGTGCTTTGTTCCGCTATAAATATTTCGGTTTTCACTGTTGTCATGCCCGAATGGTTCTATCCCCGATAGAAACATTCGGGGAGGCATCCAGTCATAAAATATGGATTCCCGCTAAATACCCCCGATAGATACATTCGAGGGCAGGCTCTGCGAGAATGACGATTCGATGGTTTTGATTTTAACAGATTGCGATTAGCCCCCTTTGAGGGGGCAGCAATCATAAAACCTCCGGCTTTGCCGGAGGATACTAATACAAACGCACTAAGTATTGTTACATTGTCATTGCGAGCAAAGCGAAGCAATCTCATAGTTTGAGGGGATTATGGAGCCTGTTCCGATCCGCCTCAGGCGGAGAGGAATCTCCATGTTTGCTGAATCTGCTGCAAGCAACAGGAATGCATGCTCCAAGTTTGCTTCGGCTTCGCCTCGCAACCGCTCTGCTCCTCGTAATGACACATTATTTAATGCGTTTGTATTAATTGGAAATTGGGAATCAGGGATTGAGAATTGTATCACCTGTCAGGGGTCATAAGTCAAAAAATAAATGCGTTGGGCATCTATAGATATAGGAACAAATACATTAAGACTCCTGATTGCGGATATAGATAATAAAATCCCGAAGCGTCGGGACAAAAAACTAAAACCCATCATCGTAAAGAGAATTATTACAAGACTCGGAGGCGATTATACAGAACAGGGGGGCATAGATAGGGAGGCTAAGGAGAGGACAATAGGGGCGCTCAAGATTTTTTCTGAGAAGATAAAAGAATATCATGTAAAACAAGTAACGGCAGTTGCAACCAGCGTGGTGCGCAGGGCAAGGAATAGGGAAGAGTTTCTTAAGAATGTTTTTGAACAGACAGGAATAAAAGTGGATATAATATCAGGGGATGAAGAGGCGCGATTAGCTCTTTTAGGGGTGTTGTCAGTTATACGTGTGGGGACAGATTTCATCCGCCAAAGGCGGACTGTCTCCAGATGTCTTGTCATTGACATCGGCGGCGGGAGCACTGAGTTTATTGCTGTAGATTCTGGAAAAATGATCGGGGCGTGGAGTATGGAGATGGGGGTTGTGCACCTCACAGAAAAATATCTCAAGACAGACCCGCCGACTCACAGTGAGTTAGACGCAATGGAAACTGAGATTGAGAGGATAATTTGCGATTTACGATCTACGATTTACGATTTGGTGTTTTTTAATCCGAAATCTGAAATCCGAAATTCTGAATCCGAAATCTTTGTCGGCACAGCAGGCACGATTACAACACTGGCTGCTATTGACCAAAAGCTTGAAAAATATGAGTCTGACAAGATAAATAATTACATATTGAGCTACGAGGCTATTAAAAAGATATACCATCATCTTGCTTCTCTGCCACTGAAACAAAGGGAAGAAATACTCTCTCTTGAAAAGGGAAGGGAAGACATAATAATTCCAGGCGCAGCCATTGTATTAAAGGCTATGAAAATGTTCGGTTTTGATAAGATGACAGTAAGTGATGCCGGACTTTTAGAAGGGATACTGTTAGATAAAATCCCAGACTGTTAATCGTTATGAATCTCTCATGAGCCTCTGGCTCATCCGCCTTTGGCGGAGGGCATGAAAATTGGATTTTTGTAGCGTTGGGGTTTATCCCCAACGGCACGCTAAGCGTGCCAACAAAAAACCGTTGCCCATAAAGGGCAACGCTACGATAATGTGAATATGAAACATTTTCGGGACAAAAATAAAAACATATATGCAGTAATCATGTCAGGAGGAACCGGCACAAGGTTCTGGCCACTGAGCCGTGAAAGCTCACCAAAGCAGATGCTCAAGATTGTCGGCGAGGATACAATGATACGGCAGACCATAAAACGGCTGCGCGGTTTTATATCTCCCGGCAATCTCTTTATCGCCACCAATAGAAAGCAGGCATTTGATCTAAATCTTCACCTTGAAGACCTTAAGAAGGATAACTATCCATTCGGTATAATTGCTGAACCAGTGGGTAAGAATACTGCGCCGGCAATAGGTCTTGCGGCAATTCGTCTCAAGAAAATCAACAGCAATTCAATCATGATTGTCCTTCCTGCTGACCACAGTATCAGCAATGAGAAGGCATTTATTGATGTGTTAAAAAAGGCAGTTCAGGGCGCTGAGAAAGGCCATCTTGTCACTATGGGTATAAAACCAACGCGGCCTGAAACAGGGTATGGGTATATCAAGATAAAGCAAGGGGCAAGGGGGAAGGGGCAAGGGATTTTTAAGGTTGAACGATTTGTTGAAAAGCCTGATGTTAAAACAGCGCAGAGATATCTGAAAACTCATAATTATTTTTGGAATAGCGGGATATTTGTATGGAAGGCCGCTGTTATCCTCAATGAAATTAAAAGATATATGCCGACCCTCTACGATGGGCTTTTAAAGATTGAGAAAACGGTCGGCACAAAAAAAGAAAAGGAAACAGAAGATGCTGTATATGCAAAACTGGAAAGTGTATCTATAGATTACGGTATACTTGAAAAAAGTAAAAAGGTAATGATTATTCCCGCAAATATTGGGTGGTCAGATGTTGGCAGTTGGACAGCGCTGGACGATATTCTCCCGCATGATACAAAAGGCAATATAATCAGAGGCAATGTTATTGATGTTGAGAGTAAAAATTCGTTTATTCTTGGCAGCGACAGGGTTGTTGCAACCATTGGTTTAAAAGACATGATTGTGGTTGATACCCCTGATGCCACCCTTGTATGCCCAAAGGCAAAATCTCAGGATGTTAAGAAA
>Ga0209212_1003089_pt1 | contig 22535 bp, 16 predicted proteins | sample RifGroC2_FD_183996 | JGI IMG/M metagenome (GOLD analysis project Ga0209212, IMG submission 183996) | Groundwater microbial communities from Rifle, Colorado, USA - Groundwater C2 (SPAdes) (version 2) | ecosystem: Environmental > Aquatic > Deep subsurface > Groundwater | place: Rifle, Colorado... | reverse complement strand
CGAACCATTCGGAGACGTGATCCTGCACCACCATAAACTTCCTGACGGCACCGGGTATCCGAAGGGGCTGACGCCTGAGGGCCTGGATGACCGGGTCCGTCTCATTGCCGCCGCAGACAAAATTGCCGCTTTCCTCGAGGACCGCCCGTATCGCAGGCGTATCTCGAACCAGACCCTCATATATCAGGAGACGAGAGAGGTGGTGGAGCTTTATTTCGGGGGAGGGAAAGGGGAAGCCATAATTGCCACAGTTATGGAAGCCGTTGCCACGGGACGTTGGACTACTCCTTACTCTGATCAGTTCTCCAGAACCAGTGGGGCAAATCCATGAAGGTCACAGAACGGGTTCTGGCCGATATGTGCAACAGGATAAACAAGGAACAGCTCAAACTCTGGGATTCCGGGCTGAAAGTGGAGCGCCGCGGCGAGGAGTACGTCGTGCTTCGCCTTTTTCGTAAGCCCCAGAAGGGAAGATCTGGCAGTCTTAACCTCTTCCGTGGCTCTCCGCGGGAGGCGAAGTCTTTCATTGAAGGGTTTGCCAACGCCGCAGGCATCGCCAATAATGGCGCCGCCGGCCAAGCTACGATTGCCGAGCACTGTTAAGGTTCTGTTGAATAACCCCTGAAATCATGCCGTCTTGTTCAATATGACTTGAATAATTGGCTGTGACACACTATGTTATTCTATAAAACTTGAATAACAGGAGGCCCCATGAACCGAAGCGGTGCCTATAGACAGCAGCCAACTGGTTACAAAGCATTTTTACCCGCATCCCTCCCGCCCGATCCTCCCGTCAAAATTGAGGGGGAATTGCAGAGACTTCTCTCCAATGCCGACATGTCCCTGGCCCGACTGGACGGTTTGGGACACATCCTTCCGAACGCCGGTCTCTTCATTGCCATGTATGTCAAAAAAGAGGCGCTCCTCAGTTCACAGATCGAGGGAACCCAGGCGTCCCTCGAAGATCTCTTTGAGTTCGAAAGCGGCAAGAAACCCGAGAATATCAACGACGTGGCTGAAGTTGTCAACTATGTAAAGGCATTGAATTACGGGATGGAGCGTCTGGGGGAGTTTCCCATGAGCCTGCGGTTGATCAAGGAAATCCACGCAGTCTTGATGGAAGGGGTGCGGGGAGGAGAGAAGACCCCAGGGGAATTCAAAAAGACCCAGAACTGGATCGGCCCGCCCGGCTGCACTCTCAAGGATGCCCGCTTTGTCCCACCCCCTCCTCACGAGGCAGAAGCGGCCATGGGCGCCCTGGAGCTGTATCTTCATCAACCCCAGCAGTTGCCGGTGCTGGTGGACTGCGCGCTGGTCCACTACCTCTTCGAAACAATCCATCCGTTTCTGGATGGCAATGGCAGGCTGGGACGGCTTCTCATCACCTTTTATCTGCATTGGAAAGGGGTGATGGAAAAACCGCTCCTTTATCTCAGCTATTACTTCAGGAAATATCGCCAGGAATACTACGACCGTCTGAACATGGTCCGTGACAACGGCGATTTCGAGCAGTGGATTGCCTTCTTTCTGAAGGGCGTGGTGGTGACCGCTGATTCGGCAGTGGACGCCGCCAAGCAGATCATGGAGCTGCAATCCCGTCATCGGAGCCTGCTTTGGCAGAAGAAGATGTCGTCTCCATTGGCTGTCGGTATTCTGGAAAAGCTATTTTACACACCTTATGTCTCGGTCAACGACATAGCCAGTGATTTTTCCATTACTTACCAGGCCGCTTCTACTCTAACTTCCCAGCTTGAAAACGCCGGCATCCTGAAAGAGATAACCGGCCGTAAGAGAGACAAGCGGTACATCTATGCCGACTACCTGCAAATCCTCGAAGAAGGGACGAAGCTGTAAAAAAAGAAAGAATGCGTTCCTGCGTCGGGCCTTAAGCAGTATTTAAATTCAAAAGCGCCTCTCAGCCGTGCTTGGAGAGATAAGAGCAAGTTCTGCAGCGCGCCTCCAATCGGGATCTCATGGTGTCACCGGCGTTGAAGTGTCCTTTTGCGGAGTGGATGCTGTCTTCCTCAATCCGTTCTGCTTCCCTGGTCAGGGCCTGTATCATTATTGCGTTGTCTGTCATAGCCTGTTTTTATACTCCTGCCTCATTAGCAAAACAAGTTTTTCATCCTTTTTCCGCTGTTTCGTTTAGCTACGAAACCTGGGCTCAAACTGTCGCCTTTACACGGATTTACCCATCAAAACAGCTGAACTCCTTCCACTCTTGCCCCTCCTGACATACCAAGAGGTGTATTTTAAAATTGTTCAATAAAAACCTTTACTTATGCTATCGTTTGCGATAGTATTTGCTGCGTTTTTTTGAATTTGCCTTCACGGGATGACAGACCATGGGCCACGAAATCGTCGTAATCAGCATCCGGACGGAGGAAACTGCCAAGGGTATCCTGAAGGCGGAGCTGACGAAACATGGCGTTTCGTACCAAAAACTTGCAGAACTGCTTAACGAACGCGGCTGGCAGCTCAACAAAGCTGCAATAGACAATAGAATGAGCAGAGGGAAGTTCAGCGCCGACTTTTTCCTCGACAGCTTGAAGGTGATTGGTTGCGAACGCATTGGAATGTTGATGGAGACCCCTGAATAAAACTTTAATGCCATTTATGTAATAATCTGGAGAGGCCATGAAAACAGTACGGGACGCCTGTAGACTTCAAGACAACGCACTCGATATCAGGGTTAGCGACCAGGTTGAGCAGCTTGACGAGCTGCTTGCTTCTGAGGGGGATGGTCACCTTTTCTTTGAGCGCACCCACCTGACGGAGGGGATGAGAGCTCTTGTTACCGAAGGGACCGCTCGTCTTGCCGGGAAATCGAGCCAGGCAATCTTCCACCTGAAGCAAGCGATGGGCGGCGGTAAAACCCACCTGCTCGTGGGATTCGGGTTGTTGGCAAAGCATCCGGCCCTCCGTACCGCCTATTGTGCCGAAATACCCTATATGACCTCCTTTGATGTTGCCGCTGTCGCCGCTTTCAACGGCCGGAACAATCCGCATAACTACTTCTGGGGTGAGATAGCCGAGCAACTCGGGAAACCGGAACTCTTTCAGGACTTCTGGGCTTCCGGACCCAAGGCCCCTGATGAAAAAGCCTGGGTCAGCCTGTTCAGTGGTGACAAGCCCATCCTCATCCTTCTCGATGAGATGCCCCCGTACTTCCACTACCTCGATACCCAGAAGATTGGTAACGGCACCATAGCCGACATCGCGACCCGGGCCTTCGCCAATATGCTGACGGCCGCGGGAAAGAAGGCCAACGTCTGCATAGTCGTATCCGACCTTTCGGCCACCTATGATACCGGGAGCCGGCTGATAAATAAGGCTCTGGAAGATGCCCGCCAGGAAATAGGCCGCCAGGAACGGAATATCACCCCGGTCGACCTAGCAGGAAACGAGATTTACGATATTCTGCGGAAGCGGTTGTTCAAGAGCCTCCCCGACGCCGCAGTAATCGGCGATATTGCCGCCCACTACGGACAGGCTCTCGAGGAAGCGACCCGGGCCAAAGTGGCAAATCGTGGTGCCGAGGCGATAGCGGACGAAATTTCCAACACATATCCTTTCCACCCCCGCCTGAAGAACCTGATAGCCCTCTTCAAAGAGAACGAGAAATTCAAACAGACCCGCGGGCTTATGGAGCTGATATCGCGGCTGCTCAAGTCAGTGTGGGAAAAACAGGCAAATGACGTCTTCTTGATTGGCCCTCAGCACTTTGACATGGCGATTTCCGATGTGAGGGAGAAGCTCACGGAAATCTCCGGCATGCGTGACGTCATCGCCAAGGACCTGTGGGACACCAACATCTCCGCGCATGCCCAGATAATCGACCTCCACGCCGGCAGTGACGTCGGCTCGCAGGTCGCCGCCATTTTGCTTACTGCCAGCCTGTCCACAGCAGTAAACGCCGTGAAGGGTTTGACCAAAGAGGAGGCCCTTGAATGTCTCCTGACGCCTGTGCATGGCACCGCTGAGTTCGGGGCGGCATTCGAAGCCCTCGATGCGAGCGCCTGGTATTTGCACCACACACCTGAGGGACGCTACTACTTTGACCGGCAGGAAAACCTGACGAAGCTCCTCCAGAGTATCGCCCAGGAAGCGCCGGAGCCGAAAATCGAAGAACTCATCGTGACCAAACTCAAGGAGTTGTTCAAGCCCAGTCGGAAAACCATCTACGAGGAAGTCCTCCCGTTGCCGAAACTCGATGATATAGCTGACCGGGTCAGGAGAAGCCGGGTACTTCTCATCGTTAGTCCCGACTCAAAGGTCCCACCTGAAGAGGTACAGCGGTTTTTCGATTCACTGGCGCAAAAAAACAACCTCTGTGTCCTAACTGGTGAGAAGACCCAGATGGGCAGCGTGGAAAAGGCGGCCAGGCAGCTATTCGCCGCGCTGAAGGCAGAGACGCGTATCCGGCCCGGACACCCTCAGCGTAGCGAGTTGGAGCGGAAGCATGAGACCTACACCCAGGATTTTACCTCGACAGCTTTGAACCTCTTTGACAAAATCCTGTTCCCGATAAACCGCCCGGGAAGGTCGCCGCAGCTGGAATCTGCACCTCTCGATATTACCCGGGACGTCATGAAGCCGTTTGATGGTGAGGTGCAGATTGAAAAGACGCTGGTTAGTGACCCCCTGAAGTTGTACCTGGATATTGAAGGGAATTTCGACGCCATACGCGACAAGGCAGAGACCGTTCTGTGGCCGGCAGGCCAGGATGACGCTCGCTGGTCCGATATCGTCGACCGGGCCGATGAGGAAGCCGGCATGCCCTGGCTGCCGCCACGCGGTCTCGAGCAGCTGAAAACAATCGCCTGCAACCGCGGAAAGTGGGAGGACCTGAGAAACGGTTACATTACCAAGAGCCCGAAGAAGAAGCGGACCTCTGTTCAGGTTACCACCGATTCCGAACCGAACGACAAGGGCTTTGTGCGCCTTCGGGTCATGACCCAGAACGCTGGGCCGGCTCCACGCGTCCACTATGCTTGCGACGGCCCTGTCGGTGAATCATCACCTGTGCTTGGTGAGACCTATCTGGAGAACAACGCTTTGCGCGTCCAGTTCCTGGTCGTTGACCCGTCCCAGCAGTATGAAACCGGCAGCCCGGTTACCTGGGTCAACAAGCTGGTCATTCGGAACATGCTCCATGACGAAGGGAAAGGCCGCACCGTCGAACTGTTTGTCGCACCTAAGGGAACCCTGAAATACACCCTCGACGGTAGCGAACCTCGTGACGGGTTGCTCTATACGGGTGCAGTCGCAATTCCCGCCGATGAAGTGCTGATGAGGGTGTTCGCCGAGGCGGAGGGGATTGAAGAGAAGGCCGATTTCAGGTTCGCAAAGCCTGGCGAGCGTGGCGTACGGGTTGACGACACCAAGCCGGCGCAGTTGTCCGGCCGCGGGGCAAAGAAACTCGATTCCCGTGAAAAAACCTTCGCTGGTCTCGAAGACGCGAAGAGCCATGGCATATCCTTCGGCCGGGTGATGCTGACCATCGGGCAAGGGAGCAACTCGGTCACCATTGCCATGACCGATTCCAAGGTCCCGCCGGGGTACATTGAAGCCATTCTCGATGCGGTTTTGCAACGCTTCGAGGCAACCACCCCGATTTCCATGACTTTTGGTGTGGCGGAATTCGCTTCCGGCCACGACTTGAAGCAGTTCTCCGAAAAGGTTGGTATAGAATTTCAGCAGGATGAAATAACCCAATGACGACACAGTTCAAGACAGTAGATTTTGGAGCGGTTGACGAATACGGCGCCCATGTATTTATTGTGGATATTCCCGTCTCCAGGAATGCCGATATCGTCATTACAGAGGATTTCGGCATCATTGGCGGTGAGGATGGCGTGCCCCATAAAGAGGTGCGTGCGCTTCTCAGCCGGCAGGTGTGGTCCGGGATATCCGATGCCGCCAGGAAACATTTCAACGAAAGGCTAAAGGCCAAGAAGCTGCCGGTGAGCAGATGGAAAACCGGTGAGAACCGGGTGGACCGACTGCTGGGCAAAGAACTTTGTGTCCTGGCCTGGGCGGCGGAGAAAGCCTCCCCTGAAAAGTACCCGGTAATCTGCAGCAAGTGGAACGGGTTCCGCCCGGAGGAACGTTGGTGGCTTTTTTCGGCAACAGCCGCAGAGGCGGGTCTTGCCGAAGACACCGACCGCGGGTGGCGCAAGGCGTTGACCTTGGCCTTCTCCGACGGAGTTGCAGACGAACCGGCCGCAAAGCGCCGTCGGTCCATACAAGAAGTGACGCCATCCCTGTTTGATATTGAGGAAAACCCCAGTGATAAATAGCGTAGTTCCCTTTTCACTAAAAGATACTCCAGCCCTGATAGAAAAGCTGTTGCCGGCGCAGAGGCTGTCCATCGAGGTTTTCAAGGAGAGAAAGGCAGGCCCTGGGCAGACGCTGACTGCTCTCGGCAGTTACTGGAAGGGTCGCAAGCCGCTCATCATGAATAAGGCGTGCATTCTCGGTGCCCTGCTTCCGTCTACGGATGACCTGAAGCGTGACCTGGAAATCTTTGAAATGCTGATGGCGATGGATGCTGAATCCCTTGTTGTTAGAATTGGGCGTGTAAAGCCAGCAAAAATACTCGGAAAGGTATCGATAGAAAACATCTATGACTACTTTGAAGTGGAACCGGAAGGGGTTTTACCTCTACAGGCGCCTTTCAATTTGAATGATTTTCCTGCCGAAGAGGGGAAACTCCCCCGTGTCGGCTGGCGTAAGGACCTGTCTGAGAATGAACGGAGAAAACTGGAAGCACTCGCCTTGTCAGACTTGCCCTACAAAGACATTGTCGAAAAGGCGACCCGACCGGAGCTTTGCGACCAGGAAGACCTCTTTGGCCATATCTGGGACAGGGTTAATGCACACCTTGGGACCAGGGCTGCATCAATGCCGGAGCTTGTGGAACAGCTTGGTATCATGAGATTTGGTCACACGCCGCGGGTGTCGGATACTTTTAGTGGTTCTGGCCAGATACCGTTTGAAGCTGCCCGGTTGGGGTGTGAAGTGTCTGCTTCCGACCTGAATCCCATAGCATGCATGCTGACTTGGGCAGGGCTCAACCTGGTTGGGAAAGAGGAAGCTATCGAGAAGGTATCATACGAACAGTCTTTCTTGGCCGGGACAGTCCAAAGGGAAATAGACAGACTGAAAATCGAAACAGATGGGGCTGGCTGGACGGCAAAATCCTTCCTCTATTGCCTTGAGGTTCGGTGTCCTCAAAGCGGGTGGCTTGTCCCGTTATTGCCTTCTCGAATCATAAGTGTCGGGCGCGGCACCATAGTGGAGCTTGTTCCTGATATTGCCAATAAGCGTTATGGAATCCTCCTTCGTTCCGGAGCAACGCCGGAGGAAATGGCGTCAGCAGCTACCGGAACCCTGAGGTCAGATGGGAAGGGCCGCGACCCCTACCTATTTCATGTCGTTGATGGGTGTGAATTCAGAACCAAAATTTCCACTCTCAGAGGCGATTACAAGGTACAGGATGGGATAAACGGGAATCTGTTGCGGCAATGGGACAAGTCGGATTTTGTTCCACGGCCTGATGACATCTTCCAAGAGCGCCTTTACGCCGTGCAGTGGATGCGGCGCAAGCCGGACAGTAAGCGGGATGAATATGATTTACGTGCTGTAACAGCGGCAGACCTCCAAAGGGAAAAAATAGTCGAAGACTATATTCGTGAACACCTGAATGAATGGCAGGAAAAGGGATGGATTCCTGACATGCGCATAGAACCGGGTGCCAAGACAAACGAGCTGATTCGCAACCGTGGCTGGACTCACTGGCATCACCTGTTTCCGCCGCGCCATCTGCTCGTGCTGGGGCTTATGAGGCAGAACGTAATTGATGGTCATACGGCGGTCATGTTCGCTCGTGTCCTTGATTTTACCAGTAAGCTTTGTCGCTGGACGACGTCTGGCGCGGGGACCAGTAATGAGGGTGGTAAGCGTACCGGAGGGGCCAGTGACAATCCCAGTAATGTCTTTTACAACCAAGCGTTAAATGCGTTTTTTAACTATGGTTGCAGGTCTGGGGCTCAAATACTCGACCTTTTCGAGAAAAAAATAACCACGTCTCCAGTAGTCGGCCAGGCTCAAGTTATAAACCATTGCTCCAATGAAGTTGAAGAATTCCATGACTTATACGTAACCGACCCACCGTATGGCGATGCCGTTAAATACGAGGAAATTCTTGAATTTTTCATCGCTTGGCTGAGAAAGAACCCACCCTCTGAGTTCGCCGACTGGACCTGGGATTCCCGCCGGGCACTTGCGATTAAGGGAGAAGACGAGGATTTTCGTCGTGGCATGGTCGCTGCCTACAAGCGCATGGCCGAGAAGATGCCCGAGAATGGCCTTCAAATTATCATGTTCACCCACCAGTCCGGGAATATCTGGGCGGACATGGCGAACATCGTTTGGGCGTCCGGGCTTCAGGTGACAGCTGCCTGGTATGTGGTCACAGAAACCGATAATGCCCTCCGCGAGGGGAGCTATGTGAAAGGGACAGTGCTTCTTGTCCTTAGGAAGCGCAACGGTTCGCATCGAACCAGTAGGACAGACCTTGCTTGGGAGATTCAGGAGGAAGTAGAAGAACAGGTGCAGACGTTGACCGGGTTAAACCAGAAAACGAGGGAGATGTATCGCGACGAGAACCTCTTTTCCGATGCTGACCTGCAGATGGCCGGCTACGCCGCTGCCCTTCGGGTCCTGACCAGGTACGCCGTTATCGACGGCCAGGACATGGCGACCGAAGCCGTTCGTCCGCGGGTGAAGGGGCAAAAGACCTTTGTCGACGAGCTCATCGGGTTTGCAGTCGGAGTTGCCAACCAAGCCCTCGTTCCTTCTGGAATCAGTAAGACGCACTGGGACAAGCTTCAGCCGGTTGAACGCTTTTATCTGAAAATGATTGAGATGGAGGCCAAGGGGACAAAGAGTCTGGACAACTACCAGAATTTTGCGAAGGCCTTCAAGGTGAAGAATTTCAAGGTTCTGATGGCGAGCGAAAAGGCGAACTCCGCCAAACTTAAGCGATCTTCGGAATTCGGCAAGAATGAGATGACGGGTGATGCCGAATCGGCGAATACTGCCCTTCGAAGTATCTTGTACGCGCTTATGGAACTGGAGAAAGAGGTGGACAGCGACGAGGTGCTGGCTCATCTTTCCTACAACCTCCCCAACTATTTCAACCAACGGGACACGGTGGTTGAGGTTTCCAATTTTCTTGCCAAGCACCTGGATGCCTTGCGCCCAGCAGAGGCCAGTGCCGCCAGGGTTCTCTCAACATTGGTCCAAAATCAAAAATGGGGCTAAGCTATGCTGACCCGCTTTTCGTCGCGACGTCAGCCGCTCGACAAGGCATTTTTATCCAAGAAGCTCAAAGGTGCCCGAGCCTATCGGCGCATCGCGGGGTACTTTCGCAGCTCGATTTTTGAACTGGTCGGGGAAGAAATCGCCGGGATACCTGACGTCAAAATCGTCTGTAACAGCGACCTGGATTTAGCCGACATCGCGGTTTCCAAGGCCGCCCGGGAAGGGGCGCTCAAGGAAAAATGGAATGAGGTCCAGGTCGCTACCGAGGCATTGCTCCACCAGGAGCGTTACCGGCGGCTCTATGACCTGCTAACCAGCGGTACCTTGGAAATCAGAGTCGTCCCAAGGAACGACGTCTTTGTCCATGGCAAGGCCGGGGTCATTGAGTTTGCTGATGGCAGCACCACTTCTTTCCTGGGCTCGATAAACGAGTCGAGGTCCGCCTTCTCCAAAAACTATGAAATCCTCTGGGAAGACCAGTCCCCAGAGGGCATCCAGTGGATTGAGGAAGAATTTGCCGCTCTCTGGAATGATGCCTACCCTCTCCCCAGCGCCATCATCGAGGAAATCGAGCGCGTCGCCAACCGTGTTGAAATACGCTTCGATGAAATCACCCCTTCCGAACTTCCCGCTGCCGCTCTCGCGGAATCTCCCATTTATCGTGGCGGCGAACAGCTCCAACCCTGGCAGCGTGCTTTCGTGGTCATCGCTCTGCAGCATAAGGAGCGGTACGGTCGGGTCCGTCTGCTTCTGGCAGATGAGGTGGGACTCGGCAAAACCCTTTCGATGGCGACGGCGGCCATGGTCACGGCGCTTCTCGGCGACGGGCCTGTACTTATCCTTTGCCCATCCACCTTGACCTTTCAATGGCAGGTTGAGCTCAAAGACCGCCTCGGTATTCCCAGTGCTGTCTGGCTCTCGAACAAGAAGGTCTGGGTTGACGATAATGGCCATGTCATCAAGACCAATGGCGCCGCCGACGTCATCCACTGCCCCTTCCGTATCGCCATTGTCTCCACGGGTCTAATCTTCCATGACTCGGAAGAGCGGGCCGCCCTTTTGGGACGCCGCGGGGGCTACGGAACCGTTATTCTTGACGAAGCCCACAAGGCAAGAAGGCGAGGGGGGCTTGGCGACCAAAAAGATGAGCCGAACAACCTGCTGGGGTTCATGATACAGATTGCGGCCAGGGCCAAAAACGTCATTCTTGGCACCGCAACGCCCTTCCAGACCGAAGTTCATGAACTATGGGACCTCATGGCCATCCTGGACTCAGGCGTCGAATTTGTGCTGGGTAGAGAGTATGTCAGCATCTGGGGGAGCTGCGCGAAGGCCCTGCCATTCGTGAAGGGGTTGCTGGCGCCGGCCGATGAACGTGAGGCCTGGGACCTCCTGCGCGCACCATTGCCGCCGGCGGACGAGCACACCTCGATTGCCACCCTAAGGATGAACCTGGGGGTGGGCGACGATACCTTTTTCTCCGACAGGTCATTCGGCAGCCTCGGGTTTCTTGAACAGGAACTCATCAGGCAGACCATGGACACCCAGTTCTTTCAGCACAACAATCCTATCCTGCGCCACACCGTGCTCAGGCGCCGGGATGTGTTGGAGGAAATGGGGCTCCTGGAAAAGGTCGGAGTGAATGTGCACCCGGATCCTGATGTGTCTTCTGACCACTATAAGGGACAGAATTTCTCCGGTTTAGGGTTGATGACCAACCACCCCTTCAACCTGGCGTACCAGGCGGCCGAGGCGTTCACTGATTTGCTGCGAGCGCGCATGCCTGCTGCAGGCTTCATGAAATCACTCCTCCTGCAACGTATCTGCTCATCCTTTGCCGCTGGGAAATCGACCGCGGAAAAGATGTTGCGCAGGGAAATCATTGAGGACGAGGATGAGCTCGATGTCTTGGAAAACGCACTGGATGTGCTGATGCCAAACGAGGCCGAATGCCTGAGGCGCATCGTTGAGGAGCTTTCCCGGCCTGAGGCCCGGGACCCGAAACTCTCGGCCGTGAAATATTTCCTGACCGAGCACCGGACGGAAGGGAAAACCTGGCTGGAGCACGGGTGCATCGTATTTTCCCAATATTATGACACTGCGTTCTGGGTGGCGTCCGAAATCGCCAAAGCCCTGCCAGGTGAGGTGGTCGCCGTCTATGCGGGTGTCGGGAAAAGCGTGCTCTTCCGTGACGGGCGATCTGCGGCAGTCGAACGCGATGATATCAAGTTGGCTGTGAAACGAAGGGAGATACGGCTCGTGGTGGCGACGGATGCGGCCTGCGAGGGGCTTAACCTGCAGACTCTCGGAACCCTCATCAATGTCGACTTACCGTGGAATCCGTCCCGCCTTGAGCAAAGGTTGGGGAGGATTAAGCGGTTTGGGCAGGCCCGCAGAATGGTTGATATGCTCAACCTGGTCTACAGCGAAACGCGGGATGAGGACGTCTATCAGGTTCTTTCACGCCGCCTAAGAGACAAGTATGACCTGTTCGGCAGCCTCCCGGATACCATCGAAGACGACTGGATTGCCGATGTGGGGAAACTGGGCGAAATGATGGACCAGTACATGCACCTGAGGCGCCAGGCGACCAATGCATTCCAGTTGCGGTACCAGGCGAATGTCGACCCTGACAAGAACCGGTGGGAGTTGTGTTCTAAGGTTCTTTCGCGGCAGGATGTCATAGATAAATTATCGGAAGCCTGGTAACCACTGGCCCGGAATGCCTTGGTTACCGTCATTCCCGATCTTAACCGACATCCATCTAAAGACCTGACGATGACGACCCTAATGGCGATGCTGGAGATCCACAATGAATAATGGGAAAAAACCACTGACGATTCTTCATACCTCTGACTGGCATATCGGGCGGACCTTGTATGGTCGAAAGCGTTACGAAGAGTTCGAGGCCTTTTTGAACTGGCTGGCAGAGACAATTCAGCAAGAACAGGTTGATGTCCTTTTGGTTGCAGGCGATGTTTTCGACACCAGTGCCCCTAGCAACCGGGCGCAGGAGCTTTATTACCGATTCCTATGCCGCGTTGCTGCCTCCTGCTGCCGATATGTTGTCGTTGCAGCAGGTAATCATGACTCACCCTCATTCCTGAATGCCCCTAAGGAGTTGTTGAGGGCACTCGATGTTCATGTGATCGGCGCAGCCTCCGAGAACCGGGAAGACGAGGTTCTTGTTCTTAGTAAAGAGGATGGTTCTCCGGAGTTGATCGTCTGTGCTGTGCCATTCCTGAGGGATCGTGATATCCGGGTGGCGGAAGCCGGTGAGAGCATCGAAGACAAGGAACGGAAGCTTATCGACGGCATCCGAAGCCACTATGCCGATGTAGTTGCTTTGGCCGAACAGAAACGCACCGAGCTGGACACTGAGATCCCCATCATCGCCATGGGGCACCTTTTCACCTCGGGGGGACAAACAGCCGATGGTGACGGTGTGCGGGAGCTTTATGTAGGGTCGCTCGCTCATGTAGCTGTCGGTATCTTCCCTGACAGCCTGGACTATCTGGCCCTTGGCCATCTTCACGTGCCTCAAAAGGTGAACGGTTCTGAAGTGATGCGCTACAGCGGCTCTCCTCTACCCATGGGGTTCGGAGAAGCAAAACAGGAAAAGAGTGTTTGTCTTGTCGGGTTTGCCAGCACCGGTCCTGCCGTCCGACTTATTCAAGTGCCCATTTTCCAGAAACTCGAACGCATTAAGGGGAGGTGGGAAGATCTCTCTGCCAGGATTCTTGAGCTTTCCGCTACTGGGTCTCAGGCATGGCTTGAGGTCGTCTATGAAGGCGACGAAGTCATAGGTGACTTGCGCGAGCGGCTGGATGCGAGCGTTTCGGGATCAGGAATGGAAATTCTGCGTGTGAAAAACAACCGGATCATTGACCGGGTACTGGCTCAAATCCATGATGAAGAAACACTTGATGACCTGAACATCGATGATGTGTTTGAGCGCTGCCTGACAATGCATGAGGTACCTGAAGATCAGCGACCGGAATTGCTTCGCACCTACCGGGAGACCGTCACGTCTCTCTTCGAAGACGACACCAGGGCAGAATAGAGAGGCTGTTGATGCGGATACTACAGGTACGATTCAAAAATCTGAACTCACTGGTCGGAAACTGGGAGATTGACCTTACACATCCCGCCTTTATTTCCGACGGAATCTTTGCCATTACCGGCCCGACCGGCGCAGGAAAAACTACCATCCTCGATGCCATCTGCCTCGCGCTCTATGGGCGCACGCCTCGCCTCAATAAGGTTACCAAGAGCGGAAATGAAATCATGTCTCGCCAGACCGGTGAGTGCTATGCTGAGGTGACCTTCGAAACCCAGGCGGGCCGTTTCCGCTGCCATTGGAGTCAGCATCGGGCACGAAAAAAACCGGACGGGGAGCTGCAGTCTCCAAAGCATGAAATAGCTGATGCCGATACCGGGAAAATTTTTGAGGCAAAGATTCGAGGTGTTGCCGACCAGATTGAAGCGGCCACCGGCATGGACTTTGACCGGTTCACTCGCTCGATGCTTCTAGCACAAGGGGGCTTTGCGGCATTCCTTCAAGCGGCTCCCGATGAGCGGGCTCCGATTTTGGAGCAAATAACCGGGACGGAGATTTACAGCCAGATCTCGATTCGCGTCCATGAACGTCGTACCGATGAGCGCAAAAAACTCGACACGTTGCAGGCTGAGCTCGCCGGTATGCAGCTCTTGAGTCCAGAGGATGAGCAGCAACTTGACACCAGCCTGGAGCTGAAGACCAAGCAGGATGCAGAACTGAACGAGCAGATTGCTCTGAAAAACCAGGCAATCGCCTGGATCGATGGCATCGCACGGCTTGAAGGGGAGTTGAAGCTGCTCGAACAGCAGAAGCAGTCCTTGCAGACTCGGCAGGAAGCCTTTGCCCCTGAGCAAGAAAAACTCAGGCGAGCAATGCAGGCACTTGAGCTGGCGGGTGAGTACGCCGCATTGACGTCGATCCGGCGCGAGCAGGATACCGACCGGAGGAGTCTCGGCGCTAGCATGGAATTACTCCCTGGTCGTGAGGATGCTTCAAATCAAGCAGAAGAAGCTATGAAATTGGCTAGTGGGCAGCTTGATTCCAGGAAGGTGGAGCAACAAAAGGCCGCACCGATCATCCGCAAGGTGCGAGAACTAGACCTGAAGAACCGCGAAAAGGATGCGCCTATCAAGGTGGCTTCCGACACCATTACTGCATATGAAAACTCACTGGAAATACTCCGCTTGAAACAAAGCGAAGATTGCATTGAACTGGATGGCAACCGAAAAGCCCTCGAAGGATTGCAAAGGCAGCTCGAGGAGACAAACGCGGACGAAGGACTGGTTGAACACCTCACCGGGATTCGCGGGCGATTCGATGCCTTGCACAACATCCATGCGCAGTACAATGGCAAGCTTGAAGAGGTTAATCAGGCCGAGAGCCAACTGACCGAGGCCTCCCGGCTTTGGAATGAACAGGCTGAAAATCTGAAAGCCACGAAGCGTAGTCTTGACGGCGGCCAGGGCGAATTGGCGCAAAAACAGCTGAATATCAAGGACATCCTAAAAGATAAAGAGCTGTCGGAATGGCGCAATAGCGTTTCGTCACTGACAGCGCAGAAATTTCTTCTCACCAAGGTAAGCGAAGCAGCCCAATCCCTTGGGAAATCGAGACAGGCCCTTTCTGATCTGGGCAAGCGCAATGAAGCTCTCGTCGCCGACAAAACAACTTTGACGAACCAGCTCCAGACTCAAATAGAGATCGAGGCCTCTCTAGAGAGGGAAATGGGTCTGCTGGAAACACAGCTCACTCTGCTCAAGAGGATAGAAAGCTTCGAAGAGGCCCGGCATCAGCTTCAGGATGGTGAGCCTTGCCCATTATGCGGAGCCAAGGAACACCCATTCGCTGAAGGCAACATCCCGGTTCCAGATGAAACCAGGCAGCAGCTTGATAACGCAAAAGTCGAATTAAAAGCAGTGAGTGAAGAAGTCGCCAGATTGAAGGTCAAACAGGCCGAGGTGGGTAAGGACCTTGAGCAAGTCACCTCCAGCCAAAATGACCATTCTGAAAAAGTTGCAGAATCAGAGACCCTGATCAGTCAGGCCTGCTCAGATCTCCCTCTTGATGCTTCCGATCCGGATCTGAGCAATAAGTCGGAAAGTCTTCTGAATGCGAATGGGACAAAACTTGATGACGCTAGCAGGGTCGTGTTAGCCGCCGAAGGCGTGGAAAAGGAAGTAGCCGAACTTCGCGAATCGCTGGAGAAAGCAAAAGAGATGGTTGCACAGGCAGAGCGCGAGACGCAGACTGCCTTACATAATAAGGATTCTGTCGTGCAGTTGCTTGAACGTCTCAAGAAGGAGGCGGAAACGCTCCGCTCGCAGCGAGAGAATTTCTTGGAACTGTTGCAGCAGGATGTGGCGGTCTTCGGGGTGGAGACCTTATCGATCGATATTGTGGATCAGATTCAGGATCAGTTGACAGCTCGGCGTGACCTGTGGATATCGCGTCAGAGGGAAAAGTCAAAGATTGAACAAAAGGTCTCTGGTCTCGATTTAGCAACACGCCATCAAGCTGAACAGATTCAGAATTCTGATGGTGAGATTCGGAGACAACGGGAATTGCTCGATGGCCTACTCCGGGAACGCGAGGCCCTGAGTCAGGAGCGGCTTGAAGCATTCGGCGACAAGAATACCGAAGACGAGGAACTACGTCTCTCCGCAGCCATTGAGGCTGCCGATAAAGACATGGAAGCTGCCCGTCAGAAACTGAATGCCGCAACTCAAGACCTCAGCCAGTTGAAGTCTAGGATTCAAGAGCACGAGAAATCAATAATTGCACGGGGCACTCAATTGAAATCTGCCGAAGAGGCATTTCTATCACGGCTCGAAGGATTGGGGGTTGCAGACGAAGAAAACTTTACGGCCGCGTGCCTGCCGGAGGACGAGCGCAAAATCTTGACTCAACAGGCTCAGAAGCTTGCCGACGAGAAAACCGAGCTGACCTCAAAGGAACGAGACAAAACAAACCTGCTGGAATCCGAGCGGCAGAAACATGTCACAGACCAGCCCCAGGATGAACTCAATGATGCTCTGACAATCTTGGTAGCAAGCCAGAAAGAGCTCCAGCAGGAGATCGGTGGCATTCGCCAGAAACTCAAGGATAACGAGAGCCTGAAACAGCAGCAGCAAGAACGCGCTCAGGTCATTGATGCGCAAAAGCGGGAATGCTCGCGCTGGGATTTGCTACACGAACTTATTGGTTCGGCCGACGGAAAGAAATACCGCAACTTTGCTCAGGGGCTGACCTTTGAAATGATGGTTGGTCACGCCAATAGACAATTACAGAAGATGACCGACCGTTACCTGCTGATCCGAGACGCTGCCCAACCCCTTGAACTCAACGTCATCGACAACTATCAGGCTGGCGAGGTTCGATCTACCAAGAATCTTTCAGGCGGTGAAAGCTTCATCGTCAGCTTGTCGCTGGCACTTGGCCTTTCCCACATGGCCAGTAAAAATGTCCGGGTCGATTCCCTGTTCCTCGATGAAGGTTTCGGAACCCTGGATGAGGAAGCCCTGGACACTGCGCTCGAGACCCTTGCAGGCCTGCAGCAAGATGGCAAGCTGATCGGCGTCATTTCGCACGTTGCAGCCCTCAAGGAACGCATAAGCACCCAGATCCAGGTTAGTCCTCAGACAGGCGGGAGAAGCGTGATATCCGGCTCGGGATGTAGGCAGGTTTCATAGATCAAGAAATCAAAAGTTGCCAACTTCTTTCTGTCCAGTTCTGCTAACAGAACTGGGTCAACGGGGGGCCAATTCCCAATCAAAACGAAATACCCAACTGATCCGCGAATATATTCGGCAACAAGAAGCAGAGGACCGAAGACAGGATCAGTTGCAATTACCGACCTAGCCGCCTTCAGGCGGGAGGCGCACACGGTTGAACCAACACTTTTGACCTTTATGCTATGCAAATATCGAATGCTCCAGAGGGGGAATGTATGAATAAGATTAAGATTAAATTTGAGAACTGCTATGGAATCAGCCAATTGAATCACGAATTTGACTTTAACAATACCAAGGCGTTCTCGATTTACGCTCCTAACGGGTTTATGAAAACCTCATTTTCTAAAACATTTTCAGATATAAGTAAAGGTAAGGCATCTGGTGACCTCATATTTCCTGAGCGAGCCACTATAAGAAGCGTTCAGGACGAAAGTGGTTCTGAATTAAATGACAAAAATATATTTGTAATTGATCCATATAATGAAGAATTCAATTCTGATAAAACCTCTCTTCTTTTGGTGAACCAGACTATCAAGAAAAAATATGATGACGAGCTTCAAAAAATCAACGACAAGAAAGAGTCGCTTATAAAAATAGTGAAACAGTTGTCTGGGCTCACTGGAAGATCGGTTACTCCAGAATCCGAGCTCCTAAAGTGTTTTGGCGGCACCTCAATATTCGAGTTGTTTGAGTCAATTGAAGAAATAGTAAATTTGTCTAGCGATGACCGGCTTTCTGTGATTACATACGCCGAGCTTTTTAACGACAAGACGATTGCGTTCTTGGAGTCTGGGCAAATAAGCACACAGCTTAAAGACTACATCGATAAATATAACGAGCTTGTTGAAAGTTCCCCTGTTCTAAGCAAGACTTTCAACCATTACCACGCAAAGACGGTCCATAAGAATTTGTCAGAAAATGGGTTTTTCTCTGCAAGCCATTCGGTCAATCTGTTTAACGGCGTTGGTAAGGATGAATTTACTTCCGCTGAACAACTTGATGAAAAAATTGAAGAAGAGAAAAAGAGAATACTTTCTGATTCAGATCTCTCAAAGAAATTTGAAGCAATAGATAAAAAGCTAACAAATGCTGAATTGAGGAAATTTCGGGATTATCTCTTCGATAATAAAGATGTAGTCGCAGAATTGTCTGATTACAAGAAATTGCAAAAGAACATATGGATATCTTACCTTGCAAAAAATAAAGATTCATTTAATGGTCTTCTTACAGAATATCGAAGCGGGAAGTTAATAATACAAGAGGCCATTGAAGCTGCTAAGAACGAAAGGACCGATTGGGAAGAGGTTGTCGGCATCTTCAATAAAAGATTTACTGTCCCGTTCAAAATGGCAGTTACAAACCAGGAGGAGGTCATCTTAAAGGGTTCAAGCCCTCAGATATCGTTCACTTTCTCTGATTCCGAAAAAACAGGTGCCGTAGATAGAAGCTCTCTTCTAAAAGTCTTGAGCCAAGGTGAAAAGAAGGCGCTATATATTTTGAACATCCTATTCGAATTAAATGCAAGGCGAAAGCATGAAGTAGAAACGGTACTCATAGTTGATGATATTGCAGATTCTTTTGACTATAAAAATAAATATGCAATAGTAGAATACCTAAAAGAGGTTTCGCAGTTGGGCGAGTTTTACCCAATTTTTCTTACGCACAATTTTGACTTCCACAGGACAATAAGTGGGAGATTGGATATACCAAGACCGTCTCGTCTATTTGCTGTCAAAAACGGTAGAAATTTAAGTTTAGTACAAGAAAAATATCAAAAAAACCCTTTTGAATACTGGAAAGATAACTTTAATAACCAGCGGTTTGTCATTTCGTCGATTCCATTTGTACGTAATCTAGCGGAGTATTGTGGTTGGAACCCAGAATTTTTAAAGTTAACCTCACTTCTTCACCTGAAATCTGACACCAAAAGTATAACCATTAAAGATTTAGAAACAATATATAGGCAGATTTTAAAAGATAAAGCTACATTGGCATTAGCTGACCCGACGAAGCCAGTTATTGATCTTGTTTATGAGACCGCCGCCGCCATTTTACCTGAGACAAATGCTACGGCAGAATTGGAGAGTAAAATCATTCTTTCCATTGCTATAAGACTTCAGGCCGAAGAATTCATGGTCAAAAAAATTGCCGACCAGACTTTTTTCACTAATATCAAGACCAATCAAACGATGGAGTTATTGAGGCGTTTCCGTGCAGACTTCCCTGGTGAGGCAGAATCTATTTCTCTTCTCGATCAGGTGAATTTAATGACACCAGAGAATATTCACTTAAATTCTTTTATGTACGAGCCCATTTTGGATATGGCACCTGAACACCTAAAGACACTTTATACAGACGTTAAACAGATGAATGCCTAATAAAAAGGTGCTGCTGTGTAAGATGGCAACGATCAAGGGTAGATTCGTAAAGGGGGGATGATGAGGGACAAAATTAGGCGATTGGGAATGGCAGCCCTGCTTCTCATTTTTTCCGGTTTTTCTTTACCGGCTTGTGTGACCCTTCCCAAAGAAGCTCCTGAACTTTCGATGCAATTGGGGAATCGGATCTCCGCTATCGAAGAAGCCCACTTCACTTTGCTGCACAAATATTTCAATGACAAACGAAGCAAGGTGGACGAATTTATAATGCAGGAATGGGTCCCCGAATTCACTCGGCAGGTTACCTCTGATCCGAACATTGAAAGGGTGTGGGCTGAAATCGTTCGTACCGGCAACAAAAATGACCAGCAAGAGTTCCTTGTTCGTTTAAGCCCCAAGCTCCAGCTCAAAATCAATTCAAAGCGCCTCGAATTGATTAAACCACTTGATGATGCTGAACGTCTGCTCGAACGAACACTGCATGAAGAATATCAGCAGGCGAGAGCCATCAACAACAGCCTTACAAGCTTCCTTGTATCGGCGGCAAAAGTAGACGAGAGTCGGCGTCGGTATATGGAGATGGCAGGAGTTACTGATCAAAAGATGTCGATGGTTATTGACAAGATCGATTCTGGTATCGGAACTTTGTTGAACACGGCTCAGAACGTGGCAGACAAAGAGGAAAATACGAGAAAGTACCTGGATCAAATCAAGTCTGTGATAGAAACAGTAAAAAAGTAAAAGGAGGATCGAACATGGCCATTGATTGGGATAAATTTGATCAAGACGCAGATAAGGCTATTGAAGAGGCGGGGAAGCGTACCGATGCAAAACTAGCTTCCGTCGTATCTTCAGTAACCCGCTTGACTGATGATGAAATTCAGGAGCTTTTTCCTGAACCGGCAGATGTAGATAAACTTAGGGAGTTGATGAAGGTGGTGAAGTCGGCTGGTGATCGAAATGATAAAATAAATTCCATAGTCGAAAATTCCGAAAAGTTTGCTGGAGTCATCGTTACCTTGCTAAGCAAATTTGCATGATGAATGTCTTGAGTAAGTTGAGGGTGCGTCAGTTACCACACGAGTCTTGATTGATTCGACCTTTTAATGTATTACTCGGCTTGAATGTTAGAATCTTTCGTGATGAAATAGTAATTGTCTCACCGGTCTGCGGGTTTCTTCCGGTTCTGTCAGCTTTCTCCCGGACCACAAAATTCCCGAACCCACTTATCTTTACGTGCCTTTCGGTTACAATCGCATCCTTGAGAACTCCAAGGGTGAGTTCCACCAATTCGACTGCTTCTTGTTTACTGTAAGAGAGCTTCTCTTTCAAAATATCGGCTAAATCAGCTTTCGTCATCTACCTGACCTCTCATTGTGTTGATGTAAGTGCTGTAAATATCACAGTTTGCGAGAAATTCCAAATAAAAAAGGCACAGGGACTGCCTCTACCCAGTTCCCGCCGAGGTCTATCTGCCGCCTCATGGCTTTGCTTCCGGCTCACGCGCCGGGCAGGAATGGGAGAAGTTTCTTTCCGGCTTACAGTGGAGTCTCGATATGGTGCGCGAGTCTGCGGCCTCATGCGAGGAGATCGCCGCCGCTTCGGGAAATGCCCTGGGGATCGTTACCACGGAGCTTAGGTTCAGCGACGACAAAGAGGCCAGTGGCTTTAGGGTAGGGCGCGATCTGGCTGAGAAGATAACCCGCCTTCGGGGGCGTGATCCCGAGGTCGGCAGGAAAATGCGGGACAATGAACTGCCCGGGGCGCCTCGCAACAAGGGCGCCGAGGCGGCACCTCCCCAGGATGCGTTGACGGAACTTCTGTGCGATCCGAATCGTCACCTGAGCCATGAAAGGTGGGCGCAACCCATATGGGAAATCGTGCGGCAGCTCAAGACCATAAGGGATGCGGAGCCCGAGAGCCGGGCTGGCTTGCTGGCTGACCTGGGAGCGTCCGCCATCGTGCACCAGATCGAGGGACTGCGACACAACTGCGACGATTTTCTTTCCAGCCTTGGCTTCCGCCTCCGTGACACGGCACTACGCTATCAGGTATCGCTGGGGATGAAGGAGGCTTTCAAACAGCTCATTCGTTTGGACAACGATCTCCTGCAAGTGTCGGCTGCCAAAGTTACCGTGCACTATCCCAACGGTTGCTCCGAATTGTCCCTGCGAGGCGTTCCGGCTCACAATCACCTGGAAAAAATGGTGCAGGAACTCTCCGGCGGCCGGGTCACCGTCATTCCCCATCTTGCCGACATACAGCTGAAGACCTATTATCACCCGGTCACGCCTGCATTCCTGAGGACTGGCGGAGCCTTCCATTCACCATACTTTGCCTACAGTACCCCCCTAAGTCCTGCTCAATGTCTCATTTCGACAGCAAAGGCGGGTTCGCAGAGAATGGAAGGACTGTTGATGATACTGGCCATCCTCCCCAAGGAGACCGCTACATATGTTCCGATTGGGGATGCAGCCTTGGCCGAACGGATGACAGAGGTGATAAACGAGAGGCTGGCTCGTACCGGCAAGGGGGTTACCTGCCATGTCGGTCCGGTTGAGACTTACGGTGAGCTGATGGAAATAGGTCCCCCTACATGATCCGCATATGGCCGGGTGGCCAGAGGTGCCGGTGCAAGGCTAACTGCCTTAGGCAAGAAAACAGTTGCCCCAATGTTCACGAAAGATATGTGTTCACAAAAAATGAACATCCATTTTAGGTGAACGATATGCCCCTTACCGACGCCAGGAACATATCGTTCAACTTGTCCGGGAGGATTAGCCCGTACGTTGTGGAAGTACTGTGGGGGTAGGCCGGGAAGCGTGTCTCTGGGCATTCTGTTTTTTCCCACTTGAACGTGGTTGCACTTAGTGGTATAGAAAGCTATGATCCTGACCGAAAAGCAAATTCAGGCTGCGTTCAAGGACGGGTCCTTGGTGGAGGTAAAAGATGAAAAAAACAAGTAGAATTCTCGATATGGTACACGAGACGGCCAGTGATCTTCACCGCTTAGGCGTTATCGACAAACGCAAGATG
>Ga0209212_1003088_pt1 | contig 22535 bp, 21 predicted proteins | sample RifGroC2_FD_183996 | JGI IMG/M metagenome (GOLD analysis project Ga0209212, IMG submission 183996) | Groundwater microbial communities from Rifle, Colorado, USA - Groundwater C2 (SPAdes) (version 2) | ecosystem: Environmental > Aquatic > Deep subsurface > Groundwater | place: Rifle, Colorado... | reverse complement strand
GAAGAACTTAAAGTTCTCCTTGAGCAATTTCATCAAATAGACGTTATTGGTGAATTTGATAATATACTTGCCGGATATGCGGCTGCAATTCAAGAAAAACCACAGATTGTTTTCATAGATCTTTCTGAAAATATAGATCTTGGCATAGAAACAATAGAAAAAATAACTTTTAGAAATAAAAACTGCGTAATATTAGTATCTTCTGACAATGTAAATACCGATCTTGTTTTAAAGGCAATGAGAGCAGGTGCAAGAGAATTTTTAACCCAGCCTGTTATGATTGAAGATCTAAGTACAGCATTAAAAAAAGCAAAAATATTGCTTGAAAATGATGAAGGAAATAGCATAGGAGAAATAATTTCCGTATTCAGCAACAAAGGTGGCATTGGAAAAACAACTATAGCAGCAAATTTAGCATTAAAAATTGCTGAACTTACAGAAAAACGTGTTTGTCTTGTAGATTTAAACCTTCAACTCGGTGATATTACAACTTTTTTAGATGTAAATCCTTCTTTTGATATTTCTTATGTTGTTACACATCTTAGTCGTATTGATGAATCGTTTTTATTAAGTTCGCTCGAAAAATATAAAAACAAAGAGCTTTATATACTTGCAGATCCTCCAAATGTAGAACAGGCTGAAGAAATCTCTTCCGATGATATAACTTCGGTTCTTAGTATGCTTAAAGAAATGTTTGCATATATAATTGTTGACACGAGCAGCAGTTTCGATATCAAAACACTTACCTGTCTTGATATTTCAGATGCAATTCTTCTTGTTTCAATGGTAAATCTACCTTCTATAAGAAATTGTCAGAGATGTATGGATCTTTTCCAACGCCTTGAATATAGAACCGATAAAATAAAACTCGTAGTTAATCGCTTTAATGAGGATGAAGAAATTACAATAGACGATGTTGAAGATGCTCTGGGACATGAAGTTTTCTGGAAAATTCCAAACAGTTATTTTGCGGTAATGTCTGCAATTAACAAAGGTGTTCCTATTTCATCAATAGCCCCGAATTCCGGTATAGATAACAGTTTCACGGAGTTAGCGGCAAAACTTACAGATAGTGTAATAATTATGCATGAATCAACAAAACCAACAAATAAAAGTTTTAAACTTCCTTTCAACTTAAATATTGATTCTTTAAAAAACCTTAAATTGTTTAATAAATAGGAGCAAATATAATGTCCATTCGTGATCGGCTTACAAAACAATCAGCACCTCAATCAATGCCAACAGGAAGACCCGTAATGGGTCAGCAAAGAAGATCCAGCGGTGTTGACACAGCGGCGATGCAGGAGATGAAAGACAAGCTTCACCTGATGCTTATAGAAAAAATAAACTCGATAACTGATTGGCAAAAAATAAATGATACTGAACAAAATTCTTTTATCAAACAATTTATAGAAAGACGGCTTGAACAGGATTTTAGTTCTACCCCACTTAGCACTATTGAAAAAGATCAGATAGTTCAAGAAATTCGTCAGGAAGTTAAAGGTTTTGGTCCTCTTGATCCGCTTCTTTGTGATCCAAGCGTATCCGATATTCTTGTCAACGGTCCTAATCAGGTTTATGTCGAAGTTAGCGGCAAGCTTAAAAAAACCAATGTGCATTTTAAAGATAATGCCCATCTTATGAATATTATTGAAAGAATCGTATCGAAAGTAGGCAGAAGAATTGACGAAAAATCTCCAATGGTTGATGCGAGGCTTCCTGACGGTTCAAGGGTAAATGCTGTTATTCCTCCTCTTGCTATTGACGGGGCTTCTTTATCGATAAGGAGATTTAAGGCTGATGCTGCTACAATACAAAATCTTCTGACATGGGGCTCAATGACGGTTGGAATGGCCGAAACATTAAAAGCAGCAGTAAAAGCTCATTTAAATATTGTAATCTCAGGAGGTACAGGCGCAGGAAAAACAACTCTCCTGAACAGTCTTTCTTCTCAAATACCTGAAGATGAAAGAATTGTAACAATAGAAGATTCCGCGGAACTTTCACTTCAACAGGAGCACGTGGTAAGGCTTGAAACAAGACCGGCCAACATAGAAGGAACAGGCGCAATAACAGCAAGAGACTTGCTTATAAACTCTTTAAGGATGCGCCCTGACAGAGTAGTAATCGGAGAATGCAGGGGAGCTGAAGCATTTGATATGTTACAGGCGATGAACACCGGTCACGATGGTTCATTAACGACACTTCACGCAAATACTCCCAGAGATGCATGCGCAAGGCTTGAAACAATGTGTATGTATACAGGAATTGATCTTCCTGAAAAAACAATCCGACAACAAATTTCATCAGCAGTTCATCTTATAATTCAAGCCAGTAGGCTTACTGACGGTTCAAGGCGTGTTACTTACATCAGCGAAATTACCGGTATGGAAGGTGCTATTATAACCATACAGGATATATTTAAATGGGAACAATACGGTCTTGATGAAAACGGCAGGGTAATCGGATGTCATGTTTCAACAGGCGTACGTCCTAAATTTGGTGATAAATGCAAGGCTAAAGGGATAAAACTGCCTCTTGAGATATTTGATGCAAACGCACCCGCTGTATATCTATGTAAAAATCCGCCAAATGAAAAAATGGGCACTAAAGCAAAAGGCGGTTCTAGTGGTGAAGATTCAGACTCACTTGATGATATTATCAGACAGAGAAAAGCTTCGAGGTTTAAGTAATATAATATGTGTTTTTTGTCATTGCGAGGCATGAAACGTTGCTATAGGCTAAGATTTATCACACGAAGCAATCTTCTCAATGACAACATCTGCTTTTGAAGATTGCTTCGTTAGTGTGATAATTGCATTTTATAGGCATTTTAAGCCTCGCAATGACAACTAAAAATATAATTGGTTCGAGTAACACAGTAAAACAAAAACAGGAATTAGTTAGAGATGAATCCGGAATTAATGAGCTTAATATGTGGAGGTATAGCATTTTCTTTATATTGGTTTTTATTCGCAGGAGAAGAAATTGATCCGATTATTTTAAAGCGTCTTCAGGAAACTAAAGAAAAGAAATTTACTGCCTCAGGAAATGAAGAAGAGCTCTTTAGAAGGCTTGAGGCCCAAAATAATGCTCAAAAAACTAATTTAATTGACATGTTAAAAGACTCATCAGAGTATAGGCTTGCTGTTTTAGAATTAATTTTTAGAAGATTCGGATTTACAAATAAAGTAAAAAAACTTTTAAAAACTGCTGATATAAAAATGCCTATTGACCTTTTCTTTATGATAACAGGCGGATTATTTCTTCCATTTTTGTTAATTAGCATTGTAAGCAACTCTTTTTTATATATTTTAATAGGAATAGCAGCTGCATCAGCCCCGTATTATTTTATTAAAATGAAAATTGATAAAAATTTACAGCAATTTAGTCTTTATTTTCCGGATGCATTGGGTTTAATATCAAATTCATTAAGAGCAGGTCACTCATTGCTTTCATCATTCCAGTTGGTTTCTGTCGAATCTCCTTATCCTATAAACAAACTTTTCAAAAACGTTGCCGACGACATTTCATTGGGAAGAGATATAAGAGAAGCGCTTGAAGATATGACTAATAATATGCCCGGTAGTGAAGACATTAAGTTTTTCATTACAGCAGTACTTATTCAAAAGGAAATCGGCGGAAACCTTGCTGAAATCCTTGATACTCTTAATAATACAATAAGAGAACGCTTTAAACTGTTGGGGATGATAAAAACACAAACTTCTCAAGCAAAAATGTCGGGAATAGTTCTTGCGTTGGCACCAATTTTTATTACAGTACTGGTAAGCTTAATAAATCCAAGTTACATGGCGCCTTTATTTAACACTCTCGCCGGAAATGCAGCTCTTGCCGTAGCCGTGGGCATGTCGATTATGGGATATTTAATCATCAACAAAATAACTGAAATACGCGTGTAATAAATGAAGTCGGAGCACTGCCAATAAATGGAAATAATTATTATACCAATAACAGTTTTATCTATAGGCTATATAATTTTCATGTTCCTTGAAGAGGGAGGGGATAGTAATGTTCAACGACGACTTACTGAATACTCATCAGGCTACGACAAAAGAGGCAATGATAATGCTGAAGAGGAAGATTCAACAGATTTTTTAGCCAATAGTATGGGTAATATAGCAAAAAATATTGCGGAAAAATCAAAAAATCTTGTTATGCAAAAGCAATTACTTGCGGAAGCAGGTTTAGCAAGTGATGATGATGCTGTTTTAAAACATATTCAAAAAAAAGTTACTTTTACCATCGGGATGACACTGCTTTCATTAGTTATGTTTTTTGGAGGCACTGCACCTGCAATGATAAAAATGATGCTGCTTTTAATGGGGCCTTTATTTGGATTTAAGCTTCCTGATATGATGCTGAAATCTAAATCAAAAAACAGAGCTGATGAAGTTACTTATAGTCTTCCTGATGCGCTGGATTTACTTACAGTTTGCGTTGAAGCAGGATTGGGTCTTGATTCTGCTATTTCCAGAGTTGCTCATGAACAAAGAAACAGTGCTCCGATCCTTTCATTCGAATTTCAACGTGTAAGTAAAGATATTCTTGCCGGTATTCCAAGATCAGACGCTTTTAGAAATCTTCTTAAAAGAAATGCTTCACAGGAATTAAGATCATTTGTAGGCTTGTTAATTCAGTCTGACAAGCTGGGTACAAGTATTTCACAGTCTTTAAGAGTATACTCTGATGCTTTAAGGATAAAAAGAAGACAAAAAGCTGAAGAATTAGCATCAAAAGCAGGTGTAAAAATGTCCTTACCCTTGGTGTTATTTATTCTGCCTGCAACATTTGTTGTAATTCTTGCTCCTGCAGGAATAAGCATGTACACGCTATTTACTTCCGCCGGTGCTCCATAGATTTTTTGTATAAGTGAAATATTTGTTTATATTTTAGATAAAAAACAAAGTTTTTGTCATAAAATAATAATGTCTTGTCATTCCGAGCAACTAACAGGAGTGGGGGAATTGTAAGTTTTTGTAATGTTATGCGATTGCTTCGTCGTTTTACTCCTCGCAATGACAATAGTATTTTAATAAAGAGATATGGTTATGGGCAAAGAAAAAGATTTAAAAAAAACAGCATTATATGAAGAACACAAAAAAATCGGGGCTAAAATGGTTCCTTTTGCAGGATGGGAAATGCCTGTTCAGTATGCAAATATCATACAAGAACATTTAACAGTAAGAAATAAAGCGGGTTTGTTTGATGTTTCTCACATGGGACAAGTTTTTATCAACGGAAAAGAGGCTTTAAACTTCTTGCAGAAGCTGGTTCCTCAAGATATTTCCAAATTAGCTACCGAAAAAGCTGTTTACACACAGCTTCCTAATATTGAAGGCGGGATTATTGACGATTTAATAATTTATAAGCTGGATGATTGTAAGTTTTTATTAATAATAAATGCTTCAAGAATAGATGAAGACGTAAAATGGCTTTTGTCTAATCAGAATAATCTTGATGTATCAATAGATAATCAGTCGGACAATCTTTCAATGATTGCCCTGCAAGGACCTTTGGCTTCTGACATTTTGGTAAATCTTGGATTGACAAAAGAAAATCATCCGAGAAGATTTTTTATAAAAAAAGCAAAATTATTAAATATTGATGTTTTATTAGCTGCAACGGGATATACAGGGGAAGACGGCTTTGAAATCATTGTAAAAAATGAAGAAGTCTGTAAATTATGGGTAGAACTTTTATCCAAAGGCGAAAAATTTGGACTAAAACCAATAGGTCTTGCAGCAAGAGATACTTTAAGGCTGGAAGCAGGTTTATTTCTATATGGACAAGACATGACGGAAAATACAACTCCTGTGGAAGCTTCTCTTGTTTGGACAATTTCCAAAGATAAAAAAGAAGATTATTCTGGAAAGGATAAAATTTTATCCCAGATGAATCAAAAAAATGAATCTAAAAGACTTGTCGGATTCAAAATGCTCGATAAGTCAATTCCAAGACATGATTATAGAATTTATATAAATAATGAAGACTCCGGCGTGGTAACAAGCGGTGGTGTAGCTCCTTTTCTTGGCGAAAACATTGGGCTTGGCTATATAAATACCGATAAACCCACCGCCATTGGAACGAAAATTGATATAATGATCAGGGAAAAATTACACCCTGCCGAAATTGTAAAAAGACCGTTTTATGTTAAAAAATAATATATGAGGATAAAAAAATGACAACAGATATGACAAAAGTTTTATGCACAAAAAGCCACGAATACTTTATCAAAGAAGGTAAATCTTTAAAAATGGGCGTTACCGACTTTGCAGTTGAACAACTCGGTGATGTAGTTTTTATAGAACTTCCCGAAGTTGATTCATCCTTCAAAAAAGGCGATATTTTCGGCACTATCGAATCCGTAAAAGCGGCTTCCGAGCTATATATACCTGTTGGTGGAACTGTTATCGAAATTAACGAAAAAGTTATAGAAAAGCCTGAATTAATTAATAACGACTGTTTCGGAGAAGGTTGGCTCATTAAAGTTAAAGATTTTAATGAAGCAGAAGTCGAAGAAGCTATGACTTATGATGAATACAAAGAATTTATAGAAGAAGAGGGGCATTAATGCATAATTTTTTGCCTCATACTGACGAAACTCGCAGGGAAATGCTTAATGAAATCGGATTAAATTCTACTGAAGAGTTATTTGGCAACATTCCTAAAGAAGCAAGAGTTGATAATTTAAAGATTCCTGATGGATTAAGCGAGCTTGAAGCTAAAAAACATTTGGTAAATCTTGCAAACAAGAATAAAACTGCTCAAAACCGTATATCTTTTCTGGGTGGAGGGACTTATAACAGGTATGTTCCAAGCTGTATAAGCACTATTGTTCAGCGTTCGGAATTTATCACGGCATATACCCCTTATCAGCCGGAAGTTAGCCAGGGAACACTTCAGGTAATTTATGATTATCAGTCGATGTTATGCAATTTAACCGGCATGGATGTTGCAAATGCGTCGGTTTATGACGGAGCTACAGCCTGTGCGGAAGCTGTGCTTATGGCTTGCCGAATAACAAAAAAGATAAAAGCTTTAATCAGTTATGTTTTAAATCCTGATTATAAGCAAGTTATTGAGACTTACTGCTACGGGGCAGGCATTGAGATTGAGTATTTGGGATTATCAGAGGGCAAAACAGAATTTCCTTCTTGTCATTCTGAGGAGCGAAGCGACGTAGGAATCTGTTTTGATGATTATGCCTGCGTTTTAATTCAAAATCCGAATTATCTTGGCTGTGTGGAAAATCTGGCTGAAATTTCTAAAAAAATCACAAATTCAAAGGCTAAGCTTATAATTTGCGCGGATATTGTCAGTCTTGCAGTACTGAAAAATCCTTCTGAATACAATGCGGATATTGTTGTCGGAGATTTACAGCAGCTTGGATTGGGAATGAATTTTGGCGGACCTCACTGCGGATTTATCGCCTGCAAAAATGCTTATTTAAGACAAATGCCCGGAAGAATTGTCGGTTTATCAAAAGACCGCGACGATAATGACGCATTTACTCTGACAATCCAAACCAGAGAGCAGCATATCAAAAGAGAAAAAGCCACAAGCAATATCTGTTCTAATCAGGCATTAATGGCGCTTGCCGCAACGGTTTATCTTTCTGTAGTCGGAGCAGAGGGACTAAAGGAAGTTGCTAATATTTCAGCGCAAAGAGCGCATTATCTTGCGGACAAGCTTAGTGAAATCAACGGAATTAAGGTTTTATATACTGATTTTCTCAACGAGTTTGTAATAAAAATTGATTCTGTATCAGCTGATGAGCTTATTAAAAAGCTTGAATCAAAAAATATTCTAGCGGGAATCAATCTTGGCAACAAGTTTAAAGAACTTGAAAACTGTATTTTACTTGCAGTCACCGAGATGAACGAAGTTCAGGATATAGATAAATTTATAAACGCTTTAAAAAGTCTTTAGACATTCGAGTTGTCATTGCGAGGAAGCCCGAAGGGCTGACGTGGCAATCTAAATAACAATATAAAAATCAAAAGGTTTTTAAAATGGATTTTTCACAAGAACAAATAAATCAACTCAAGGAAGATTTTAAATATGTTCATTTTTTATATTGTGACAAAATGCAAGAATATCCCGAATTAAATTTAAAAAATGAATTATCTAAAGAATATTTTTTTCATGGGTTTTTGCGTAGATTAAAAACGTTGAAAAAATGCATAGAGAATATTTATACTATTTATCCTCCTGATAGAACGCAAATTTTAAAAGATGATGAAAAAATAGATTTGGAAATATATTTACAGTCTTTTATAGTTAACGTTTTTGGTTGCGTAGATAACTTAACTCGTATATTAGTTGAAGAAAAAAGTATTCAGTTATCAAACCTTAATCAACTTCATTTTGAGAATGAAGAAATAAAAAAGAATTTATCTTGTAATTTCAAACAATATTGGGGGGATAATTTAAAAAAATGGTATGAAGAATATTGTAAAAATTATAGACATGCTTTAGGACATAGAATCCCCTTATATATTCCTCATGGTTTTGACAAAGAAAAAAACATGAAACATATTCTTCCTCTTATGAAACATTCTTATAGTGAAAACTCTAAGGCAGTAATATTTCATGCACAAGTTTTAACTGATTTTAATACTGTTATTGAGTTAGCCGATAAAGTTTTTGAGGAGTTATTCCCAAGTCCAAACACTAAATAGATTGCCACGTCGGCACCCTTCTTTTTTGATAATTAATCAAAAAAGTGGGTTCCCTGCCCCTCCTCGCAATGACAATACAACAGAAGAAGAATAAATGAACAACTACCAAGACCTTATAAAAAAAGACCTTAAATACCTCTGGCATCCTTTTACTCAGATGAAAGACTACGAAACCGACGAGCCAATCATCATCGACAGGGGGAAAGGTGTTTATCTATGGGATTTAAAAGGGAATAAATACATTGACGGGATTTCCTCATGGTGGGTAAACACGCTAGGGCATTCACATCCACGCCTTAATGAAGCTCTTAAAAAACAGGTGGAAAAAATCGAGCATGTGTTGCTGGCGGGATTTTCTCATGAACCTGCAATTGAACTTGCGGAAAGACTCGTTAATCTAGCGCCTCCAGAGATAACCAAAGTTTTTTATTCAGATAATGGCTCAACCGCTGTAGAAGTCGCTTTAAAAATGGCTTATCAATACTGGCAACAGGTTGGATTTCCAGAGAAAAGCAAGTTTATTGCCCTAAAAAATTCTTACCATGGCGATACTTTAGGCGCTGTTTCTGTCGGAGGCGTGGATATTTACCATAAAATCTACAAACCGCTTTTATTTGAAGTATTTCAGGCGGACTCACCGTATTGCTACAGATGCCCTGCTGGAAAATCTTCTGATTCTTGCAGTATAGAATGCTTAAATTCCGTTGAAAAAATACTGGAAAAACATGCGGGAGACGTTGCAGGAATTATAATAGAACCCCTTGTTCAGGCGGCAGGAGGGATGATTATTTACCCTGCGGAATATCTTACAAAACTTAAAAAGCTTTGTGATAAGTATAATATTCTTCTTATAGACGATGAAGTCGCTATGGGCTTTGGAAGAACAGGGAAAATGTTTGCTTTTGAACATGCGGGAATAGTTCCTGACATGATTTGCCTCGCTAAAGGTATAACGGCAGGATATCTGCCTCTTTCTGTAACAATGACTTCCGACAATATTTATCAGGCATTTTATGATGATTATGAAAAGCTGAAAACTTTTTTTCACGGGCATAGTTTTACAGGAAACCCTCTTGCTGCCAGCATAGCCGTCGAAAACCTGAAAATTTTTGAAGAAGAGAAAATTATCGAATCCCTACAGCCCAAAATTAAAAAGCTGAAAGCCGAGCTTGAAAAGTTCAGAGAACTTGATTGCGTTGGAGATATTCGACATATAGGAATGATTGGTGCTGTTGAAATTGTTAAAAATAAAGAAACCAAAGAACCCTATGCTTTTGAAGAGCGAATAGGCTCAAAAATATACAAAGAAGCTTTAAAAAGAGGCGCAATTCTTCGCCCTTTAGGAAGCGTGATTTATTTTATGCCTCCTTATGCAATTACGGAACAAGAAATAGAGCAGCTTACAGATATAGCTTTTGAGTCTTTGAAGACTCTTTTGTAAATTCTTTATTTTTAAAAAATTTTCGGTAAATTATTGACACCCATCCCCCACCCCCACCCCCCTTCCCTTGAGGGAAGGGGGTAAAGTTTATTTTTTTGGCTCGCTTTCCGTCGGCTTCGCCGACTCGCTCGCCCTTTTATTTTTTATATTTAGGCTTCTTAGTTAATTTTAAAAAATCATAAACTTTAGTATTAAAGTTCTGAGATTTCTATGTTTAAAATTTTGGCAAGATAAGTAAGCAGAACTTCGGATTTTTTTGATGAATGAAAAAGTCTTTCAACATTTATTCTGTCAATCCAAATACCACCGCAAAAAGAACATTTATTTACTATTATTCCTGTACCATCCAATTCAACTGTTTCCAGCAAAATTCTATCATTAGGACATTCTACAGGCATTATTTCAGGAATAAAATCTCTGCGTTTTTGTCCAACTTCATCTTTCATTCGTTTTCGGGTATCAAGATCTATAATTTTTGCCCATTTTTGTTCTTCTGATGACGGCTTGAAACTCATTTTTTCTTACCCCTGCTGTTTGTATTTTTTTATAAATATAAAAATTCATCTATATATTATAGATTTTTATACGGGGTATTAAATCCGACTTTAATCCTATGTTATAATCATTTAGTATTTTGTACAAATAAGAGAAAATGCTTCAAGTTGAATTTAGATGATTTTACAGCTCCGGAAACGGAAGATATAGAAATCTGGCTAAAGGAATTCAAAAGCACTAATGATCTTAAGGTAAAAAAGCAATTAAAGAATTTAATTACTCTTTATTACTTGCCTTTGGTGAAAAAAATTGCTTACGGACTTGCCAGAAGAAACACCGACCCGATTGAAGACATAATTCAAGTCGGAAGTTTAGGTTTGATAAAAGCGATTGATCAGTTTAACAATAATTACGGGGCAAGCTTTAAGACTTATGCAACTTATCTTATTACCGGAGAAATAAGGCATTACCTGCGGGATAAGAGCGCAATGATTAGAGCGCCTAGAGAATTGCACGAATTATGCATCAGAATGAATAATCTTATTGAAAAATTAAAGATAAAGTTAGAAAGAACGCCTTCAGAACTCGAAATCGCTAAAGAACTAGAAATGCCTGTCAATAGAATCAGTGAAATTTTTGAAGCTGACAGAAGAAAACAATTAATTTCTTTAGATCAGCTTGTATTTACTAACTCTGAAGCAGAGCAATCACTTGTAGACAGGCTTGTAGATGACAAATACCAACTTTATCAGAGTCTTCAGGAAGAACGGATGATGCTTTACGATGCTGTAAGTATACTTCCTGACAATTTGAAAGAAGTAATCAGACTCAGCTTTTTTGAAGACTTAAATCAAAGTGAAATTGCCCAAAAGATTGGCATCTCTCAAATGCAGGTCAGCAGAAGAATTAAAAAAGCAACTTTTGAGCTTTTCAGAATAATTAGCTCACAAAATAAACATTCAGATTAAGAAAGTATTTAAATATGGAAATTTTAACTTTAGTTCAAAAAATATATTTAGGTTTTATAGTAGGATTTATAGGTCTTGCAATAGGAAGTTTTCTTAACGTAGTTGCATTGAGGCTTCTTGCAGGAAAAGATTTTGTAAAAGGTCGTTCAAAATGTCCTAAATGCGAAAATTTAATTGCATGGTACGATAATATTCCTGTTTTAAGCTATATTTTACTTCGCGGAAAATGCAGAAAATGCGGAGAAAAAATTAGCTTGCAATACCCTATTGTTGAGCTTTTTACAGGCGCAATTTTTATAGCAACAGTAAGTATGTTTGGTTTTACATTAAAAACATTGTTTTTTCTTGTTCTGATATGTAATTTAATAGTGATAACGATTACAGATCTTAAAGAGAAATATATTTTCGATATTAACTCAATCCCGCTAATTCCTATCGGGCTTGCGTATAATTTTTTTGATATCGGCAATAATTCTGTAGGAACTCTAAAAGTTTTAGGGATAACATTTAATGATGTTTTTATTTCTGCAATCATCGGGGCCGTTTTAGGCGTTGCTTTTTTTGAAATACTTTCAAGAATCGGACTGCTTCTCGCGGGAGAATATGCTTTTGGCGCGGGTGACAGCATACTTGGCGCAGCTTTAGGCGCGTGGTTCGGCTGGAAGCTTATGATTATTATCCTTATTATAAGTTTTCTTTCTCAATTGGTTGTAGGTATTCCTATTATTGTTTATAATATGTACAAAGCCAAAGATCATGAATCTTTATGGGCAATGGTTACGTTGTTTTTTGCGCTGGGACTGACTTTTTTGGGAAGGTATTTCACTTATACAGGAAGACCTTTTATTGCTTTAAGTATAATCTTTTTATCCCTTGCACTGGCAGGAGGCTCAATATTTGTAATATTAAAACGCACCAGAGAAAGACAGAGCCATACTTTTTTGCCATTTGGACCGTCTCTTGTAATTGCAGGATTGCTTGTAATGTTTTTCAGCGAATATTTTTTAAGCTACTTCCCTTATTAACTTCTCACTTTTGATAGAAGAACGAGGAATTCAGGTTATAGCCTATTTCTTTATAATTATGTATTCTTTCTGTAGAGCCTATAAACAGCACTCCGCCATTCGTTAAACTGTTATAAAAATCAGCGTATAGTTTGTCTTTAGCTTCTTCAGTAAAATAGATAACTACATTTCGGCAAAGAATAAGATGAAAATTCTTTTCAAAAGTCCCGTTTAAAAGATCACGCCTTTCAAATCTGACCTTAGAAGTAAGTTTATCATCAACTTGAAATTTTTCTCCGGCAGTATCAATGGGTTTAAAATATTTTTTATATTCCGCTCTTATCGTGCCTAGTTCGAATCTTGAATAATGTCCTTTTTTTGCCCTGTTTAAAATATTTTGATCAAAATCAGAAGCGACAAGAGTACATTTTTCAAGAACATTAAGCCTGTCAAGAATCATGGCGATGCTGTAAATCTCCGCTCCGCAAGAACATCCTGCCGACCATATTTTTATTGAACCGTGTTTTTGCAGGAGATCGGGAATAAATTTTTGTTCTAGTTCATCAAATTTATCATTATTTCTAAAAAACTCCGTAACATTGATAGTCAGCATGTTGGTGAATTCTTCAAGTTTTTCTTTATCTAAAGTTAAAAGCTTATAATATTCATCCAGCTTGAAAATATTGTTTCTGTTCATCAAAGAAACGATTCTTCTTTCCATTTGGGCGTTTTTGTAATTAAACAGATTTAAACCTATATAAGACGCTATTTTTTTCTTAAAACTATTAAATTCTTCTTCTGAAGGCATATTTAATTTTGGAAGATTTAATAAAGACCCTAAGTCCTTTAAATTTTTTGTATCTTCGGACATTTTATTACTCCTGTTTTTTATATAAATTCTTGTTGTCATCCTGAGCGAAGCGAAGGATCTGTCCCTCTTAAAAAATGAAGCTTGCAATTGTTATTGGTCAGATTCTTCGGGCTAAAGACCTCAGAATGACATCTCCAAATTTACTATAATTTAATAATTTTTACTTAACTGTAAACCATTTTAACAATTGATTCGGCTATTTTATGAAGTGGGACAACTTCATCTGAAAGACCTGCTAAAACTACGCTTTTTGGCATACCGTAAACTATACAGGTTGATTCATGTTCTGCTATGCAGTAGCCTCCGTATTTTTTAACTACAGATGCTCCCATAGTGCCATCATGCCCCATTCCTGTTAAAATAACACAAATTATATCCTTTTGATAAATTTGAGCCGCGGATGCGATAGTTAAATCAGCGCACGGTCTTACCCCAAGTACTGTAGGTTCTTGGTTTAAAGCAATTGTTCCTTTTTCTGTAACTGTCATATGATAATTACCCGGAGCTAAAAGAGCCTGCCCTCTAGTCAGTGTATCTCCTGCTTTTGCTTCTTTTACCGTAATTTTACTCATTTTATCCAATCTTTGAGCGAACATTTCGGTAAATTTTTCCGGCATGTGCTGAATTATAAGTATTTTTGCAGGTATGTCTTCGGGAAGATACGGCACAACTTCTTTTAAAGCCTGAGGCCCTCCTGTGGACGAAGCTATAACTAAAACTTTATCTTTCTTTCCTGCCGGTCTAAGATTTATTAAATTCGATTTTATTTGCGGCTCTATTCTTTTTACAGAAAGCCCCTTGCTTGAAATAGCCGCTAATACTTTACTCACAAGATCTTTTTCAAGATTTTTGATTTTATCTCCCGATACAGATTCAGGTTTTTCAATAAAATCAAATGCTCCAAGCTCAAGAGCCTTAATGGTTATTTCCGCGCCTGATTTTGTAAGACTACTGCACATAATAACAGGAATATTTTTAATCTTTTTAATTTCCTGAAGAGTTTCAATCCCGTTCATTACAGGCATTTCAATATCAAGAGTAATAACGTCAGGATCAAATTCCCTGATTTTTTTAAGTGCGGACTGACCGTTATAAGCCGTTTCAACAGCGCTAATTTGTGGATGATTTATCAATACGTCAGATATCACCTTTCTCATGAAAGCTGAATCATCAACCACTAAAACTTTGAACCCTGTCTCTTCTCTCGTCATCTTTTTCTTTTCTTTTTTTATAAATCTTTAATTCTGTTTTCGGGACTTACTATACTGGTAATTCTTAATCCAAAGTTGTCTTCTATAACAACAACTTCTCCTTTTGCAATTAATTTTCCGTTTGCATATAATTCAACAGGCTCTCCTGCAACTTTATCAAGCTCAATTATTGAACCCTTGGTAAGCTCTAAAACATTTTTAATAGGCAAAATCGTTCTTCCAAGCTCCACCGTTAGCTCCAGCTTAACATCCATAACCAGATTAAGGTTTTGGTTTACTTCTCCATAAATATTTGATGAATTATCAAATGATGCAAATTGTACAGGTTGAACAGTTACCTGTTGCTGTACAGGTTCCGGTTGTCGTGAATAACTTGGAGGAGGTGGTGCTTGATGATGAATAGGCGGTGTTTGATGCTGCGGAGTACTCGGAGGAACAGGCTGAGCTTGAGACTGAGAAACAGCTGCCGCAACCTTAACAGGAGGCTCAACAGTATTTGCCGGCACAGAAATCTCTGCTGACATCGCATTCATCATATTCATAAGTCGCGCAACTTGATCCTGCGCAGATTTTACTGTCATTATTTGAATAATTTCACTATCAATAAGAGTGCCTACAATCAGTCTGAATTTAACCGCAATAATCGGCACGGCAAGAATATCACTTGATAATTCAAGATTTTTTTCTTTCTCCTGAAGTTTGACTTCAGGATGCGAAATATTTATCGGGTAATTAAACATGGAAGATAAAGAAGTTGAAGCAGATCCTACCATTTGATTCATTGCTTCGCCTACCGCGCTTAATTCAAGTTCGCCTATTTCGGCAGCTTGAGGTTTTCCTTCTCCGCCCATCATTAAATCTGCGATTATAGCGGTATCCTTAACTTTTAATGCAAAGACAGTTGTTCCTTCAAGACCTTCTATGTATTTAATGGATACAACTATGTGATCTTCTTGACCTACAAAAGATTCTTCAACTTTTATATATTCACAAACCACAGGCGTAGTTATATCTACTTTGTTGCTAAGCAGCATAGAAAGCGTTGTAGAGGCGGAACCCATAAAAATATTACTTATTTCTCCCAGAGTATCAGCTTCTTCAACTGTTAAAAATTTATATTCCGAGTTTTCTTCAGGAAGTGTTGAAGAACTTTGAACTTCATCCGAAGAGCCTTTTAAAATATTATCTATATCTTCTTGAGACATTTTTTCATTCATAGCTGCTCAAAACTCCTATTATTATACTTATTAAAAATCATCATCAGTTTGTTTAATCTTGTCTACTATGTTTATAGAGACTTTATTCTTTTTAGTTCCGGGTCTTCCTAAAAATTTAGGAATATTGTTAACTTTTACGACCAATTTATCATTTATTGAATTTTCCAGACGAATAACATCGCCAATTTTTAAATCAATAAAATCACCTATAGTTATGTCTGTACTTCCCAGCATAACATTTATTTTAACATTGGTATTGCTGATTTTATTCAATATTTTTTGTTTATCTTCCATTGAAGAAAGCTTGCCTTTGGTTTGATAAATTTGTTGTGTATTTAATTGTTCAATAACCGTTTCCAAAACCGGATAAGGGAAACACAGGCTTAATAAACCGGAATATTTATTCGCAACTTGAATTTCCAGAGTAATTAAAGCCACAACTTCTCCCGGACTAGCAAGCTGTGAGAGAATAGAATTTGTATCAATGCCGACAACAGCTCCTCTTACAGGGAAAACATTTTTCCAGGCTTTTTCCAGTGTTTTAATGATTTTATCAAAAACTCTTTTTGCAAGAGCTTCTTCTATATCCGTAAGCTCTCTTGCTTTTGTTTCACTATGTCCCACGCCTCCCAGCATTCTATCAACAATACTTGATAGGATTTCATGGCTTACACCGAGAAAAATTTGACCCGGCAAAGGATTTAATTCAAGCACGCCTATGGTTACAGGATTAGGAAGTGAACGGGAAAATTCATCATAAGTAAGCTGATCTACTGATACAACATCTATTTCCATATTCAATCTTAGATAAGTGCTTAATATAAGTGAAAGTTGCCTTGAAAATTCTTTGTGAATATCCTGCAGAGCTTTAAGATGGTCTTTTGAAAATTTATCCGGTCTTCTAAAATTATATAGTTTATAGCCTTTTCTGTCTTCATCAAAAGTGTCTATCATCGCAGCTTCATACTGCGCTTCGCTCTGGTCTTGTTCCAGACCAGCAGTTAATGAAGATAGCAGCTTATCTATATCATTTTGTGAAAGGGTATCCGAACCGGACATCACTATACCTCTTGTTTAAAAAACATTATTGGATAATAAAGGTTCCGAAGCTGACTCTCATCACTTCTCTTTCTCCGCCGAAAAGAGGATCAACGGCCGCTTTTATTTGTTCTTTAGCAAGTTCTTTCCCTGAAAGACTTGCAAGTTCTTCTGCTGTTTTTGAAGACAATACTGAAATTATGGCATCTCTGATAGCAGGTTTATATTGTTCCATTTCAGCTTGTATAAGGGCAAGCGGGTCTACTTTTGCTGCACCGGCATTACCACCGCCGCCATGTCCTGAAATACTGCTGCCTCCGCCACCATGTCCTTTTTCTGAAGAAGGATCTGATGCTGCTCTGGAAAGTTCAAGCGCTACGTTAACTTTAAGATATCTTTTTGAATTAGGATCGCTCAAATTAAGTATAAATTCACCTAAATCAAGGATTATGCCCCTTTCGGGAGCCGCTTCTTCTTCCGTTGCTTCGCCGCCTTCTTCTCCACCGGCATTAGCAGTACCCATATTTTCTGCTATTTTACTTATATTAGAGCCTATTACATTATTTACAATAAAATAATTACTCCCGATAAAAAGAAAACAAATTAAAGCAGTAATGACTGCATTAACAATAATAAGTTTTTTACCTGCCATGCCGGAATCGCCTGTATCCACAGATATTTCGGGAAGATCCGCTTTAGGTTTTATTCCTTTGGGTTGTGACGGTTTTACCATTTTTATCTCTCCAACTATTTTTTATCTTGTGCATTTCTATTATTTACAGGTTCAAAAATTTTACTTGATGAACTTAAAACGACTATATCTACTCTTCTGTTTTCGCCCCGTCCGATTTCTGTATCATTACCTGAAACGGGCATGTATTCTCCGTATCCGGCTGCCGAAATCCTGTTTGGACTTAATTTCTGGACTTCCACCAGATATTTGATAATATTTGTTGCTCTTGCCGTTGACAACTCCCAGTTAGAGGGGAATTTATCAGTTTTAATGGGAAGATTATCAGTATGTCCCTCTATTCTTATTGAATTTGGCTCTTTTTTCAGAACAACAGCTATTTTGTCGAGAACATTCAGTGCTTTATCTTTTATTATATCAGAACCTTTATCAAAAAGTACTGTATCATTTAGTCTAATTAATATCCCTCTGGGTTCTCTTATGACATTAATATTTTGTGTATTATTAAGTTCATTTTTTATTGTTTTTCTTATATTTTCAAAATTTGCAGATTCAACACTTATTTGATTTTCAAAAGAAGAAAGCTGTTTTTTTAGCTCTTTTGAAGATTTATCAAGAGTTATCGGAGTATTATTATCAATATAAACACTGGTTTCAGTAGTTTTAAACAATTTTAAAAGTTTTGATTTTTCATCTAAATTTGTTGTAGATTTATTCGTTTGTTTGGAATTTCCGTCAAAAGCCCTGTCAATAGAGTTAGAAAAAGTTTTCATATGTTTTATATCAAGTTGAGAAAGCGCATACATAACCATAAAAAGGGCAAGCAGCATTGTTACAAAGTCCGCATAAGAAACAACCCATCTATTTATATAATTTTGATTATTATTTAAAAGGCTTGTTTTCACTTTATTAATGTCCTTTTATTTAATTTGTCATCCTGAGCTTTCTTTGTCATCTTGAACTTTTTTTTGTCATCCTGAGCGAAGCGAAGGATCTGCCCATTTTGGAATTATAGTTATTATTTGCTATCTGGATAGATTCTTCGGCTACTCCTCAGAATGACAACCCAAATTACCGCAAATAAGCAAAAAGTTTTTCTTTTGTAATTATCGGGTTTTCACATTTGTGAATAGATAAAACACCTTCTGCTATTATCTTTCTAAGAATTATTTTTTCTCTTAACCTCATTTTAAGCTTGCCTGCAATAGGAAGAAATATCATATTTGCAGCACCTACGCCATAAATTGTTGCCACAAAAGCTGTTGATATTCCGTATCCGAGTTGTGCAGGGTTAGTAATATTGCTCATCACATGTATCAAGCCTAGAACAGCTCCTATAATTCCAAAAGTAGGAGCATATCCGCCTAAAACTTCAAAAACATGAGGACTCACAAGAGCTTTTTCTTCCTCAAATTCAATTTCGGAAATCAATATTTCCTTTAAAATCTCGCCATTATTTGTATCGAGAGATAATTGAAGGCTTTTTCGCAGAAATGAATCTTCTATGGTTGAAATCAGACTCTCAATAATAAGCGTTCCTTCTTGTCTTGCAATATTAGCAAGTTCTATAATCTGATGTATAACCATTGTAGTGTTTTCTTTACTGTCTAATACAGGATTAAAAGCTTCTTTGAAAGCTGTTTTGATGGTTAGAAAAGAAAAATTCACCAGTGCAGCACCAAATGTTCCCCCAAAAACTATTAAAGCCGCTGTGGGTTGTATTATTACAGAAATTGAATTTGATTCAAAAAGTAAAGTTCCGATTATTGCTAAAAAGCCTATTGAAATCCCGAGTAAAACAGATAAATCCACGATATTTTGATACCCTCACCCTACAATTTTGCCATTATATGAATAGAATACTAATTTTTTTGCACTTTTATAATCCATCAAAAGATTGATTGTATAAATATCTAACCAAAATTATTTAATTAATAAAAAAACAAGTGTATTTTTGTTAAACATAAAAATTTATTAGTATTGACAGAGGACATACTACATGATATATTCTTTTTTGAAATTGGTTAGCGTAGTTAGTAGACAGAGGTATTGGAGGCAAAATTACATGAAATTAATGAACGTTGGACAAGCACCTGTAGTTGCAAAAGCTCAAAAAGCACATGCACAAGTTTCAAAAGCACAAACAGCTCACGCTCAAGTTGCACAAGCTCCCGCTAAAGCTGCAAACAAATTAAACGTAAAAGCCTAATAAACTAACTTAAACAAAATCTTTTAAAGAGTTCGGAAATTTTCCGAACTCTTTGTGTTAATTGGCTTTATCACTGTGTAGTCTGTTTACACTATGGAAAATATAACCCACATGCTTTATACTCTTATTCCAACGCAATAAAATTAAACTTTTTTCTAATATTACCGATAAATATTAAGCTAATAAAAAAATATGCGTGTGTTAATTTAGTTTTTTGTAAAAGGAACAACATGAGAATACTCATTTCAAATGATGACGGAATTCATTCAGTAGGATTAAAAGCTCTAGCTGCAAAACTTTGTGACAAGCATGAAGTTTATGTTATTGCGCCTGACAGAGAAAGAAGCGCGGCGGGACATTCTTTGACTTTACACAGACCTCTTCGGGTTGATAAGGTTGATATGGGTGTTAAAGTCGCACAAGCATGGGAAACAACGGGAACTCCCGGTGATTGCGTTAAAATAGGAATAAGCAGTATTCTTGGAGAAGCTCAAAAACCTGATCTGGTTATTTCAGGAATAAATTACGGACCTAATCTGGGTTCTGATATTTTATATTCAGGGACTGTCAGCGCTGCAATGGAAGGAGCTGTTCTGGGGTATCCCAGCATCGCCGTTTCTTTATTCGGCAGTGGTGATTTCTTTGAGTCTGATTTTATTTATTCGGCAGATTTTATTTCAAAATTTATGAATAATATTGCTCAAATTAATTTCCCCAAAAAAACCATACTTAATATAAATATTCCGGCGGTTGATGCGGACGAAATTACCGGAGTCCAGATAACCAGACTCGGAACTCGTATGTATACCGATTCTTACGAAAAAAGGCTTGATCCGAGAGGTAAAACATATTATTGGATGGCAGGAGAGATCCTTAAAACCGAACAGGAAGACGGCACTGATATTATGGCTATCAGAAATAATAAAATTTCCATAACTCCTGTAACTTTTGAAATGACCCATAAGAGCATCATGCCGGAACTTGAACAAGCATTTTGCAACGGTCTATGCGAGCCTTAGAAGTTATCTTATTAAAATCCAAAAACGTCATTGCGAGGGCTTTAGCCCGAAGCAATCTAAAATAAGCATGATATTTATATTTTTTAGATTGCCGCGTCAGCGCTTCGCGCTTCCTCGCAATGACGACCTGACCTGTTACCCGTAAAAAACAGGAAGCTATTTTTTATGTTTATTTTTTTTAATCTTGAATAATAAATTTAATCGGAAGCTCTGAATCATTTACTTGCAAGTCTTTTTTGCTTTTATTTTTAGACTTTATTAAATTCGTTAAAACTTCGTCAGCTTTTTCGAGCTGTCTATCTTTTTTATTTTTAATATCTTCATCGGTAATTTTAACTTCTATATCAGGAGTTATACCTTTTTTGTTTATATCTGTTCCATTTGGAGTAAGATATTTTTGAGTTGTAATATTAATACCTGCTCCGCCAGGAAGCTTGTTTATTTCCTGAACAAGTCCTTTCCCAAAGGATTTTGTGCCAATCAATATGGCTCTTCCGTTGTCTTTCAATGCGCCGCTAAGAATTTCACTTGCGCTTGCGCTTCCTCCATCAATCAATACAACAAGAGGTTTTTGCGTTACAGGTTTGTTTATTGCCTGTTGTGTTTCTTTATATCCATCTCTATCGACAGTACTAACTATCAAACCTGAAGTAAGAAACATATCAGAAATAGTAATGGCATTTGTCAAAAGTCCACCCGGATTAGATCTAATATCAAGAATATATCCGTCTTTATTGCTCAATTTCTTTAATGCATCTTTTATTTCAGCACTTGCTGTATGGCTTAAGAAAGAATTCAAACGAATATATCCGATATTTTTAGGTATATTTGCACCTTTAGGTATAGTTATAGAAACAGATTTAACATCAATCTTATCTCTTGTTATAGTATAAAGTTTTTCAGCAGTGCCTTCTCTTTTAATCAAAAGGGTTACGGTTGTTCCTTTTTCTCCTCTTATTAAGTCAGCAGCTTCTTTTACAGACATACCTTTTGTACTTTTTTTGTTTATTTCGGTAATAAGGTCATTCGCCTTAAGTCCCGCTTTATCGGCAGGGGTATTTTCAATAGGTGCAATGACCATAAGTTTGTCGTCTTTTACTCCTATCTGTACTCCGATTCCAAATAAAGTTCCGCTTATGGACTGCGTTTCATCGGCAAAATCTTCAGGATTAAGAAATCTTGTATAAGGATCGTTTAAGCTTGCCAACATGGTTTCTATCGCGACATAGGCATCTTTATCATTTTGAATAGCACTGTCGTATTTGTGTCTCCATCTATGCCAATCCTGATTATTTTGACTTGCGTCAACAAATTTCGTGTCGATTAATTTCCAGACTTCGTCATATAATTCTTGTGAACTATACGCATAAGTTTTGATTGCAGGTGTTCCCATAAGTGTCAAAACAAAAAATGCCGCAGTCACGCATAAAACTCTTTTAATCTTCATTAAAAACTTTTTACCTCTCTTCTTTATTTAAAATAAAAATTTTTTTCTTACCCATAAATTTCTTAATGTATATTAGCACATTTAATTATTGTCAATCCAAATTTTGAAAAATTTTGGGCAATAATTAATTTTAAGTTTTTTAATAGAATTTTTATAATATTATATATTATATAACTTTGTGTCCACGTAGTTCAGCAGGATAGAACGTCACCCTCCTAAGGT
>Ga0209212_1003085_pt1 | contig 22538 bp, 27 predicted proteins | sample RifGroC2_FD_183996 | JGI IMG/M metagenome (GOLD analysis project Ga0209212, IMG submission 183996) | Groundwater microbial communities from Rifle, Colorado, USA - Groundwater C2 (SPAdes) (version 2) | ecosystem: Environmental > Aquatic > Deep subsurface > Groundwater | place: Rifle, Colorado... | reverse complement strand
TCGGTCGTTAAGCCTTCCAGCGCCTACAAATGCAGTTTTTAGTTTTGAATTCTTAGTTGTTAGTTAACTCAACACTCAAAACTCACAACTCAAAACTGGATAGGGGGAGAGTAGGTCGTCGCCGGGTTCCCCGATCGGTCACATCTTAGATCCCACGTCCGCGCCCGGACTGTTTTAATGGCTTAACGAAATGGCGACTGTCCCGGCGACGGTCAAGGCCGTGCCGATGATCGTGCGCCGGCTCACGTGCTCGAGATCACGGAATATCACCAGCGTTGCGAGCACCACCCACATAGGGCTGGTCGCGACTAAAGGCGAGACCGTGGCGACGGGGGCAAGGCCGAAGGCAGTGATAAAGAGGAGAAATCCCAGATTCTCAAGCAGAGAAGCGATGATAAGGCTTTTTAACCCTTTCAGGTTCCAGATGGGGCGCTGGAACCTTTTTACCAGAGGCAGGGAGCCGACAAAGAGCGAGAGCGAAGTGACGCCTACCAGAGCCGTCAAGAAAAGCGGATAGTAGGCAATGCCCAGCCCGTAGCGGACCACAGGCTGAATCAATGCCGAGATGAGGGACGCGGTGAGGGGAAAGAGGGCATACCACCAACGGCCCGCCGAATGGCTATCATCCCGCTGCCAGGTGATGAAAGAAGTTCCCGAGACCACCAGAAGCGTGCCCGCCAACACAAGCGGTTTGAGTTCTTCCCCGAGAAAAATGAGCGCGAAGAGCGCGGCAAATAGGGGATAGCTCGATCTTAGAGAGACGCTGCGGGAGGCTCCCATCGTGGCTATGCCTATGTAGGTGAGCGTCCGGATGACGGGCATGACAAAGCCTATCCCTACGAATAAGAGGACGGGAAAATAAGATATCTCCGGAACGCTCCCCGACAACAGGACAATGGACCAGAGGACAACCGTTTGGGTTGCAAACGAGATCAGCGTCATGGTGACGGGATTGGAGTGCTTCAGGCCGAATCTGGCGGCAATGTTTGCGGCCGCGTAGGACATGGCGCACGCAAGGGCCACGATTTGAGGAGGCAAGTTCATCAGTTCCTATTCCAGAGATGTTCTTTGTGGTCAAATCATCTCTGAGAGCGCGCGTCAAGTCACACTGAGGAAAGTTCCGTATTTGCCCCATTCTCGAGGCGTTTTTTCGCATAGCTAACTTAGACCGGTTCCCGATCCGGTCACATCAAGGAGTCCGGACTGTCACTAAAGTAGCGGATGAAAATAACCGCTTGATAGATTTCCCTAGAAACCTGATAATATAAGGTATCAGGCCTGATACCTTCTGCCGCTTGTTGGCGGGAGTAAACTATGGAGAGTAGAGAGTTGCAAGAGATCAGCGCTCGGGCTGAGCAAGTCAAGAAGCTACTGGGACGTGGCTCAGACACGCTGCATTTGATAGAAAACGATCTTCCACGGCTGGTGGCTGAAGTTGAGCGGTTGAGAACGGAGCTCGAACAGGCCGGGAAGTGTCCCCATGGGGGTTTTTATAAAGACCGCACCTGTGTTGAGTGTTTTGGCGACGGCACGGAGGAGATGCGGGAATGCGGCGCATGCGGCAGCAAGACATGGCATCGCGGCGGGAAATGTCTGCGCCATGATGCGTCAGTCCCGAAGCCCTATGAACCTTTAAGGGCCGAGCTGAAGCAGTTGCAGGGCGAGATTCAGACAGTCCAGGGGCAATTCTCAACCCGCGTCGCACAGGCGGAAGAACGTGTGAGAGAGATCGAGGCCACATGCGTTGCGATGCGGGAGGCGCTCGAGTATGTCAAGGGGAGGATCGGCTCAATGAACATAGGCGAGTCGTTGATCAAGATTGATCGGGCTCTTTCTTCCTCGACTGGCGATCGGGCGATGGAGGACGAGAAGGAAACAAAGTAACGCAGGCGTTGAGCCCGCGGTGAACTGTCAGGCTTGAGTTGTTGGCTCATGGGGCGATCAAATTCACGATCCTAAGGGTCGAACCGCCGGATTTAAAAATGAAAGGCCCGAGACTCTAACAAGCCCGGGCCTTTTTGTTGTATGGACCAGGAAAAACAACGCAGCAGTGGACACAAACATAAGCGGGCGGTAAATATCTCCCTGGTAATGCTGGGTCAGAGCTTCCAGGCGCTGTCCCTTTCGGGCATCGCTCTGTTTCTCCCCGTAATACGAAGCGACCTCGATCTCTCTTTCACTCAAGGGGGGACTCTCTCTGCGGCCAGAATTTTTGTCTATGCCTTGATGCAGATTCCAGCGGGCTATCTGGCCGACCGGTATGGTCTGAAGAGAATATTTTTCATCGGGGTTCTCGGTACCACCGTCCTCTCTTTAACCTTCGGCCTGGTCTCCGGCTACTGGCAGGCTTTTCTTAATCAGGCGGCAACCGGTTTCTTCAACGCCTTGCTTTTTGCATCCGCGCTCGCTCTGTTGCCAGGCTGGTTCGGCGCGCAGCGGCGTGCCACAGCCATGGGGCTTTCTTTAGTCGGTCTCTTTTTAGGTCAGGTAATCGTTAACGCGTTTGGTCCCTTGCTTGCCGAACATTTTACCTGGCGCTTTCCGTTCATTTTCTTCGCGTCCATAGGGATACTGGCATCCTTTGCTTATCTCTGGCTTGGCGAAGAGTCTCCCCATGCTGAGTCAAGGCAAAAACTCAGCACAGTCAACGTATTTCAGCTTTTCCGCTCTCGCTTCATGTGGCTGTGCGGCATCATCCAGTATGTAAGGCTCGGCGTTGTCCAGGGTACTTCGTTCTGGCTGCCCAGTCTTCTTATCGATGAGAAAGGTCTCTCCTTACATGCAACCGGGTTAATGATTGCGTTTTGGACCCTGATCATTGCCCCGTCTAATATAATCGGGGGGTACTTGTCCGACAAGCTGAAGAAGCCCACTCTTATCATAGGGTTCTCCCTATTTACCCTCGCAATTACGACGGCTGCGTTTGTGAAGGTCGACAACGTAGTGCCGCTTATCATCCTGTTATTCATAAACGCAGTGTTTGTCCAGTTTTACTTTGGGCCGCTTTTCGCCGTTCCTGTGGAAAAGTACGGTGCGCGCATGATCGGGACGTTGTCGGGCTTTGGCAACTTCTTTGCCAACGTGGGAGCGTTTACGTTTACTTATTTGCTCGGCGTGCTCAAGGATCAGACCGGTTCTTTCGAGTTGGGCTTCTATGCGATTGCCGCGGCTTGTCTTCTTGGCCTTGTGTCTACGGTCTTGCTGGAAAAGATGAGGGGCGATGCGCCCGGAAAAATAGACCGTGCAGAGATATAAAAGGCTAATAGGGCCAGGTCTCGCAAAGAGCTCGGGCCATTTTGTTTTCTCAACCTATTTAGACAATTGACAATACTTGGGATACGTATAGAAAATCTCAGTGAGGCGGGCTTGGGGATTGGTTCATTATGAAGCGGGGCAAGGTCGTTATCATTACCGGAGCAACCAGGGGGATTGGGCGATACGCGGCGCACTCCTTTGCGCAGGAGGGCGTGCCGATCGCCCTTGTTGGGCGCGACGACGGGCGCTTGCGCAGGGTATCAGGCGAGTTGCGGGAGATGGGCGCGGACGTGTTAGCGGTAAGGGCGGATGTCCGGAGCGAAGACGAGGTGAGCGGCATGGTCGATCGGATTGTCCGTCATTTCGGCCACATCGATGTCTTGGTAAATAATGCCGCCGTGGTCACCCACTTTGCCATGGGATATCCGCGCTGGCCGCGCATACGGGATATGGAGAAGGATTTCTGGGATGATGTGATACAGACCAACCTCGGTGGGACCTTTCTTTGCACGAAGCACATACTGCCTCACATGGAAAAGCGAAAATCCGGACACATTATCAACCTTTACGGCGGCGCCAATGTCAAAAGCCTCGGCTCATGCGCCTACGTGGTCTCCAAGGAGGCGATCCGCGCCTTTACCCGCTACGTGGCGGAAGAGGAGCGGGAATGGAATATCTGCGTGGTGGCTATGACGCCCGGGAAGGCCGTCGCCACAGAAGAAGCTCCTCAGGAGGCGCGCCGGCGTCTGCCGGGTCTGGAGATGATGGGCAACGCGTTTATCCAGGCGGCCGAGGCGCCCATGGAATGGACGGGAGAATTGCTTTTCGTTGAAGCTGGCCGTCTTCAAGTCATGCCGTAAAAAGGGAGGAAAATATGTCCATAAGACTTTTTCTCTTCCTCTTTCGGACGCCTCTGCCTGATCCATTCTGACGGGTATTTTTTGGCGTTGCGGCTAAAGATTACCGCCGTCTTGCCCCACCGTAACCAGAAAATCGCCGGCGGCCGGTGCGTCCGCCGCGGGAAATGGGCGGGGCTTTGTCGTCGAGCAGGCGCGTGTATTTGTAGGCGAAGCCTTCCAGCTTCACGCGCGGAATTTTCTGGCCGATGAAGCGCTCGATCGCCGCGATTTCAGGGATGTCCTCAGCGATCATGATGGTGAAGGCGTCGCCCACGCTCTGCGCGCGGCCCGTGCGGCCGATGCGGTGGACATAGTCCTCCGGATGATGGGGCACGTCGAAGTTGATGACGTGGCTGATCTGCTCGACGTCGATTCCCCGCGCGGCGATGTCGGTGGCGACCATGACCTCGTAGCGACCGTTGCGAAAACCGTTCAGCGCCTGCTCGCGCTCGCGCTGGGTGCGATTGGAATGAAGCACCGCGACGGCGTGACCCTGATCGTGGAGCTTGCGTGCGACCCGGTCGGCGCCATGCTTGGTACGGCAGAAGATGAGCACCTGGTCGTAGTCGGTGCGTCTGAGCAGTTCCTCCAACAGTTCCTGCTTCTGGTCGCTGGCCACGGGATAGAGCGCATGCGTCACGGTCTCGGCGGGCGAACGGCGCAGACCGATCTCAATAGTCTCTGGATTGCGCATCGCCCATTTGCACAGCTGCTCGATCTCGGGCGGGATGGTGGCGGAGAACAGCATCGTCTGACGCGTGCGCGGGCAATGTTCGACGATGCGGCGCACGTCGGGCAGGAACCCCATGTCGAGCATCCGGTCCGCTTCGTCCAGGACGAGGATTTCGATCTGGTTGAGCTTAACCATGCCGCGTTGCATCTGATCAAGCAAGCGCCCCGGGGTTGCCACGAGGATGTCCACGCCCTGACGCAGCGCCTGGTCCTGTCGGCCATAGCCCGTTCCGCCGAAGACGACCACGGTGCGCAGGTTGGTGAAGCGCGCGTAATCGTGGATGGCGGTCTCGACCTGGGCGGCGAGTTCGCGGGTCGGTTCAAGCACGAGCGCCCGCAACGCGCCGTGCTGGGCGAGGCGGGAGAGAATGGGCAGCGCGAATGCGGCGGTCTTGCCCGTGCCCGTCTGGGCGGAGCCGATGAGGTCGCGCCCCGACATCACGAGCGGGATGGCGCGGAGCTGGATCGGAGTAGGGTCGGTGTAACCCGCGGCGCGAACGCCTTCGAGCACTTTGGGGGAGAGGCCGAGCGTGGAGAATGGCATAATGTCTTCTTATAGGCACGATCCCGCCGAGCTGACAAGCCCCGCCGCCCGCCGGGGGGGGTTTAGGGGCGTGGGGCTTGGCCGTTTGCGCCTTTCCGTTTGGAGTGACGGTCATTTAGCGGCTAGTGGAGAATGTCCGGCGGGCTTTTCAGGAACTGCGCGAACCGCGCCTTATCGATACATTTCTCGTAGGCTTCATCAGCGCTGATCCATTTTTTGTTGAGAAGTTCCAGAATCGCGTCATCCAGAGTCTGCATGCCCACCTTCTTACCCGTTTGCATCATCGAGGGAATTTGATACGTCTTGCCCTCCCGGATCAAATTGCCGACAGCCATCGTGCAAACCAGTATTTCCAGTCCGGCACAGCGTCCCTTCCGGTCGACGCGCTTGAAGAGGTTCTGTGCCACGATCACCTTGAGCGCGGTAGACAATGTGTTCCGGATCTGAGCCTGTTCTTGATGAGGGAAAACCTCGATGATGCGATCGACCGTTCTTGCCGCGTTTTCCGTGTGGAGAGTTCCGAACACCAGGTGACCGGTAGCGGCGGCCTCGACCGCCAGGCGAATGGTCTCGAGATCGCGCATCTCGCCCACCAGGATGATGTCGGGATCTTCTCGCAGCGCCCCCCGCAGCGCCGCTGAAAAGGATTGCGTGTGGACGCCGATTTCACGGTGGTTCACCACACAGCCCTGGCTCTGGTGGACAAACTCGATCGGGTCCTCGATCGTTAGAATGTGATCTTTGCGGTTCTTGTTGGCGTAGTCGATCATGGCTGCCAGGGTCGTTGACTTACCGCTTCCGGTCGGCCCTGTTACCAGGACCAATCCCTTGCGCAGCATAGCGGCGCGCGTGAGTATAGGCGGGAGTCCGAGCTCCTCGGCCGTTAGCACCTGGTTGGGGATTTTTCGGAACACCGCCGCGCAACCATACTTCTGGTTGAAGAAGTTGGCCCGAAAGCGCGCCAGCCCCGCAATCTCATAACCGAAATCCACATCTCCCGTTGACTCGAAATGCTGTTTTTTCTTAGCCGGCGCGATCTCGAAAAGCATCTCGCGCAGATCTTCGTGCGAGAGGGCCTCCTCGTTCTCGATCTGTTCCAGGTCTCCATCGATGCGTAAAAGGGGTTTTTGACCCGAGACCAGATGAAGGTCCGATGCCCCCTTTTCGACCATGATATTGAATAGCGTATCGAGCTTGGCCATCGTTACTCTTCACACCTCCTTAATGGTATTCGACCTAAGAATCAACAGACCTGATCCGGGAATTTCGGAATTTGTATCGTGCGAGAAGGAAGTCCGGGTTTTCTCTTTAAGATCCAGATACCGCCACCGTTGCTTCTGCTGATGGAAAAGACTCCTTTTTCATCTCCAACTCCCACAGCGAGCGGATTGCTGCAGACACTCCTAAAATCACCAGCCCGATAATCCCCGCAAGAAAAAGCAGCGCTGTGGCAGGGCCGATGATGGTGGCCAGAGTGCCCATAAATAGACCGCTAGGGGCCCGCAGCCCCTGCGCCGCGAAATTATAGACCCCGATGACCCGCCCTCGAACAGCCTGAGGGGCCCAGGCCTGGACAATGCTCTGAGACATCGAGACGAAGGTAATCTGCATGGCCCCCAGCATGCAAAGCAGGATCAGCGAGATGCTATAGATAGTAGAAACGGCAAAGAACATCAGGAGGAGCGACCAAGCCAAAGCCCCGGCAGTGACCATGACGGGTCTGAGCTTTGTACCGCCGGCCCAACCGAGCAAAAACCCGCCCAAGATGGCCCCCAAACCATTTGCCGATAAGAGAATACTGTAGCCGGTCGAGGAGACGCCTAATTGTTGAGCGAAGGCAGGAAGGAGGGCCTGGAAGGCATTGCCGAGGAGCAACGAGCTTGCCGCCACTACGACGAGCAGCGCGACAATCATAGGATTCTGTCTCACCACCTGAAATCCTTCAAGGATGAAAGACCATTCGCTTTCGCTCCGTTTCCCAGCCGTAGCTCCTCGATAGGGATAGAACATGATCGAAACCGACATTGGAAGGTATATTAATATATTTGCGATAAATCCCCAGCCTGGACCTACCATGCCCATGAGCAATCCACCGATAGCGGGACCGATCGTGGCGGAAAGAGGTCTCAAGATGGCATTTAGGCTGACGGCGCTGATCAGTTTATCCGCGCCAACCATTTCATGGATGATCAGCATGCTGCTGGGAGAAAAAATGAGGCCCGCGATGCCGTGGATCACAAGCAGAACGGCCATATGCCAGATCTGGAGCTGACCTGTGAGATATAGAAAACCCCATCCGAAAGAACTGACGATAAAGAGGCTTTGTGAAATCTGGATCAGCCAGCGGCAGTCGAGCCGATCCGCCAGAGAGCCCGAATAAAAAGAAAAAAGAGTAAAGGGTAACCAATGGGCAACGACCGCATAGCCCAACCAGAACGGTGAGTGCGTCAATTGCCATATGACCCAATAGGCGATGACGTGCTCGATATTATCTGCGGCCATGGATAACAGGGCGGTGGCCGCGTACAAGCGAAAGTGGGGCACAGTTAAGGCCGGGAAGCGATGCGGCTTCGGGTGAGTTGGCGCCGAGTTTTCCATTTTTCTTCTGCCATCGCACCTTTCATCTCCCATGTCAATCGAGGTGTGGATCTACGGCATCATCCACCGCCGCGATATTTACGATAGAATTGTAAGGCGTTTTGCCAGATAGTTCGGGAGTCCGGCCGCCCGTACTCCCTGGAGCATCGGGCCTTTTTGTTCTTCCTGTTGCCTATTGCCTAATGCCTCACGCCTGTTTATATTTTACGCGAGACTAACTTCGACCGGGTCTCTGGATACGGTCGCATCTTGGATTCGTTTTACAATAGCCCGGACAAGCCATGGCCAGAACTAATTCAGCTCAGCGCCAGTCGGAAACGGGACAGCAACCGGCACGCGGGGGGCTGCTAATGCCGAGGGAGCATGGGGCATACGCAGAAGTCGTTTTTCCTCTGCTCACGGCCCTCGGGCTCGGGCGGCTCGGTGCCGCTCAACTGCTTCTGGCGGTTGCGACGATTGCCGTCTTCCTTGCCCATGAGCCGCTCCTCATTGTGGCAGGGGAACGGGGAAAGCGCACCCTGGCCCGGTTAAGAGAGCGAGCTCAGCGGGCAGCCGCTGCTTTGCTGGCTTTCGCGATTGCCAGTGGCGGCCTCGGTTGGTGGAGCGCGCCGGCGGATGCGCGCCTGGCAGTGTTCCTTCCTTTGGCGCTCGGGGCGTTGCTGGTTCCGCTTATCTTCACTCACCGCGAGAAGACTACGGTGGGTGAGCTGTTTGTCGCCCTTACCTTTGCCAGTACACTGATCCCGGTCGCACTGGCCGGGGGTGTCAGTCCACGCAACGCGGTCACTGCGAGCGGCGCATGGTGCACGGTTTTTTGCCTGGGGACGCTCACGGTGCGGGCCGTCATCGCGAGCGTCAAAAAGACTATAAACTCCCGCTGGCCATCCTACGCTATCGTTACCCTAAGCCTTGCTGCGATGGCCGCCGCATTTCTCTTGGCTATGACAAAAATCCTGCCCACGCTGGCCGCAGCGTCCGTCCTTCCTTCTGCGCTCGTTGCCCTGGCGTGCGGTTTGCTTGGAGTTCATCCCCGCCGTCTGCGCACGATGGGATGGTCGCTCGTCGCGAGCAACTTCATTACACTGGCCGCGCTCCTTGCCGGCTTACGTTAAGCGCCGCTCCAGTGGTACCTATAAGGGCGGAGTAACAATTTATGCCGGAAGTAGAATTCAGACGCGCGGAGCCGCAAGACTTTTCCGCCATCCTGAAGCTTCAGTCGGACAACTATATCGGCAACCTCGCCGTGGAGGAGCGCAAGGAAGGTTTTCTTTCTGCCGAGTTTACCCCTGAGCAGGTTGCGGCAATGGCGGATGACATCGGCATCATCGTCGCCGTTGAGTCGCACTCCGTCCTGGGATACCTGTGTAGCTTTCGCTGCGACTTTAACCACCGGTCTCCTGTCATCGCAAAAATGCTCGAGGCGTTCCATCGGGTTCATTTCCAAGGGAAACCGCTTTCTTCCCGCAAGACTTTCATCTACGGGCCCGTGTGCATCGACCGAGCCCACCGCGGTCGCGGCTTGCTTCTGGGCCTCTACGAGGCTTTGAAGAGGGAAGCGGCACGGGAATTTGAGGCGGGTGTCGCGTTTGTCGCCCGCGACAATCCTCATTCACTGCGGGCCCATGTAGCCGGGCTGGATATGGCGGAGGTTGGCGAATTTGAAGTTGAAGGCAACGTCTACGCGATTCTGGCCTTCAACCTACGTTGAGAGCTATGGCCGTCGTATTTGGCACTGCCCGACTCCAAGCCTGAGTCTGGGTCGGATTACCTCACCGTGGAACACTTTTCCACGAAAGCCCGGATGACCTGGTTGAAGGTTTCGGGTTGTTCGCGGTAGCAGAAATGGCCGGCCTGGTTGATCACGTGCATCTCCGCGATCGGCGCGCTGTCGGCGATCAGCCCAAATAGAAACTGGCCGCGCTTTAAAGCAGCGGTGGGATCGTTGTAGCCCCAGACGAGAAGGGTTGGGGTCTTCAAGCGACCCTGCGTGATCCAGTTCAGGGTTTCTTTTTTCTCGCGCGCCAGTTGCGGTAGAAAGCGGCGCCTCTTCAGCCCCTGCTCCTCCATCTTTCTTACGGCTTCCTGATATTTGGGCAGGTTGGCAATCTCGACGGCACCATCCAGCCACGAATCCGTAATGTGTTTGCCGCTATAGGAATAATGCTCGGCCACCCAGCGCTGGCTTTTTCGGCTCAGGCGCGGCTTTGGGGCGTTGGCCAGGATGGATTCTGTTTTTGAAGTTCCGGGAGAGAGTGTGCCGCTGTCAACGATGATGCAGGAGCCGATGAGTTCCGGGTGCTCCAGAGTGAGGCGGGCAACCAGGTATCCGCCGCGCGAGTGGCCGATCACGTGCGCATTCTTGAGCGACATGGCAACGAGAAAGCGGTAGGCGTGTTGCACCACCGCGGCCATCGTATAATCGTCGTCGCTCTTCGGATTGTCCGTGTGGCCCTGTCCCAGCTTGTCGACCGCGATCACGCGAAACCACCGGGCCAGACGGTCGAAGTTCAGTTCCCAGTCGATTGCGCTGTCGCACGCGTCCGTCGTCCCGAAGTGGCTTCCGTGGAAGAAGACCAGGGTCTCTCCGCTGCCCTTTTCGAAATAGCGGGTACTGATGCCGCCGACATTTATAAATCGCGCGCCTGTCATCATCTTTGGGCCCCCCCGTTTCAAGGATTCTTCTGCCCGCATAATCGAAAGCAGAAGCTCTTGTCAACAGGGGCCGTCAAATCGCGCGGGCTGGAGAGGATGTCATAAAATGACCTTGCCACCTCCCACGACCTGGATTATCATGCCTTAAAATCAGCCTGGGAAAGGGCGGTAAGAACCAGCGATATGAAAGAAGGATTAGTTCCTGGATTAACCCATAAAAAAGGCTCGGTGATAACACCCGAGATGGGCGTTCAACACTTTGGACCGGGCGTTCCCTCCGTTTTCTCCACGCCCTCCATGATCGGGTTGATGGAAAGGACCTGCGTCGAGCTTTTGACCCCCTATCTGGATGAAAACGAGCAGAGTGTCGGCTTTCATGTAGATGTGAGGCATCTTGCTCCCACGCGCATCGGCCAGAGCGTCACCATCGCGGCCACGCTTCAAGAAGTGAAGGAAAGGAAGTTTCGTTTTGCCGTTGAGGCTGTCAACGATCAAGGCGTGAAGATCGGAGAGGGGATCCACCGAAGGGCGCTGATCAACCTGAAGCAGTTCACGAGTAATGGCTGAGATGGGCTTTTGGCGGATCGTCTGTCGGCCTCCTGGGAGACCCGTCTCGCTCCCCTGACTGGCATCAGGGTTTTTCAACACCATGACCAACATACCGACGCCGAAACCTTACGCCAAATTAAACCTTGTAGGAGCGCCTCCGGTCATGTAAAGTTATCCTCAATTAGGCAAATTAGTACCGGTGATACTTTATTCTTCATCTAATGGCGCGTAAGAGGAGAAAGGCCGGCCACCCGCCCCTCCCTCTTCCAAAATCCAAAGGCTATCAAGGGCCTGAAAAAGGAGTGAATCATGAATCCTCTTTTGGTGGTTGTCGCACCGTTAGTGTTGGTGATCTTAGGCATGATATTGAACAGTGCGCCGCTTTCATTCGATCAACCTGAAAGTTCGCCGGAGCAAGATCCTGCCAAGAGATTGGCGGCCGAAAGGCAAGCTTATCGCTCCTTCTTCGACAACCAGAGAAAGCGATCTTTGAAGAGGCAGAAAAGGGTCGGTCAGTATGCTTGGCTGGTGCTTGTCGCAATTATTGCGTCTTCCTGGTGGATGTATTTAGATACGGTGAGTAAAACAGCGGCCTTGAATCAAGTTGCCGCGATTCAAACCTTGTCCGCATCGGAAGGAAAAGAGCTGGTCCTGTCTGTGACTCTGCGCGACGGGAATAATGTAAAGTACCTCATCAAATCGGAAAAAGCCGGCGCATCGGGCGCCGCCGCGAAGGAAGGACTCTCGAAAGAGTCCGTCTCATCTTGGGAAATGTCCCGATTAGGAACGGCTCAGAGTATCGGCGATAAAGCATTGCCTCTCGGCATCGCCCTGAAGATTTCTGACCTGAAGATTCCGGACTGAGGAAAGGGGCGACTCCGGTTCCCCGCACATGGGGTGATTTAAAACCCGAGTCAAAAAGCTGAGAGGAGAAGGCGCCCGTGGACTTTAATCTAACGGCAGATACCCCGGAGACCGGTGAGTTCAGGAAAGAGGTCCGAGGCTGGTTTGAAGAGAACATGCGGGGGTCTGAGAACTTAAGGTGGTCGGCTTCATGGTCGACCCGGGAGAATGAGGAAGAGGTCCGGTTCCGGCGTGAGCTGGCCGAAAAGCTGGGGAAGAAAGGCTGGCTGTTCCCGATGTTTCCTGTAGAGTATGGAGGCGCGCGGCTCACTATCGACCACCAGTTGGTGCTGGAAACCGAACTTGATCGCTACGGCATCAACCTGGCTCACGTATTCTACACCCTTGCGCGCATAGTCGCGCCGGTCATCCTGAAGTGGGGCACCGAAGAGCAGAAACGGGAGTTTCTGCCTCCCATGGCCCGCGGCGAAGTCTCGGTTTGGCAGGTGCTCACAGAGCCGCAGGGCGGGAGCGACATTGCCACCTGTCTTACCAGGGCCATCAGGGATGGGGACCATTATGTGGTCAACGGCCAGAAGACCATGGTGGGCTACCACCATCCGCCGGACTTCCTCTGGACGCTTGTGTGCACCGACCCGTCTCGCCCGCGGCACGAGAACCTGGGCTGGCTGTACGTTCCGGGAAACTTGCCGGGGATAACCATTCAGCCCATGTACCTCATGATGGGGTTGAAGAACACGGTTTTCTTCGACAACGTCCGCGTGCCGGCAAAATATCTGGTAGGAGGCGAAAACAACGGCTGGAGAGTGGCCAACACCCACCTCGAGCTCGAACACGGCGGCGACGGTCGGGTCGGGATGGACCCGTTGGTCGAGGGAGTTGTGGAGTATTGCCAGCAGACGCGAGTCGACGGGAAGTCCCTCATCGAGGACACGAGCGTACGGGACATCATCGCCGACATGATGATCGAGCTCCACACCGTGAGCCTCTTTGCGCGGCGAAACTTCTGGCATCGATACGCCAGGGAACCGCATCCCTATGGCGGTGCCCAGTTCCGGTACCACCAGCGTATGGTGCGGCTCAGAAACGGCGAGCGGTTGCAGCAAATCATGGGCTACGATGCCCTGGTCCCGGATCTTACGGTAAATGAGGTAGTTGACTTTGAGTACGTAGTGCGGAGCGGGCCCGGTCAACTGCATGGCGGAGGTACTCTGGATACCGACCGGTTAGTATTCGCGCGCCGCGTAGGCCTCGGCCGCCCGACAAAAGAGCAGGTGCCCACCACCATTTAAGAGTCCGTGCTCGTGATCGTGATACGTGACCGTCCCCCTCCACGAACACGATCACGTTTTAATAGAAGATAGCTTATGGACTTGAGACTGAACGAAAGACAGAAGATGTTTAAAAAGGCGGCGGCCGACTTTGTAAGAGCCGAAGCGCCTTCCCACGTCCTTACCCGGTGGTTCCGCAACAAGACGACTTTCCTACCTGATCTATACCGAAAGGGGGCCGACCTCGGATGGTTAGGCATGGTGATCCCTGAGCAGTACGGCGGCGCTTCCGCTTCTTTTACCGACCTTGCCGTGGTGTTTGAAGAACTGGGGCGCGGACCGCTTCCCGGTCCTTTTTTTTCCTCCGGCGTGCTTAGTGCACTGATAGTCTTGGAAGGCGCTTCCGAGGCGCAAAAAAAATCGTTGCTTCCCGCCATCTGCAGCGGGCAATCCATTGTCATCGCCGCGATCACGGACAAGGGGGTGCACTGGGGAGTTGAGTCGGTTGAAACGCGGCTCAGCAGGACCGCTGCCGGCCTCGTGCTTGAAGGCGCAAAGAAGTTCGTGTTCGACGCGGAGTCGGCAACGAGCTTCCTCTGCGCGGCGCGAACGGAAAATGGCAAGATCGCGCTTATCCTGGTAGACCGAAAGAGCCCGGGAATATCAGTCACACCGCAGGTTGGCTTCATGGCATCTGTTGCCGAGGTGCGTTTTGACAAGGTGCAGGTACCAGCCTCCAACATGCTGGGTGAGGCCGGCGCGGGTTGGCAAATTCTTGATCGCGCCTTGGAAAAGGCGGTCCCCATACTCTGCGCGTACCAGGTCGGCGCGTGCCAGGAGATTTTCGACTTCACCGCCGAATACACCCGAACCCGGGTGGTGTTTGGCCAGCCGATTGGCCGCTTCCAGCGCGTCCAGGACCACTGTGTGGACTTGTCGGTTCACCTTGACGCAGCGCGCTGGGTGACTTACGAGACGCTGTGGAAGCTCGATTCCGGCCTGCCGGCCGTCGCGAGCGCGCATGAGTCCAAGGCGGTGGCAAGCGAAGCGTACTACCAGGTCTGTAACTTCGCGCACATGGTCTTCGCCGGACCCGGCACGGACTACCAGCATCTCTTGATGGCCCATAGTGTCATGGCCCACACGCTGTACCAGTACTTGGGCACGCCGGCGCACCACAAGCGCAAGATGATGGATGCCTTGTATCCGAGAGCGTCGAAGTAGCAATCAGAACCTTCCGGGCCAGCTCTTGAAAGGGTGTTTAAAAACCCTTCTTTACTTTTCCCTACCCTTGACGCCCGCGCCTGACTTAGCCTATTTTTAATCGCCTTTAAGGAGGAGCCATGCTCGATTTTTTTCAGCCGTCAGGTCCGTTCGAGTCACAAACGCTCCGGCTTGTTGCCGAGGCGCAGCAGGGGGGCGGTGACGTTTTCGACATCGCCCGCCTCTGCCGCAATCTCAAGCCGGGCGACAAGGAAGGATGGGAGCGCGCTTGGCTCGGACTCGCCGAGGCCACGGAGGCCAAGGCCAAACGGGCGCTTCAGTCGGGCCATACGCGGACCGGCATGCAAAACTTCTTCCACGCCAACCAGTACTACCGGATGTCGGATATTTTTCTCAGCGCCGATGAGCCGGCCAGGAAGAAGGCACGGTTCCTCAAGTCCCAGGAAAACTTCCGCGCGGCGGCGCGGCTGCACGCGCCGCCGATTGAGACGATCACCGTGCGTTGCGGCAACGACGCATACGACGGCTATTTCTGTCATCCTCTCAATCCCGCTCGCGGGAAATGGCCGGCGGTTTTTCTGATCGGAGGGGCCGATGCGTTCGCCGAGGAAATCTTCTTCAGCGGCAGGCAGGTGCTGGAGCGCGGCTGGGCGCTCCTCCTTGTCGACACTCCGGGCCGGGGCTCGTCGTCCTACGTGAAGGCGATACCTACGCGCCACGATTACGAGGTGCCGGTGAAGGCCTGCATCGACTATCTTATGACCCGGCCGGAGGTGGAGGGCGGGCGCATCGCGCTCATCGGGATCAGCATGGCAGGCTACTACGCGCCGCGCGCCGCGGCCTTCGACCCGCGTGTTAAGGCGCTCATTGCCTGGAGCGGCTGTTACAGCGTTCTCGACGACCTGTACCTGTTTTGCGAGCACCTCCGGCCAACGCTCCAGCGCCTCCTCGGAGGCGTTAGCGACGCCGAGGCGCGCGAGCTGCTTAAAGCCTTCACGCTTGAAGGAGTGGCCGGGCGAATCACCTGCCCGGCTCTGATCACGCACGGGGCCGACGACCGGCTGATGCGCGTCGAGGGCGCCAAGCGCCTTTTCGCTGCGATCGGGAGCTCCGACAAGACCCTGAGAATCTACGATGACCCCGCGGCCGGAGGCACCATCCACTGCAGCCATGACTATTGGGCGCACAATGTTCCCTTCATGCTGGACTGGCTGGAGGAGCGGTTGTGAACAGACCGTGGTCGAGCTTTTTTGTATTCATGACTTTTCAGAGTCAGAAGATTGCCAAGTTGAGCCAAGAGCGGACCCCTTTTATTACGATTTAAAGGGTTCCATTCATTGTAAGGAGGCTATAGTTATGGAATGCATCCACTGTAAAGGCCGGATGGAGAGAGCCGCTGCACCCTTTAGTATTGACCGCAAAGGCTATCACATCCACTGGGACGCCATCCCCGCATGGGTTTGCATGCAATGCGGCGAACCATACTTTGAACCACGCGAAGTTGACCTGATTCAGAAGGCCCTATCGGTTTTAGACCGTGAGAGTGAGGCATTGAAAGGAGTAGGGAGATCGCCAAACGTTGGATAGTGCTGGCTCGCCACAGTCTGGAAGCCAAATGGAAAGAATGGACACCCTGAGGCCCGAAATCGCCCGGCTCATCGCTGCAAAGGAGCAACGCCGGCGGAAACTGGCCGCGCTGTCTTTCTCGGAAAAAGTCCGCGTGGTGGTGCAACTGCAACAAATGGCGGCACCTGTCTTACGGGCGCGTGGACGCCCAGTGCGGGTGTGGGCGCTCGACGATCTAAAGCCCGTTGGCCGGAAATGAGTTGCGGTTGAGGTTCCTGACACCTTTTCCTGAACCGGTTTTTACCTAACACGGAGTCATACAGAAACCCCTTGACAGGTCCGTGCAAAGTAAAGAGAATCAGTGCGGTCGGTCAAGAAACGGGCAGCGAGATATGCCGAGCAGTAAAATCATTACTTGGGCATCAGTGCGATAAGGATGGAAGCCATGATCAAGGAATATGTTGAGAAACGAGATGGGGGCTATTGGATTGTAGGAAGTCGTGTTTCGCTTGACTCCGTTGTCTACGCCTTTCTCAGCGGGCAGTCTGCCGAGAGCATTGCGCAATCCTTTCCCGTGCTCATGCTTGAGCAAGTCTATGGGGCCATTACGTTCTATTTATGCAACCGCCCGGATATTGATGCCTATCTCGCACAAGCCAAGAGTGAGTATGAAGCGATGCGGCGAGCTGCCCGTGACGCAGACCCCATGTTCTACCAAAAACTGGCCGACGCACGCCGAACAGGACAAACGCCAAATTTATGAAAATACGGTTTCAGGCGGATGCTGACCTGAACCAGATTATTGTGTTAGCGACAGTGCGCCGTGAACCGTCTATAGATTTCCAAACAGCGGGAGCCGTTAGTTTGGCCTCCCACCACGACCGAGAAGTGCTAGACATAGCAGCTCGAGTTGGGCGGCTACTCGTGACGCACGACCAGAAAACGATGCCCCGACATTTCGCGGAGTTCATTACGACAGAGACGAGCCCAGGACAGGTCAGCATCCTTTGCAAAGCTCCGGGTCAGTCCATACCTTACTGACATTTTGAGAATAGGCCGCCGCCGGATTTGAAACGCAAAGGCCCGCTTCAAAAGAGATCGGGCTTTTTTGTTTTTACTTGACGGATAGTTAGCAGTGGTCTAGCCTACACCTATTCTCAGCGCCAAAGTCATAGGAGTGTAACCACAGATGCCGGTTTTGCAGTTCAAAGGAAAGAGCGCGATTGAGCGCTATCACCACACGGTCCCGCACCACACGCTGGGGTTTGACGGCAAACTGCCGGTACTTGGGAAGGGCCCAGAACAGGTCAATTCTTTTGTTAGCAAATAGCTCAAGTCTGAGATTGAACTGAATTCTTCTACCATCCAATAGGTTGCTTCAGTTGACCTAATCGGCAAGTTCCCCAGAGCTAGTCAAAGACCCTCTCCTTCCGTGTGACTCATAGTCCGTAGACTAATCGTCTATAGTCTCGTACTCTTTGGACCATGGCGAGGAAAACCCGAATGCTCGGTCGCTTCGGCCAGCGTTTGCGTGAACTACGGAAAGTACAAAATTTATCACAGGAGGCTTTCGCTGCCAAGTGTGACCTCGACCGCACCTACATCAGTGGCATTGAACGTGGCACACGCAACGTGTCGCTTCGGAACATTGAGATTATTGCCAAAGCTCTGGGCATTTCGATTTCAGAATTGATGAAAGGTCTTTAAGATGCCTGTACACCGACCAGCCGGTCCACTCCGTGAACCTTATTTGGCCCTGACAAGGCTGGCGAAGAATGATCTTGGAACCGCTGCGACATCACGGCAGCTGCTTGATCTTGTGCTCGTCTCACTTCGCTTCCTCGCTAGTAAGTGTATAACTGTAGATTTGATCTCGTGCGTCCCAGGCAAGGATTATTTCTCCTTTGCATTAAAGTCAAATCCGAAAATGCTGTCTCGACCAATCAATAAAAAATTCTTTCTTCCTTCTGAGAGGACCATCGCACAACAGTGGAGTCAACTGGAGGCAGGGTCAATCAATGGAGACACGCTAAGCAAACTGCTTTACACAATGGCCGTTGCCTACTGTGCGGGAATCGACCTGTTCGACCGAAACAATAAAAAAGGTCCGGCGACTTATTTTGAATGCCTGATCGGTCACCTGTTTGCTCGGGAGCTTCGTGTAAACCCCACCAAAAGAGCCACATTACCAACAATCTCCGGCAGATCAGTGCGACTAACGATGGACTTCCTCTTCGATCTTGGTGAGGCCAGGCCGAAACTGCATTTGCCGGTCAAAATGTCTACTAGAGAAAGAGTCGTGCAAGCCTGGTCCCATCAAAGGCTGCTTGACGCTGCTTTTGGTCACGGGAGTTATCGGGGCATCTTAGTAATTCATTCGGAAACAAAACTGGACTTGCAGACTCGCGAAGTAGTAGAGATATGTGTTCCTGATCAATGGTTAGCCTACCAGACATTACTTGCGAAAATGGACAGGATATACTTTTTTGACGTTCCGGGCAGATATCAAGCGTTGACGGAAGCATTCCCGGACATTATTCAGATAAAGCCTTTTAGCGACTTCTTTTCTGAAAGAGAGGAAGTACTGTTTGCTCGGATTCTTCCAACGTAGGCTGTTTAGATAACATAGGCCGATTAGATAAACCCTTCCATCTGGTTCTGATAGAAGATTTTCTGAAAACTAAGAAATAGGAATGATTCTTTCGGGCGTGAGCCTGCCGAATTATTCGACTAACTCCTGGACGGTTGCTGCGCATGAGAACAAAAAGATCTTCGATAATGAACCCGTCGGACGTGTATTGGTTGATCAATTCCACGTGAGTAAGTCGCTGTTGATTCGCACATACTTCGTCTGCACATTTCACGATAAAAATGCCTTCGTCTCGGAGGAGACGATAGGCCTCCTTTCCGGTTTGAAAATAAAGCTCCAAGACTGCCTCATGGTATTTCTTAGTTGAGCCGTTTTCAGCTTGGTTGTTTCGATAGTACCCTTCGTAGTTCTGGTGATTGACATGGGCGGTCCCGCCAGGGGTGTGCATGTAAGGCGGATCGAAGACTATGCAGTCAATTGTTCCTTCTGCGTAAGGCAGTTTTCTGCAATCTACTCCCCTGGTTATATCGGTTGCCAGAATTTTGTATTGATCCTTCTGCACTCGCTTCCAGAAGACACCCTTCCCGTAAGTGATATCCGCTACGGTGCTGCCCGAGGCAACGTAAAGTGACAGAATTTGCGGGAACAAGTCATCGTTAGTCCCTAGGTGAGCACTAAACACTAGGTTGTTGGTGGATATGCCCTTTGGGGATTTACGTTTGGATCTTGTTGAGTTTTGGTCTGGGTCAATGAATGTCTTGCCATCGTCTGGAAGAGACGGTGTTTTTCTGACATCTGCAGTTTCTGCTCCATATTCTTCTAACGACTCGCGAATAAGATACGCAGCTTCCTGAGGATCTTTCTTGATTGCTGGACGCCATTTGCGCGGTATTCGGTCTACCACTATCATCAGTTCGGCTTCGTCGTAATTAAGGACTTTTGCGAGTTTCCGTATGATTTGCTCTGATGGCCGAGCGCGATGAGATTCTATTCGGGAAAGATAGGAGTGATCGACTTTAACTTCCTTGGCCAAGCTTCTAATCCCCAGACCCTTCATTCTTCTTAACTGCCGGAGCATTGTGCCGAACTTCATAATTGTATCTTGTACAATATGGTGACAAAGTAGTCAACAACAATTTTTGAGCAACAGAATAGATGAGGATTAAAGGGGCCTGAGCCCCTTTCCTTTCCCCAGCACAACTTGAACATCCTGCTCCTGGGTAGTCGCCTGGGGTCTGGCTTTGCACTCTAGACAATCTGTACCCGGACTCAGTCGTTAAGGCCTCAAGCGCCGATGGACCTATGCGGCCCCGCCGTATCGGAGAGTAGGATGCCGCCGGATTGAAAAGTGGAAGGGCCGACTCGGAAGAGTTCGGGCCTTTCCGTTTGTGCTTGACGGATAGTTAGCAGTGGTCTAGCCTACACCTATTCTCAGCGCCAAAGTCATAGGAGTATAACCACAGATGCCGCTTTTGCAGTTCAAAGGGAAGACCGCCACACGGGAGGGCTGGCAAATGAAAATGAAATCTATCATCTCACAAGTTGTTTTGCTCTGCACCATTGTCTTTTTGAATTCTCCCTCTTCGGCTCAGACGGCCAAGCTTGCGGCCGCTTATGGCGCGCTGAGCGCCGATCAACTGGTGCTCTGGGTCGCGAAAGATGCGGGGATCTTCGCCCGGAACAATCTTGACGTGCAGCTCATCTTCTTCACGGGCGGCGCCCTTGCGGTTATGGCCATGGTTTCGGGGGACACCCCCATCATTCAGGCGTCCGGCCCTGCGATAGTGAGCGCCGGTCTCGCGGGCGCGGACGGAGTCTATGTTGCGGGCGGCATCGTAAGTTTAGACTACCAGTTGATGACCCTGCCTGAAATAAAAACGCCGGAGCAGCTCAAGGGCGGCTCCGTTGCCATCGCCCGCTTCGGCGGGGCCGCGGATTTCGTGGCGCGCTTTGCGCTCTCGAAGATTGGTCTCAACCCGCTCAAGGACGTAACGATCGTGCAGGTCGGCACCACGCCTGACCGTCTAACGGCTCTGGAGGCCCGCAGGGTTCAGGCCACTGTGCTTGTCCCGCCGACTACATTTCAGGCGCAAAAAAAGGGCTTCTATCTCTTGGCCGACGTGGCCACCCTGGGGTTGGCCTATCAGCATCAAGGGATAGCGACGACCCGGAGATTCATTCGCGAGCGCCCTGATATCGTTAGAAACTTTGTCAGGTCCTACATCGAGGCCGTTCACCGCATGAAGAGCGATCGCCAGGGAGGGATAAAAACATTGGCCAAGTACCTTCACCTCGATGACAAGGAGGTGCTTGAAAAGACCTATGACAACTCCATCTCCGACAACAAGTTGCCCCCTAAACAATATCCCACCTTGGAAGGGCTTAAGACGATCCTGGATCAACTCGCCCAGAAAGATCCGAAGGCAAAAGCGGCCAGCCCCAGGATTTTGTCGATTCGCGCTTTATCGAGGAATTCGATAAAGCCGGTTTCATAGACGGCCTCTATGGCCGGAGAAAAAACTAGAACGCCTTCAATGAACTACCCCGCAGCAAGCTGCGGGGTATCGAAAAACTTTATGATAATTTTTCCCATAGTTGTCACCCCCGAATGTTTTTATCGGGGGTCCAGTCCGAGTTTCGCCTGGATTCCCGCTAAAAGCATGCGGGAATGACAGACCTTGAGAAGACTTGGAATCCCTATTACGCAGCAAGCTGCGGGGAATTGACCCGAACAGATTAAAATTCCGGAGGAGGCTACCATGAAGCTCTCTGTTATAACGGTTGTCGTCTGGCTCATTGCCTCCGTGCTCGGCATCCCTCACGCTCATGGAAGCATGTACGTGGCCTACATCTCCGACTCGCCGAGCGCATCCGCGGTCTACTGGGTGGCGAAGGAGGCGGGAATTTTTAAAAAACACGGGCTGGACGTGGAGCTAATCTTTGTGAGCGGCAGCACGCGGGGCATCCAGAGCCTGATTTCCGGAGATGTCGCTTTTGCCAGCGCGGTCGGCACGTCGGCCATCAACGGCAAGCTGGCCGGCGCGGATATCGCTATTATCAGCAGCCTCACCAACACGCTGCCTTATTACATCATCGGAAAGCCTGAGATAGCTTCTCCGGAGGCGCTCAAGGGAAAGGCCGCCGCCGTTCACATCCCCGGCACGGCGGCAGACTTCGCTCTGCGTCTGGCCCTCAAGGGTGTGGGCCTCTCTCTGCGCGACATCAAAACGGTAACCGTGGGAGGAGGTCCCGCCAGAATTGCGGCGGTGATGAGCGGGCAGGTCGATTTTACGGTGGGCCCGGAAAGCGAAAAGATCAACGGCGAAAAGGGAGGCCTCAAGGTTATCATCGACATGGCCAGGCTCAATATCCCGTTTCAGTTCACCTGCACTGTCGCCGCGCGCAAGATGATTCGAGAACAGCCGGACACGGCGCGGCGCATGGTCCGGGCGATGGCGGAGGGAGTCTACTATTATAAGACTCACCGGGACGAGGTCATAAACATCATGCACAAGTACACGCGCGGGTTGAGCCGGACCATTTTGGGAGAGGCCTACGCGGCTTACCGGGAACTGCTCGTCGAAGACACCTATCCGAGCCTGGAAGGTCTCAGGAACACGCTGGAAATCCAGGCGACCCTGGATCCCAAAGCCGCCAAGGCCAGGGCTGAAGAGTTCGTCGACTTGAGATTCGTCGATGAGCTTAAGAAAAGCGGCTTCTTGAACCAACTCTACGGACGGCGTTAGCGGGGCGGCTTCGCAATCGGCTGTCCAGCAGCGGATGCCGGATTTTCT
>Ga0209212_1003083_pt1 | contig 22553 bp, 16 predicted proteins | sample RifGroC2_FD_183996 | JGI IMG/M metagenome (GOLD analysis project Ga0209212, IMG submission 183996) | Groundwater microbial communities from Rifle, Colorado, USA - Groundwater C2 (SPAdes) (version 2) | ecosystem: Environmental > Aquatic > Deep subsurface > Groundwater | place: Rifle, Colorado... | reverse complement strand
CGCGCACACCGTGCGCGCGCCTCCTCTCTCGGGCTCGTCGCTTACGCAAGCCTCGCCCTCCGAGAGGGCCCGCCGAACCCATACCCTTGCCGCCCCTCCGGCAAACCGCTGGCACCCGCGCGCGGAGTTGTGTGGTGATGGGAATTTAAAGTTATTTTTTAAAATGATAAACTTTGGGTAAGGGATAAAATATGAAAAAACCTCTTTGGCTGGTTACCGGCGGAGCCGGATTTATAGGTTCCAACATAGTGGAAGAACTGCTGCGCCGGCGGTGCCGCGTGCGGGTCTTCGATAATTTCTCGACGGGTAAAAAAGAGAACCTGGCGCCGTTCGCCGGCAAGTTCGAATTGGTCAAGGGCGATCTGCGCGAGCCGAAGGATCTTAAAAAAGCCATGAAGGGCGTCACCTACGTGCTGCACCAGGCGGCTTTCCGCTCGGTGCCCAAGTCCGTGGATAACCCGCGCGCCGCCCACGACAACAACGCCACCGGCACGCTCAACGCCCTGATGGCCGCCAAGGAAGCCGGGGTTAAGCGTTTCGTCTACGCCGCCACCAGTTCCGCCTACGGCGAATGCCCCATCTTCCCCCAAAAAGAGACTTTGCCCACGGCGCCTATCTCTCCTTACGCCGTCAGCAAGCTGGCCGGCGAGCACTATTGCCACGTTTTCGCCAAGACCTACGGCCTGGAGACGGTGGCTCTGCGCTATTTCAACGTCTTCGGCCCCAGGCAGAATCCCGAGTCCGTCTACTCCGCCGTTATTCCGCGCTTTATGCAGCTGGCCCTGGCGGGTCGTCCGCTGGAGATCCACTGGGACGGCAGGCAGTCGCGCGACTTCACCTATGTGGCCAACGTGGTGGACGGCAATATCAGGGCGGCGCTGGCCAAGGACGTGTCCGGCCTGACCATAAACGTGGCTACCGGCACCAATATCTCGCTGCTGGACATAGCGCACCAGCTGGAGCGCATTCTCGGCCGTAAAATAGCCAAGACTTTCTCGCCCAAGCGCAAAGGCGATATCCGCAAGACCTACTCGGATATCACCCGCGCGCGCAGGCTGCTGGGCTTCAAGCCGCTGGTGCTGTTCCCCGAGGGGCTGGGGCTCACCTGGGATTATTTCTCAAAACAATTCGGGGGGAAGTGATCATGATCTTCAACGTTTCCTCGTCGTCAGGATGGATAGAAGTGGTCTGCGGCAGCATGTTCTCCGGCAAGACGCAGGAGCTGATCCGCCGCCTTAAGCTGGCCAATATAGCCAGGCAGAAGGTGCAGGTCTTCAACTCGCACCTGGACACGCGCTATTTAAAAGAGCACCTCGTCTCCCACGATAAGTCCACCCTGGCCGCCAGGCCCGTTAAGGGCGCCAAGGAAATACTAAAGGAAGTGCTGCCCGACACCCAGGTGGTCGGTATCGACGAGGCGCATTTCTTCGGCGAGGAGATCGTGGAAGTGGCGCAGAAACTGGCGGACTCGGGGCGCAGGGTCATAGTGGCGGGCCTGGACCAGGACTACCGCGGAGAGGCATTCACCAATATGGCCAAACTTATGGCGGTGGCGGAGTTCGTCACCAAGAACCTCGCCATCTGCATGGTGTGCGGCAATCCCGCGCATTTCAGCCAGCGGCTGACGGATTCGGGCCGCCGCATCGTGGTGGGGGCCGGTGATAAATACGAGGCGCGCTGCCGCAAATGCTTTAAGCCGGAGAACTAATGTACCGTTCCGAAAAATTCAACCCCACGCTGTTCGGGAAAATGTTCCATCTGGGCGAGAAGCTCGCCCAGGGCAACCGCTGGCTGAAGCTGGCCGAGGTGCTGCCGTGGGAGAAGCTGGACGAGGCCTACGGCCGCTACTTCTCCGCCGGTTACGGCCGCCCCGCCAAGGATTCCCGGCTGGTGGCAGGCCTGCTGGTGGTAAAGCAGCTTAAAGGGCTGTCCGACGAGGACGCGGTGGCGGAATTCATGGAAAGCCCTTATCTCCAGGCTTTCTGCGGCCAGGAATATTTCGCCCTCGAAGACGTCATCAACCCCGGCATCCTTTCCGAGCGCCGCAAGCGCCTGGGGACCGACTTCCTGTCGCTGCTGGACGCGGAGCTCTCGGCCGCGCTGAAGGCTAACCGGGACCTGAAGTTCCGCTCCGCCCGCGCGCCGGCCAGGGAGGCCGGTTTCTGGCGCGGCCTCATGGAAAAATTCGGCTCCCTGTTCGGCAAATAGTAATTCCTGTGGAAAATGAAGAAGGCCGGGGAACTTCCCCGGCCTTTTTCGCGCGCCCTTGCGGGCCGCGTCTTTTACTGGCTCCAGTTGGGGGTGAAGGAATGGCCTTTCATGTCCGTCAGGGGGTGGGGGGCGCTGCCGTCCGCGTCCATCACGAAGACCTCGCGCTTGCCCCTGCGGGTGGAGGTAAAGCCCACGAACCTGCCGTCCGGCGACCAGGACGGGTCCTCGTTGTCGCCGGCCTTATTGGTGAGGCGCCGTATCTGGCTGCCGGTCAGGTCGGTGATGAAAATGTTCAGGTTTTCCCTGTTCGTTTCGCGGCCGGAGAAAACTATCCATTCCCCGGAGGGCGACCAGGAGGGGGAGTCGCACCAGTTCAGGCGGGTGAGCCGGCGCGTGGCGCCGGTGGCGATGGTCAGCACGTAGATCTGCGGATTGCCGGACCGGTCGGAGACGAAGGCCACCTGCGTGCCGTCGGGAGACCAGGTGGGGGACGAGCTTACGCCGAAATTCTTAAGCAGCTTCTTGAGCTGCTTGGTCACCACGTTGAGCGAATAAATATTGGGGTCGTCGCCGCGCGAGAGCGTCAGTACCATGGTCATGCCGTCGGGAGAGAAGCCGCCGGGGATGTTGAGCCCCTGGAAGGTGGTGAAAGGGCGTATCTTGCCGGCTTTCAGGTCTATCTCGAACATGTCCGGGTTGCCCCAGCGGTAGGTGGTGTAGTAGATCCTGGACGAGTCCGCCGACCAGCGCGGCAGCAGGTTTATGCTGTTGTCGGAGGTAAGGCGGGTCAGGTTCTCGCCGTCGTAGTCCGCGATGTAGATCTCTTTGCGGCCGGTGGCGTTGTTGGCGAAGGTGAGTTTGGAGTGGGCGATGCCGAGGCGCCCCGTGAGGCGTAGCACCACGTCGTCGGCGAACATATGCGCGGCGCGGCGCAGCGCCCGCTTTTCGCCCTGGTAGAATTTTTCGGTCACTACTTTTCCGGTGGCCAGGTCGGTCAGTTTGGCGCTGAAGGTCCAGACGGAGCCGGCGTCCTGGGCGCGCGCGGTGATCAGGTTCCCGGCCAGGCCTTTCCAGTAAGCCAGCGACTCCCGGCCGGTATCCAGGTTGGCGGGGGACAGCGCGTCCTCTTTGACGTCGAAGTAGCGGGAATAAAGCAGGTCGGCGCGTATTATGTCGTGGAAGGTTTCGGCGAGCGCCAGGTCTTCCGGGTTGCCGGGCCTGGCCGGCAGGAACCTGGACACGGCCAGGGCGGTCTTTTTAACTTCAGCCCCGGGGGCGATGCCGATGTAGATGTCCGTGCCTGCCGAAAGCGGGCGCGCGGCGATCATTAACAGCAGCACCAGCGCTTTCATGGGATCTTTTTAGCCTTTCTTCGCCGGGACTTTGGCCGGGGCTTTAGCGGGCGCGGCGGCCGGTTTGGGCGTCAGCCGGCCGATATAGTCTTTCGCGGTTTTGGCTTCCTGGGAGGCCGGGTAGTCCTTTACCACGGAGTGCAGGTATTTGAGCGCCTCGTCCTTCTTGTTCCCGGGCAGCTTCAGCAGGGCCATGGCGTATTTCAGACGGGCGGCCGGGATGCGCGGCGACTTGGGGAACTTCTCCAGCACGGTGGCGTAGGCCAGCGCGGCGTCCTGCCAATGCTCCTTGAGGTAGAGCGACTCGCCCAGGTAGAAGTAGGCGCCCTCGGCCATTTCGCCGTTGGGGAACTTGGACAGGTAGGTCTTGAAGCCGGTGGCCGAGCCGTCGAAGTTGTTATTGAGGAAGGCGTTGTAGGCGTCGTTGTAGAGCTTGGCGGGCAGCAGGGAAGCTTCTACTTCCTCCTGCTGCTTCTTGATGGTCTGGCCGATGGCGTTGACCCGCTTGTTCATGGCGTTGTCGAGGTCGTCGAGATGGGAGGACAGTTTGTCCATCTGGGTGGAGATGTCCTTCATGCTTTCGGACGAGGCGTTGAGGTTCTTGGACAGGTCCTCCATCTTTACGGCCAGCTCGGCCTGGTTCTTTTGCATATTGGTCAGGCTGTTGTTCAGGTCGTCCATCTGGCTCTGCATCTGCAGCATGTCCTGCTGCGTCGCTACGCAGCCGGCCGCGAGCAGGCAGAGAGGAACCAGCAGTAATGATCTTAAGCGCATTTATTTCCCCTTGGCTTTGGTCTCGGCGCGGCGGTTCATGAGCCAGCAGGCGTCGGTGGCTTCGCCGCAGAGCGGTTTTTCCTCGCCGTAAGAAATGGTGCCGATGGAACTTTCGGGCACGCCGAGGCGCACGTAATAGTCGCGCACCGACTTGGCGCGCTTCTGGCCCAGGGCCAGGTTATACTCCGTGGTGCCGCGGTCGTCGCAGTGGCCTTCCACCAGCACGGTCCAGTCCTTGCGCGCTTTGATCAGGGCGGCGTTGGCCTGCAGGGTCTGGCGGGCGCCTTCGGAAAGCTCGTAGCGGTCGTAGTCGAACTCTATGGTCTTTATGTTCGCCTGGGGCAGGAATTCTCCGCCGCGGATCTCGCCTTCCGTAGACATGGTGTCGGTGCTTTCCTGTATGTCCATGGTGGGCATCATGGCGGTATCCCCGGTCATGTCGGTGACCTGGCCGGCGCCGGTCTTTTTATTCTTGTTGTTGCAGGAAGAAAGGGCGAAAGCCGCCAACAGCGGCAGTACCAGGACCAGGAGCAGTGTGTTTTTCCTCATTTTTGAACGAACCTCCATGAACTCAATTCTAAATCAACATATAATCTATAAAAATTCCCGCGTATTTACAACACAAAAGATAAAGCCCGCCGCCGCTGCCGCACATGTATACAAAGCCGGCGGTCAGAGAAATGCACCAGATATAGGATTTAGCGGAGGGGGCTGGCGGGGGATCGCCCTGCGCACCCTTTGCGGAAGGGGGGGCCCCGCCATAAATTCCCAAGGCGGGGGGAAAACGACGTAAGGGTTTCCATCTTCCAGGGTGCGCAGGGCGATCCCCCGCCAGCCCCCGATGGGCCACCATGCGGTCTTGCGCTTGATGTGTTGTTTACGCGGCGATGTAGAGGCTGGCGGCGAGCAGCAGGCCGAACACCGCCACCAGCCGCGCCGTTTCCGGTACCAGCGCGGAAAACTCGGCCTTGTCGGCCTTCCGTTTCAACTGCACGGCCAGCGGTAACGAGAGGGCGCAGAGCACCGGCGGCCAGACGCTGCCGAAGGTCAGCGAAAAAAGATAGGGGCTGAAGATAAGGGCGTAATAGAACAGTCCCGCCCGCGAAGGGCCCAGCGCCCCGGCCAAAGTCGTAAAGCCGGCGTCGCCGTCGCCTTTTACGTCGCGCATGTTGTTGGCGTGCAGTATGGCCACTATCAGCAGGCCCACCGGGATGGAAGCCCACAGGGCCTCCGGCACAAAAACTCCCGTCTGGATGAGAGCGGTGCCGCCGACTATGCCCGGGCCGAAAGCGAAGAAGATCCCGACGTCGCCCAGCGTCCGGTACTTGTAGGCGAACCCCGTGCCGGTGTAGAACCAGGCCAGGGCGAAGCCGCCCGCGCCGACGGCTAGGAGGACCGGGACGTGGTTCTTCAGCGCCAGCAGGAGCCCTATGCCGCCGCCGGCCGCGAAAAGGCCCAGCGCGGTAAGGAACATGGCGCGGGGCGTCATCAGGGCGTCCACCAGGCCTCTGTCGTCGGCTGTTTCTTTCCTGTCCACACCTTTTTTAAAATCGAAATATGTGTTGGCCAGATTGGCCGCCGAATGCGTCAGCAGCGCCGCCGCGAAGGTCAGGCAGAAATCCAGCCAGGAGAAGCGGCCGAAACGCCAGGCCGTTACCGACCCCAGTATGACCGGCACCAGCGAGGCCGGCCAGGAATAGGCGCGCAGTATTATGAACCATTTCTTCATAAGTTTATCACCTCTACGGATCGTTCGGTAATTTGCGCGGGCAGCGGGGGGCCGCCGGCGGTTCAGGCTTTCCGCTCGCCCAGGGCGCGAAGGAAATCTTTCAGCGCCGCGGCGCCTGCGGCTACGGGCAGGCGGTCTATGAGCGGGCCTAGGTTCTTTATTTTTTCCGCCGCGACCGCCCTGGCGGCCGCCGAAAAGCCGCCTTTCCGGACCAGGTCCGCCAGTTCCAGCGCGTCCGCCAGGTCGGCGGCCGGGCCGGCTTGCATGGCCGCCAGCAATTTTTCCGCTTTCGGGCCAGCCGCGGCGTCGTTCAGCGCCAGGATGAGCGGCAGGGTAAATTTGCCTTCCTTGATGTCCTTAAGGGTTTCCTTGCCGCAGGCCCCGGCGTCCCCTTCAAAATCAAGCACGTCGTCTATCACCTGGAAAGCCGCGCCGGCTTCTTCGCCCAGTCTGGCGCAGTCTTCTAACAGGTCCTGCCTGCGGGCCATGTGGCAGGCGGCCAGCGCGCACCAGCGGAAAAGGGCGCCGGTCTTCAGCGTTACCATGCGTTCCGCCTCGGCGGCCGAGACCTTTTTGCCGCGGGAATTCTCCTCTATCAGGGCGCCTTCGGTCATGCGTTTCACCGCGTGCACCAGTTCCGCCTGGAGCTCCGGCGCGGCGCGGCCGGCGCGGTCGAAGGCGATGGCCATCAGCAGGTCGCCCACCAGTATGGCGGAGTTCACGCCCAGCTGGTCGTAAAGTGTGGGCAGGCCTCGGCGGTAGCGGGCCATGTCCAGGCAGTCGTCGTGCAGCAGGGAGGAAGTGTGGGTGAGCTCGGCGGCGGCCGCCGCTTTGGCGGCCCTGGCCCGGTCCACGCCCAGCGCGTCCGCCAGGATGAGGGTGAACCTGGCCCTGGCGGCCTTGCCCATGAAGCTGAAGGGATGTTTCCTGAAATCGAACACCTCCGGCGCTATGCCGGCCAGCGCGGACGCGATGTCCTCGTTGACGGAGCGCAGGGAGTTCTCTAGGCTTTGTGCCGCGTCGTTCATATTTAAGAAGGTATATTCTAGCATTTCCCAAAATCATATAATTATCGTATGGAACACGGACACGCTCACGGGCACGAACACGGCGGCGCCTGCGCGCACGGCCACGACCACGGAGGACATCACGCGCCCGGCCGCGGCGGGCAGCACCGCAAGGCCATCACCATCGCTTTTTTTATAACCTCCGGCTTCATGCTGGTCGAGGCCGCCGGCGGCTGGCTTACCGGCAGTATGGCCCTGCTCAGCGATTCCATGCACATGCTCACCGACGCCGCCGCGCTCGGCATGAGTTTCTTCGCTTCGCGCCTGGCGGCCCTGAAGCCGGATTCGGCCCGCACCTACGGCTACCGCCGCGCCGAGGTGGTGGCCGCCCTGGCCAACGCCATGCTGCTGTGGATATTGTCCGGCTACATGCTGCGCGAGGTCTACGACAGGTTCTACAACCCGGTGCCGGTGCTTTACGGGCCCATGCTGGCGGTCGCCGTGGCCGGCCTGCTGGCCAACCTGGCCTGCGCCTGGATACTGCACGCCCACAGCGGCGACAATATTAACATCCGCGGGGCTTTCCTCCACGTGCTCAGCGACCTGGCCGGTTCCGTGGCCGCCATAGCGGCCGGCGTCGTGATCTACTTCACCGGTTTCTACCGGGCCGACACCATAGTTTCGCTGCTGATCATAGGTCTTATCCTGTTCAGTTCTGCCCGGCTGCTGGCCGAGGCTTCCCATATCCTTATGGAGGGCGCACCGCGCGGGCTTTCGCTGAAAGCCCTGGAGAAGGAACTGCGCGCCATAGACGGGGTTTCCGACGTGCACGAGCTGCATGCCTGGAGCCTTTCTTCCGGTTTCAACGCGCTCAGCGCCCACCTGGTGGTGCGGGACCCGGCCAAGCAGCAGGCCGCGCTGAAAGCGGCCACCTGCGGCGTGGCCGCGGGGTTCGGCATACGTCATTCCGTCTTCCAGGTGGAAAGCGAACCGGTGGAAAATTCCTCCTGCGATATCTGCGTATCATAAGTAACAGTGTTTTTCATTGACAATTATTCCGCTTCAAACCTATAATTAAACGATCGGTCAGGGGGGATACCCCGCCACAAGCGGGGGCGGTTGTCCGCCTTTAAACAGGAGCATTTTATGCGTTATCTCTTTTCATTGATACTGCTGGTCGGGCTTTGCGCCCAATCCAGGGCCGCTTATATAGACGCCTGGCGCGGCGAAGCGGACCTGAAACGGGCCGGCAGTGCCGACTGGGTGCGTCTTGAAGGCGAAGAAAAGTTTCGCCTGGGCAACGGCGACGAACTGCGCACGGGCCGCGCCTCTACGGTGGAGATCATGATGGAGGACGGTTCCCGGGTGAAACTGGCGCCGGTGTCCGCTTTTAAAATGTCTTCCGAAACCAAGGAAGCCGTTTCGCTGGGGCTTTATTTCGGCCGCGTGCGGTCCTGGGTGAAAAAATTCTCCAAGAAATTCGAAGTGCGTACCCCCTCGGCGGTCTGCGCCGTGCGCGGTACCGACTTCATGGTGTCTTCCGACCAGGAAGGCAACAGCCGCGTGGAGGTTTACGACGGGTCTGTGCTTACGGGCGACTCCAAAGGCTATTCCAGCCTGGTGCGCGAGGGGCAGTACGCCGAGGTGCCCGCCGGCGGCAGGATAAACGCGCCGCGCGAGAACCCCAACGAGCCGGGAGACATGAACTCGGCCGTCGGCAACCCGTCCCAGGCGGCCCGCAACGAGATCTACAGCGAGATCTCCAAGGAAGACGTCATCTCCCGCGCGCAGGAGGAGATCCAGTCCGCCGAGTTCCAGAACCGCAAGGTGGCCATAGACGCTTTCGGTAACCGGGTGCGCATGGAGGAATACGTCATCCGCCCCGAGGCCAACCAGTTCAAATACGTGGTCCTCAATACCCGCGAAGGCCGCTTCGATTTCGGAAAAATGCTCTTCACCTTCAACGCCGCGCTGCCGGCCGACCTCTCGCTGGCCACGCGCGACATGACCAGCGCCGCCGGCTCCGTCACGCCGGCCTGGCAGCTGACCGCCATGAACAGCGTGATCTCCAATACGCTGGACAAGGTGACCGAGGACGCTTCCGGCGGCAAAATGGTCGCCGATAACGCCGGCAACCCCACCTCCTGGACCCATTTCTTCTCCAATTACGCGGTTTACGCGGCCGGGCCCGCGGAGGGTTCCGAGAACGGCGGCCTCGGGCGCATGCTCTGGTCCTACAGCGACGTCAACGCGGACAATACGGTGCAGACCGGCGAGATGGCTTACCTCGGCGGCGCAGAGCCGACCGGTTCGGTGATCTACCCCGGCGGGGAGGATGTTTTCAATACGGTAACCCTCAACACCTACTCCGACGGCACCTGGATGCAGGCCTCCGATTACGTCCTCTTCGACGACGGGAAGATCCTGAGCGCGGGGGACCTGGGCACGCGGCTGGGGGTGAGCATGGATACCGCCACCGACAAGCTTAATTTCGAGCGCGTTTACACCAGCTCCCTCTTCGGCGGGCGCAAGATAGACCTTGAGTTCTCGGCCAAGCTGCTCAAAGACGCCGGCCTGCTGCGGTTCTAAGGGATTTAACATGGAAAAAACAAAACAAGACTTCATCAAGTTCTGCCTGGCGGGTTTTCTGGCCCTGACCTTCTTCAGCGTGCTCCACGCCGGGGTAAAGATCACGCCCATCGCCGATATCTCCGTCCTGGGCGGCAAATACTACCTGGATTCGGACGCCGCCTCCTTCCAGGGCCGGCTGGACCTCTTCCTCTCCCCCGTGCTCAATTTCGGCGAGGGCCATGACCTCATCCCGGTATATTCCGGCAATTACTCCGGCACCCAGGATATACAGGAACTGGCCGGCGGCGGCGTGCTTACCCGCCAGCGTCAGACGCATACCGTTTCCCTTAAATACGTCTACACCGACGAGTTCAATAAGTACAAGCCCCGTATTTCCTACTCCAAGGCCATGATAAAAGAGACCAAGGACGAGAACTGGGGCGACGGGCTTTTCGACTATACCACGCTGTCGCTGGGCTTCGACGCCGAGCAGGAGCGCCCCTACGGCACCTTTACCGAGTCCTACGATTTCTACCAGGTGAAGTATCCCAATTACAGCACGCTGCTGTCGGCGGCCCAGACCGTCATCGACACGGCCACCTTCAGCGAGCTTTCTTCCAACGCCGGCACCAATACCATGGACAATACCAACCACCGGCTTGGGTTCGTCTACACCTGGTTCCCGGACCCCGCCGTCATGAAGGCCGGCTACGACATAACCTACCGCTCTTACGGCGACCAGGCGCTGGTGGCCAAGCCGGTCACCGGCCAGCCCTATTTCAAAAGCGACAAGCGCGCCGACCTCCTGCAGAACTGGAACATCAGGGTTTCGCGCGCCATAAAGCCGGTTTACCTGGGCGTGGGGGCCCGCGTGGGCTGGCTCAGCTCCAACCAGGATTCCTACGACTCCTCGCGCACCAAGTTCATAAAGGATTATTACAGTTACGTTGACCTGGGGCTTACCCCTAATATGAATTTCATTTTCAAGAACGGGGCGCAGTTCGGCTTCGGCGTGGAATGGCGCCGCCTCTATTACCTGGGCCGCCTCAAGCAGGACGCCAGCGGCAATTACGGCGCGGCCAAGATCAACCAGACCGTGTGGCTTTCTTCCATCTCGGCGCGTTACCCAGTTTTCAGCCGCTTCTTCGTGCGCGCGGCTTACAATTACCAGGTCTCCAGTTCCAATATGCGTTACGAGGCGAATTACCGTTATAACTACCGCGCCAGCACCTACCTGGCCGGCCTGGAGTGGGAGTTTTAAGGGATCGGTCGTCAGTGGCAGTAAGCGGACAGGAAACTATTTTCTGCGCGGGCCGGGCGGCCTAAGCGCCAGCTGTGTTTTCAGGAGAACTTATGTTTAACATGAAAAGAACCATTTTTATCCTGGCGGCCGCGGCCGGCCTCTGGGCGGGAACACTGGGGCGCGCCGGGGCGACCAGTCCGGCCACCTCCGAGAACGCCGCCGCCGGGCCTTATCCGGGCACTGTCCTCTATACCTGGCAGGTCAACGATAGCCTTAGCGCGGGCGATAAATTCTACATACAATACACCACCAGCCCCGTGTTGTTCGTCTGGGATCAGGCCAACGCGCAGATAACCATTACCACCACTACCGCCATAACCAGCGGCTCCATGCAGAGCTACGTGGTAGGCGGCCTTAACGCCGGACGCAGCGGCGCCGGGGCGATAGAGAGCCCCGCGTATACGTTCAAGGTCTGGGTGGAACTCTCCTCCGTGATCTCGCCGGCTTCCGCCGGTTCCGCGCCGGTGCAGCCCAATACCCCCACTTTCGCCTTCGTCTCGGCCACGCCTTTCGGCGGCGGTACGCTGGCGCTGGAAAGCGGCGTGCGCGACTATTACGGCGGGCGTATGGCTGTGGACGTCCAGAACAACATTTACCTTGTGGACACACTCAATGTCTGCCAGAACTGCTCCAACGATGTGGTGTTGCGCAAATATAATTCCATTGGCGCCCTCCAGTGGGTGCGCCTGCTGTCCAGCGGCTACCAGTGGGGCCAGGACTACGGCCGCGCCGTGGCCGTCAACCCGGCCGGCACTGAGGTGTATATAACCGGCGGCATTTATAACGGTACCGATGAAGACGTGCTGGTAGCTAAATATTCCTCCGCCGGCGAACTTAAATGGCAGGTCGTTCGCCCCGGCGCCGTTGGTTACGACCGCGGCCAGGCGATAGCTTTCGACCCTAATACGGGTTCCGTTTATGCCGGCGGTTATGTGGTGCAGGCTTCCACCGCCGCTTCCGACGCATGGCTGGCAAAGCTGGCTTCTGCCGACGGAACCGCAGTTTGGGAACATATCTACAACAGCACCCGGACCGCCTATACCCAGGATTTTATAAGCGGCCTGGCCATGGACGCTTCCGGCTATATCTACACCAGCGGTCAATCCGCCAACTCGCCCGACTACGGCGATATGCAGTTAATGAAGCACGATGCCGCCGGTGTTTTCGCGGGGGAAAGGGTCTACAATGGCCCCGGCAGCGGTTCCGACTCCGCCGGCGGCGTAGCCGTTGACCCTTACACCGGCTTTGCCTATCTCTGCGGCTACGAAGACCGCAACGACATAAGCCAGGGCTACAATCTTGTGCTGCGCAAATACGATCTGGCCTTCTCCACGCCGAGCGTCTGGACCCGCACTTACGACAATCCTTATACCACCTATAACAAGAACGAGGGCGCCTATAACTGCGCCGCGGACAAGTTCGGCGGCGTTTACGTGGCCGGTTACGAATACCGCATGGACCTGAGCCAGCAGAAGAACGCGCTGTTCTTTAAATATACCTCCGACGGCCAGCTGGTCTCCACCCGCACCTACGCTACCGCCGTCGACGACGCCTTTTACGACGTGGCGCTCAGCACCACCGGCTCGGTCGTCCTGGCCGGCCAGTTCGGGGATTCCTACGGTTTCTACTCCTTCCCGCAGACGGGGGGCAGCCCGTTCCAGCTGGGGGCCTACGCCGGGCAGTATACCGGCTCCGTTCAATTGAGCTGGACCTACCCCGAGGCCCTGCCGGGCGGTTCGCTGCTGCACATACAGGTCAGCACCTACGCGGCCGCCGTGTGGGATTACGCCAATGCCGCCAATATAACGTTTTCCAGCGGCCCCGTGGCCGCGGGCACCGGCGACGGCTACCTGGTGCGGGGGCTTCCCGCCTCGCGCGATATGTGGGGCAATCCCACAACGCCCAATTACTATTTCATGGTCTGGATAGGCGCCGTGCCGATGGGCACCCCCGTCTACGCCCAGGCCCGCACGCCGCTGCTCAACGACACGGTCGTTTCTTACCCCCAGTCCAGGCTGACCTACACTGAAAACTGGCTTATGGCGGGGGTTTTCGGTGCCACGGCCATGGACCCGTCAGGAAATATTTACCAGGCCTATAATGTGATGAGCGGCGCCAACATGGAAGGCGGCTGGGCCCTGCGCAAATACGACAAGGCCGGCGGCCGTTACGACTGGACCCGGTTCTATAACAGCACCTCCTCGGCGTCCGGGGGCGAGTTCGAAATAAACGCTTTGACCATAGACGCCTCGGGAAACTTCTACGCGGCCGGCAAGCAGCGCCTTAGCCCCACCGTGGTGGACGCCTATGTGACTAAAATATATGCCAGCGGCCTGACCGCCTGGACCAGGAACTACAATGACCCGGATAACGGCGTAGAGGACTTTTACGCTGTGGCCGTGGACACCGCCGGCTCAGTTTACGCCGCCGGCGTGGAGGGCCGTAATACCGATACGGAGTATTGGGGCCTGATTAAAAAATACTCATCCACAGGCGCCGAGGTCTGGCTCTCCACCATAACCGATCTGGGCGGCGGCAACAAGGTCAACGCCCTGGCGCTTTATAATGGCGCGGTTTACGCGGCCGGCAAGATGGGCGTTTCGCCCTCCGACGGCAATATTTTCCTGCGCAAGTACAACCAGGTCAACGGCGTCCTGCTCTGGGCCGCCCCGGACGAGGGTGGGCCCAGCGGCGACGAGGCCTTCGGCGTGGCTGCGGGCGGCGGTTATATTTACGTAGCCGGTAAAGTAGAATCCACAAGCATTGACGCTTGGCTCGGTAAGTACCAGGATAACGGCGCCAGCGGCTCGCTGGTGATCTCCTCCACCTATAACAGCGCCGGTACCAACTGGGACGGCAACTACGGCGTGACCTATTACGGCGGCGAGCTGTACACGGCGGGTTATGAGAATAGGATGGATTTGGGGCAGAGTAATAATATCCGCGTTACCAAGACAGACCCGGTAACGCTGGTCCCGCTGTGGACCAAGACTTTCGACAACGGCAGCGACGAGATAGCAAAAAACGTAATGCTCGACGGTTCCGGCATTTTCAGCGCGGTTACCAGCATGATGAAGCCCGGTATTTACACTTTCCTGCCCCCGTCGTTCGCCTTAGGCGGCAGGCCAGGCGCCTATCCCGGCACAGCAGAGATCTACTGGACCTCCCCTTACGACCTGGCCGCGGGGTCCAGTTACTACTTCCAGGCCAGCACGTATACCGCCGGCCTTACATGGGACCAGGCCGACGCCCAGACCATACTCTATACCACCGGGCCGGTCTCTTCCGGCATGTACCAGAGTTACTATATCGGCGGCCTGGACTCCAGCCGCGACGGGGCCGGTGTCATAACCTCGCCCAATTACTATTTCAAAGGCTGGGCCTATGACGGCGCCTCCCATGAATTGCCCGGCTGGGCGACTTCATACGCCAATACGCCCACCGTGCAGGATAGCGCCGTCACCTATCCCGACAGCAAGGTGTGGAGCATAAACGGCTCCTACAGCTGGCGCAATAAGTCCGCTTTGGATGCCGGCGGCAACCTCTATACCGTTTCCAACTATTGGGGTGGAGCGGTCGCGGGTGGGGCGGGCGGCGGCAGCATGTTCGTGCTGCGCAAATACCTCCCCACCATGGCCACGGCCTGGACCAAATTCTTCGCCGGCCGTCAGTACGAGGACCTCCAGGCCTATGCCGTCACCGTCGACCGTGCCGGCAATATGATAGTGGCCGGAACCCGCGGCTCGTGGGAAAGCGCCACCAGGAACGACCTCATGGCCGTAAAGTACAATAGCGCCGGCCAGCTGCTCTGGAGCCGCAACTATGATTTCGATCTGAACTACGACTACGGCTACGGTGTGACCACGGACGATGCCGGCAATATCTACCTGGGCGGCAGCGTTCAGACCCAGGCCGGCGGCGCCGGTTACGCGTATGTGCTGAAGACCAACGCCGGCGGCGTGCAGCTCACCACCGCCGCGCTGTACGGAGACGGCTCCTCCTGGGGCAACGAGATCTCCGATCTTGTCTATGACAGCACCAATTCTTTCCTCTATGTGACCGGCAATATAAACAATACAACCACCGGCGGGGACGCTTTTGTGACCAAGCTGGACAGCCAGCTGGTGGCTCTGTCCACCGCCGTCATCACCGGCGCGGACAGCAATTGGGACCAGGGCGGCGGCCTAGCCGTGGACGGTCTCGGCAGCGTTTATGCCGCGGCCTCTGTTTATAACGGTATGGAAACAGGCTCCGATATCGTGGTAAAAAAGCTGGATACGTCGGACTTGAGCGCCCCCGCGGGCTGGACCCAGTCCTATAACGACCCGGCCAACAGTTACGATACGGCCGGCAAAGTTACGCTGGACTCCATGGGCAGCGTCTACGTGACGGGCTCGGAATCGCGCTGGGATATAAACCAGGGGGAGAACCTCTTTATCCGCAAGTTCAGTTCGGGCGGCGACATTATCTGGACCAAGTCGTTCAACGGCGGGGTTTCCACCTATGAGCGCGGCTGGGACATCCATGTGGACACCGCCGGTTACGTTTACGCCACCGGCGAAATGAACAATGGCTTCGGCGTTTACCGGTACCGCCAGCTGATATTCTCCAGCAGCAATCCCATGCTGTCCATTTATATAACTTCAGGCACCGCCGGGGCTTATGCCGGCGGTGTGCCGGTGGTGATAATGCCTTTCGACCAGAGCGGCGGCGTCAACCCCGAACTGATGGTTATCGGCACCGCCAGCGCCTCGGGCTATTTCAGCGCGCGCCTGCCCGCGGGTATGCAGTATTTCGTGGGTATTTCCACCCCCGGCTTCAAACCCACCATAAAGGACCAGTTGATGGACCCATACGGTTCCTTCATGGTCAACCTGACCGGAGATACCACCAAACAGTACCGGCTGTACCGCAAGAGCGCGGCAGAGCCCGGCTATACGCTAAACGTCTTCGTTTCCTCCGGCCTGGTGGCCGGCGACTACCTGATGGGCGAGGTCTTCTACTCCATGAACGGCGACAAGGCCGCCTACGGGGTGGCCAGGTCCACGTCCTTCAATACCGCCATTACGCTGCACAACGTGCCGCCGGCGGACGGCGGCGTCTACGGCTTCAATATCAGCGTGCCCGGCAAGAACAAGGCCTCCATGCTGTACCTGGCCCAGGCCTTCCCCGGCGTCTCCAGCTACACCATAGATATGACCAGCGCCGTGGCCATGGTGGGCTACACCGTGGGCGGTTCCACCACCATGCCGTCCTTCCAGGGCGTGGTGCGCTCCACCTGGGGCGCCCCCATAGAAGGCGCCCGGGTGGAACTGGCCAAGTGGGCCAACATCCCTTCGCTCTGCGGCGGGTTCGACCCGTGCTGGCAGAAGACGACCACGTTCGAAAACCTTACCGACGTCAACGGCCGGGCGGTGTTCAACGACGTAACGGCTTCCACCGGCAGCTACAGTCTGGAAATAAAGAAGCAGGGCTACAGCAACTACCGCGAGGACGGCAACAGCGACTGCTCCATGCCGGCCGCATGGGGTATCTGTGTCTCCACGGAAGGGTATACGGTCACCCGTGACTATATGCTGAGCCTCGCCACTTATACACTGACGGGCGTGCTGAAATACAACGGCGTGCCGCTGCCTAACGCCAGCGTGATGGTGTACGGCGACCCCGATTGGGCTACCGGCGACGACTCCTACGCCAGGCTCAGCAATGGCGGCCTGCGCACCGACGCCAAAGTTAAGACGGGGGCTGACGGTTCTTTTCTTGTAACTGGCCTCACCGACGGCAACGCTCGCATCAACGCCGAGTTCATGGGCACCTGGCGCGATCTCAACGCCGGTAACGATCAAACTTCCTACTCCGATAACCTGCGCGTCACGGTGTCTTCCGACACCGCTGTCAGGCCCTCGTCGCCGACCGTCAACGCCTGTCTGCCCGGCCGCGTCTGGGTGCTCGATACCGCCGGCAATTGTCTGGCGGCCAATAACCTGCAGTTCAACCTGGCGCCTACCGGCGGCAACAGCCTCGGCGCCCTCTACGGCACGCTGACTTTTGTGACCACCTATACGGTGACCGAAGCCAGCCCGCTGGAGATCCCCGCCTCTTCGCCCGTAGTGGTGATGGCCATGCAGAATTGCGACGGCGACTGCCAGGACCGGCAGCTCGGTTTTACCTCCTTCTCGGGTACTCTCACCTCCAACGCCACGGCTTACGCCATAGCGCTGTCCTCGGGGGTGGACTACTGGGTCAAGATCTACTCCACGGAGTGGGGCATGCTGTCCTCGTTCAACGACGGGGCAAAACTGACCTCCACCGACACCGTAAAGATGGACTTTACCCTCACCAGGTCCGGCGGGCTGAAGGGGCAGCTGAAGTTCCCCGACGGTACCAACTTCAAGCCCAACTTCTCCGTCCCCGGCGACTCTCCGGAATACTATGCCGCCAACATCAATCTGCGCGGCAAGAACGTGCAGTTCAACGACGGCAGCAGCGTGGACCAGTACGGCGCCTTCGAATATCCCAACGTGCCCCCGGGCATTTACGATGTTTATGTCAGGCCCCAGGGCGACGGTTTCAGGTGGCCGCCCATAGAGCTGGATAACGTGTCGGTAAGCATGGGTAAGACCACCGAAGTCAAGATGACGCTGCAGGCCGGTCTGGTGGTGCAGCCGCAGATCTTCGGTCTGCCGGAGATCTCCACTTCCGCCTGGACCTATACCGTCATAGGTGTGCCTTCAGGCTTCGCCATGAACCAGCGCAACATCACCGAATTGTTCTTCGAAGAGCCGCAGTATTATTTCAACTACAGCACCACCACCGCCACCTGGGATAAGAAATATATGGTGCCCGGCCAGTACGACTTCTACCTGACGGTCGGCGCCACCTATAATCCCGGCGGCGGCGATCAGTACCGGCCGGCGAGCTATTACCAGTTCGCCAACTTCATAGGCCAGCAGCGCGGTGTCACGGTGAAGAAGTCCGACACCAGCCCCGGTACGCTGGCCCAGCCCATCCCGGTTAACGTCCTCGGCTCGGTGGGCCAGGGCATTATAGCCGGGCGCGTTACCGGCAGCAAGATCTTCACCGACCAGGATTTCGAGAAGATCTTCTCCAACTTCGACGCCGAGATCATGCCGCTGATCCCGGCCGTGATGCTCTACGATACGGCCGGCGACCTGAAAGGCTTCGGTCACGCCATGCCGGACGAAACCGCCATAGCGGGCTTTGAGAGCGGTATAAAGGAAAAAGACAAGGCGCTGGTGCTGAACGCGCTGGTGGCCAACCCGCTGCGCTACCTGGTGTGGGGCGTGCCGCCAGGCCGCTATACGGCCGTGTTCGTCAATCCCAATTACCCGCCCGTGGCCAAGGAAATACAGCTGCCCACTGATGAGAACTACGACTTCAACTTTGACGCGCAGTCCCTGGTGGTCAGCGCCATTTCCGGGGTGGTGAAGAGTTCCGCCACCGGCGAAGCCCTGGCCAACGCCCGGGTGTACCTGAAGCACCGCACCGTCGAGAAATTCACGGTCACGGACTCTTCCGGCGCCTTCGCCTTCGCCAACCTGCCGGCCGGCATTTACCGGCTGGAGATCACCAAGGACGGCTTTGTTAAGACGGGTCAGAAGACGGGGCTGGCCGGCAACGACGCGGCCGCCTTCCGGTTCTTCATGGTGCCCACCGAATCCAAAATAAGCGGCAAGGTCTACCTGGGCAAGTTCCCGTCGCCCTCAACCAGCCAGGGGATAAAGCTGGTGGCTTACGACGAAACTCTCAACGTGCAGTCACCCACGGCCTACCTGCCCAAGATAGAGGCCCAGACCTCGGAGGACGGTTCTTACGAGCTCACGGGGATAGTAATGGGCCATCTCTACAAGGTGTCCGCTTTCATGGAGGGCAAACTGCCCGCCACCATGGAAGTGACGGCCGTCAACGGCAATACGGTGGTGGACGATATCGTGCTGCGCGATGTTCCGCCGCAGGTGATGGTGAAGGTGCGCAGATCGCCGGATTCCGTCAGCAAGGTGGAAGTCGTCATAACCAGCCCCAAGGCGTTGGTGACCACGCCCGTCTGCCGCTATAACACCGGCGACGTTTACACGGCCACTTCGGCCGTGAGCCTGGCGCTGGTGCCCGGGGCCAACAACAGCTACCTGGGCCAGTTCACGGTTTCGTCCAACCAGCAGTATTACACCGTCTTCGTGGCGGCCGGCGACGGCGACAACCGTATGGAGAAGAACATCCTTTACGACCAGACCAACGACGCCAAGACCGAGCAGTATATACAGGACGCGGCCATAGCCGGCGGTGAGATCGTGATGGACCAGGAGACGGAGGAATATTCCGGCATAGAGCTGGACGCCGGCGCCATCACCACCTCGTCCGGCACGGTGGACTTCTCCAATCTGGTCGGCGGCTTCTTCAGCGCGCTGCCCTCGGTGCGCACGGTGAAGACCGCCAAGGGCAACGTGACGCTCACGTCCGCCATCAGGGACCTGATGGCCTCGGAGGTCTATAACATGGACCTCTCCAACGCCCAGCCGAACAAGCCCTTCACTCTGACCCTCAAGTACGACAAGGAAAGGGCCCTTAATACCACCGGCCTGCGCATCTACCAGTACGACGCGGCGTCGGGCGCCTGGAAGGAGATCCCCGGCAACTACACCGTGGACCCGATGACCGGCGTGGTCAGCGTGGACGTCTCCAGCCTGGAACTGGCCTATGAAGGCAGCGGCGGGGCGACCACCCCGCTGGGGCGCAAGCGCTTCAGCATGAGCGCGGTGAAGGACGGGCGCTACGTCCCCAGCACCGTCTCCCCGTCGAGCCAGACCGGCAAGTTCGCTGTGTTCACGGCCAAGCCGGACAGCGGCACCCCGGCCTTCAGCGCCTCCTTCGAGGTGTATAACATGCCTAACCCGTTCAACCTGAAAGCCAAAACTGTGAACGTTAGCGCCGACGGCGGTGCCGCCCTGGCCGCGGGCGCCTATCCCACCAACGGCACGCTGATAAAATACAACCTGCCTGCCGGCCAGAGCGGCACCCTGAAGTTCGTCATCTATAACCTGGCCGGGGAAAAAGTGCGCACCATAGACGAAGGCGTGCGTCCCGGCGGCTACGTGCACTATTCCGAGTGGGACGGCAAGAACGACGCCAACCAGGACTGCGCTTCGGGTGTCTACTTCATGCTGACCTACCTGGACGGCAAAAAACTGGGCTCCAAGGCGCATAAGATGGCAATCATAAAGTAAGTCTGAAGGACCGACGTTTTAGAAGAGGTAATTTATGAAGAAAACACTATTCCTGATCCTGGCGCTGGGCCTGCCGGCGGGGGCTTACGCCTCCGGGGCGGGCACCACGGCGGCGCCTTTTCTTAAGGTGGCCATGAGCCCGCGCGCGGTGGCCATGGCGGGGGCTTTCAGCGCCCTGGCCGACGATTCCGGGGCCGTTTTCGTCAACCCGGCCGGGCTCGCCCAGTTCGAGGACCGGGAGGTCGCCGTCGACTTCACCACCTACCTGCAGGACGCCAAGATGGGGAATCTCTCCTACGCGGGGCTCGCCGGGGAGAACCGCTTCGGTTTCGGCGCCACCTTCATGACGGTGGGGGGGATAGAAAAGCGCGGCCTTAATGACGCGGTGGGAGCGGTGCCGGAGCTGGGTGATTTCAGCGCCAGCGATATGGCCATGACCTTCGCCTACGCCAAAGCGGACTTCCTTCCCGACGCGCTGCCGAAACTCGACGGCGGTTTTTCGGTCAAGTTCATACGCTCGGCCATAGACGATAAGGCCGCCTTCGCCGCGGCGGTGGACGCCGGGGCCATTTATCACGCCTCTGGCAAACTCAATATCTCGCTCGCCCTGCAGAACCTGGGCACCAGGATGAAGTTCGAAGAGGAGTCCGACCCCCTGCCGCTGAACCTGCGCGCCGGCGCCCTTTACAAGTTCTCGCCGGCGCTTAACGTGGCCGCGGAGGTCAACGAATACCTGCAGGACGAAAAGTTCTACCCGTCCGTAGGCGCGGAATACTGGTTCCGCAAGGCTTTCGCGCTGCGCGGCGGCTATAAGTTCGGCTACGACACCTCCAACCTGGGGTCCGAAGTGGGCTTAAGCCTCGGCTTCGGTGTAAAGGTTTCGGGACTCGGAGTGGATTACGCCTTCCTCCCGTTCGGCGACCTGGGCAGCATACACAGGTTCGGGTTCTGGCTGCAGTTTTAACGCCCGCCGCCGGTGCGTAAACGGAAGAGCCGCGTTTAACGCGGCTCTTCTGCTTTAGAGGTGCGGTTCTTATCTGGTAAAATCCTGGTCGGGCCAGTCTCCGGGGGAGCCGTCCACCGAGGCCAGGCGGTGGTCCTCGCGCGAGGTGGCGCGCAACTGCTTGAAAGACTCCTTAAGCTCGCTAAGGGAGACGTCGTATTTCCTGATCTTCATCAGGACCAGGTAGCCGATAACCGTGGTAGCTCCCGAGGCCGGCAATATATAGGCCCAGGAATAGGATTTCAGTTTAAAAAGCAGTACCGCGCACAGGAAGATCCAGAAAGAGAGTGCCAGGCTGGCTCCGGTCAGGATGTAAGAGATTATCAGGTTGTATTCTTCCGTTTTGGAAAGGGACAGTATTATGGCTATCAGCGCTATGTTTATCAGGACCAGGTAGAGAGCGCGCGCCACCCAGTTCTTCCAGCGGTGTTTGGAAAGGATGATGGTGCCGTAAACGGGGCTGTTTACGATATCCGCGTCCTCGTAAGTGGTTTCGGCCATCGATTGCGCTATATCGGGGGTCTGTTCCCCGTCCGGCGGGGTGTAATCGAAAGACTGTTCTTCCAAGGGGGTATTGGCCTGCGCGCCTGCCGTCGCCGGCAAATACGCCGCGCAGCAGGCCAGGGCAAGCACGGCCGGGAACAGGACTTTAGTCGCCTTCATTTTCCCCCAGTTTCGGCATCGACGGCAGGGTGCTTTCTTCGAGGCGGTAATAGCGGGTGGCGCCCACGCTGAGCCGTACCGGGGCGTACTGCACTTCCCTGAGTTTTTTCGCGGCCGCTTCCGGCATGACGGTCTTGTTCATCTTTATTTCGCGGCGCACGGTTATGCGGTCCGCGAAATGCCAATAGGACGACACGAAGGCGCCTACTACGCAGGCTATTATTGCGCCGCTGAGCAGGTACTGCTCGCGGTCCTTGCGTATCCAGAAACTTCGGATGTTCACTTTGTGCTCCTCACCGCGGCTCGCTAGACAAACTCGCGGAAAACGGCGTTGGAAACATAAAGGCGGTCCTCTTTTATCCTGAGCCGCCCGCCCGTTCTTTCGACAAGGCCAGCCGCCGAAAGGCGGCTTATTTCCTCATCAAATTCTATAAATATATCGTCAGTCAGTTCAATTCCGGCCGTCAGGCGCAGGCCGAGCATTATTTTTTCGGCTTTTTTCGCCCTGCCGTCGAGTTTTTCCCGGTATTGGACGGGGATGGGCTCTCCCGCCAGGGCCGCCTTTACATAGGCCCCGGTGGCGCAGGTGTTCGCCCGGCGTTCACCTTCCAGGTAGGAGGCGGCGGAGGGGCCCAGGCCCAGGTACTCTCCCTGCGCCCAGTAGTTCAGGTTGTGGGCCGACTGGCGGCCGGGGCGGG
>Ga0209212_1003080_pt1 | contig 22564 bp, 20 predicted proteins | sample RifGroC2_FD_183996 | JGI IMG/M metagenome (GOLD analysis project Ga0209212, IMG submission 183996) | Groundwater microbial communities from Rifle, Colorado, USA - Groundwater C2 (SPAdes) (version 2) | ecosystem: Environmental > Aquatic > Deep subsurface > Groundwater | place: Rifle, Colorado... | reverse complement strand
CACCTTCAACGAGGCGGACATGACCGAGGTGCTGCAGTTGCGCAAAAAGCACGGCGAGTTCTTCCTGAAGCGCCACAACGTGAAGCTCGGCTTCATGTCGCTGTTCATCCGTGCCTGTTGCCAGGCGCTGCAGGATTTCCCGGAGGTGAACGCGAGCATCGAGGGTGACGACATCGTCTACCACGGCTACTGTGACATAGGGGTCGCCATCGGGGGCGAGAAGGGGCTGGTGGTGCCGGTACTGCGTAACGCGGAGTCGCTGACCCTGGCCCGCATCGAACAGGGGATAGCTGACTTCGGCGAGAAGATCCGCACCAACCGCCTGGCCATCGCCGACCTGGAGGGAGGGACCTTCACCGTCTCCAACGGCGGCATCTATGGTTCGCTGCTTTCCACGCCGATCCTCAACCCGCCGCAGAGCGGGGTGCTGGGGATGCACGCCATCCAGGAGCGTGCCGTGGTCCGGGACGGCCAGATCGTGATCCGGCCCATGATGTACCTGGCGCTCTCCTACGACCACAGGATCGTGGACGGCAAGGGAGCGGTCGGTTTCCTGAAGCGGGTGAAGGAGTACATCGAGGAGCCGGAGGAGATGCTGCTCGAGTCGTAGAAATCCCCTCCCCCGGAGGGGGAGGCTAACCATTGCAAGTCATTACGGGGGCAAATAGCATGTCAGAGGAAATCTTCGATCTCATCATTATCGGCGCGCACCAGAAAAGGGGACAGGCTACTTTTCAAATTTAATGGGAAAAATAAAGTAGCCTGTCCCCTTTTTATTTGAGTCCGACGCCTCATGTCCCCTCTCCCGGAGGGGGGCTAGGTGGGGGGCTTGCAGTAAGGTGGGGGGAGGGGTTGACAACATTGGATTTTATTGCGGGGGCAAATGGTATGTCAGAGGAAATCTTCGATCTCATCATTATCGGCGCGGGGCCGGGAGGATACGTGGCCGCGGTAAGGGGGGCGCAACTCGGGATGAAGGTGGCGGTGGTGGAGAAGCGCGACACCTTGGGCGGGGTCTGCCTGAACGAGGGGTGCATTCCCAGCAAGGCGCTGCTCGACTCCAGCGAGCTGTACCACCTGGCCCGGCACCGCTTTGCCGGCCACGGCATCGAGATCTCTGCGCCGATTCTCAACCTGGGGCAGATGATGGCCCGCAAGGACGACGTGGTGAAGAAGCTCACCGACGGCGTCGCCTATCTGTTCAAGAAGAACAAGATCCTGAGTTTTACGGGAGAGGCGCGGCTTCTGGGGGCGGGGAAGGACGGGGTGCACCAGGTCGAGGTCTCCGGCGCCGCTGGCGCCAGACTCGCCGGCCGCAAGGTGCTCCTTGCCACCGGCAGCGAGGCGGTGCCACTGCCGGGACTCCCCTTCGACGGCGAATCGGTGGTGAGCGCGCGCGAGGCCCTTTCTTTCAGCGAGGTGCCCGAACATCTGCTGGTGGTCGGGGGTGGATACATCGGCCTGGAGCTGGGCTCGGTCTGGCTTAGGCTGGGGGCCCAGGTCACCGTGGTGGAGATGCTGCCGCGCCTGATCGCCGGGAGCGACGGCCAGATCGCCGATACCCTGATGCGTTCCCTCAAGAAGCAGGGGATGCGCTTCACCATGGGGGCGAAGGTCACCGGGGTGGAAAAGCGGGAGGGGAGGCTTGCCGCCCAGGTGGAGGTCGAGGGGGGAGCGCAGGAAATCGTGTGCGACAAGGTGCTGGTGGCGGTGGGGCGCAGACCGGTCACGGCGGGGCTGGACCTGGAGAAGCTGGGGCTCAAAATGGAGCAGGGTCGCATCGCGGTCGACGTCGACTATCTTACCAGCGTCCCGGGCATCTACGCCATCGGCGACCTTATTGCCGGGCCGATGCTGGCGCACAAGGCGATGGACGAGGGAGCGGTTTGCGTCGAGCGCATGAAAGGGGAGCCGAGCCTGGTGGAATACGGCTGCATCCCCGGGATCTGCTATACCTGGCCCGAGGCGGCCTCGGTGGGAAAAACCGAGGAGGCGCTGAAGCAGGAGGGGGTGTCCTATAAGAGCGGCAAGTTCAGCTTCATCGCCAACGGCCGGGCCCGCTGCATGGACGAGACTGACGGCTTCGTCAAGGTTCTGGCCGAAAGCGAGGGGGGGCGGCTGCTGGGGGTGCACATCATAGGGCCGCGGGCCTCCGACATGATCGCCGAGGCGGTGACCGTCATGGCCTTCGGTGGCAGCGGCGAGGACATCGCCCTGACCATGCACGCCCATCCCACCCTTTCCGAGGCCTTCCGCGAGGCCGCGCTGGATCTGGACAAGCGGGCGATCCACGCCTGAGACGGCAGGGGGGGGAACCACAACGGGTAATCCGCCATGATAGTAACCGACCTGGGCATAATCGGCTTCGCCGAGGCGTATCGGACGCAGGAGCGGCTGGTCGCGGAGCTGCTGGAGGGGGGGGAGGAGACCCTCCTGCTCCTTGAGCACCTCCCGGTCTATACCATAGGCTCCGGGGGGGACCTGGCCAACCTGCTCGACCCCGCCGTCGAGGCCGTACGCATCAACCGGGGCGGCGACGTCACCTACCACGGGCCGGGGCAGCTGGTCTGCTATCCGATCATCGACCTGTCCAGGCGCGGCCGTGACCTGCACCGCTACCTGCGCTTCCTGGAACAGTTCCTGCTGGAGAGCTGCGCCGCTTTGCAGGTCACCGGCTTCACGGTTCCCGGGCGCACCGGCGTCTGGACCGGGCTGGGGAAGCTCGCCTCGATCGGGGTCGGCGTAAGGCGCTGGATCTCGATGCACGGCTTCTCGGTCAACGTCGCCTCCGACATTTCCGCCTTCGACCGCATCAACCCGTGCGGCATGGCGCACTGCCCGATCACCTCGCTGTCGCGCGAGCGGGGGGACGAGCTTTCTATGGGCGAGGTGAAGGGGGTGGTTTCGGCCCGCTTCCACCCCCTACTGGAACGGCATCTGCCGTGCCGCTGACGCATGAGCAAGCTTCGACTACTTCTGCTTCAAGGAGGCTCGCATGCTGGATACAGATTGCAAGGTCCCTGTCGATAAACTCCGATGGGTGTGCGACCCCGCCCTGTTCAATTTCAAGACGACCGACGAAATCGCCGAACTCGAGGGGGGGATAGGGCAGGAGCGGGCCCTGGCCGCCATCGAGTTCGGCCTCGGCATGACCAACGGCGGCTTCAACCTCTACCTGGCTGGCGAGCCCGGCACCGGCAGGAGCTCCACCATCAGCAGCCTGCTGAAGAAAAGGGTCCGGAACACCCCTTGTCCCAGCGACTGGTGCTACGTGCACAACTTCGAGCAGCCCGACGCCCCGCTGGCGCTGGCACTGCCGGCCGGGATGGGGAGCGAGTTCGCGGCTGACATGGGCGAGCTGCTGGAATACGTGCGCAACAACATCCCGAGCGCGCTGGAGAGCAAGGAGTACGAGACCAACCGGGTCGGCATCGTCGAGCAGTTCCAGGAGAAAAACGGCGAGATCTTCGCCGAGCTGGAAAGGGATGCCGAGCAAAACGGCTTCGCGCTGCAGCGCACCGTCTCGGGGCTGGTCATCGTGCCCCAGAAGGAGGGACGCAACTTCACCCAGGAAGAGTACGAGTCGCTGGAAAAGGAGGAGCGCGAGCGGATCGACTCGCTGGGACGCCAGCTCACCGAGAAGCTCAACGACGCGCTCCGGCAGGTCAGGGAGAACGAGAAGGCGCTCCGGGACGCCCTGGCCCAACTGGACCGGGAGCTGGGGCTGTCGGCCGTGGGGCACCACCTGAATCCCCTGAAGGAGAAGTACCTCGGTTTCCAGAAGATCCAGCACTACCTGGAGAGCGTGCAGGAGGACCTGCTGTTGAACCTGGAGGACTTCAAGCCCCAGGCCCCGCCCCCGCAGATCCCGGGGCTCAAGCTCCCCAAGCAGGAGCCGAGCTTCGAGCGCTACGAGGTCAACGTCCTGGTGGAGCACAGCCCCGACGACTGCGCCCCCATCGTCTTCGAATCCAACCCGACCTACAACAACCTGTTCGGCAGGATCGAGAATGTGGTGCAGCTCGGTGGGGTGGCGACCACCAACTTCACCCTGATCAAACCGGGGGCGCTGCACCGGGCCAACGGCGGCTACCTGGTGGTGGACGCGCGCGAGGTGCTGATCAATCCTTTCGCCTGGGAGTCGCTCAAGCGCTGCATCAGGAACTGCGAGATCAAGATCGAGGACGTTCTGGAGCAGTACCGCTTCATGACCGTGGTATCGCTCAAGCCCGAGCCGATCCCCCTGAACGCCAAGATCATCATGATCGGCTCGCTCTGGATCTATTACCTCCTTTTCTACCTGGAGCCGGACTACCGCAAGTTCTTCAAGGTCAAGGCGGACTTCGACAGCAAGATCAACCGCAGCCCCGAGGTGCTGAAGGACTACGCGCTCTTTGTCGCCACCCACTGCAAGAAGGAGGGGCTGCTCCCCTTCGACGCCAGCGGTGTCGCAGCGCTCCTGGAGCACGCCTCGCGGCTGGTCGAGGACCAGGAGAGGCTCTCGGCGCAGTTCACCGGGCTGTGCGACACCATCCGGGAGGCGAGCTACTGGGCCTCCCTCTCCGAGGCCAGGGTGGTGGACCGGAGCTGGGTCCAGAAGGCGGTGCAGGCCAAGACCTACCGCTGTAACCGGATCGAGGAGCGGATCCAGGAGTACCTGGTGGAGGGGACCATCCTGTGCGACACGGAAGGTTCGGTGGTGGGGCAGATCAACGGGCTCTCGGTCATCACCATGGGCGATTACACCTTCGGCAGGCCCTCGCGGGTCACCACCCGGGTCTCCCAAGGGCGGGCCGGGATGGTGAACATCGAGCGCGAGGTGAAGCTCTCCGGGCCGATCCACGACAAGGGGGTCATGATCCTGACCGGCTACCTGGGAGGGAAGTTCGCGCGCGACAAGCCGCTCTCCTTTTCGGCCTCCATCTGCTTCGAGCAGTCTTACGAGGGGGTGGAGGGGGACAGCGCCGCCTCGACCGAACTGTACGCGCTGCTCTCCGCCTTTTCCGGGCTCCCCCTGCGCCAGGGGATAGCGGTCACCGGCAGCGTGAACCAGCACGGCCAGGTGCAGCCGATCGGCGGGGTGAACTACAAGATCGAGGGGTTCTTCGCCGTCTGCAAGGCGAAGGGGCTGACCGGCGAGCAGGGTGTGATCATCCCCAAGCTGAACGAGCGCAACCTGATGCTCAATGATGAGGTGGTCCAGGCGGTGCAAGAGGGGCAGTTCCACATCTGGAGCGTGAGCGACGTCGATCAGGGGATCGAACTCCTGACCGGCATCCCGGCCGGCAAACTCGGGGAGGACGGCAGCTATCCCGAGGGGAGCGTCAACTACCTGGTGGACCAGAGGATGAAGGCGATGGTCGAGAGCATGCGTCGCTTCGCCCAGCAGTCGCAGGATAAGGCGGAGTTGGCGAACCAGAAATGAAGTTGAAAGGTATGAGGGGTAATTCTTGGTAAAACGTTGCTTCCTGATTGTAAATCCCACCTCCGGAACCTATTCCCAGTCCGAAATCGACCGGGTCCTCGCCGCCCTCGGCAAAGGGGGGCTGGAGCCGGTCCTGCTTCCTACCGGCAGTCCCCTCGATCCCACATTGTTCGCTTCCCGGATCTGCGCCAGCGAGCCTGACCCGCTCATCGTGGTGGCGGGCGGCGACGGCACCGTGAACGGGGTGCTGAACGGCCTGGCCCCGGGGGTGGCCCGGCTCGGCGTGATCCCGCTGGGGACCTCCAACGTGCTGGCGCGTGAGCTCAAGTTGGGGAGCGTCGATCAGGCCGTAAGGCAGGTGATTGCCGGCGCCTCCCGCCCCATTGCCGTGGGCGAAGTCCAGAGCGGGGGGCAGAAGCGGCGCTTCCTGCTCATGGCAGGCATCGGCCTGGACGGCGCGGTGGTCGAGGGAGTGCGGCTGCGCGAGAAGAGGGCGATCGGCAAGGGAGCCTATTTCCTGTCGGCCCTGCGCCAGGTCCGGGAGTGGAATGCCACGGAGATGCAGGTCGCCGGCGGCGGCCGCTCCCTTTCCTGTCACAGCGCCATCGTCTGCAATGCGGCAAAATACGGCGGCGATTTCAGGCTCGCCTCCCGCGCCGACCTCTTCAGCCCGGGATTCCAGGTGGTCTGCATCAGGGGAGGCGTCTTAACCTACCTGCAGCTCGCCTTGCGCCTGGTGCTGGGCAAGGTGGAGGGGAGCCGGGCCGTCACGGTCTTCGAGGCGAGCGAACTGGAGATCACAGGTGCGAAGGCGGTGCAGCTCGACGGGGACTACTACGGCCACGCCCCGCTGCACATCAGGTCGATTCCGGAGTTCGTGCGGCTCATCGTCTAGACTCTCCCTTACCGGGGAGAGTGATTTGGGCGAACACAAGGTTCGCCCCTACGGCGTCGACTGTAGGGGCGAACCTTGTGTTCGCCCGCCGATTCACCCTCTCCCCTGCCCCAAGCTCATCAAGGGGGAGGGTGTTGGTACAGTGCGCGAAAGATTAGTAGTAATCAGTTTAAGCCTTGACAAACCGGATGCGGTGTCGGATTAATGTGCAGAAACTGCAGCCCCGGGAGAAGGGGGCGCAGGGCTTTGCGATGATATGACCTTCAAGGGAGGGAGTGGGCGCTGTGGCTAACGCGAAGATTCTGCTGGTGGACGATACCAAGCTGGTGCTGGAACTGGAGAAGAGTTACCTGAAGCTCTCCCATGTGGAGATCCTGACTGCGGGCAACGGCGCCGAGGCACTGGAACTGATCCGCAAGGACCCGCCCGATCTCGTCTTTCTGGACATGAACATGCCGGTCATGGACGGCATCACCTGCTGCACCGAGCTCAAGGCCGACCCTTTCCTGAGCGGCATCCCGGTGGTCATGGTCACCACGGCAGGGAGGGATGGCGACCGCGAGGCTGCCCAGAGGGCCGGATGCGACGACTTCATCACTAAGCCGATCGACCGCCGCGAGTTTCTGGAGCTGGCGCGCAAGTACACCCGGGAAGTGGACCGGCGCGAGCTGCGCGTCCCCTGCCTGATCCCGGTCCTCTTCCTGCTGGGGCAGAGCCCCGTCGCCGCCCATGCCATGGATATAGGCGACGGCGGCGTTTTTCTGGCCAGTCTGGAACAGGTGGAGCGGGACACGGCGCTCAGGCTGGCGCTCTACCTTCCCACGGCCAAGCCGCTGCTCATGGAGCTCGATGCCCGGGTCGCCTGGCTGAACCAGGAGGGAAACCGGGTCAACTCCAAACTCCCTCCCGGCTTCGGAGTGGAATTCACCGGCCTGAAGGAGCACGAGATCGAGGCGCTGCAGGCCTTCGTCGACGCCGAGAGCGTGAGCCTTGGAGGGCAGGCCCCGCGCTACTAGCATCAGAATTGTTTCGGCGCCCGCGTGGCCCGGAGCGTCAGACGAAACCAGATCCAAGTGAGCCCGGCCGCGATCCAGTTCCCCAGCCGGTGGTCGATGAGCCGCCCCAGAAAACGATCGTGTAGCGCGAGGAATACCCCCCCCTTCTCCCCCGTCTTCCCCAGACAAACATCCAGAAAAAAAGGAATCTGCCAGGCATTGGATCTCACGTAGGCGCCGGTTTCGTACCAGAAACGGCGCCTTTGCGCCTGCGGCAAAAGGGCGATTTCCCTTTGCAGCGGCGCCAGAAACGGGGCCAGTGCGAGCCTGCTGGAGGCGTGCTGGCTGCGGTAGGTTTCCTTGAGCGAGCGGATCAGCCCCAACTGCCCCAGGGCGGCGAGGTTCATCAGGATGGCGTTCAGGGTCTGTCGCGGCAGGAACCCCTCGCCCAGGAAGCGGCGCGGCGAGGTCTTGATGACGGGGGGGAGCAGGAGCCATCTGCCGCGCTCCCGGATGCGCTCGGCGAGGAAGTTGTCCTCCATGAGCGGCAGCGTTGTGTCGAAGGGACCCACCGCGGCGAAGAAATTGGCGCCGATCAAAAAGCCCTGGTCGCCGTGGGTGCATCCCGGGCGGTCCAGCCTGGCCTTGGCGCCGTAGAACCGGTAGGGGAGGGGAGGCTGCGACTCGAAGTCGAACTCCAGGGTGAAATGCGCGGCGACTTCGCCCTTTCCCCCCCGGCCCGCTTCAGCGAGCGCGTCCAGCCCCTGGCGCAAGGCGAGCGGGTCGGGAAACGTTGAATCGATATGCAGGAAGAGCAGCGTTCGCCCCCGGGCGGTTGCAGCCCCCAGGTTCATCTGTGCCCCCCTCCCCCTGGCCCCGTCGAGGACCCGGAGCGGGAAGGGTAGCAGGGGTGCCTGAGCCGTCGCCTGGGCGACGCTGTCGTCGGTGGAGCCGCCGTCGGAGATGATCAGTTCCAGAAGCACGGCGCGCTGCAGGGCCATCTGGCGCAGAAAGGGGGCGATGTTCGCCCCCTCGTTTAATACCGGCACGATGACCGAGAGCTCCGGGCACTGCTCAAAGGACAAGGGAGTCCGCCTTTTGCACCAGGTTGGGCAGGTCGGGCTTGGTCAGGATGTCGCTCGCCCCCAGGCTTTTCCACTTGGCCTTGTTGTCTTCGCTCGCCAGCGAGGAGAAGATCACCACCGGCACCTGGTCCAGCGTCCCCTCCTTGCGGATCAGCGAGGTCAGGTGCAGCCCGTCCATGCGCGGCATCTCGATGTCCGTGATGATGAGGTTCAGCAACTCCGAGAGCGGCGTGCCGCTGTCGAGGCACTTTTGACGCAGCGCGCTCACCTGGGTCCAGGCCTCCTCGCCGTTTTCCGCCTCCAGCACCTGGTAACCCGCCTGGCGCAGCGAGCCGCAGATGGAATTGCGGATGAAGTTGGAATCGTCGGCCACCAGGATGGTCTTCTGCCCGCGGTTCACCGTGGGATGCGCCGCCATCAGCTCCTCGTCCGGGGTGGCAAGCGCCTGGGCGCAGCAGAGTTCGGCGATGATCTTCTCGAAATCGAGGATCAGGATGATGCGGTCCTCCATCTTCACCACGCCGGTGATGTTGGCGTCGTGAATCGCCTTGACCGGCGGCTCCACGTTCTCCCAGGAGATGCGGTAGATGCGGGAGACCGAGTGCACCAGGATGCCCACCACGATCCTGTTGAACTCCAGCACGATGACGCGTTCGGCGGCGATCCCCTCGGTCCGCTTGTTGAGCGACTGGGCCAGGTCGATCAGGGTGATCACCTGGTCGCGCAGCTTGATCATGCCGCTTACCGCAGGGTGCGCGTTCACGACCTTGCGCAGGTTGGGGAGCCGGATGATCTCCCTCACCTTGGCCACGTTGACGCCGAAATAGCAGGGGATCACGTTCCCCTTGCTGTCGCACTCATCAATCCTGAATTCGACGATCTCGAGCTCGTTGGTGCCGCTCTCCAGCAGGATCTTTTTGTTAGCTTCCATTCGCTTCCCCCTCGTGCGCTTATTACCGGTCAATGCTATCCGCATCGGCTGTTCCGGCAAAAGCATGAGGCAAATTTATCTGGGGCGGGGCACCCCCCGTGCTCATCAGGGCAACCAAAAGCTGATCGCGCTCTGCCAACTCCCCCTCGCCCCACGGGAGAGGGACGGGGTGAGGGGGGCTTTTTTACCGCTGGCAACTCCCTCACCCCTGCCCTCTCCCGGAGGGAGAGGGGGAGTTGGACATGAGGAAAGGTTGCACTGATCTGTCCAGGCCAATAATGATTCGCCCCGGCCTCACCCCTCGCGCCTGACGTCGACCCGGTTGTCGTAGAAGGTGCTACCACCCCCGAGGTCGGTGAGGCGCTGCGAGGTGAGCGCGTTGACCGAGCGCTTGCCGGGGGCGTAGGCCAGCCACCAGACCCCCTCGGCGACCACCACGCCGCTGGGGACCCGGTCGGTGACGCTGAGCAGGAAGGTGACCTCGCCCAGCTGGTTCCAGGCCACCACCCTGTCGCCGTCGGCCAGGCCGCGGGCGCCGGCGTCACCGGGGTTCATCTGCAGCCGCATCCCCCCCTGCTTCCGACGCAGATCCTCCTGCTCGTAGAAGGTCGCGTTCAGCGCGTACGGGTTCGGCGCGGTCATCAGGCGAAAGGGAAGCGCCCCCTCTTCCTCGTGGCTCGGGAGATAGCGCGGCAGCGGCATCTCCAGGCTCCGGTTCAGGATCTCGATCTTGCCGGAGGGGGTGTCGTACCCCCCCCGGGCGATGCTGAGCTCCACGGCCAGTCCCGCATCCAGCGCCGCCTGGTCCACCCCCTGGCGCAGAGGGGAGGGGAGGGCGAGCAGCCGGTCGATCATCTGGTCGGCGCTCAGGGTGAAAATCTCCTCCTCGAAACCCAACTCCCTTGCCATTAGGGCGAACACCTCCCAGTTCGACTTGCTCTCCCCCACCGCATCGACGGCGGCACGCGCGCGCTGGATGCAGTAGGTGCCGTAGGAGCGGTAGATGTCGCTGTGCTCAAGCGACGAGGTGGCGGGGAGCACCAGGTCGGCGTAGCGCGCCGTGTCGGTCAGGAAGCGCTCGTGCACCACGGTGAAAAGGTCCTCTCGCGCGAGCCCTGCGAGCACGGCGTTCTGGTCCGGGGCGACCGCGGCGGGGTTCGAGTGGTAGACGTAGAGCGCCCTGACCGGAGGGTCGTCAAGCTGGTTCAGCGCGTGCCCCAGGCGGTTCATGTTGACCAGCCGGGTGGGGCCCGGCATCAGATCCTCGCGCAAAAGGGTTTCCATGGCGAAGGCCGCGCCGGTGGAGGTGTCGGGGAACAGCCCGCCCCCTTCCCTGCCGTAGGCGCCGACCAGGGCGGGGAGGCAGGAGATGCACCGGACCGTCATGGCGCCGTTGCCGTAGCGCGACAGCCCGCTCCCCAGGCGGATGAAGGGGGCACGGGCCGCGCCGTAGGCCCGGGCCATGAGCTCGATCTGTTCCACGGCAAGCCCGGTGAGGCGCGAGGTCTCGGCGGGGGTGAAGTCGGGCAGCACCTCGCGCTTCAGTTCGGGGAAGCCGAGCACCTGCTCGGCCAGGAAGGGATCGTCGGTGCGGCCGTCCCGCGCCAGGATGTGCATGATCCCCAGCGCCAGCGCGCCGTCGCTGCCGGGGCGGACCAGGAAGGTCCGGTCGGCCGAGCCCGCGGTCGGGGTCAGGTAGGTGTCGATCAGCCAGATCTCGCCGCCGTTTTTCTTGACCTGCTGCACGGCGTGCATGAAATGGATGCTGGTCGCCGCGGCGTTGATGCCCCAGAGGATCAGCAGGTCGCTCTTGCAGGCCTCGTCCGGGTGCGGCGTCGGGGTGCGCCCCATGACCGCCTGCCAACCCGCCCCCTTGGCCGGAGAGCAGATGGTCCGGTCCAGCCGGGAGGCGCCCAGCCGGTGGAAGAACGGGTGGCCGGCGTTTCTCTGGATTACCCCCATGGTGCCGGCATAGGAGTAGGGGAGGATGGCCTGCGCTCCGAACTCGCTGATGATGGCGCGCCAGCGCGCGGCTATGGTGGCCAGCGCCTGGTCCCAGGAGATCGGGGTGAACTCACCGGACCCTTTGGGGCCGCTCCTCAACAGCGGAGTGCTGAGACGAAGCGGCGAGTGGACGCTTTTCTCGTAGTGCAACATCTTCGGGCACAGGGTGCCGCGCGCAAAGGGATGCTGCGGGTCGCCCTTTACCCCGACCGCCTTGCCATTTTCCACCTGGACCAGCATGCCGCAGGTATCGGGGCAGTCGAACGGGCAGACCGATCTCTTGGTTACGGTGCTCATCTGCTGTCTCCTTTAAGGATACCTTTTATGTGTTTTGGGCATTTTGAGCAACAGAAATTTGGGGGGTGGGGCATGGGGGAAGGGGAGGAGAGGCACGGCCCTGGCGCCTAAAGGCCGTGCCTCCCGGAACCGTAATGCCGGGGCTGCGGGTGATTTTCCACCCGGTCCCGGCTGTCAGGCTACTTCTTGTGGCACTTGGCGCAGTTGCCGGCCGTTTTGAAGGCCTTCTTGCCGTTGTGGCATTCGCCGCAGAACTTGCCCGCGTTCAGGTCCGCCATCTTCATCGCGGCCCCTTTCTTCATCTTGAAGATCTTGGGATGGCACTCGCTACATTTCATCCCCTTGCCGGCATGGTCGTCACCTTTGAAGACCACCTTCCCCATCGAGGAGTCCCACTCCACGCTTTTCCCGGCGGAAACCGCCAGGGCCTGTGACGCAGCTGCCAGGGCCACGATCACAACTAAAGCCATCTTCACCATCTTGTACATAACTCCCCCCTCTTGTTTGGAAATTTCATTAACCGGTAATTGGATAACACACCCGGGGGGATTGTCAAGGTGCCCCCCGGTTTGTCAACGGGCAGCCCGGGCCTGTTTTCGGCGCCGGACCTTGCCAAACGGCAGCGGGTGGAGTTTAATGTGATAGTGACATCAGTAGTTTAAATTAGCTGCACCAGGGATGGAGCGCATGAAGGACGACTACTACGCCGGTTACCGGGATTACCTTCGGGAGGGGATGCGGATCGAGATCGGCATCCCCCTTTCCGGGGGGGGCGTGTTCCGGGACTGGGCCATCGTCAGCGAATCGCACGAGGACGAACTGCTGGCGCAGATCTCCCGTGACGTGCTTCCCACCGATGTGCGTGTCGATGAAGGCTCCATACTCGATGTGAGCATCTGGATCAGGGAGGAGGTCTACACCAGCAGCGGCATCGTGATCGAGAAAAGCGGCGGGCGGGTGTTGCGGATCCGGCTCTTCGGCCCCTTCACGCTGCGGGAGCGGCGCCAGTTTTTCCGCCTCGGTCTCAATCTCAGGCTCAGGTACGCGCGGGTCAGGGACGGGAGCAGGAACGATCTCGAGAAGGACTGGGAGCGGCGCAGGGCGCTGGAACAGATGCAGTTGCAGGGTTATGACGAGGCCGTCATTGCCGAGGAGAAGGGACGCTACCGTCCCTTGGTGCCGCTTGCCTGGAACGAGATGCTCTGGGCCGAGGTGAATCTCTGTGGCGGGGGGATGCTGATCAATCTCCCCGAGCCGGTGCAGCCGGACGATCTGGTCGCGCTGGAGATCCATCTCCCTCTGGCCCCGCCGCGGCGGGTCCACACGGTAGCGCAGGTGATACACGCGATGAAGCCGAGGGAGCAGATTAAAGGGGGAGTCTTGTTCCCGGTGGGGATGCAGTTCCTCCTGCTGGACGAGAGGGACCGCGATCTGATTTTCCGGCACATTTCGGTGACGCAGATCGAGCACCTGCGGATCCTGGCGGACCGGCGCACCTCTCCTTTAGCGCAACCCGCGGCGCTCGAAAGGGGACGGTGGCAGCAGATAGCGGTAAGGGTTAGCTGGAGTCTGGTCGCCCTGGTCCTGGCGTTTTTACTGATCAGATATCTGGTCCAGTACCATGAAAGCCCGTCTCCGAACCAGATACAGAAGACCTACGAAAAGTCCATCCGGAAATACCGCCATCAGGAGTAGAGGGGGGATGGGGGGGCGCGCCGCCATTGTTCCGATCGAGGGGTGCCTGTGCCGGTCCCGTCGTTAGTGGTCGCGGCGGCGCCTGTAGCTTGCCTGCGTCCAGGGGAGTTGCTTAGAAAGGTAAAGTCGTCTATCATGGCGGCGCCCCGGCGACCAGGCGGTAAAGGCCGGCAGCCCGCAGGACGTGAACGGAGGAAAAAATGACAGTCAGAATGACACTCGCATTGCTCGTTCTCCTCATCTCTTTCGGCAGTTCTCATGGCAAGGAGGAGAGGTGGAGCAACTTTGCCGAGGACAGCGATCTCAAGTACTATCTGGATCAGAAAACGGTAGTTCCGGTTACCGACAACCTCTATATCTTTTGGGTCAAGTCGGTCGCCAAGGACAGGGATTACTTCAAGAAAGAGTACAAGGTCAACGACCTCTCCTACATACTGACCAACTACGAGTTGGACTGCACCGTTTCAAGCTATCGAGTCCGCGGCAGCATCATGTTCGACAAGAACAGGAGGGAGCTAGGCAAGAGCGCCGGTGACGAGACGGCAGGGTACGAGCCGGTCCCGCCAGAGTCGATGCTCGAGCTGGCCCAGGAAGAGCTTTGCGGCAAGGAGGAGAGCGCCGACCTGCAGGATGACCAGGAGCCGGTGGTTGTCGCTCCGCTTGTAGTGACTGCGCCGCTTGAGCCCGCGGTGGCCAATGGTCCGGCCGAGGCAGAGCTCCCTTCGCTTCAGTGAGTCCCGGTCTGCCGTCCAGGCGCTGATGCCGTAGGGGCGAATGATTATTCGCCCCTACGCGGCCGGACGGCAGCAACTCCAGTTGCACTTTGTAATACCAGCATAGAAAATCGCGGGACAGGGGAAAAGATGACCAACATGATAAGCGCCGAGGGCCGCAGGCGGCTGCAGGAGCGCTATGATTTTCTATGGGAAACCGAGAGGCCGCGCATGGTCAAGAACATGGCCGATGCTGCTGCCGAAGGGGACCGTTCCGAGAACGCCGAGTACATCTATTCGAAGAAGCGGCTTCGGGAGATCGACCGTGAATTGAAGCATCTGGGAGACCGGCTCAAGGTGCTCAAGGTAGTTTATCCGCCGCTCAACCCGACTTGCGTCAGTTTCGGCTGCTGGGTGAGCTATGAGGACGAAAACGGCGAGGAGCGCTGCTATCAGCTGGTGGGTCCGGACGAATTCGACGTCAGCCTGGGGCGGATCAGCGTCGACTCTCCGGTGGGGAAGGCGCTGTTGGGGAAGAAGGTGGATGACGAAATCACCATCAAGCGTCCAGCCGGGGATCTCACCGTCACCATAGTTGGCGTCAGCTCCAGCAAGCCGCAATAACCCGTGTTGGATCTGGTCTCCCTCGCTTGCAATCCACGCGCAGTGTCGTACTATTTCCCGAAAGTTAATTTTACCGGGAGGCAAGCATGGCAAAAATCACATTCAAGGGTAATCCGATGACGCTGGTGGGACCGGAGCTTAAGGTGGGCGACGCTGCGCCGGATTTCACCGTTGTCGACAATGGACTGGCGCCGGTCAACCTGGCGAGCTACGCGGGCAAGGTCAAGATCATCAGCGCCGTCCCTTCTCTGGATACTCCGGTCTGCGACACCGAGACCAGGCGCTTCAACCAGGAAGCTGCCAAGCTGCCGGGTGCGGTCGCCGTTCTTACCGTGAGCCTCGACCTTCCCTTCGCCCAGAAAAGATGGTGCGGGGCGGCGGGGATCGACAAGGTGGTTACCCTTTCCGACTACCGCGACCGCTCCTTCGGCCTGGCCTACGGCGTCCTGATCGACGAGCTCAAGCTCCTGTCCCGCTCCATCTTCGTCCTGGACCAGAACAACACCATCCGCTACATCCAGCATGTCCCGGAGGTAACCCAGGAGCCGGACTACGACGCGGTGCTGGCGGCGGTACGGCAGCTGCTCTAACCTGCCTGGCAGGACCAGAAGGTAAACGCCACCGGAAGGCGGAGTCCCAGACTCCGCCTTTTATTGTTTTGGCCGAAGGGCTCTCATTCTATCGCGAGGAGTACGGCTTCATGGAGGAACAGCCTCAAGCAGGTTCGGAGGCCGGTATCGCCTCCGATTTCTGGTAGAGCAGGACCCGGCACACCTTCCTCTTTTGCAGCTCGGTGTAGCCGAACAGCCGGTGCACCCATAAGGCGGGGAGATTCGACTTCTCGTAAAAGCCGTAGACCCTGTGAAAACCGCTCTTCTTCAGGTGCCCCAGCGCGTTTCCCAGAAGGAACCCGGTGACCACCTTCCCTCTGAATTTCGGGGCGACATACATGTCGAACATGTAGGCCTCCCTCTCGCCGCACTCTATCCCCAGCCAGCTCAGATCGTGGTGAATCGGCGTGCGCTTCACCTTTTCGGGGGAGGCGCACCAGATGTCGCCAATGATCTCTCCGTTTGCCACCACCGCGTAGGCGTAGTACCCCGACTGGGTGTTGTAGGTCTGCTTCAACCTCCGGCTCACGATCCTGTTCATGCTGGTTACCGAGTCGGCGTTCTCCCGGTCCACGATGACGAACTCCAGCGACCCCTCCTCCGGCACATCCTGCTTCAGTGCCGTGAGGTCGTTGTACACCGGCACCACGACCCGGTTCAGGTGAAAATAGGTCCCCACCGACTTGAGCAGGGCCTCCCGGGGCGACTGTTCCTTCGCCAGTTCCAGAAACTGGTTCCACTTGATGCGCAGCGCTTTCATCATGGCTCCTGGTCCTTGAAGACGATCCTGCTCGGGTTGCTGCTGGCCAGTTGAATGAAGCTCTCCTCCAGATCGAGCCCCAGATCCTCGATTGCGTGCATGGTCATGGTGACCGCCTCCCACTGCGGCACGTACAGGGCGTCCGAACCGAACAGGACGCGTTCCCGGTCCACCGACTGCAGCACCAGTTTCAACTGCTCGAAGCCAAGGCCGGAGATGTCCACGTAGAGTTGGGCGTGCCGGTTCATCATCTTGGTCAGTATCGACAGCCCTTGCTCCCTTATCTCCTGGGTGCTGCAGCGGTGCAGTCCGGCATGCGCCAGTATCACCGGGTGCTCCGAGAGCGAGAAGTCGATCTCCCTGAGATGCCAGATGGAGCCGAAATCACCGCGGCTTCCGCCCCAGTAGGGGTTGTTCCTGCCGCCATGCAAAAGCAGCGGGAGCCCGAGAGCGCCACAGGCGATCAGCATCTGCTCCAGCCAACCTTTGCCCGCCGCGGCGCCGAGATCGATGCCGGACACCACGGGATGGCATTTCATGGCCCTGATGCCGTAGCGCTCCTTGAGCGTCGCCGCATAGGCCCCGACCTCCTCCCCCTCCAGCGTCGCCGGGATGCAGCCGGCGATCCAGAACCTGTCCCGGTCCGGGTAGAGTTCCCTGACCCAGCGCATGCGCCCCTCGAACTGGACCGGATCGCAGCAGGCGGCGGCAACCGGGAGCAGCAGCACCCCGTCCATCGCACTCAGGTTCATATGGTCCACAAAGACCGGCGCGCCGACGCTGCCGTAGACCTTGCGCAGCAGCATCAGGGAGATATCCTGGAGCCTCTGCGAGTCGGGCTGCTCCTCGTTGAAGAAGGCCGCTTCCGGGAACTTGAACGGCGCCAGGGCGGGACCCTGGTAGCATTTCCCAGCCAGGCTCAGCACGCCGGAAATAGAGGCATCGCTTTCGTAGCTGAACCGGTCGAACAGCACCTCGTAGGGATGGACGTGGATGTCGTAGAAACGGCAGCAGGACTTGAGCTCGCGCAGCAGGGAGAGATAGCGCGAGCTCTGCTCGGGCGCGAGCCCGCTCACCCGATTTCCTCCTTGGTCATGCTCTGCATGTGCCTCTGGTAGTAGAGCTGCAGGGCGGCCCGGTCCGTCTTGCCCCGGTCGGTGAGGGGAATCCTCTCCAGCGGTATAATCTGCTTGGGCACCATGTAGGAGGGGAGCGAGCGTCCCAGCCCCTGCAGGATGGCATCGGCATCGGCCGCCTGGGGGCCCTCGATGAAGGCGACCAGCTCCGAGAGCTCGCTCTGGCCGCAGGTGCACAAAAGCACCGCTGCCTGGTGGATGTTCTCCAGCGACAGGATCGCCTTCTCCACCTCGAACATCTCGATGCGGTATCCCATGAACTTCACCTGGAAATCCTTTCGCCCCTGGTAGACCAGCATGCCGTCCTCCCTGGTCCTGGCCAGGTCCCCGGTGCGGTAGATCCGGTCCTGCCGGCTTATGCCGAAGGGGTTGGGGACGAAGGCCCGCGCCGTCTTCTCCTCGTCGTTCCAGTAGCCGGAACTGAGCCCCGAGCCGCGCAGGCAGAGCTCGCCGGTTTCCCCGATCTGGGCCGGACGGTTCTCCTCGGTCAAAAGCAGCACCTCGGTGTTGGCGCAGGCCCGGCCGATCGGGACGGTCTCGTCCACGCTGGCCGGCGCCCGCTCCACCGGGTAGTAAACCGAGACGCCGGTTGCCTCGGTGGGGCCGTACACGTTGTAGAAGCGCTTGGAGGGAAAGACCTTCATCCAGTTCATCAGGTGCCTGGTGGGGAGCACCTCGCCGCCGAACAGCACGCGGTCCAGGGAGGGGATGCGCTCCGGCTTGATCGACCCGGTGCTGGAGAGGTACATGAGCAGGGAGGAGACCCCTTTCCAGATGGTGACCGCTTCCTGCTCCATCAGGTCGAGCAACTTGCCGGGGAAAAGCAGGGTGCGCTCCGGCGCGATGCAGAGCGTGGCGCCGGCCTTAAGCGCAGTGTAGATGTCGAAGGTGGACATGTCGAAGTGAAAGGGGGCGGTGCCCAGCACCCGGTCTTCACTGACGATGCCGAAACAGTCCACGGCCCATTGCATGTAGTTCATCACGTTCAGATGGGAGATCACCACCCCCTTCGGGCTGCCGGTGGAGCCGGAGGTGTACAGGATGTAGGCGGCGTCGGTATCGATGTTGCTGTAGCTGGGCGGCTCGGCGGAGAAGGTGCAGAGTTCCTGCCCGTAGACGGGAGCGATCGCCTCGAAAAGGGGACAGGCTGCTTTTTCCCCCTCATTAGCCGGAAAAAGTAGCCTGTCCCCTTTTCCCGGCCCCAGTACCACGAGAAGGGAAAGGCTCTGCAGCCCCTGCTCCGAGCCGGAAAGCAGAGGCGGCAATTGGTCGTCGCAGATCAGGGCGCTCGGGGCGCTGTCGGCGATCACCTTCAAAAGCCGCTCCAGGGGCGCCTTGGCGTCCACCGGGACGTAGATGGCGTCGGCCTTCAGCACCCCCAGCATGGCCATGACGCTGAGCGCTGAGCGCTTCATGCAGATCACCACCCGGTCCTGCCGCTTCACCCCGCCCGACGCCAGGCAGCGCGCCAGGCGATTGGCCTCGACGTAGAGCCGGTCGTAGCTCATCGAGCCGTGCTCGTCGACCAGGGCGGGCTTCTCCGGGTTGATGCGCCGGCTGTCGTCCAGGTAACTCTGCAGAAGATAGCTTGCCATTACAGTCCCAGTAGCCTGGCGATGATGTTGTGCTGGATCTCGGAGGTGCCCGAATAGATGGTGGCGGCGATGCTGTCCCTCAGGTCCCTTTCCAGGTTGCATTCCTGCATGTAGCCGTAGCCGCCGTGGATCTGGACCGCGTCGAGGCAGGCGCTTTTCAGGCTCTCGCTGACGAACAGCTTGCCGACCGAGGCCTCCAGCGTGGCCCGCTTCCCCTGGTCCTTGAGCCAGGCCATCTTGTAGAGCATCAGCTTGCCCAGCTCGAGGTTCACCTTGATGTTGCCGATCTTGTTGGAGACCGACTGGTTCTTGCCGATCTCCCTGCCGAACTGCTTGCGGGTCTTGACGTAGTCCACGCTCTTCTCCAGGACCCGTTCCATGGTGCCGAGATGAGAGGCTGTCATAAGGACGCGTTCCCACTCGATCGCCTCGTTGAAGATGAACATGCCGTGACCGCTTTTGCCCAGCATCATATCCGCCGGGACGAAGGCATCGTCGAAGAAGAGCTCGCTGTTTTGCAGCGTCCTTAGTCCCATCTTGGCCAGCGGGTTGCCCACGCTGAAGCCGGCGGTCCCCTTGTCCACCAGGAAACAGGAGATGTCGCCGCCGAAGGCGGACTTCTCCGCGCCGTTCTTGGCGAACACGATCACCATCCCGGCCAGGGGGCCGTTGGAGATGAAGACCTTCCCCCCGGAGAGCGAGTAGCCGGCGCCGTTTTCGGCCACCTTGGTGCGCATGGAGAGCACGTCCGAGCCGGCGTCGGGCTCGGTGATCGACTGGGCCGCGATCAGTTCGCCGCTGGAGAGCCTCCCCAGGTAGCGCTCCTTTTGCTCCGGCGAGCCGTAGAGCTTGACCAGGACTATGCAGCAAAGCTGGGTGATGATGGCGTGGACCAGGCCGCTGTCCTGGCAGCCGTAGCTCAGCGCCTCGATCGAGAGGGCCGAGCTGAGCAGGTTCTCGTTGAGGCCGCCGTGCTCCTCGGGGGTGAGCAGCGCCAGGAGCCCCATCTGGGCGCACTTGTGCCACTTTTCCCGGGGGAAGGTCCCGTCGCGGTCGGCCTCGCGCACCTCCGCGTTCAGTTCGCGCCGGGAGAAGTCGACGATGCTCTGCCACTGAAGCTGCTGGGTGTCGGTCAGGGTGAAGTCCATCATTTGCGTCCCCCCTCCTTGACCTTCTTTTCCACCAGGGAGTAGATGGTCTGTACCGAGCGGAAATTCTCCAGTGTCAGATCGTCGTCCGAAATCTTTATCGAGAAGTTCTCCTCGAGAAACAGGATCAATTTCATGATACCCAGAGAATCCATGACCTCGGCCTCTACCAGATCGTCGGTCTCACTGAGATCGCCGATCCCTTTGCCTCTGGCCAGATCCTTCTTGATGAACTCGATGAGCTTTATGAGCTTTGGATCAACCTGCATGACCAGTTCTCCCCTGGAAGCTGCTGTCAGTGGCGCGGACACCTCCCCCTCTTAAGCCTGAGAACGCCGCGCAGTCACAGTGGTTTAAATGTTAATAAATTTCAATGTTGAAGATTTTAGCGTGGATCGCGGTAAAGTCAAAAGCCGCCGCAGCGCTGGACAGCTGCCGCTCAGATCGGCTCCCTGCTGCACTGTTTTTGGGGGGCGGGAGGGGGCGTTCGGACGGGAGAAACATGTTTGAAGTTCTTTTTGCACAGGTTATAGTGTAGCTGGATAATTTTTGGCCCTGCTCCGTTGGCCGTCAAAATGCCAGCTTTAGAACCTTTCCCAGTTTTGCCAGAATCCCCCTGTTGCAGGTAAGGCATAGAAGGAAAAAGAGGTCCGATGACAGATACAAGAATACTCATAGTCGCCAAGGACGCTGAAGCAAGCAAGGCCTATAGCGATGCTTTGACAGAACTGGACGTGGCGTGTGACACTGCGCCGACTTTTCATGACATGTCCCGCTTTGTAAGGGATAATGGCTATAACGGCTTGCTCATTGATATCCTTACCCTGGTACGCAGCAGCAAGGAGGAAAAAGTCATTGCTTATGAGTGCATGAATCTCTACCCGGTGTTGCGGGTGAAATGGGAGAGCAAGCATAAGAAAATGAAGCTGAGTCCCCTGGAAGAGACATTCTCCCCCGATGCCGAGTCGGCCCTGAAATCGTTCATCGACAACCGGTGCCGCCACTTTGCTGCCAGGCAGTTGCGCAGGCACCAGAGAAAGCCGATCCACCTGAACGCACTGTTTTCTCCGGACGGGACCTTCGACGCGGCCAGCACCAGCAAGGCGTTTACCGTCAACCTCTCTGCGGGAGGGTTCTTCCTGCATACCACGCAGAGCTTCGAGGTGGGCCAGACCCTGTGGGTTCGATTCCTGGAGCTTGCCGACCAGGCGCCCATAGCCGCGACGGTACGCTGGTCGGTGGAATGGGGCAGGGCGCGCTGCATAGCCGGCCTGGGGTTGCAGTTCAAGAAGCTTTCCGAGGAGCAGGCCAGAGAGATCGAGAGCATGTCGTGAGGTGGCAAGAGTTATGTGCACGCTGTTAGTGGCTTATGAGGCACACCCCAGGTACCGCCTGATTCTGGCGGCGAACCGGGACGAGTTTTACCAAAGGCCCACAGCTGCGGCCGGTTTTTGGCAGGATGCGGAGCAGGTCTTCGCCGGCAGGGACCTGGTGCACGGGGGAAGCTGGTTGGGGGTGACCAGCTCCGGACGGATCGCGGCGCTGACCAACTACCGGCAAGGGACGGCAGGGTCGCACGGGCAGTCCCGCGGTCATCTGGTGAGCGGATATCTCAAGGGGGAACTGCCGGCGCGGGAGTACCTGGAAACCGTGCGCGGCAACGCGGCCGGCTACAGCGGCTACAACCTGGTGCTGGGAGATACGGACCGGCTTTACTGCTACTCCAACAGGAGCGACGCGATGGTCCGCATCGAGCCCGGCGTGCACGGCCTGAGTAACCACCTGCTGAACACGCCCTGGCCCAAGGTGGTGCGGGGCAAGGAGGCCCTGGCCCGCGCGCTGGAGCGGGAAAACGTTTCACGCGAGGAGCTTTTCGCCCTATTGGCGGACAGCACCAAGGCCCCCGACGAGCAGCTCCCCGACACCGGGGTCGGGCTCGAACTGGAGCGGCTACTCTCCTCCATCTTCATCAGCAGCGAGCGCTACGGCACCCGCTCCTCCACCATCCTTCTGGTGGACCGGGAGCGCCAGGCGACCTTCGTGGAGCGCAGCTTCGACCAGGGCCGCAGCCGGGACACCGAGATCAGCTTCGACTGGTCCTGAGGGCAGCAGGGTAGGGCGCATCATCATCCAGGCCTGCCCATCCGGGTCGGTAATCCTGCCTTACCTATTGCTCGTTCCCAAGCTCCAGCTTGGGAACGCACCCGCGCCGCAGAGGCTCCAGCCTCAGGCCTCCAATGCGTTCTGCCCGGTGGCCTGCGATGAAGCTGGAGCTTCAGTGGAGGAACTACGTTCCCAAGCTGTAGTTTGGGGACGAGGGCAGCTGTAGTTTGGGGACGAGGGCAGCTGTAGTTTCGGAACGAGGGGCTCTATTCAATTTAAGCGAAACGGGGGAAGAAAAGTCCCCTCCCCCGGAGGGGGAGGGTTAGGGAGGGGGAAGCCGGGACGATTAACTCGCCCGGCTTTTTCTTTGCTCGGTCTTACTGGTACTGGATGTAGACCGGCTTGGGATGCAGCTTGAGCACCTCGGCCGGGGTCATCAGCGGGTCACCCTTCTTGGTGTCGTTGTGGTAGAAGAGCTTGAACCCGGTGAACTGGACCGGCTCGGACACGATGTAGTCCTTGTAGGAGTCCCGCTTCAGCCAGGGGG
>Ga0209212_1003079_pt1 | contig 22569 bp, 17 predicted proteins | sample RifGroC2_FD_183996 | JGI IMG/M metagenome (GOLD analysis project Ga0209212, IMG submission 183996) | Groundwater microbial communities from Rifle, Colorado, USA - Groundwater C2 (SPAdes) (version 2) | ecosystem: Environmental > Aquatic > Deep subsurface > Groundwater | place: Rifle, Colorado... | reverse complement strand
CGCCGAGCGCCATCGCCTCCAGGAGGGTGTTGGGGAGCCCCTCAGTCACCGAGGTCATCAGGAAAACGTCGAAGGAGATGTACACGTCGCGCAGGTCGTTCCTGTGCCCGGTGAAGTGCACCACCCCCTCGAGCCCCAGGCGCTCCACGTCGCGGTGCGCCCGCTGCAGTTCGTCGCCATAGCCGTCCCCGACGATCACGAAGCGGGTGCCGGGAAGCTCCAGCGCCACGCGCCTGGCCACCTCGTAGAAGGTCTCCAGGTCCTTCTCCGGGGTGATGCGCGCCACGGTCCCGACCAGCAGGCCGTCCCCGGCGATGCCGAGCTCCTTCCTGAGGACCGGGTTGCTCCCGGCGCGCTGCCAGACCCCCGTGTCGATGCCGTTATGCAGCACGGCGATGTCGCCTGCGCCAAGCCCGCTCCGCACCAGGCGCTCCCGCGTGTCGTTGGAAACGGTGATGATCGGCTTCAGGTAACCGCGCATCAGCAGGGTGAGGAGCTTCTGGCGTGCCAGGAACTTCAGGTACCCGGCCAGGGAGCCGAACTCCGACCTCCCTCTCACCGCATAGGAGTGGCAGGTGTAGAGTATGCGCAGGCCGGGACGGGTCAGCTTCAGGAGCCAGGCGTAGAGAAGCGTCTTGTCGTCGTGGGCGTGCACCACGCTCAGCCGGTGCTCGCTGATGATCTCCCCCAGGCGGCGCACGCACCCCCAGTCCAGGGTGCTCCGGTCATAGAGGTCGAGGTACTCTATCCCGAGCCTTCTCGCCATCTCCGGGATCTGGAACTCGTGGTCGTGGGGCTGGCGCAGGTAGGTGACCAGCACGTGGACCCTCTCCGGGTCGTGCTGCGCCGCGGAGTTGAGCACCGTCTTGTCCGGCCCTCCCCCCCCCTTGTAAGTCCCCCTGAGGTCCATGACCCGCGGCACCCCTTGCGTCTCTCTTGGCTTCATGGCTATTCGATCCTTCCGTCGGGATGTTTCAGGCGGCAGGGGGAGCCGAGGGCCGTGGTCCCGGCCGGCATGCTCCTCGTCACCACGGCGTTGGCGCCCACCACGCAGCCGTCGCCGATCTCGATGGCGCCGATGATCTTGGCACCGGCGCCGACCAGCACGTTGTCGCCGATCCGGGCCGCCCCCCCGGCGCCGCCGCGGTCGCCGATGGTGACCCCCTGGTACAGGGTGCAGTTGTCGCCGATGCGGACGGTCGGGTGGAAGATGATCCCCCCGAAATGGTGGATCCGGACCCCCCCGCCGATCCGGCAGCTGGCCGGGATGGAGATCCCGGTGGTGATCTCGATGAACCGCTCGCAGACGAAACGCAGCGGCTGCCCCGAGAGCCCCTTCCCCTGCAGCCAGTGGAAGAAGCGGTACACGAGGATCGCCTGGAACCCCTGGGACAAAAGCCCCGCCACCAGGGTGCGCAGCGACACCTGACCCGAGGCGTTCAGCCTGGCGAGGTCTGCCTTGATCAGCTCGAACATGATTTTTCTCCCTGGTACTCGCCGTGCCAAAGAGCCAGCATCAACAGGCTCCAGAGCAGGGTACCGTGCGGCAGCTTCCCCTTTTGATGCTCGTCCCAGACCCGCCGCACCACGTCGAGGCTCAGGTACTGGGCGAGGGAGGGATCCTCAAGCAGATGAATCTCGGCAAAACGTCTCAGCTCGTTTCTGAACCAGCCGTCGAGCGGCACGGTGAACCCCTGCTTGGGGCGGTTCAGGACGTTCTCGGGGAGGAGACGGCCGAAGGTGTTTCTCAGGATGATCTTCTTCTCCCCCCCGGAGATCTTCCAGGAGGACGGGAGCCGGGCGGCGAACTCGACGATGCGGTAGTCCAGAAAGGGGGCGCGCACCTCGAGCGAGTTGGCCATGCTCATCCGGTCCACCTTGACCAGGATGTCGCCGGGGAGATAGCTCTTCAGATCGGTGTAGAGCATGGCGCTCACGTGGTCGGCGCCCTGCATCCTCCGGAAAAAGCGCTCCGTCTGGAGCCCGGGATGATAGCCGGCGCAGGCCCGCCTGAAGGGGTCGGACAAAAGCTCTGCAAGGAGGTCGTCCTCGATGAAGCTGTTGGTCCGGTAGTAGGCCGCCGCCGGCTCCAGGAGCGCGCTTTCGCTCAGCGAGCGCGCCTTGCGCAGCAGGGGGTGGCGGGCGCCGGCCGAGGCCGACCGCAGCATGGCAAGAAGGGGCCTCGGGACGGTGCGCCGCACCAGGTCCTCCTTCAATTCCACCGCGTACTTGCCGTAACCCGCGAAGCTCTCGTCGCCGCCGTCGCCGGCCAGGGCGACGGTGACCGACTGGCGCGCCAGTCGCGAGACGTGATAGGTGGGGAGCGCCGAGGAGTCGGCAAACGGCTCGTCGAAAAACTTCGGCATGAGCGCCACGGTCCCCGCCAGGTCCTCGCTGACCCGGTACTCCCGGTGCTCGGTCCGGAACAGGGCCGCCACCTCGCGCGCGTAGGGGGTCTCGTCGTGCCTCTTGTCGGCAAAGCCGATGGAGCAGGTCTTCACCGGTTCCGTCGAGGCCCGGGACATGAGCGCCACCACGGCGCTCGAGTCGACGCCGCCGCTCAAGAAGGCGCCGAGCGGCACATCGGAGATCATCCGGCAGGCGGTCGCCTTTTGCAAAAGCTCCAGGAGTTCCCCCTCCGCCTCTTCGGCGCGGCACCCCGGGGTCACCGAGAAATCTACGTCCCAGTACTCCTCGATGCGCGGCTCCCCCCCCGCGGCAAGCTCCAGGTAGTGAGCCGGGGGGAGCTTGTAGATGTTCCGGTAGATGGTCTTTGGCGCCGGGATGTAGAGGTACTTCAGATAGTCGGCGATGGCGGTCGGCTCGACGCTCCGCTCAAGGCCGGGGATCTCCAGCAGCGACTTGATCTCCGAGGCGAAGGCGAGCCGGTCCCCGCCGGCGTGGTAGTAGTAAAGCGGCTTCTTGCCGATGCGGTCCCGGGCGAGGAGCATGGTGCGGCGGCTCTTGTCCCAGAGGGCGAAGGCGAACATGCCGTTCAACTGTTTCAGGCACCCCACCCCGTCCCTGGCATAGAGGGCCAGGATCACCTCGGTGTCGGTCCTGCTCCGAAAGCTCACCCCGCTCCGTTCCAGCTCGGCGCGCAGTTCGAGGAAGTTGTAGATCTCCCCGTTGAAGACGATGACGTACCGGCCGTCCAGGGAGTGCATCGGCTGGTTCCCCAAGGGGGAGAGGTCGAGGATGCTCAGCCTGCGGTGGGCGAGCCCCACCTGGTCGTCAAGATACTCGCCCGAGGCGTCGGGGCCGCGGTGCCTGATCACCTCCCCCATCCGCCTGAGCAGCAGGGCGTCCCCCGCAGGGGCGCACGACCTGAAAAATCCCGCTATGCCGCACATGTCAGCCAGCCTCCCCGCGCCAGGTCACCTGCTGTTTGCCGGTGATCCCGAGATAGCACCCCATCAGTGAGGCGGCCAGCAGCATGCAGAAGTAGTGGCAAAGGTTCGCCACCCTGACGCGCTGCACGGCGGGGGAGAACTGCGCCAAGAGTGCCAGCAGCAACCCGGTAGACATGGCGGCCAGAAGCAGCTTGAAAACCGGCAGATGGACCTGGCCGTCCAGGAGCTGGATCTGCACCAGCACCCCCAAAAGGGCAAGGAACAGGATGCCGCTGACCCAGCGCAGCACCTTGTGGGAAAGGAAACAGAACATCAAGAGCGGCTGTGACCACCTGGGGAGGACGCTGGCGCGCAAAAGGCACTGGTAGCCGCCGGCGATGATCCTGGCCTTGCGGCGAAACTCCCTCGGGAATTCCAGCACGTTCTCCTCAAACCCCAGCGCCTCCTTTTCGTGCAGCACCAGATGACCGGTACGTGCAATGCCGAGCGCGATCACCAGGTCGTCCAGTATGGTATCCGCAGCGGGCGCGGAAAAGAGCGACCTGCGGATGGCGTACATGGCGCCGTCGGTGCCGATCAACGCGCCCACCGACCCCTCGCACCTCTGGATGGCGTGCTCGATGCCGTAGTAGGCCCTCTCCGCCATGCCGTAGCTTAATCTGTCGCTGGAGAGGACCACCATGCCGGAGACGGCGCCGACGCGGGGGTCGGCGAAGCTGCGCACGATCTTCCTGACGGCTGAGCCGTGATAGATCACGTTGGCGTCGGAAAAGAGCACGATCTCGGAAGTTATCCCCCGCATGGCGTCGTTCAGCGCCGAGATCTTGCCACGGTTCCCGGCAAAGGCGACCAGTTCCACGCCGCGGCCGGCATAAGCGGAAACGATCTCGTTGGTGCCGTCCACCGAGCCGTCCGACGCCACCATGATGCGCAACCGGCCAGGGGGGTAATCGAGCGAGAGGCTGTTCAGCAGCTTGGCCTCGATCACGGCGGCCTCGTTATAGGCCACGATCAGCAGCGTCACCTCGGGCAGGAAACTCTCGTTGTGCGCGATCTTCGTTTGCAGCAGGCGCGCCAGGGGGAGCAGAAGCCCCGGGTAGATGACGAAGGCATGGGCGAGGGAAAGGGTCAGCAGCCAGGCCGCAGCGGTGAGGGCGTGCCGGTCGCCGGTCAGCCCGCAGCTGACCAGGGCCAAAAGCGACAGCCCGCCGAGCAGCACGAAACGCGGCAGGCGGGACTCTGCCGCGGGCGGCGCGGCACCCCCCTGGCGCACGGTAGCCCAGGTGGTGATGGTTTTCCCGCGCAGGCGCAGCAGGATCCCCTTGGCGGAAGCGACATTGACCAGGACGAAGTAGTACGGCAGGTAGAACAGGGGGTGGGGCTGCTTGTCCTGGTCCAGAGACCGGCCGACGGCGGCCAGAAGGAGCAGGCAGACCCAGAGCGCGGCCAAAAGCCAGTCAGCCGGGGAAGGGGGTTGCGTCGCCCAGTCCAGGACCATGGCCGCCAGAAAGAGCCCGAGGATGTAGGGGGACAACCAGCGCAGCAGCTTGTGTGAGATCAGTTGCCAGGCGAAGCGCCCGGTGCGCCACGGGTTACAGGCCTGCGGCACACGGTAGAGCGCGTTGAAGCTGCGGTTCACGATGCGCACCTTGCGGGAGAACTCCTTCTCGAACCTCCCTGCCGGCTGCTCGGTGCAGAAAGCATCGCTATCGAAGATGCCACGGAACCCCCTGACCACGATCTGCAGCGGGTTCACGAAGTCGTTGATGTCGCTCTCCTGCATCGGTTCGTAAAGGAAACGCCTGATGGCGTAGATCGCGCCGTCTCCCCCCACCACCGAGGAGAAGGCGGACTCCCATTTCTTTATCAGCACCTCGAGATCCCAGTAGGTCCCCTCGCTCACACCGGCCGCGGTCTTCGTCTCCTCCTGGTAGCGGGCATGCCCGACGACGTAGCCCACCCCCTGGTCGGCGAAGTGACGGACCAGGTACCTGAGCGCCCCCCGGTCGTAGATTGCATTGGCGTCGGAAAATACCACGATATCGCTCGCCACCTCCCTCATGGCGCCGTTCAGCGCCGAGGTCTTGCCGCGCCGCGCCGTGGCCCGTACCAGAAGAACGCCCCGGTCGGCAAAGGAGAGCGCCGCCTCGTCGGTGCCGTCGTCGGAACAGTCGGAGACCACCACTATGGAAAGCTTTTCAGCGGGGTAATCGAGCGAGAGGGAGTTCTCGATCTTGCTCCGGATCACATCGACCTCGTTGTAGGCGGAGATGATCAGGGTGACGCTGGGGGTGAAGTCGGGATCGAGGCGGTGCGGCCGGGGCGACAGCCTGGCCAGAAGGCACAAAAGCACCGGATAGCCGAGGTATATGTAGGCGAGAACTGCCAGCAGCGCGGTCATGGTCATCTCGGTCCAGATCATCACGTGTGCCTCAGGCAAGCGACGCCACGTGCCAGATAATAGACGTTCAGCAGAACGAAGATCTGTGCGACATGGCTCAGGGAGCCGCGGTAGTACTTCAAGAAGGAAAGGGACAAAAGCAGCGACTGCCAGACCAGGAACAGCGCGCAGGCGACAAAGAACAGTGCCGCATCAAGTTTTGCCAGGACGAGCCCCGCGGCAAGGGCAACAAGGACCAGACAGTGCAGCATCGGGAAACAGATGCTGGGAAGCTCAGATAGCTTCACGCCGTGGCGCAGCACCCCCCTCAGGTTCCCCACACCCCGCCACAGCTCCTTGCGGAAAAAATGCGACAGGCTGCTCGCCTCACCATAATGAAAGGCCAGCACTCCGGCGTCGGCGAACACCTTGCCGAACGCCTTCAGCCTGAGGGAGATGTCGTAGTCCTCGCAGGTGATGAGCGCCTCGTCGAAACCGTGGCAAAGGGAGAAGGCCTCGCGCCGCACGAACATGTTCATCGACTCGAGCCAGGCGGTCTCGCCGAGCGCGACCTTCTTCCTGCGCACCTGGTACCAGGCCCGCTGCACCCAGGTCGCCCCGGGGGGGACCCGGGGCGGGCTGCCGAAGCAGACGATGTCGCCCCGGGAGAGGTACTTGGCCGCCTCGAAAAGCCAGGAGCGGTCCACGGTGCAGTCGGCGTCCATGAAGGCGAGGATCTCGCCGCGCGCCCTGGCGGCGCCGAAGTTGCGCAGCCCCGAGATGGTCAGTGCCGGCTGCCGGTAGACGGCGGCCCCCTTCTCGGCCGCGATCCGGGGCGTGGCGTCGCTGGAGCCGTTATCGACCACGATCACCTCGAACTGCCGCGGGTCCCACTCCACCTGGAAGATGGAGTCGAGGCAGCGCCCGATGTTCTCCTGTTCGTTCTTTGCCGGTATGATCACGGAGAATTGCATGCACCCTCACGGAATGTTGCGCACGATCCCCGGCCCCATCAGCCTGGTGAGCGCCACCGGCAGACGCTTCCAAAGCGTGATGGCCGCCTCGTACTTGGGATTTTTCGGGTTCAGCTCGGGAAGGGCCCGCCCCTCTTCGAGCAGATACTGCCAGTACAGCTGCACCGGCTCGGCCCCCCACTGCTTCTTGAAGTTGTAGGTTCCCTCGTTCGGGGTGGAGCGCCCGAAGTCGAAGCCGCGGCACCCCCTGCCGATGGCGAACCGGATCGCTTCCCAGTAGAGCAGGTTGTTCGGGCAGAGCGCCTTGTAATCGGCGATCGACGAGGCCCACGGCATCTCGATGGTGTCGCGGTACCAGGAGAGGATGCCGGCGGCGATGGTCTTCCCCCGGTAGCTGACGGCGATGATGCGGGCCTGGTCCGGGAGCAGTTCCAGGACGTTGCGGAAAAAGCCCTTGCCGTACACCGGGGTGCCGAGGTCCCTCATGTTCCTGGCGAACACCGCGTAGAAATCGTCCAGAAGCTCCACGCCGCCGATGCCGCAGTCGAGGCCGTTTTTCTCCGCCTTGCGCACCTGGTTGCGCAGCTTCGCGTTGAACGCGGTCCACTGCGCCCGGGCGTCCCCAAGCAGCGGGAGCACCATGGTGACCTTGTGCTCGCGCGACGGCAGTCCGGTGACGGGAAAGCCGAGATGGCGCAGCTCGACGTGGTCGGCGCCAAGCGAGCGGCGCAGCAGCTCCGCGGCCTGGAGCAGGGCCTGTTGCGCCCCGTCGGACCGGCACAAGAGGCCGCCGTAGTTGACGAAAGGGACCGACACCAGGAAGTTGCCAAAGAGAGCGCTTTTCATGTGCACCAGGGGGAGCACCCCGCGCACCGCGCCGGCGCCGTCCAGGGCGGCGAGGTAATGGGTCCGGTGCCCGAAACTCGCCTCGATGATCCGTCGCCAGGCGCTCAGGTGATAGCAGGTGGCGTTCGGGGCGGCGTCCACGAAGGCGTCCCAAAGCGGCTGAGCCAGCTCTTCGGTTGTGGTGTGGCTTTTCATGGCTCTGCCCGCCTCCCTTCCCTCAAAGCCCAAGGACCTGCGCCATGGTGCCGTACTCGACCCCCTGGAGCAGGTAGCGCAGCTTGGACTCGGTCTTCGAGAGGTTGTTGTAATGCCGAAAGCGCGACTTCCAGCCGGCCCCAGCGATGCGCGGCTGGCCCGGGTCGATCTCCCAGGGGTGCAGATAGAGGACCGCGGGCTTCCCCTCCAGGCGGTTGATCCTGTCGATGCCCCACTTGATGAGCGGCACCGGCAAGAGCCTCAGGTACCCCCCCCCCGCGATCGGCAACTGGAGACTGCGGCCGGCGAACTCGAGCGGCAGCGTGCTGAGCGGGAACTCCTCGATGCTCCCGCCGGCCCGGCGCACCGTGTAGGGGAAACGGGGCGCGTCGGGTATGCCGTAGGTGTCGTGGTACACCGGGAAGACGCTGGAATCGTAGCGAAACCCCTCTTCGATCAGGATATCGAAGGCCCAGAGCGACTCCCTGGTTATCGAGTAGGTCGGCGCCCGGTAGCCGGTGACGGCGGCCCCGGTGATGGCTTCCAGCACCCCCTTGGCGCGCCTGATATCCTCCCTGAAAAGCTTCGGCCCGATCCGGTAGACCAACTGGTGGCCGTAGCCGTGGCAGGCGATGTCGTGCCCGCGCCCCTCGATCTCCCGGACCACCCCGGGGAGGCGCTCCGCCACCCACCCCAGCACGAAGAAGGTCGCCTTGACGCCGTACTGGTCCAGGAGGTCGAGCAGGCGCGCCACGTTGTCCGCGACGCGCAGCGGGTAGCGGTCCCAGCTCTCCCTGGCCACGTACGGCTCGAAGGCGTTGACCTGAAAGTAGTCCTCCACGTCGATGGTGAGGGCGTTCAGCATCTCTAGAAAACCTTCCGCAGCGCGAAGATCACCCGGTTGGTCCGTTTCTCCTCGCGGCCGCTCTCGAAGTCGTGCCGGTAGTCTATGTAGCTGTAGTTGAGCGAGGCGCTGACGTCGTAGTTGAAACCGTAACTGACGCCGGCCGTGCCGCTGAAGTGGTACGGGTAATCGGCCAGGGCGGCGCGGCTCACCTTGTCGCCGGTCAGGCCGAGCGACAGGTTCAGGCGCGGTGACATCTCGTAGCGGGCAAAGCCGCTCACGACGGCCCTGCGCCGGTCCAGCGCCCCGACCCGGGTGTCCCGGAACTTGGCATAGCTGGTCGATATGCCGAGCGCCCCGTGCAGCAGCGGCTTCTCCAGGGTGGCGCTGTAGCTGGTCTCCTTGGTGGAGACGGTCAGCGGGTCGTCGGCGTACTGCACCCGGGTCTCCAGGGTCGCCAGGATGGAGCTGAAATCGCGGCTGATCCCGGCATGCCAGAACAGGTTGCTCACGCGGCGCGTGTCGGAGAAGGACTGCCAGCTGTTGCCGACGCCGCCATAGAGAAACGACTTCTCCGCATACTCGTACTTTAACCCGGAGGAGAGGTCGTGCTGGTCGTAGTCGACCAGGTCGGTGCTCACCCTGGCGTAGCCGTAGCCGGCGGAGAGATGCAGGCGCGCCGCCGGCTCGTGGCTTAGATCGGCAAAGCCCCTGTGCTCGCGCTTGTCGATGCCGGGGGTACCCCAGTAGCTGGTGTCGGTAAACCGGTAGCCGGTCTTCAGGGTGGTTTGGCTGCCGAGGCGCCAGAGCAGGTAGGGGGAAAAGCTCCCCTTGTTCTGGTCGGTCTGGTTCGCGAACAGGCTCTCCGCGGTGACGTCGCGCGCCACGTCCAGCGAGACCCGGCTCAGGGTGTCGCTCCCCTCCAGGAAGAAGAAGTTGTCCACCAGCTCCGAGCTGAAGCGCAGGGCGAGGAAGTGGTTCTTCTCGTTCTGCCGGCTGCCGCGCGCGTAGTTCTGGTAGTCGAAGTTGTAGCTCAGTTCTCCGTTCAGGGAGCGGGCCCGGTAGGTCGCCGCCGCCCCGGGCTGCAGCCGGGTGATGAAGTCGCTCTGCCGGTGCGCCGCCGTGTTCTCGATGTTGTCGTTGAATTCCTCGCTTACGCCAAGCGTAGGGGCGAAGTGGAACTCGGCGCCGGGGGCCGGCCGGGGCGCGGCGAGCAGGACGCAAATGATGGCGGCCGGCACGAGCATCGGCTTGGACAGTTTTTCCGTAAGCGGCTTCATTTGCTCCCGCCCGCCAGGCCGGCGCCGAAGAGCCTGCGCGCGAACCCCGCCTCGGGACTCCCCTCCTGCAAGGCCTGCTGGCTGATCCGCTCCAGGGTGGCGGTCAGGGTGGCGACGCTTTTGCCGAGTTCGGCCACCTCCGCGTCCCCCTTGGCGACGTGGGCGTTGAAATCCTGCCGCAGCAGGGAGAGCGTGGCGCAGACCTCGTTCAGGGTCGCCGAGAGCCGTTCGGCGCTGCCGGGCTCCGGGGCGCCCCCGGCCAGGGCAGCGTTACCCTGTGGCCGGGTCCCGGTTTTCCCCTCGCCCCAGAAGTGCTGCTCGAACTCCAGGTCCCCGAGGACGTCGCGCGCCATCTCCAGGGAGGCGACCGAAACCTCCTCGGCAAAGGCGGAGAGCATGAGAAAGTCGCAGATGATGTTGACCAGCCGCGGGATGCCGCGGCTGAACTGGAAGATCAGGTCGAGGGTCCCGCCCGGAAAAGTGAGCGCCTCCCGGTTTCCCGCCACCGTCATGCGGTGCACGATGTACTCGGACATCTCCTCCAGGGAGAGCGCCTTCAGGTGGCAGTTGATGCTGATCCTCTGGCGCAGCTGCAAAAGCTCCGGCCCGGCGAGCGTCTCGCGCAACTCGGGCTGCCCGACCAGGACGATCTGCAGCAGCTTGCCGTGGGAACTCTCCAGGTTGGAGAGCATCCTGATCTCCTCGAGGAGGTCCGCCGCCAGGTTCTGCGCCTCGTCGATGATCAGCATCGGGTGGTTCCCGGCGGCATACTGCTCCAGGAGGAAATCGTTCAGGTCCCGGATCAGGGCAACCTTGTCCTTTCCGGCGACGCCCAGCCCGAAGTCGTCGTTGATCATCGCCAGCAGCTGTTCCGAGTTGACGCGGGTGTTGAAGACCTTGGCCAGCACCACCCGGTCGTAGCGCTTGTTCAAAAGGTCGCGAATGATGGTGGTCTTGCCTGAGCCGACCTCGCCGGTCAAAAGTATGAACCCCACCCGCTCCCTGATGCCGTAATCCAGGTAAGTGAGCGCCTTCTTGTGCGAGCGGCTCAGGTAGATGAATTCCGGGTCCGGGACCAGTTCAAAAGGCTTCTTGCGCAGCTTGAAAAACTCTTCATACATGGAAACTCCGGGGGTGACAGGTACTGCCAACCAGCTGAAACTTGGCGCGATCTCTTTCGGCACCGAGGCGAAGCCGCCAAGAGAGAGGCGGCCGCTCTACTTCTTGGTGAGGTCCGGGCGGTAGTAAGAGTAGCGGCCGTCGTTGTTGTCGACCGTCGCCGCGTTGTACACCATGCCGAGGATCGGGCAGGCCTTCAGCGACTCCAGCGCGTCCTTCACGTTCGTCTGCGAGGCGAGCCGCTCCATGACGACGAAGAGCACCCCGTCGACCAGATGGGCGAGCGAGCGCGACTCGGCGAAGGGGAGCACCGGCGGTGTGTCGAGGATGATGTAGCGGTCCGGGTAGCGGGCCTTCAGCTCGGCGAGGATCGATTTGCTGCGCTGCGACGAGAAGAGTTCGGCCGGATTGTCGATGCTGCGACCGGCCCTGATGATGGAGAGCTTGCCGATGCCGGTGGCGATGATGGTCTCGCCGATCTCGGCCTCCCCGGCCAGCAGTTCGGAGAGCCCCACCCCCTGCTCGACGTTCAGGTAGCGGTGCACCGACGGCCGGCGCAGGTCCGCGTCTACCAGGAGCACGGTGTGATCCAGCTCCTGGGCGAGGCTCAAGGCGAGGTTCAGGGCGGTGAGACTTTTCCCCTCGCACGGCACTGAGCTGGTGACCATGATGCAGTTTCTGAAGACCTCCCCGGTGGTCATCTTGACCAGCACCGATTTCAGCTTCCGGTACTCCTCGGCGGTCGGGGAGTGGGGGGTGTGCAGGTTGACCAGGTACGGGTTATCCGGGGCGAGCCTGCCGTACTGGGCGGAGACCGGCCCGTACTGATGGAGGACGTTGGAGGCGCCCGGCTGCGGCACCGCTTCCGGCACGGCTGCCGGCGCATCGAGCCCCTGCCTGAGCCGCGCGGCCTTTTCCATGGCGATTTCTATTCTACTCATTCAAAAACCTCTCGAAGTGCATCAGGTTCAGCGCAAAAGCCCCTTGGCACCCTGGGCGATATCGACGGCATGGATGCGGTCCAGCAGCTTGTCCATGTAGGGGAGCCCCAAAAGTTCCATGGCCGGGAAGCAGAGCATGACCAGCAGGTAGAGCGCCGCCGCGGCGAAGATCCGGAGCGAGCGCCTGCGTTTGCGCGCCTCCAGCTCCGGGTCCTGCAGCCTCGGGATGATGGCGAGCACGGGGAAACCGAACCCCTTGACGAAATCGACCTCCTTCACCGTGTGTTCCAGCTGGTCGAGGAGAAACAAGAGGGCGAAGCTCCCGACCACCCCCCCGATGATGCCGAGGAACATGATCTTCAAGCGGTCCGGGCTGGACGGTTTCACGGGGAGCAGGGCCGGGTCGACGACCCGGAAGGTGGTCGACTTGTCCTGCACCTCCATCTGCTTGGAGACCTCGGACTGGCCGTGACGCGCGAACAGCTGGTCGTAGATGTTCTTCTGGTTCTTTTTCTCCAGTTCCAGCTTGTCGAGCCCGGCCTTCGCGGACGGGATGCTCTGCAGCAGCGTCCGGTTCGTGGCGATGTAGCGCCTCAGGCCGCTCTCGGTGATCTTGATGGCGGAGATCTCCGATTCGATCTTGGCGAGCTCCTGGGGGTCGAGCGGCTGCGACTCCTGCCCGTGGCGCGCCGCCATCTGTCCCTTCACCGTCTCGATGTCCCCCTTCACCTTGACCACCTCGGGGAAGCTGTCCGTGTACTCGACCCGCAGCTCATCGAGCCTTTTTTGCAGGGCGCTCAGCCGGGACTGCAGGGGGTCGTTGCTCTTCTTGGTGATCTGCCGCATCCCTTCCAGCTGCCGGCGCCTGAGTTCCAGGTCGTAGAGCTTTTGCTGGGCGGTGTTGATCTCCTCGAAAAGTTTCCCCTCATCGATGGAGATGATCCCCCCCTTATCACGCTTGTAGGCATTCACCTCGCTCTCCGCCTTTTCCAGCTTGGCGTTGAAGGTGTCGATCTGCTCGGAGAGGAACTTGGTGGCGTCGTAGGACTCGCCGCGCTTGGAGGAGATGTTTCCCTCGATGTAGAGACGCACCAGGGTGTTGACGTAGTCCCGCGCCACCTTCGGGTTGGAGTCGGTAAAGGAGATGGTGAACAGGTTCTTGTCCTTCACTTTCACCTTGGTGTTCAGCTGCAGCTTTTTGATGAGCCCCTCGGCATCGCTCTGGTTCTTGCTGAGGTTCATGTCCAGGCTGTCGGCCACCTTGGTGAGCAGGGTACGACTGGTGATCTCATAGGTGAGGACGTTGATGGTGTCCTCCATGGATGGGGTGACCGTGATCCCTTTGACCAGCTCGCTGATGACGTTTTTCTCGATGAAGACGGTGCTGCTGGCCTGATATTTCCGGGGCAGCACGAAACTGACCACGAACATGACGGTCATCAGGAACAAGGCGATGATCACGAAACGCTCCCGGTTCCTCAGCACCACTCTCAGGTATTTCTTGTATTCGAGTTCGGACGACTGCATAACACTCCCGTTCTGAACTACCGAAAAAGCCCCGGCTGCCGCGCGACCTGCGAGCTGGCACCCGTTTAGAAGAAACTCTCCTTCACCAGCACGTAGTCCCCGGCCTTCAGGTCGATGTTCTGCGAGAGATCCCCCTCCTTGAACAGCTTCTTCGCCTTGACCTCCAGGGAAACCGGCTCCTGGCCACCCTTCCTGCGCACCACGACGTCGTTTTGGTCGGCGAACTTGGTGAACCCCCCCGACTCGAGGATCGCCTCCATGACCTTCATCCCCTCCCTGAACTCGATCGCCTTCGGCGTGTTCACCGCGCCGAGCACGTAGATGCTCCGGTCCTGAAGCAGCGGAATGAACAGCGAGTCGTTCGACTCAAGCAGCAGGTCCTGCTCGGTCTCCCCCAGGATGAAGAGCCGGTGCAGATCCGTCTTCACCTTGCTGCCGCCTCTCAGCAGATAGGCGTTCTTCAGGTCGGCGACCTTCACGTCGGGAAGGGTGCAAAGAAGCTGCAAGAGCGTGGTGCGCCGGGAGAGGTCGTAGACGTTCGCCTTCACCCCGGAGCCGAAGATGTACACCTTGGAGTTGGTGATCTCACGCACCGTGACGGTGACGATCGGATTCTTCACCAGCTCCTTCAGCCTGCCGGCCAGCAGCGTCTGCAGCTCGCTCGGCGCCATGCCGCTCGCCGTCACCTCGCCAAGCCCCGGCACCGTGATCTTGCCGTCCGGGCGGACCTTCACCGGGAAATTGAGTTCCTTCACCCCCCAGACCGAGATGTCGAGGGCGTCCCCCTCGCCGATCTGGTAATCGGCGCCCCGGGCAAGCTGGGCTAAGAGCAGCATGACCAACAACAACAGCAGTTTCAGCTTCATCGGAAAACCTCCGGTATTTGCCTGGGACTGTTCACTCCTGCAAAAGTCTCGTAACGGTACACTATCTGCCGCGACCGAACAGCACCACCTTCACCGTCTCGAAGATGATCTGCGTGTCGAGGAAAAAGGAGAGGTTCTTGATGTAGTACAGGTCGTAGCGCAGCTTCTCCTTGGCGTCCTCCACGGTGGCACCGTAGGGGTAGCGGACCTGGGCCCAGCCGGTAAGGCCCGGCTTGATGGTGTGCCGCTTCGAGTAGTAGTAGATGTCCCGTTTCAGGTTCTCCACGAACTCGGGGCGCTCGGGGCGCGGGCCGATGAAGCTCATCTCCCCCTTGAGAACGTTGAAAAGCTGGGGGATCTCGTCGATGCGCGAGTTCCTCAAAAAGCGCCCGACGGCGGTGACGCGGGCGTCGTTCTTCACGGCCCAGACCGCGCCGCCGCGCTCGGCGTCCTGGCACATGGAGCGGAACTTGTAGAGCACGAACTGTTTCTCGCCGCTGCCGACCCGGACCTGCTTGAAGAAGAGCGGCCCGCGCGATTCGAGCTTGATGGCCAGGGCGATCAGCGGGAAGAACGGGGCGCTGATCAGAAGCCCGGTCAGGGAGAGCAGGATGTCGATGCAGCGCTTGTAGATGCTGATCAGGGCGTTCCTGCGAAAACCGGTGGAGAAGATGATCCAGCTCGGGGTCATCTCCTCCAGCATCAACTTTCCCTGGACGATCTCGTAGAACGTCGGCGCATCCACCACCTCGATGCCGTTCAGCTTACAGCGCATCATCTCCTGCAGCGGCAGCACCCCCCTCCTCTCGGCAAGCGCCACCACCAGGACGGAAACCTTGTGCTTGCGGGCGGTCTGCAGCAGGTCCCCCTCATTTTCGATCAGCTGCGACTTGAAGATCTCGGGTTGATGCACCGTTTCGACCGGCCCCTGCCTCTCGCCGCATTCAAGGTAGCCGGCCAGGCTGAAGGAGCCGTCCTGCGAGCTGAGCAGCCCCCCGAGCTGGCAGGCGAGATCCCCGGTACCGAGGATGATGACGCGCTGGGCGAAGGGGACCCGGCGGGCGCCCATGCCCGCCAAAGCGTACCAGGAAAACTGGAAGATGATGAAAAAACCGAGGGCGAAAAAGAGGACCCCGCGCCCGAGCATGAGGCTCGGGTTGAGGTAGTAAACCACGGAAAGGAGGAAAAAGGCGGCGCAGCCGGACTGCAGGCAGGTGACGAAGATTTCGCGCTTGCGGCTCTCCCTGGGGAGGCTGTACACCTCCATCAGGTAGGAGGAAAACAGCGTCACCGCCACGAAGAGGGCGCCGGCGTTCACCCCCCGCTGCGCCTGCCAATCCTCGGGGAGGTCGAAGCCGCCGAAACGAAGCCCCGCCGCGAAGATGAGAGCGGCTACGGCGAGCACGGCGTCGCTGAAAAGATTGAAGGCAACACGCAGATCCATATGAATCGGCTTCCCGTTCTTTTAGAGGTGTGCTGCAAAGAGAGCGGTGACCGCTGGAGCAAGGGCTTGCCCGCCTCGGGGCTTTCGAACCTGCTGCAGCAATGGTTTTACAGCTGAAGGAAAAGGCTACTTCTTCAACTGCGCGAGCAGCAGCTGCGCTGCCTTGGTGTCCGGGCACTGTCCCAGCGCCAGGCACTTCTGCAGCGCCTGCTCGGACTTTGCCTTGTCCCCGGCCAGGTGATAGGCGAGCGCCAGGTGGTACCTGACCGTCGGGTCGGCAGGGAGCAGGACCACCGCCCGCTCCATGACCTTGACCGCGTCTGCGGCGCGGCCGTTTTTCACCAGGGCGTAGCCGACCGTATCCATGATGCCGGCGTTGGCCGGCTGCAGCTTGAAGGCGTTTATCGCCAGGCGGAGCGCCTCCTCCTTGTTGCCGTAACCGTCGGCGCAAAGGTAGGCCAGGTTGTTCAGTGCCGGGACGAAACTGTCGCTGCGCTCCAGGATCTCGCGGTACCTGACGGCGGCCTCCTTCTTCCTGCCGGTCGCGTCGTAGAGCGCCGCGACGGCGAACTGCGCCGGCACCGACTCGGGCTTTATCTTCAGCGCCTCCTGGTAGGCGGCGAGCGCCTTGTCGTTTTCCGCCCTGGCCTGGTGCAGGCTCCCCAAGGCGAGCCTCGCCTCGACACTCCTGCCATCGGCCTTGATCGCCTTGTTCGCCTCGTTGATCGCCGAGGGGATATCCTTCAGGCCCTGGTAGACCGTAGCAAGCAGCAGGTACCCCTGGCTGGCACCCGGGCGCTTCGAGATCAGCCGGCCGGCCTGCTCGACGGCCTTGGCGGTATCGTGCATCGCCACGTAGGCGCCGATCTTCAGCGCCACCCCGTGTTCCTCTTTCACGGCCTCGACCTCGTCGAACACCTTGAGCGCCTTGCGGTAATCCTTCTGCGCGACCAGCAGGCGCCCTTTGGCTTCCAGCGCGGCGATGCCGCGCGGGTCGAGCTTGATGGCGTCATCGAGCACCTCGAGCGCCTTGGCCGGCGCACCTTTTTTCTGGTGGTATCCGGCCAGCGCCAGGAAGGCCTCGGGCGCCTTGGTCTGCAGCGCCTTCTGGTAGTAGGCGAGCGCCTCGCTCTCCTTGCCGGCGATCTCGTTCAGCGCCGCCAGCCCGAAGATCGCCCGCAGGTTCTGCGGGTCCTTGGCGAGCAGGGCGCTGAATTCGGCCATCGCCTTCGGGTAGTCGCCCGAGGCGGCGTAGAAGCCGGCGAGGTTGTGGTATGAGGCGGCGAAGGAGGGATCGAGCCGCTTGGCCTGTTCCAGGCTTTTGGCCCCGTCCGCCTTGCCTCCGGCGGCAAACTGCAGCGCCGCGATCGCGTTGTAGAGCGGAGCGTCGGTCTTGCCGCCGTTAAGGCCCGCCTGCAACACGGAGAGCGCCTTGGCGGTCTTCTTCTGGCTCTGGTAGTACGAGGCGAGCAGCAGCCTGCTGTTTTGCACGTCGGGCGCGGCCTGTACCGCGGTGGCAAGCTCGGTCTCCCCCTCCGCATTCCTCCCCTTGCTGAAATAGAAGGCCCCCTTCTTCAGGTGGGCGTTGACCAGCTTCGGGTCGAGTTTCGTGGCCAGGTTCAGCTCCCGCATCCCCTCCGCGAAGAGCCCCTGCGACAGGTAGGCGCTGCCGAGCAGGTTGTGCGCCGCCGCGTCCCCCTCGTCGGCCTCGATCAGTTTTTTCAGCTCCGTTACGGCGTCTTCGGTCCGCTTCTGCGCCAGGAGCGTCTGGCCGATCATGAGCCGCGCCTTGCGGGCGCCGGGAGAGCGGTCGACGATGACGCGGAATTGGCTCAGGGCGGTCTCCAGCTCGCCCTTGCTGTAATAGCAAAGACCGAGGAAGTGATAGGCCTCCAGGGTCGGCGCCAGCTTTATCGACTGCTGCAGGGACGCGATCGCGTCGGCGAAGTTCTTCCGGTAAAAACCGACCAGCCCCTTCAGGCGGTAGCCGTCCCCCTTCTTGGGAAAGTTCTCGATCAGCCGGTCAGCCGCGGCATCGGCCTTGTCGACCTCTCCCTTCTCGATCTGCAGCAGTCCGAGTTTGTACTGCGCGGCGGTCTGGCTCTGGTCCAGTTGCACAATCTTCTGGTACAAGGTGGCGGCCTTGTCGAGGTTGCCGCTCCCCCGCTCCACTGCGGCGAGCATGAAGAGCGCCTTGAAGTGGCGCGGCTCCGCCTGGATCACCTCGCTCAGCAACTGCTTCGCCTGGTCCACCCCCCCCGTCGCCAGGACGACCGAGGCGAGCTCCAGCTTGGTGGTGCTGCGCCGCGGGTCCGCGTTGAGCGCGCGGATCAGGTAGCTGCGGGCGTCGTCGTATTTCTTCCGGACGGCGCAGGCGATACCGAGCACCTCGAGCCCCTCCACCGTACCGGGATGCTTGGCGAGATACTGCTCCCCGAAGGTAAAGGCCTGTTCCCCCTTGCCGAGCGCATTGTTCAGCTTTGCCAGTTCGAGCAGGACCTCGTCACGCGAGGGATTCTGTGTCAGGACCTTGGTAAATTCTTTTTCCGCCTGCTCGTTCTTCCCCAGGGCGGCATAAGCCTTAGCCAGCTGGAAGCGGGCGTCGACGTAGTTGCCGTCCTTTTCCAGGGCGTTCTTGAAATAGACCACGGCGCCGCTTGGGTTGCCCGCCTCGACCTGCTGCACCCCTTCGGCATATAGCGACTCCTTGGTCTTGCTGCCGCACCCGGTGCAGGTCAGCACGATCACCAACAAGAGACAGAGCTTATTCATGGTAGGAACACCTCCAGGCCAGCGAAATGGCAGAACTGCAAGAAAAATAATATTAAAGATTGCTGTCGGGTTTCTTAACAGAAGGGGCGCTAATTTTCAAGATAAATTTTCAACGGGAAAGCGAACCACCCTCAAGTTAAATTCGCCAAATCAATGAGTTGGCGGGGGAATAACTCCCTGCGCGAAAGCGTCATGGCGCGCTCTCCCCGTCCCGGACCCGAGCCGTTCCGGCGCGGAGATTTTTGTCTACAAAGAGGCCCATAATTAACGGCAAATAACCGGCCTCCTAATGAGCCTGGCAAGGCTGCCTCAGCTACCCTCCTCGCACCCCCGAGCACGAATCAGTAGCATATCTTACCAGCATCTCCTGTGCCAGCAACACTCATTAGAAGAAAAAAAACGGAACCGCTGCCGGCATAGAGTCGATTCAGGCACAGTCACCACGAGCCGCAAGGTGGCATCCTGAACGGACAGCCACCCTGGCATGGAGCATAACCGTCCGTAAAGCTGAGGCTATTGCCGTCCTGCCGGCCGTTTTACCTGCCAAGATCCCGGCGGCCCTTCGTGCTTCAGCCCGCTACCGCCTCCGTGCCAGATCTGTCGATTTAGAGGCGGCGGCGCCGCCGGGGCTGTCGGAGTTCCTTACAGTCGGCACCGTTCCCCCGGAGGGTGTTTTTTGGAATCCCCATGAATACCGCAGCTTACAAACTTGGTACTCCGTTTGCAGATAGTGCCGCAAGACGATTTCAACCGAAGTTTTTTTGTTGCGGCATATTTGGATCAAGGAGACTGTTTATGAAAACCATGGCGGCAGTACTGGCAGGGGCAATGCTGATGATGGGGATGGCAACAGCGGCACAGGCCATCCCGACTCTGACCTTGAGCTTGAGCGACGGCACCAACACGGTAACGGTTCTCGATAACGGAGCCGGGGACTTCAACCCGCTGATCGGCAGCATCGGGTACCTGGACGTGGCAGGCTTCGAGGTCTGGTCTAGCTTCGAGGTCAACTCCGGGATTTCCAAGCCCAATATCCAGAACAGCAGCCTGCTGTCACTGATGGACCTTCATTTTAACGGCACCAGCAAAGGCGCCGGCACCTTCACCCTCACGCTCACGGACACCGGCTTCGACTTGAACACCCTGAACGTATCGCCCAACACCCAGGCGAACCTGCAGATCGGCGGTACTTCAACCGCTTTGGGATCGGTAAAGTTTGACGCCTATTACAACACGGACTTCATAGCGTCGACCCTCAGCACCGGTTCCCCCTTCGCCGAGACGGCGACGGTATGGCTGGACACGGTGAACACCTACGGCCTGACCGAGGTGTTAACCATCACCCACACCCGTGCCGGCATCACCACGGGAGACGCCACGCTGGCCCTCACCCCGGTGCCGGAGCCGGGTACCATGATGCTTTTGGGCGCCGGTTTCCTCGGCCTGGCCATCTACGGCAAGCGCCGCAAAAACGCCTAGGAGGCCTGAAAGGGAGTGCGATAAAGGGCGACACGCACCGTGCCGCCCTTTTTTTGCCTGCTCTGGATAATCGGCTGGATAGACGACTGTAAGAAATCCCGACAGTAGCGGGGGCGGGGCGAAAAAAAAAGCAGCGATCGCGGCAAGGAAGCAGAGAGCACCCGCTGCCCCAGAGCCTTATGAGGTAGACAGGTCATCCCATGCTGTGGTATTAGAAGGCCGATAATGATAAATCTTGCCGCAAAGACGCTCAAAACAGAAAAGCCGATTTTGTACCGCACCCTCCCGTTTGCGCTCTTCATGGCGTTCATCGCCATAGAAGAGGCGTTCCGGTTCGCCGCAGTGCGCCAATGGCTCACCGTGCCCGACAGCGCCCTCTACTATCTCTACCCCCTGAAGACCGTCTCCGTAGCCGCACTGCTCTACAGTTACCGGCATCATTATCAGGAACTCAGCATCAGGGATCTCCTGAAGGGGAAGAGTTCCGCGGCCGTCTGCCTCGCCGGTGTGGCCACTTTCATCATCTGGGTCTCGATTGACTGGACCCTGTCGGTGACGGGAGAGCCGAAGGGTTTCGACCCGACGCTGCTGGCGGATGGGCCGATACGGCTTCTGATGTCTGCGACACGGGTGGCGGGGGCGGTCCTCGTGGTGCCGCTCATGGAGGAACTCTTCTGGCGCTCCTTCATGATCCGCTACCTGATCGACCCGGAGTTCGAATCGGTCCCGATCGGCAGCTTCACCTGGGGCTCCTTCCTGATCACCACCGTCCTCTTCGGGCTGGAGCACCACCTCTTCCTGGCCGGCATGGCGGCCGGCGCCATCTACAGCGTTATCCTGTACCAGACCCGCAGCCTCGCGCAATGCGTCCTCGCCCACGCCGTCACCAACCTCGCCCTCGCCTGCTACGTGCTTTATACCGGCAAGTGGTATTACTGGTAGCGGTGCAAAGCCACTCCCGTCACTGTTACCAAAACTCTGTCGGAGTACTTTACAACCTCCCTTAATAGCGTCAGCCGAACAGCACCAGGGTCCTGCCTGTAAACTCGCGAAGCAAGGGGATGTCGACATCCTTTACATAGCTGCCGATCCAAATGTCGGGTCAAAGTGATATCAGGCAGTTACAAACTGGCCTATTTATTGCTCATCCACTTGACAATGGAATCGTGGCAGCAAAAGGAGATGACAATGAAAGCAATGAAAAGTCTAGTTTTAGCAGCCGTCTTACTTTTCGCAACGTCTCATGCGGATGCGTATTATCTCAACCTGAATAACGAGGGGCTCACCGGTGGCCCCTGGGGTGAAGTCACGCTTACGGATACAACCTATACCGGCCTGGATGCTGTTTTTTTCAAAGTTGATCCGTTCGCAGCTGCCTTCGATGGCGTCTCGGGTAACTTCGGTCTCCAGACTTTCCTTTTCAACGAGAGTACCGGCCGTGCCAACCTGCTCGGTGACATCCAGGTGGTACAGACAAACCCTTCGGGCTGGGATATGACCTATTCGGCATCGAGTGAGCTGGGCGGCACCGGCCCGTATGGAAAATTCGAATTCCAATACAAGGGGACCGGCGGCACCAGGGCCGACCCGCTGGAATTCTACCTGACGACTTCCGCTTTCGACATTCAGGCTTCACAATTTGCAGTTACCTCGCCGAACACAAACTTTATGTTCGAAGCACATATCGCCGGCTTCATCGTCGACGAGGATGAAGACCTGACCTCAGCGCAATTCGCCACTGGGAACCCGGTACCGGAGCCCGGCACGATAATGCTGCTCGGCGCCGGATTCCTCGGCCTGGCGGTCTACAGTAAACGCCGAAGAAACGTCTAAAGCCCTCCGGGCAACGAAAAAGGGGTGGTGCTTTTATCGGCACCGCCCCTTTTTTTTGCCACCAGGCCCGGCTTTTTTGATCGAGTGAAGCAAACGCCACAGGAACTTATTGCCCTTGAATGAAAAAGGGGAAACTGCAATCGGCAGATCCCCTGTAAGACATCCCCCACCAGAGGTGGGGGCTTTCAAAACCGTGGACCGCTCAAAGCGGTTATTTCAAAAGATTATCTGACCACCTGACGGTGGTCACCCTTCGTTAAACATTGTCAGTTGATCGAGCCGTTTATCTTCGGTCTCCTGTTTCTGTATGTAGGCGCGGATCATCTCTTCATCCGCCCCAACTGTTGATACAAAATAGCCACGTGCCCAAAAGTGCATCCCGCTGAAGTTCTTTTTCTGCCCAAGGTACTGTCTGGCTATCTGAATGGCACTCTTACCCTTGATGAAACCGATCACTAGCGAAACGGAGTATTTCGGTGGTACCGATATCAGCACATGAACATGGTCATTGCACAGATGCCCTTCCAGGATCTTGCATTCTTTCTGCCTGGCCAGCTCGTGCAACAGTTCGCCAAGGTACTGGCGTATTCGGCCATACAGCACCTTTCGGCGCCCCTTTGGTATCCATACAACATGATACTTGCATTCCCACTTCGAGTGACATAAACTCTGGCCGTCGTCCATGAGGCCTCCTTTTTCGTGATCTTTGAGCGGTT
>Ga0209212_1003075_pt1 | contig 22586 bp, 16 predicted proteins | sample RifGroC2_FD_183996 | JGI IMG/M metagenome (GOLD analysis project Ga0209212, IMG submission 183996) | Groundwater microbial communities from Rifle, Colorado, USA - Groundwater C2 (SPAdes) (version 2) | ecosystem: Environmental > Aquatic > Deep subsurface > Groundwater | place: Rifle, Colorado... | reverse complement strand
GTACGACCTGGCCGGCGACCAGGCCAGCCGCACCGGCGAGTGGCTGCAGGGCATCGCCCGCATCTGGCAGGCCGAGGCGCACCCGGCGCTGCTCGATGACTACCTCGGCGTGATCCGCCAGCTCAACCCGGACGGGTCGCTGCGCTATTACCCCGGCTCGCCTGAGCTGGCGCGGCAACTGACCCGCGAGCAGGATCGTCTGCAGCTCAACGAAAAGCATCCCGAGGACGGCGCGCTGCTCAAGGACAACATGGCCGGCGACCGCCGCGTGGCCGTGCACCGAGGAGAGGGCTGGCATGTGCCGCGGGCCTTGATGCCGACGCAGGAAAAGCGCGTGGTGTTGTTGATCGATCCACCGTTCGAACAGGCCGACGAACTGAGCCGCTGTGTGACGGCGCTGAAGGAAGCGCTCGGCCGTATGCGCCAGACCATCGGTGTGATCTGGTATCCGATCAAGGACGAGCGCCAGCTCAAGCGCTTCTATCAGGACTTGGCGCGCAGCGGGGCGCCCAAGTTGCTGCGTGCCGAACTGTTCGTCCACCCCGCCGACGACGCCAGCCGCCTGAGCGGTTCGGGTCTGGCCATCGTCAACCCGCCGTGGGGGCTGGAGGATGAGCTGCGTGAGCTGTTGCCGTGGCTGGCCGAGCAGCTGGCGCAGAGCCAGGGCAGCTGGCGGCTGGACTGGCTGATCGAGGAGGCCTGAGTCGCGGAGATCGCCACCCGGTGGATCGATAAAGCGCGATCCACCCTACGCAGACGCCGGGATTCGTAGGGTGGATGTCGCTTTTCACATCCACCGTCACGGGTCCGCAGCCACATCATGCCTCAGAACAACCTGAGCGGCTCTTCCTGCAGCGCCGATATCTGTTCGCGCAGGATCAGCACCTGGTCGCCCCAGTAACGCTCGCTGCCGAACCAGGGAAAGCTCATCGGAAAGGCCGGATCGTCCCAGCGGCGGGCGAGCCAGGCGCTGTAGTGCATCAGCCGCAGGGCGCGCAGCGCCTCGATCAGCGGCAGCTCGCGCGGGGCGAAATCATGAAATTCGTTGTAGCCGTCGACCAGTTCGGCCAGCTGACCAAGACGTTCATGGCGCTCGCCGGCGAGCATCATCCACAGGTCCTGCACCGATGGGCCCATGCGGCAATCATCGAGGTCGACCAGATGAAAGGCATCGTCGCGGGCGAGGATGTTGCCCGGGTGGCAATCGCCATGCAGGCGGATCGGGGTGAAGTTGGTGCTGGCGAAGACGTCTTCGACCCGCTTGAGCAGATCGCGTGCCACCGACTCGTAGGCAGGCAGCAGGCTTTTGGGCACGAAGCCGCCTTCCAGCAAGCTATTCAGCGAATCGTGGCCGAAATTCTGTACGCCCAGGGTTTCACGATGCTCGAACGGCCGGTTTGCACCTATCGCATGCATCCGCCCCAGCAGCTGGCCGAGACGATAGAGCTGGTCGAGATTGCCCGGCTCCGGCGCGCGGCCTCCTCTACGTGGAAATAGCGCAAAGCGGAAGCCGGCGTGCTCGAATAGCGTCGTGCCGTTGCGTTCCAGCGGCGCCACCACCGGCACCTCGTGCTCGACCAGTTCCAGGCTGAACTGGTGCTCCTCGAGAATCGCCTCGTTGCTCCAGCGACCGGGACGGTAGAACTTGGCGATCAGTGGTGTTTCATCTTCGATGCCCACCTGATAGACGCGGTTCTCGTAGCTGTTGAGCGCCAGCACGCGGGCATCGCTGAGATAACCGATGCTTTCCACAGCGTCGAGGACCAGGTCCGGCGTGAGTGTATCGAAGGGATGAGACATGACCGGCTCCGCAGAATAGACCGATCAGTGTATTGCACCGGGGCTTTTAAACAACCGCGCGTCCGCCGCTATCAGTCGCCTGGCTTGGGCGTGCGTGCCAGGCAGTAGACGTCCACTCGCACCGCACCCGCACGCTTGAGCAGTCGCGCCAGCGCCTCGGCGGTCGCACCAGTGGTCAGCACGTCGTCGATCAGCGCCAGATGGCGGCCCTTGATGTCGTTGCTCGGCGCCAGGCAAAACGCTTGGCGCAGATTTCGCCGTCGCGTGGCGGCGTCCAGTTGCTGCTGCGGGGGCGTATCGACGACGCGTTCCAGCAGATGCTCGTCGACCGGCAGTTTCAGCGCGCCGCCCAGCCACTGGGCCAGCATCTGCGCCTGATTGAAGCCGCGTTGGCGCAGGCGTCGGCGTGCCAGCGGCACGGGTACAAGAAGGTCCGGCTGCGGCAGCCCGTCGGTGAATGCATGTTGCAGATGCAGCGCCAGGCGCTCGCCAAGCAGGCGGCCGAATGGCCAGCGCGCCTGGTGCTTGAAGCGGGTGATCAGCGCATCCACGGGAAAGGCGAAGCGCCAGGGCACCTCGACGTGGTCATAGCTTGGCGGCCTTTTCTGGCATTCGCCGCAGACCAGCCCACGTGTCGGCAGTGGCACGGCACAGGTTGCACACCGGCCATCGAGCCAGGGCAGTTCGGCTTCGCAAGGGCCGCACAGGGGGTGACCGTCGCAAGGTTCATCGCACAGCAGGCAGCGCTGTACATTAATTGACCAGTTGTAAACCATGATTCCTTTCCTGGTTGACAGCGTATCGAGCTTGGCTAAACATTCCGCATCCGTGCCAGGCCGCCGAGCCGCTATTAATTACAAGGAATGCCCATGAGCGCCACCTCCGCCTCCATTACGCGTCACGATTGGACCCTCGCCGAGGTCAAGGCGCTCTTCGAGCAACCCTTCAACGATCTGCTGTTCCAGGCGCAGACCGTGCACCGTCAGCACTTCGATGCCAACCGCGTGCAGGTTTCCACGCTGCTGTCGATCAAGACCGGCGCCTGCCCGGAAGACTGCAAGTACTGCCCGCAATCCGGGCACTACAACACCGGCCTCGATAAAGAGAAGCTGATGGAGGTGCAGAAGGTGCTGGAGGCTGCGGCCGAAGCCAAGGCCATCGGCTCGACACGTTTCTGCATGGGTGCGGCCTGGAAGCACCCGTCGGCCAAGGACATGCCCTACGTGCTGAAGATGGTCGAAGGGGTCAAGGCGATGGGCCTGGAAACCTGCATGACCCTCGGCAAGCTCGATCAGGAGCAGACCAAGGCGCTGGCAGCGGCGGGGCTGGACTACTACAACCACAACCTCGACACCTCGCCGGAGTACTACGGCAACATCATCACCACCCGCACCTACGGCGAGCGTCTGGAGACGCTGAGCTACGTGCGCGAGGCGGGGATGAAGATCTGCTCCGGCGGTATTCTCGGCATGGGCGAGTCGCTGGACGATCGCGCCGGCCTGCTGATCCAGCTGGCCAACCTGCCTGAGCACCCGGAATCTGTGCCGATCAACATGCTGGTCAAGGTCAAGGGCACGCCGTTGGCTGACGAACAGGACGTCGACCCGTTCGACTTCATCCGCATGCTCGCGGTGGCGCGGATCATGATGCCGAAATCCCATGTGCGGCTGTCCGCCGGGCGCGAGCAGATGAACGAGCAGATGCAGGCCCTGGCCTTCTTCGCTGGTGCCAACTCGATCTTCTACGGCGAGAAGCTGCTGACCACCGCCAATCCGCAGGCGGACAAGGACATGCAGCTGTTCGCGCGTCTGGGCATCAAGCCGGAAGAGCGCCACGAGCATGCCGACGAAGTACACCAGGCGGCCATCGAGCAGGCGCTGATCGAACAGCGCGACAGCAAGCTGTTCTACAACGCCGCGGTCTGATGATCGGGTCCGGTGGATGAGCGCGGCATCGGTTGCACGCATCCGCCGCTGGCCTGGCCAACCCATTTGCAGGCTGGATCACCCGCGCGTGGTCATCCACCTCCTCTCGGTGCACCCATGAGCTTCGATCTCTCCGCCCGTCTCGCCGAGCGCCGCGCGGCCCATCTCTATCGTCAACGTCCGCTGCTGGAAGCGCCGCAGCAGCCGGAGGTGATGGTCGACGGGCAGCGCCTGTTGGCGTTCTGTTCCAACGACTATCTGGGCCTCGCCAATCATCCCGAGGTGATTGACGCCATGCAGCAGGGCGCTGCGAAGTGGGGTGTGGGCGGCGGCGCCTCGCATCTGGTGATCGGCCACAGCACCCCTCATCACCAGCTCGAGGAAGCGCTTGCCGAATTCGCCGGGCGACCACGGGCGTTGCTGTTTTCCACCGGTTATATGGCGAATCTGGCTGCGGTGACGGCGCTGGTCGGGCAGGGCGATACGGTGCTGCAGGATCGCCTCAATCACGCCTCCCTGCTCGACGCCGGTTTGCTTTCCGGCGCGCGTTTCTCGCGCTACCTGCACAACGATGCCGAAAGCCTCGCCAAGCGCCTGGAGAAAGCCAGCGGCAATACTCTGGTGGTGACCGATGGCGTATTCAGCATGGACGGCGATCTCGCAGAACTGCCGGCGATTTGTGCCACGGCGAAGCAGCGTGGCGCCTGGGTGATGGTCGACGATGCCCATGGCTTCGGTCCGCTGGGCGCGACTGGCGGCGGCATCGTCGAGCATTTCGGTCTGGGCATGGATGACGTGCCGGTGCTGGTCGGCACGCTGGGTAAGGCGTTTGGCACCGCAGGCGCCTTTGTCGCCGGTAGCGAGGAGCTGATCGAAACGCTGATCCAGTTCGCGCGACCGTACATCTACACCACCAGCCAGCCGCCTGCGGTGGCCTGTGCCACACTGAAAAGCCTGGAGCTTTTACGTAGCGAGGGCTGGCGCCGCGAGTACCTGAACCGGCTGGTGGCGCGTTTCCGCGAAGGCGCGGTGCAGATCGGCCTGACACTGATGGACAGCCCGACACCGATCCAGCCGGTGCTGGTCGGCAGCAGCGAACGGGCGTTGAGGCTGTCGGCATTGCTGCGCGAGCGCGGCATCCTGGTCGGCGCGATTCGCCCACCAACTGTTCCGGCCGGCAGCGCACGGCTGCGGATCACATTCACGGCGAGCCACAGTGAGGCACAGCTGGACCGCCTGCTGGGAACGCTGGCCGAGTGCTGGGCCCTGTTGCCCAAGGAGAACGAGGATGCGTGATCGACTGATTCTTCTGCCGGGCTGGGCGTTCAGCTCGGCCGCCCTTGAACCCCTGGCCGAGCTATTGCGCGACCGCGAGCCACGGCTGCAGGTCGACATTGCCCCGCTGCCGACGCTGGATCGCCCCGAGGCCTGGCTCGATGAGCTGGATGCGCGGCTGCCCGTCGACAGCTGGCTCGCCGGTTGGTCGCTTGGCGGCATGCTGGCGACGCAATTGGCCGCGCGGCGTGGCGACAACTGTCCGGGGCTGATCACCCTCTGCAGCAATCCCTGCTTCCGCAGCCGTGACGACTGGCCGACGGCGATGCCTGCCGAAGTGTTCGATGCCTTCGAGGAGGCCTTCCGACTCGGGCCGGATGACACGCTCAAGCGCTTCAGCCTGCTGTGTAGCCGCAGTGCCTACGATCCGCGCACGCTGGCGCGGCAACTGCAGGTTAGCCTGCTCGAGCAGCCTTGGTCAGTGGCTGCCGCCGGGCTGCGTCTGCTCGCCGAGCTGGACGGCCGCAAGGCGCTGCAAGGTTATGTGGGGCCACAGCTGCATCTGTTCGCCGATGGTGATGCACTGGTGCCGGCGTCAGCGGCAGATGCGCTGCTGACCTGTCTGCCGGATGTGGAAGTCGATGTGCTGGCCAATGCCAGTCACGGCCTGCCGCTGGAGCGTGCCGACGACGTGGCGACGGCAATGCTGGCGTTTATGGGTGATGGCGAGGATGACTGAAGCATCGCTCAGCGAGCGTCCGCCGGCGCAGTTGCCTGATAAGCGCCAGGTCGCGGCATCGTTTTCCCGTGCTGCGGGCAGTTACGACAGCGTCGCCGTACTGCAGCGACAGGTCGGCAATCAATTGCTGGCCCGACTGCCCTCCACTCGGCAACCCGGCCGCTGGCTCGATCTTGGCAGCGGCACCGGCTACTTCTCCCGCGTCCTGGCTGCGGCCTTTCCGGAGGCCGATGGCCTGGCACTGGATATCGCCGAGGGCATGCTGCGCCATGCACGGCCGCAGGGCGGCGCACGGCATTTCGTCACCGGTGACGCCGAGCGGCTGCCGCTGCGTGATGGCACTGTCGACCTGATCTATTCGAGCCTGGCACTGCAGTGGTGCGAGGATTTCGCCAGCGTGCTGAGCGAAGTGCGGCGGGTGCTGCGTCCGGGCGGCATCTTTGCCTTCACCAGTCTGTGCAGCGGTACCCTGCAGGAGCTGCGGGACAGCTGGCAGGCGGTGGACGGCTTCGCTCACGTCAACCGCTTCCGCTCGCGGGAGTCCTACCAGACGCTGTGTAGGGGCTGCGGTCTGGGATTGGCGAGTCTCGAAGTGCGCCCGGAAGTGCTGCATTTCCCCGATCTGCGCCAGCTGACCCATGAGCTCAAGGCGCTGGGTGCGCACAACCTGAACCCGGGTCGCCCGGATGGACTGACCGGGCGTGCACGCATCCGCGCGCTGGTCGAGGCCTACGAAGGGTTCCGCCGTCCCGAGGGGCTTCCGGCGACCTACCAGGTGATCTACGGCATTCTGCACAAGGAGCCATGATGCATCGCGCTTTCTTCATTGCCGGCACCGATACCGATGTTGGCAAGACCACTATCGCCGCGGGCCTGCTGCATGCAGCGCGCCTGGCGGGGTTGTCCACCGCGGCGGTGAAGCCGGTCGCCTCAGGCTGCGAAAGGACCGAGCAGGGTTTACGTAACAGCGATGCGCTGGCCCTGCTGGCCGAGTGCAGCCTTGCGCTGGACTATGCGACGGTCAACCCGTTCGCGTTCGAGCCGGCCATTGCCCCGCACATAGCCGCCCGCGAAGCGGGTGTCGAACTGACCGCCGCTCGTCTGATCGAGGCCGTGCAACCGGTAATGGCCCGGCAGGCCGGCGTCACTCTGGTCGAGGGCGCGGGAGGCTGGCGAGTCCCGCTGAATGCGCGTGAGCATCTGTCGGCATTGCCCGCGGCGCTGGGTTTACCGGTCATTCTCGTAGTAGGGGTGCGCTTGGGTTGTATCAACCATGCGCTGCTCAGTGCTGAAGCGATCGCCCGCGACGGGCTGGCGCTGGTTGGCTGGGTGGCGAATATCATCGACCCTGCCACGTCGCGGCTGGATGACAACCTCGCCACGCTCGCTGAGCTGCTACCGGCACCCTGCCTTGGCCAGGTGCCTCGCCTCACTGCGCCAACGGCGCGTCAGGTCGCGCGCTACCTGACGTTGCCCGCGTTGCAGCCGGTGTGAGCGGACGCGCGTTGCGGCGACTCGCGCCTTGCGGTACGTGTCGGCATCTGCTTGAATGCTGGCAACCTGATAGCGCGTGGAGTCACCATGCAAATCACCAATAACCTTCTGGGCGCGGGCCTCAGTGCCTACCAGGGCGGTCAGCAGCGCGTCGAGCAGGCCGCTTCTTCCATCGCCTCCGCCAACGCGCCAGTGCTGGGCAACTCCCAGGCGGTCACCGAAATCACCGAGCAGCTGATCCAGTTGAAGGTCGGTGAACACAGCGCCAAGGCAGGTGCCCGTATGATCCAGAGCGCTGACGAAGTCCTCGGCACGCTGATCGATACCCAGGCCTGATCGCGTACTCCGGCGCTCATCGATTCTCCTTGCTGATTCGAGTCGTCATTCATGCGCTCGGCAGCTTCACTTTTCTCCTTCCTGCATCTTCGTTCCCGCCAGTCAGCTCGGCAGGCGCCGGGCTTGCTGCGTCTTTGCAACATCAGATTTCCTATTCCCGAATTTCGCCAGGCGTGGCTTTCGCTCGACCTGAATTTGGCTGATTCAGCCGATAAGTGGTGCCCTGTTCCGCGCTTGACATCGCTCAGGTCGAAACGTATGTTTCAAACGCCTGTTTGACCCTTCGGGCTGGTAGTCCGACGGTCGAAATCGAATTCAGATGGCTGGGTCGCCCGGTCAGCTTGTTACAAGAACTCACCGCTGAGGTTTACGCTATGCCCGACTACAAGGCCCCCTTGCGCGATATCCGTTTCGTACGTGACGAGCTCCTCGGCTACGAAGCGCACTATCAGAGCCTTCCGGGATGTGAAGACGCCACCCCGGACATGGTCAACGCGATTCTCGATGAGGGCGCGAAGTTCTGTGAGCAGGTACTTGCTCCGCTGAATCGCGTCGGCGACATCGAAGGCTGCACCTGGAGCGAGTCGGGCGTGAAGACGCCGACCGGTTTCAAGGAAGCTTATGAGCAGTATGTGGCAGGCGGCTGGCCGAGCCTGGCCCATGATGTCGACCACGGCGGTCAGGGTCTGCCCGAGTCCCTCGGTCTGGCGATCAGCGAAATGATCGGTCAGGCCAACTGGTCCTGGGGCATGTACCCCGGCCTGTCTCATGGCTGCATGAACACCATCGCTACCCACGGTACCGACGATCAGAAGCACACCTATCTGAGCAAGCTTGTGTCCGGCCAGTGGACCGGCACCATGTGCCTGACCGAGCCGCACTGCGGTACCGATTTGGGCATGTTGCGCACCAAGGCGGAGCCCCAGGCCGACGGCAGCTACAAGCTGAACGGCACCAAGATCTTCATCTCCTCCGGTGAACACGACATGGCCGAGAACATCGTCCATATCGTTCTGGCTCGCCTGCCCGATGCTCCGGCTGGCACCAAGGGCATCTCCCTGTTCATCGTGCCCAAGTTCCTGCCCAACGCCGAAGGCGAGAAGGGCGAGCGCAACGGTGTGAACTGCGGATCGCTTGAACACAAGATGGGCATCCACGGCAACGCGACCTGCGTCATGAACTTCGACGGCGCCACCGGCTTTCTGATCGGTCCGCCGAACAAGGGCCTGAACGCGATGTTCACCTTTATGAACACCGCACGTCTGGGTACCGCGCTGCAGGGGCTGGCGCATGCCGAGATCGGTTTCCAGGGCGGCATCAAGTACGCTCGTGAGCGCCTGCAGATGCGTGCGCTGAGCGGCCCCAAGGCGCCGGAAAAGCCAGCCGACCCGATCATCGTGCATCCGGACGTGCGTCGCATGCTGTTGACCATGAAGGCGTTCGCCGAGGGCAACCGCGCGATGGTCTACTTCACCGCCAAGCAGGTCGACATCGTCAAGAACAGCCAGGATGAAGAGCAGAAGAAGCAGGCCGACACGCTGCTGGCCTTCCTCACGCCGATCGCCAAGGCGTTCATGACCGAAGTAGGCTTCGAAGCGGCCAACCACGGCGTGCAGATCTACGGTGGTCACGGCTTCATCGCCGAGTGGGGCATGGAGCAGAACGTGCGTGACGCGCGTATTTCCATGCTGTACGAGGGCACCACCGGTATCCAGGCGCTGGACCTGTTGGGCCGCAAGGTGCTGATGACCCAGGGTGAGGCGCTGAAGTCCTTCACCAAGATCGTGCACAAGTTCTGCCAGAACCAGGAAGGCAACGAAGCCATCAAGGAGTTCGTTACCCCCCTGAATCAGCTGAACAAGGAGTGGGGCGAGCTGACCATGAAGATCGGCATGGCCGCCATGAAGGATCGTGAAATGGTCGGTGCGGCGTCGGTCGACTACTGCATGTATTCCGGCTACGCCTGTCTCGCCTATTTCTGGGCTGACATGGCTCGGGTTGCTGCCGAGAAACTGGCTGAGGGCACCTCTGAGGAGGCGTTCTACAAGGCCAAGCTGCAGACCGCGCGATTCTACTTCCAGCGCATCCTGCCGCGTACCCGCATGCATGTCGACGCCATGCTGTCCGGTGCCGACAACCTGATGCAGATGGCTGAGGAAGACTTCGCTCTCGGTTACTGACGGGTTGAGGTTGTAAAGAAAAGCCGCTGCTTTGCAGCGGCTTTTTTGTGCCCGATCCAGACGTTGTACTGCTTTTGCCGCATCTTCGCCGGTATTTCGGCTGCACAACTGGGAGCAAGAAGGCAAAATGCTAGCTTTTCTCGGCAGCATGCCGGAGTTGCCGTGTCGCGTACCGTCCCGCCTCGCTTCAGCCATTTTCTCGCGCCATTGGCCCTGTTGCTCGGCGGAGAGGTCATCGCGCGTCAGGTTTCGCTGAACGAGTTCTTCACGTCGCTCTATAACGTCCTGCCGACCGTACTGCTGTTGCTCGGCGGTGCGCTTTGCATGATGTACGGCCGCATCCGCGAGCTGTTTCTGCTGCTCTGCGTCTATCTTGCCTATTTCCTCCTCGATATCCACGCCGATCACTACCGGGCGCATGGCACTCTACTGGACGATGCTGCACTGACCTTTCATCTCTGCAGCTTGCTGCTGCCGCTGCTTTACGGCCTGTATGGCGTGTGGCGAGAGCGCAGTCACCTGGCGCAGGACGGCCTGGCCCGTGCCGCCGTGCTGTTTGCCGTCGGTGTCGTCGCCGTGGCTCTGGCAAAGCGGTTTCCGGAAGCGTTACATGCCTGGCTGGTGGTGATTCGCTGGCCCGCGCTCAAGGCCGACTGGCTACCGCTCATCCAGGTGGCGTATCCGGTGTTCCTCGTGGCGTTGGTGTTGCTGATCGTCCAGTACCTTCGCCAGCCGCGACCTTCCCATGCGGCGCAGATCATCGCGCTGCTCGGCATTCTGCTGATGCTGCCGCAGACGTTCAGCCGCTATGCCGCCCTCAACATTCTGAGCAGCCATGTGCTGCTGATGCTGGTGACGGCAATCGCTCATGAGGCTTATCTCATGGCCTTTCGTGACGAGCTGACCGGCTTGCCTGGGCGTCGCGCTCTGAATGAGCGACTGCAGCGCCTGGGGCGGCAGTACGTGCTGGCGATGGCTGATGTGGACCACTTCAAGCGCTTCAACGATACCTATGGTCACGACGTCGGTGATCAGGTGCTGAAGATGGTTGCCAGCCGGCTGCGCAAGATCGGCGGCGGTGGGCGCGCCTATCGTTATGGCGGTGAGGAGTTCACTTTGGTATTTCCTGGGCACAGTATCGAGGAGTGCCTGCCGCACCTCGATGCGGTACGCCAGTCGGTGGAGGCTTATGCCCTGCAGCTGCGTGACGCAGACAATCGGCCGAAGGATGATCGTCGCGGCCGTATGGCCCGGGGAGCGGCGTCGGCGAACCAGGTCTCGGTGACCATCAGCATCGGAGTGGCGGAGCGACAAGGCGAGCAGCGCAGTCCGGAAGAGGTGATCAAGGCCGCCGACCAAGCGCTGTACAGTGCAAAAAAAGCAGGAAGAAACTGTTTGCGAGTGCATGGCAGTGGCCGCGGCGCGGTGCGCATGGCCGAGCATTCGCGTTAGGGTTGCATCGGTATTGATAGTGACTGATCAAAACTATCTGGTCATAAAAAGACGCTTAATCCTGTCCTGGTTATTCGGTTAGACTCGCTGGAAACGGCCCATAGTGGCCGCAACCCAGTGTCTTGCGAGGAACCTTGCCATGGCTGACTACCAAGCGCCGCTGCGCGACATGCGTTTTGTCCTGAATGAAGTCTTCGACGCGCCGAAACTCTGGCAGTCGCTGCCAGCGCTGGCCGAAGTGGTCGATGCCGAGACGGCCGATGCAATTCTCGAGGAAGCTGGCAAGATCACCGCCAACAGCATCGCGCCGCTCAACCGCAGCGGTGACGAAGAAGGCTGCCGCTGGGACGCCGGGGCGGTTTCTACGCCCGCCGGCTACCGCGAGGCTTATCAGCTATACGCCGAAGGCGGCTGGGTCGGTGTCGGTGGCGATCCGGCGTTCGGCGGGATGGGTATGCCCAAGGTCATCTCGGCTCAGGTTGAGGAGATGATGAACTCCGCCAGCCTGGCCTTCGGCCTCTATCCGATGCTGACGTCCGGCGCCTGCCTGTCGATCTACGCCCACGCCAGCGAGGAGCTCAAGCAGAAGTACCTGCCGAACATGTATGCCGGTGTCTGGTCCGGCTCAATGTGCTTGACCGAGCCGCATGCGGGCACCGATCTGGGCATCATCCGCACCAAGGCCGAGCCTCAGGCCGATGGTTCCTACAAGGTCAGCGGTACCAAAATCTTCATCACTGGCGGTGAGCACGACCTGACCGAGAACATCATCCACCTGGTGCTGGCCAAGCTGCCGGATGCGCCAGCTGGATCCCGCGGCATCTCGTTGTTCCTGGTGCCGAAGGTCATGGTCAACGACGATGGCACCCTGGGTGAGCGCAACTCGCTGTCCTGTGGTTCGATCGAGCACAAGATGGGTATCCAGGCGTCGGCCACCTGCGTGATGAACTTCGACGGTGCCACCGGCTGGATGGTCGGCGAGCCGAACAAGGGCCTCGCAGCGATGTTCACCATGATGAACTACGAGCGTCTGGGCGTCGGTATTCAGGGCCTGTCGACTGGCGAGCGCTCCTATCAGAGCGCCATCGAGTATGCCCGCGAGCGTATCCAGAGCCGCGCACCGACTGGACCGATTGCGCAGGACAAGGCAGCCGATCCGATCATCGTGCATCCGGATGTACGCCGCATGCTGCTGACCATGAAGGCGCTGAACGAGGGTGGTCGCGCGTTCTCCAGTTATGTCGCGCTGCAGCTCGATATCGCCAAGTTCAGTGACGACGACGAGGCGCGGCTGCGAGCCGAGGCGCAGGTGGCGCTGCTGACACCGGTAGCCAAGGCCTTCCTCACTGACATGGGGCTGGAAACCACGGTACATGGCCAGCAGATTTTCGGCGGCCATGGCTTCATCCGCGAGTGGGGCCAGGAGCAGCTGGTGCGTGACTGCCGCATTACTCAGATCTACGAGGGCACCAACGGCATTCAAGCGCTGGACCTGGTTGGGCGCAAGATCGTCGGCAGTGGTGGCACCATGTATCAGGCCTTCGTCGATGAAATTCGTGCATTCATCGCTGATGCCGCTCCAGAGCTGGCGGAGTTCACCGAGCCCCTCAAGGCTGCCATGGACAATCTGGATGAGCTGACCGCCTGGGTCATCGATCAGGCCAAGGTGAATCCGAACGAAATCGGCGCCGCCTCGGTGGAGTACCTGCACGTGTTCGGCTACACCGCTTATGCGTACATGTGGGCACGCATGGCGGCGACGGCATTCGCCAAACAGGATGAAGGCGACTTCTACCAGAGCAAGCTGGGAACCGCGCGTTTCTACTTTGCTCGCCTGTTGCCGCGAATTCATTCGCTGAGTGCTTCGGTCAAGGCCGGAAGCGAGTCGCTGTACCTGCTCGACGCTGCTCAATTCTGAGAAGCTGCGGCTTAATCTAAAGGCAATATGAAATTATTTGGCCATGACGCGGAACGATTAAGCCGCCCTTCAGGTCATAAAAACCGCACCATGTAAGCCTGGACTTACAGCACTGCATCAAGGATGACGCGATGTAGGAAAAGGCTTACAAGGCGTGATGCACAATGGCTACTACAGGCTCACAAGGTCTGACGGTAATCTACTGCTTAAGGACGTGGCGCATGGAAAGCGCAAATCAATAAAACGGACCACACAGGGAGCGGCGCCAGGATGGCGCGCGATCATGGATGTCAGGATTCAGTCTGCAGAGCCCCGCTTCGGCGGGGTTTTTCTTTTCTGCTTAGTTCTCATGCCTGCAGCTAGCCATTCAAACGGCCTTCCGACCGTTTAGGCTTAGCCCGATTGTCTCGGCATCAATTCGGCAGGCACACACCGGTCCCACCAAGCCCGCAATATCCCCCAGGGTTCTTTGCCAGATACTGCTGGTGATAGGCCTCTGCGTAGTAGAACGGCGGTGCATCGTCTACCTCGGTGGTGATGGCCGGAAAGCCCGCTGCGCTTAGTTGCCGCTGGAAACGTTCACGGCTTGCCTCTGCCTCGCGGCGCTGCTGTGCAGCCATGCAGTAGATCGCCGAACGGTACTGGCTGCCGACATCGTTACCCTGCCGCATCCCCTGGGTCGGGTTGTGTGCCTCCCAAAAAACGCGTAGCAGCGTGCCGTAGTCGATCTGCTGAGGATCGAAGACCACCAGTACCGCCTCCGTATGCCCGGTAAGCCCAGAACAGACTTCATCGTACGTCGGGTTCGGGGTCAGGCCTCCGGCATAGCCGACAGCCGTTGTCCACACTCCCGGCTGCTCCCAGAACCGGCGTTCCGCTCCCCAGAAGCAGCCCATGCCAAACACCGCCTGGCAAAGCCCTGCTGGAAAGGGTGGCTGCAGCGGGTTGCCGTTGACGTAGTGGGCGGGGGGGACCTGTATGGGTGTCGAGCGGCCGGGCAAGGCCTGCTCGGCGGTGGGCAGTGCCTGTTTGTTGATCAGAATCTGCGAGCGTAGCGACATGCGAGCCTCGAGCGGGGAAGGTGGCTGACAAGCTAGGCTACAAAAGCCCGGGAGCCAGTGAAAGCGCCACGGCTACCACGCGTCGCAGAGTTCTGCGCAAACGGCTGGCGCTCAGCACCAACGGGGGTAGCGGCGCAGAGCCTCGGTCAGGATGTTGCCGGGGATCGGCTTGTCGAACAGGTAGCCCTGACCGATATCACAGCGATGACGACGCAGGAATTTCAGCTGCTCCGGTGTTTCGATTCCTTCAGCGACGACCTTCAGGTGCAGCTTGCGGGCCATGGCGATCACTGCCGAGGTGATCTCCACGTCGTCCTGGTTGCCCGGGATGTCCTTGATAAAGCTGCGATCGATCTTGATCACGTCGATGGGGAATTTCTTCAGGTAGCTCAGCGAGGAATACCCCGTGCCGAAGTCGTCCATGGCCAGCGTCAGGCCGAGCGCCTTGAGGCCGATCAGCTGCTGTCGGGTTTCCTCGGTTGCTTCGAGCAGGAGGCTTTCTGTCAGCTCCAGCTCCAGCTGCGCGGCGGGAAGTTGCTCTTCGAGCAGAATTGCGGCGATCGTGCCAAGCAGATCCGGATCCGAGAACTGCTTGGGTGAAAGGTTGATTGCGATCTGGGGCGTGCCAAGGCCTAGCGCTGACAGGGTGACGCCCATCCGGCACGCCTCCCGCGCGACCCACTTGCCGATCGGGATGATCAGCCCGGTTTCTTCCGCGACGCTGATGAACTGATCCGGGCGGATCATGCCCTTTTCCGGATGGTTCCAGCGCAGCAGCGCTTCCAGCCCCTGCAGCCGGCCGGTATGCAGGCATAGCTTGGGCTGGTAGAACACCTCCAACTCGTTCTGCAGCAGCGCACGGCGCAGGTTGTTCTCGACGAACAGCTTGTAGTTGGCTTCGGCATGCAGGGCTTCGGTGAATATCTGCACCTGGTTCTTGCCGTTCGCCTTGGCCTTGTGCAGCGCTTGCCCGGCATGCTTCATCAGCGTTTCCGGGTCACGCCCGTGCTGGGGCGAGCACGCCAGCCCCAGGGACCCGCTGACGCTGATCAGCTGCTTGTCGACGAATAGCGGCTTATCGAGGATGCGCAGCACCTGGTCTGCCAGGCGGACGCCTTCGTCCAGTCCCTTGTCATCGAACAGCAGGGCGAACTCGTTGCTGGCAAAGCGTGCCAGTACGGCCTGCTGGCTGAGTCCGTTGCGCAGTCGCCGGGCAAGGCTGGTGAGCAGCTTGTCGCCGGTCTGGTGGCCGAGGCTGTCGTTGATGCGCTTGAAGTTGTCGATGTCCACCAGCAACAGGCAGAGCCTGGGCTCGGCCCCGGCGGCAAAGCGCTCCTCGATGCTGCGAATGAAGTACGGGCGATTGCCCAGGTTGGTCAGGTTGTCGGTGTAGGCCAGGCGCTCGATATGCTGATGCGCCAGTTTGCTGCGGGTGATGTCCTCGTAGATGCCGATGTAGTGGGTCAGCGCGCCTTCTTCATTGAAGACCTTGGAGATGGAAAGCTGACCCCAGTACGGCTCGAGGTTCTTGCGTCGGGAGCGGAACTCGCCCTGCCAGCTGTTGCTGTGGGCAAGTACCGAAGAGGTGTCGAACAGCAGCTCGCCGAGGTTTTCCAGAGCCTTCAGATCGGCCAGACGCTGACCGCGTACCTCGGCTGAGGAAAACTGGCTGATGACGGTGAATGCCGGATTCACATATTCCACCCGGCCTTCTCGGTCGACCAGGATGAAGGCGCTGGCGCTCTGTTCCACGGCGCGCTGGAACAGGCCGAGCATATGGGTTGCGCTGAGCCGCTGCTGATTGGCCAGCACCTGCGCATACTGATCGGCCAGTTCGCCGGCGAAGGCGATCTCGTCGGCCTGCCATGCGCGCGGTTTGCCTGTGTGTTGCAGGCTGAGAACGCCGATTACCTCCCCACCGACTCGAATACTGGCGTCCAGGATCGAGCGAACGCCCTGCGGGCGATAGATAAGCTGGTCAAGTTCGCAGGTGCGGTGATCCTGGGACACGTCCTGCGCATCGACGGCGCGACCGCTCTGCAGCGCCTGCAAGTAGCGGGGAAAGGGTGCGAGTTCCAGGGCTGAGGGCGTTTCGTAATGGTCGCTGTCGAGTCGGTAGCACGACACTGGCTCCAGGCGCGTGCCGTCCAGATGCCAGATTGTCGCGCGGTTCAGCTCGTACACTTCGCAGGCGGCCTGAGTGATCAGCTGTGCCGCTTCCAGTTCCGGATTGGCGGAGCCGTAGCGATGCCGAGCCAGCCTGACGATCAGGCTCTGCTGGGTGCGCGAACGCAGCATGTGCTCGATGTGTTCGTCCTGGGCTTGCTGATGTTGCTGCAGCGCCGTGCGCAGTCGGGCGTTCTGCGCCCTGAGATCCTGATCCGATTCAGGCTGGCGTCCGGGCATCAGATAGCCCCTGAGCAGCTCGCGACCATACTGCTGGCAAACTTCGCCGAGTTCGGTGATGTCCTGCACGCCGCCAGGCGTGTGCAGTCGATAGCTGACTGAATAGTGGCTGCGGCCTGTCAGCTGTTGCTGAATCTCTTCGTGTAGCTGGTGACGAACGCTGGGCTCCATCAGGCTGGCGTAGGGGGCGTCGACCAGGGAGCAAAGGTCGCCGGCGGAAACACCGAGATAACGCTCGCACGCGGGATCGAGAAACAGCAGTGTCCAGCTGGACTCGTTCAAGCGCTCGAAACGCAGCATGCCGAGCCGTGAAGGCACTGGCAACTGCGTCACAACCTCGGTCGCCAGACGGCTGGCGGCATCGGTATGTATTTTCATCGAGCGGTTGGCTTCCAGTATGCTCCACGGAGTCGGGCTGGCCTGTGCTCCAGGCGCCGTTCCAGCGAAGGACGATGGCTAAATAATATTAATTTCGGCAAGGGTGCATCATGCGACAGGGACTGACAAGTCGGCTTGCAAAGTTAGTGATGGTCTCGGTTCTCTGCGTGATCGGAACACCTCTGATCGCGAGTGAAGTGGTGGAGTTCGGCTCGGATGAGTCGGCTCGCTATCTCACTGAATTGAAAAAGCTTTATCTCACCAGCAGCGATCGCGAAGCGCTGCTCGCGCATAGTAACGGATTGCTCGATACCTACGCATTGCGAGCGGGTTATCAGGTTGGCCAGGCCAATCCGCAGGACTTTCTCTACGTGCTGAGCGTGGCCACTCCTGGCGAGTTGCGCATACGCGAGGAAGTCCGCAGCAGCAGCGGCGGTGTTGCCGTGCGCAACCGCAGTCTGTCGGTATTCGGGCTTGATCCCTATCTGCAATATCAGTGTCCTGCGCAAGGGTTCAGTTGTTCGATCAGCAGCCCCATCGACGGCCTGCCCTTGCTGGTCATTCTGCGCGACCCCCAGGGTGCCGAAGAGCTGGCCAAGGCACTGTCTTTTCTGATTCGTAATCTGCAGAAGGGTTGACGCAGCAGTTGGTGCGCGTGATCCCTGCACAATAGAAAACGCCGCATCTTCTTCAGAGGATGCGGCGTTTTTCGTTTGGCCCAGCCGTTACAGCAGCAGGGTGCGGATATCCGCCAGCAGCTCCGACAGCCGTTTGGTGAAGCGTGCGGCGGCAGCCCCGTTGATCACACGGTGATCGTAGGACAGCGAGAGCGGCAACATCAGGCGCGGCTCGAATGCCTTGCCGTCCCAGACTGGCTGCATCGTCGCCTTGGATACCCCGAGAATCGCCACTTCCGGCGCGTTGACGATCGGCGTGAAGCCGGTGCCGCCAATGTGGCCAAGGCTGGAAATGGTGAAGCAGGCACCCTGCATGGCGTCAGGCGAGAGCTTCTTGCTGCGCGCTTTCTCTGCCAGCGCGGCCGCTTCGCCAGCCAACTGCAGCAAACTCTTCTGATCCACGTTCTTGATCACCGGGACCATCAGGCCATCCGGCGTATCCACGGCGAAGCCGATGTGCACGTACTTCTTGCGGATCAGTGCCTTGCCGCTTGGCGCCAGCGAGCTGTTGAAGTCCGGCAGCTCCTTGAGCAGGTGCGCACACGCCTTGAGCAACAACGGCAGCACGGTGAGCTTGACGCCGGCCTTCTCGGCGGCAGCCTTCTGGGAGACGCGGAAGGCCTCCAGTTCGGTGATGTCGGCCGATTCGAACTGGGTCACGTGCGGTACGTTCAGCCAGCTGCGGTGCAGGTTGGCTGCGCCGATCTGCATCAGGCGCGACATCGCGACTTCTTCGACTTCGCCGAACTTGCTGAAGTCCACGGCCGGGATCGGCGGAATGCCGGCACCGCCCGAGGCACCTTCTGCCGGAGCCTGCTTGGCCTTGTGCAGCATGTTTTTGACGTAGGCCTGGACATCCTCCTTGAGAATCCGGCCCTTGGGACCGGTGGCCGGAACATCGGCCAGGTCGACGCCGTACTCGCGAGCGGTCATGCGAACCGCCGGCCCGGCGTGAACCTTGGTGCCGGCCTTGCTCGGGCCGCTGACGGCCGGAGCCGGCGTCGCCGCGGCCTTGGCTTCCGGTACGCCCTGCTTGTTCGGTGCGACGGCCTGCTGCTGGGAAACGGCCTCCTGCGGCCTGCTCTCGGCCTTTTTCGCTGGCGCCGAGCCCTGGACCTTGAGGGTCAGGATCAGGTCGCCGGTCTTGGCATCGTCACCCACCTTGATCGACAGCGACTCCACCACGCCCGCCTTGGGCGCCGGAATTTCCATGCTGGCCTTGTCGGATTCCAAGGTGATCAGCGACTGGTCCGCCTCGACGCTGTCGCCGGCCTTGATCATGACTTCGATGACCTTGGCGCTGCCGCTGGAACCGATGTCCGGAATACGAACCTCCTCCACGGACTCGCCTGCAGTTTCGGCCGGTGCTTCTGCGGCCTGCTCGGTCAGTTTCTCCTTGGCCGGGCCTTGTGCCTGGCTGGCCGGAGCACTGGCCGCTGCCGGCTTGCTCGAGGCGGTACCCTTGAGGATCAGGATCAGGTCGCCGGTACCGACTTCGTCGCCCACCTTGACCGAAATGCTCTCGACTACGCCAGCGGCTGGAGAGGGGATCTCCATGCTGGCCTTGTCGGACTCGAGAGTGATCAGCGGTTGCTCGGCGGCGATGGTATCGCCGGCCTTCACTGAAATCTCGATCACGCTGGCCTTGCCGGAGGAGCCGATGTCCGGAACCTTGATTTCCTGCGACTCGCCTTCCTCGGCTGAGGCCGAGGGGTTTTCATCGCTCGGAGGCGTAGGTGCTTCGGCTTCATCAGTCGGGCCGCCAGTGCTGGCAGCGGCAGGCTCGGCCGCGGCTTGCGCCGGCGCTTCGCTGTCAGTTCCTTCTTCGCTTTCCAGCTCAAGTAGCTCGTCACCTTCTTTCAGGCGGTCGCCGAGCTTGACCTTCAAGGCCTTCACGACGCCAGCCTTGGGTGCCGGGATTTCCATGCTGGCCTTGTCGGACTCCAGCGTCAGGATGCTCTGGTCCGCTTCGATACGGTCGCCGACCTTGACGAACAACTCGATTACTTCACCCTCACCGCTGCCGATGTCGGGTACGCGTATGGTTTCACTCACAATAGGTTCTCCTGTGCGCACGCAGCATCAGCAATCCAGCGGATTGCGCTTCTCGGGGTCGATACCGAACTCGGTGATGGCATTGGCCACCACGGTGCGTTCGATGGCGCCGCGATCGGCGAGTGCCTGCAGTGCCGCGACGGCAACCCAGCGGCGGTCGACTTCGAAGAAGTCACGCAGCTTGGCGCGCGAGTCGCTGCGGCCGAAGCCGTCAGTGCCGAGCACCTGGTATTCGCGCGACGGAACCCACTGACGAATCTGATCGGCGAACAGCTTCATGTAGTCGGTCGAGGCCACTACCGGGCCTTCGCGGCCTTCCAGACACTGCTCGACATAGCTCTTGCGCGGCTCCTCTGTCGGGTGCAGACGGTTCCAGCGGTCGACCGCCAGGCCATCGCGACGCAGCTCGTTGAAGCTGGTTACGCTCCAGACGTCGGCGCCGACACCCATCTTGGCGAGGATGTCCACTGCAGCACGCACTTCACGCAGGATGGTGCCCGAGCCCAGCAGCTGTACACGGTGCTTGAAGTCGCCCTTGGCTTCCTCGAGCAGGTACATGCCCTTGATGATGCCGTCCTCGACACCCTGCGGCATGGCCGGCTGCTGGTAGTTCTCGTTCATCACGGTGATGTAGTAGTAGACGCTCTTCTGCAGCTCCATCATTTCGTGCATGCCGTGATGCATGATTACCGCCAGCTCATAGCCGTAGGTGGGGTCATAGCTGCGGCAGTTGGGGATGGTGCTGGCGAGGATGTGGCTATGCCCGTCCTCGTGCTGCAGGCCTTCGCCGTTCAGGGTGGTGCGTCCGGAGGTGCCACCGAGCAGGAAACCGCGGGTCTGGGCATCGCCGGCCGCCCAGGCCAGGTCGCCGATCCGCTGGAAGCCGAACATCGAATAGAAGATGTAGACCGGCAGCATCGGCTGGTTGTAGTTGCTGTAGGCGGTACCCGCCGCGATGAACGAGGAGAACGCACCTGCTTCGTTCAAGCCTTCCTGCAGGATTTGACCATCCTTCTCTTCGCGGTAATACATCACCTGGTCGCGGTCGACCGGCTCATAAAGCTGCCCCACCGGGGAATAGATACCCAGCTGACGGAACATGCCTTCCATGCCGAAGGTGCGGGCCTCGTCGGCGAGGATCGGCACGATGCGCTTGCCGAGATCCTTGTCCTTCACCAGCTGCGAGAGAATCCGGCCGAAGGCCATGGTGGTGGAAATCTCGCGATCACCGGAACCGTCGAGCACCGCCTTGAGGGTTTCCAGCGGCGGCGTCGGGATGCTGAAGCTCTTCGGCCGGCGCTGCGGCAGCGAACCACCGAGTTTCTCGCGGCACTTGCGCAGGTAGCGCATCTCGGCGCTGTCTTCGGCCGGGCGGTAGAACGGCAGTTCTTCGAGCTGCGAATCGTTGACCGGAATGTCGAAGCGATCGCGGAATTTCTTCAGGCTGTCGATATCGACTTTCTTGGTGTTGTGGGCGATGTTCTTCGCCTCACCAGCACCGGTGCCGTAACCCTTGATGGTCTTGGCCAGGATGACTGTCGGCTGGCCCTTGTGGTTGACCGCCTGGTGGTAGGCCGCATAGACCTTGTACGGATCGTGGCCGCCGCGGTTGAGCTTCCAGACTTCCTCGTCGGACATGCTCTCGACACGCTTGAGCAGCTCAGGGTCAGCACCGAAGAAATGCTTGCGCACATAGGCGCCGTCTTTGGCCTTGTAGTTCTGGTATTCGCCGTCGATGGCTTCGTCCATGCGGCGCTGCATGCGGCCGTCTTCGTCGGCGGCGAACAGTGGGTCCCACAGGCGGCCCCAGACGACCTTGTTGACGTTCCAGTTGGCGCCTTTGAATACGCCTTCCAGCTCCTGGATGATCTTGCTGTTGCCGCGTACCGGGCCGTCCAGACGCTGCAGGTTGCAGTTGATGACGAACACCAGGTTGTCGAGATTCTCACGGCCGGCCAGGGAAATGGCGCCGAGGGTTTCCGGCTCGTCGCACTCGCCGTCACCGATGAAGCACCAGACGCGCTGCTTGCCTTTCGGAATGAATCCGCGGTTCTCCAGGTACTTCATGAAGCGCGCCTGGTAGATCGCAGTGATCGGGCCGAGACCCATGGAGACGGTCGGGAACTGCCAGAAGTCCGGCATCAGGTGCGGGTGCGGGTAGCTCGACAGGCCCTTGCCATCGACTTCCTGGCGGAAGTTGAGCATCTGGTCTTCGCTCAGGCGGCCTTCGAGAAAGGCGCGGGCGTAAATGCCAGGGGAGGCATGCCCCTGATAGTAGATCAGGTCGCCGCCGTGCTCTTCCGTTGGGGCCTGGAAGAAATAGTTGAAACCGATGTCGTAGAGGGTCGCGCTGGAAGCGAAGGTGGAGATGTGCCCACCCAGATCCGGATCCTTGAGGTTGGCGCGCATTACCATCGCCAGTGCGTTCCAGCGGACCAGGGAGCGAATACGGCGCTCCATGAACAGGTCGCCTGGCATCTTGGCTTCGCGGGTGACGGGGATGGTATTGCGGTACGGCGTGGTGATGCCGTAGGGCAGGGGGGTGCCGCTACGTGTGGCCAGTTCGCCCATCCGGGTCATCAGGTAGTGAGCGCGGTCTTCACTCGCGGTCGAGGACGGACTCGAGGGCGTCCAGCCATTCCTGGGTTTCGACGGGATCGAGATCTTGCATGGCTTGCTCCATGGCGGAAAGGCTTCCAGAATCGGTTGCCTGTTCGCGACCGGCTTTGTGGGCCGGTGCGTGTAATGTTCTTGGACGAGTGCCGGGGGTAGGACCGGGCGTCTGTAGTTTTACTACAAAATGACGTCGGGATCAGCCCCCTGAAATACTCTTTAGTAGTAAAACTACAGATCAGCGGCGCTGGCATTTTCCTGAGAAAGGCATCTGCGA
>Ga0209212_1003074_pt1 | contig 22590 bp, 24 predicted proteins | sample RifGroC2_FD_183996 | JGI IMG/M metagenome (GOLD analysis project Ga0209212, IMG submission 183996) | Groundwater microbial communities from Rifle, Colorado, USA - Groundwater C2 (SPAdes) (version 2) | ecosystem: Environmental > Aquatic > Deep subsurface > Groundwater | place: Rifle, Colorado... | reverse complement strand
TCGGCTACTCTTTTTTGAATTTGGAAGTCGCAAGCGGAGGAGGAGGGGTTTGGGGAGGAATCCTCCGCTTGCTCCGCTGTTTTCTTTTGGGGGAATTCGGGCGGGCAAAAATTGAGAAAAGATTAAATTCATGTTAGTATAGTTGTGAGGGTTAGTTTCAACGCTCATACTTATACTATCATACTATGGAAAGCAAACAAAATAAAGAAATTGGGGACAAAATAAAAGTCTTTCGAGCAAAGCAAGGACTGACACAGGACGCTCTTGCGAGAAAGTGCGATATTCCCTACACAACACTGACCAAAATTGAATCAAATGTGATAACAAAACCCTCAATTCAAACGGTCGTCAAAATTGCGGCAGGACTGGATATTTCGATAGACCAACTTTTGAAATGATATGAAGACAAAATTTCCAGAAAACTTTTTGAATAAAATCGTCTGCGGCAGTGCCGTTGATGTGATGAAACAAATACCTGACGGCTCGGTTCATTTAGTGATTACTTCGCCTCCATATAATCTCAAAAATTCTACCGGCAACGGAATGAAAGACGGTCGTGGTGGAAAATGGGCAAACGCCGCCCTGCAAAATGGCTACTCTCACCACAACGACTGTATGCCACACGACGAGTATGTGAAGTGGCAACGAGATTGTCTAACAGAAATGATGAGGATTATCCCGGAGGACGGAGCAATTTTCTATAATCACAAATGGAGAGTGCAGGGCGGATTATTGCAAGATCGTCAGGACATTGTAAGTGGCTTTCCGGTGCGACAGATTATTATTTGGAGACGGAAAGGCGGCCTCAATTTTAATGCTGGATATTTCTTACCAACCTACGAGGTGATATATCTTATCGCCAAGCCGGAATTCAAACTTGCAACAAAAGCAAACGCTCACGGCGATGTTTGGGAATTTACGCAAGAAATGAACAACGAACATCCAGCCGCCTTTCCGATAACTTTGATTGACCGGATTGTTTCCGCCACGGACGCAAAAATTATTTTGGACCCATTTATGGGTTCGGGCACGACAGCTCTTTCTGCGATAAACTTCAAACGAGATTATATCGGTATTGATATTTCGCCGGAGTATTGCGAAATGGCAAAAAAGAGAATAAAACAACATCAATCCCAAGTTAAACTTTGGTAAAAATATATGACTAAAAAACCTGTTATCTACACAAAACCAGCCCTTATCGCAAAACTGAAAGAAATTTCGGTGATGGGTTTTATTCCAAACGCACGGAAAGGAAATGCCGGAGGCATTGGCAATACTCTTGAAGATTTGCTCGGTATCAAAGAAAACAATTTGCCAATACCAAACGCCGCAGAATGGGAGTTGAAAGCACAACGCCTCAATTCAACCTCACTGACAACACTTTTCCATATTGAGCCCTCCCCACGCGCCATTCGCTTTGTCCCGCAAGTGCTTTTACCTAAATATGGCTGGGCGCACCAAGAGGACGGCAAGAAATACCCCAAAGGGGAAATGAGCTACCGGCAAACAATCCACGGAAATTCACGAAGTGATCGCGGTTTCAAAGTTATGATTGACCGAAAGGAGCGCAAAATTTTAATTTCGTTTGATGCCGGAAGTGTTGATATCCGACATAAAAAATGGCTTGAAGCAGTTAAAAAACGTGTTGGTCTTGGCGAACTCAATCCGCAACCATATTGGGGTTTTGATGATTTGGAACATAAGGCCGGAACAAAACTACTCAACGCTTTTTATGTTCAAGCTGAAGTAAAAATAGTACGCAAAAAAGAACACTACCACTATACGAAAGTGATGATGTTGCAGAAATTTAGTTTTGAAGGATTTTTGAAAGCACTGGAAGAAGGAAAAATCCTTGTGGACTTTGACGCTCGCACCGGGCACAATCACGGCACAAAATTCCGCATGAGGCAGGATTGTTTGCCAATGTTATATGAAAAAACAACCGTCATTATTTAGCCATGCTTACGAAAAATGATCTTGAAACAAATTTAGAAAGAGTCCATGAGTGGATAAAAGCCGCTGACCAGAAAGTTAGTATATTTTTAGCATTTCAAGGGGTTGTTTTCACACTTCTGTTTGCAAATATTTTTTCATGGGCTACCGAAAATCTAAAAAATCTTCCATACAAAAGTTTACTGTTATTTATTTCTGGAACTGTCTTGGTTAGCTATAGCATATATAAATCCGCTTCGGCTATTATTCCCCGATTAGCTAAAGATAAAAAGAAAAAATCAATAACCTATTTTGGAGATATTGCAAAGTTTGATCTTGGAGATTTTAAGAAAGTGATAAAGGAAACGAGTACTGACGAATACGAAAACGAATTGACCGAACAAATCTATATTTCCTCAAAAATTGCGGCAAGGAAACATTCTCAATTTAGGGACGCAATTTTTGCATTTTTCGGCGGTATGATTTTACTCATGTTTAGTTTTCTACTTTTCAAAATATGATATGGCAACAAAAGAGGAAATAATTAAAGGTGTTGATGATTTCTTTGGCGGAGATTATAACATAACAGAGGGCAGGGTTATTCCCGATGTCGCCGATATTGCGTTAGGGAAAATTGGTAAAGAAATTGAGTTAGCAATGCTTTTTATTGATATACGAGAATCAACAAAAATAGTTGACAGCCTTCGCCGAACTACTGCGGCAAGAATGTATAAATCATTTCTTTGGGGTGTATCAAAAATAGCACGATTAAACGACGGCGAGCTAAGAAGTTTTAACGGCGACGGAGTTTTGGTAGCGTTTATTGGCGATAACAAAAGAACAAATGCGGCGAAGGCCGCATTGCAAATGTCTTGGTTTGCCCAAAAGGTTTTAAAACCAAAACTTGATGCTGTGTTTCAAAATAATCAAGGATTAAGTGGGCAAGGGATAGAGTTTGATTTCGGTATCGGAGTCGATGTTGGAAAAATTTTGGTAGTGAGAGGCGGAATTCGTGGTGAAAATAATAATGATCTAGTTTGGGTTGGCAATGCCACGAACTACGCCGTCAAGCTATCCGGTTTATCAAAAGAGGGTTATCACATTTACATTTCAGAAGATGTGTATAAAAATATGGCCAAGTCTAGTAAAATTCAGGGAAGCCCAGAGCGTGATATGTGGGAATCGAGAACTTGGACTGATGTTGATAGTGTAACGATATATAGAAGTAACTGGACTTGGTCCTTAAATTAAGCCCGCCCCCATTTCGCCAAAAGAAAAAAGCGGAGCAAATGGAAAATTCCTCCCCAAACCCAGTATGAGATAATCTACCCTCCCTATTTTTTTAAGATTAATTATTTAAAATAAAAAAATATGAAAAATAGAGTTCGTGCCATTATAATAAGAAATGGAAAGATATTAACTATTAAGAGAGTAAAAAAAGACTTAAAATGTTAAAAGAAATTAGAATAAATAAGAATCAAAAAAATACTATCTTCAACGTAGAAAAAAACACCGGAAATTTGGTGAAGATATAAAAAAAGGGTGGGGGTAAAAACCTGCGGGTTTTAAAAAAGTTTTTGCTTATTTTAGCATATTTGATAAGATAAAGAGTATATGTTGGATATAAAATTCATAAGAGAAAATAAAGATTTGGTAAAAGAATCGGCGCGAAAGAAGTGTCTTGATTTTGACGCGGAAGAGCTTTTGGAAGTGGATAGCAAAAGATTGGCTATTCTGAGGGAGGTGGAAGATATGCGCGCGAGGCAGAATGCCGTGAATTCTTCTGTGGCTTCGGCTCAAGATCCAAACGAAAAGGAAAGAATAATAGAAGAGATGCGAATTTTAAAAGCCGCTCTTTCGGAAAAAGAAAACGATCTTAAACAAGCCGAAGAAGTTTGGAAAAGTCTCATGTATGAGGCCCCCAACATCCCCGACTTTTCGGTACCGGAAGGCAAAGATGACAGCGCGAATAAAGAAATAAGGATCTGGGGAGATGAGCACAAACAAAAAGGTTTTGAGCCAAAGAGTCATACGGAGATAATGCAAAATTTAGATCTAGCCGATTTTGAAAGAGGCGCCAAGGTCTCCGGTTTTAGAGGTTATTATCTTAAAAACGATGGAGCGCTTCTTACTTTTGCTATTTGGCAGTTTGTAATTGATGAATTGGTTAATGCCGGTTTTTCTCCAATGATTGTGCCTTCCATGGTGCGCAAAGACACATTGTACGGCACGGGTTATCTGCCGCAAGGAGAAGAAGATATGTATAAAACTCAAGATGATGATTATCTGGCCGGCACGGGAGAGGTGGCCGCGATGTCCTACTATTCGGGAGAAGTTTTACCGCTAGATAAATTTCCCATAAAAATACTGGCTTTTTCGCCTTGCTTTAGAAGAGAGGCGGGAAGTCACGGCAAAGACACCAAGGGGCTCATAAGAGTGCATGAATTTATGAAGTTGGAACAAGTTGTTTTATGCAAAGCTGATCACCAGGAATCAATAAAATGGCACGAGCAGATTACAAACAACACTCAAGCCATAATGCAAAAACTGAAAATTCCATACAGAATTGTTTTAAACTGCGGTGGTGATCTTGGTTTGGGGCAAGTGAAAAAGTATGATATAGAAGCATGGGTGCCATCCGAGGGTAAGTACAGAGAAACTCATTCTTCATCTTATTTCCACGATTTCCAAACAAGAAGATTGAACATAAGATACAAAGACGAAAATGGCAATTTGCATTTCGCTCACTCTCTAAACAATACCGCCATCGCCACTCCGAGAATACTCGTGCCAATTTTGGAAAACTATCAACAAGAAGACGGAAGCGTAATTGTGCCGGAAGCTCTTAGAAAATACATAGGCAAAGATAGAATATCTCTAAAGTAAAAAAATGACCAGACGCGAAGAAATATTGGCGCGGTCAAGAAAGATAAGAAGAAGAAAAGGTTTTTTTAAGGCGCTTTTGGGTGTGTTGGTTTTTTCCGTTTTCTTTGCCTGCGTAACATGGTTTTTTCATCTGGATTTTTTTGCCATAAAAAATATTTATGTGCGTGGCGTTGAGACTATAGATGAAAAAGAAATCAAACACGAAACCATCAATAATCTTGGTGGCTTATACTTCTGGCTCTTGCCAAAGGATAATGTGCTGCTGGTTTCAAAAGACAATATTTCCGCCAAGCTTTTAAACAGTTTTGCTCGCGCTAAAAGCGTAAAGGTCGGCCGAAATCTGCCAAATGGTCTGGATGTTGAAGTGAAGGAGAGAATAAATACTGCTTTATCGTGCAAGGGCGAAGTTTGCGCTTATATTGATGAAGACGGTTTTGTGTTTGAGAGAGCGATTGCGTTTGACGACAAAGAATTTTTAAAATTTTTTGACGAAAGAGAAGATTCATTTTTTGTCGGTTCAAGTGTTTCTCCTCGCGTGGGCGAAAATATTTTAGATAAGGAAGAATTTGAGAAGCTCATGCGTTTCGCGGAGACGTTCGCGAGCGAAAAATTCAGCGTAGAAAGCGCGCATATAAAAGAAGACGGATCATATTTTATAAAAATAAACGAAGGCTGGAACATCATTTTAAATAAGCAAACGGATATTGCCTCTGCCAGAGAAAATCTTGCCATTTCTCTAAATGGAGAGATAAAAGATAAACGCGTTAATCTTAATTACATAGATCTGCGCTTCGGCAACAAGATTTTTTATAAGTTTAAAGAGTAACTCCCACACCTATCTTGGCATTGCAAAAGTAAGCCATTGAGACTTCCTCGCAACACAAACATGGACTGCAAATTATATATATCTGCAAAAAATGCGATTTTGTAAAAGCGAATAATGCCAAGGTGGGGTTTGGGGAGCCGACAAAAATTGAAAAGATATTTTCTTTGTTTTAGTTCGCCAGTGCAAGCACTCCAAAAAAGTTGTTGGTAGCGCGAAAAGGTGGTAGTATTGTTCTACAAGGACTCCATGCTTTGTATTATATTCCTTGTTCTGAATTATACAATATCCAATTATGAATATTGCGAAAAATATTAAAAAACTTCGTGCCGAAAAAGGTTACTCTCTCGAAAAGATCGCTCGTCTTGCTGATGTGTCACTAAGTACAGTCGTCAAAATAGAAGATGGCACGAATCAAAACCCCACCATAGAAACCGTCCTAAAACTCGCCACTGCGTTCGAAGTCGGTATTGATGATTTAGTAATTTGATTGACAAATTTAATTAATATGATATACTTTAAAAAATAATTGTTATTTAACAAACCTCAACTAACCCTCAACGCAAAGGATAAATCCATGAACAAGAAAATCTTTATTGGTCTTGCGTGGCCTTATGCAAACGGTAGTTTGCATTTGGGACACGCTTCTGCATTCATTGGTGCAGATATTCTGGCTCGCTACCATCGACTTGCAGGCAACGATGTTCTGTTGGTTTCTGGTAGTGACTGCTATGGTACGCCTATCGCAGTGGAAGCTGCAGAGAAAGGAATAGCCCCGTCGGACATTGCTGATAAGTATCATCAAGAATTTCAGGAAAGTCTCATTGATGGACTGAAGTTTTCTTACGATATCTATACAAGAACGACAACCGATCACCACTCAAAGATTGTGCAAGAGCTTTTTCTGGATTTGTATCAGAAAGGTTTCTTGTACACGAAGACTGAAAACGCTCTCTATTCTCCATTTTTGAACCGGTTTCTACCTGATAGATTTGTGGAAGGAACATGTCCAAAATGTGGCTATGATAGTGCTCGTGGAGATCAGTGTGATGAGTGTGGTATGCTTTTGGATGCTTTGGAATTAAAAAATCCAAGGATTAATCCAAAGGTGCTCAAGCGTGTTGGCGAAGTCAGTGAAAATGAACGTCGGCTGGAAGCTCGACCGTCAGAGCATTTTTATCTCAAACTCACTGCATTGCAAGAAAGACTCGAAGAATGGGTAGAGAATACGAGTGCTCCATGGCGAAAAAATGCGCGTGGATTTGCTCAGGGCTTCTTGAAACAGGGACTGCAAGACCGTGCGATTACTCGCGATACAGACTGGGGTGTCCCTATTCCACTTCCTGGCTATGAATCAAAGCGTATCTACGTCTGGTTCGAAGCGGTGACTGGCTACCTGTCAGCTTCTCGCCTTTGGGCAGAAGAAAATGGAACGCCAGAAAAGTGGAAAGAGTGGTGGTGTAATAGTGATGCTATACATTACTATGTACATGGAAAGGATAACATTCCTTTCCATACCATTATTTGGCCAGCACTTCTGCTTGCTGAAGGCACACTGCATACCCCTGACCATATCGTATCATCGGAGTATCTTACACTTGAGGGGAAGCAATTCTCCAAGAGTCGTGGATGGGCAGTATGGCTCCCAGATTTTCTGAAGTCATTTGACCCTGAAACATTGAGATACTTCCTGGTTGTGAATGGTCCAGAAAATAGCGACTCGGATTTCATATGGGCTGAATACGCTCAACGTGTGAACGGTGAGTTAATCAGCACATTTGGCAACCTCGTGAATCGTGTACTATCCTTCAGCAAGAAGCATTTCCCAGAAAATATTCGTTTTCCAGTTAAGCTGGATGATGAATCAATGGAACTGCTTCGCAAGGCTGAAGATTCCTTCAACAAAGTTTCAAAACTTATTGAAGAAGGAAAATTCAGATCTGCCTTTCGGGTAGTGCTAGAAGTTGCAGAACACGGTAATCGCTATGTGCACGGTCGTGAACCATGGATCAAGATAAAGAATGGCACTGCTCGCGACGAAGTAGAATCTGATTTGGCAGTCTGCCTTCATTTGATTCATTCTCTCGCGGTGCTCGTGAATCCTTTCTTGCCAGGAACTTCAGAAAAAATCCACACCTTCCTTGGTCTGGATGCAAAAAGTGTGGTATGGAGTTATCCTCCCACACCAAAAGCAATTTCTGTCGTTGAGTATGCTCCACTTTATAAAAAAATAGAGGAAGCCGAAATCGTTACAGCACAAGAAAAGCTGGGACGATTGGAGTAAGTGATTTAAGTTTTAATTAACTCAGGCGGAGATTGTATTCAACAGTCTCCGCTTTTTCTTTACATTATTGTAGAATGTGGTATGTTGTTAACGTATGATTCTTAATAGTGATACTAAAAAATTAGTAGAAGGCTTTTTGAATGAAGTTGTAAGTATTGGTATTAATTTTAAGTTACAAGAAAATGTGAATAAAGCTCGAGTTTCAAGCACTGACATTGGGAAGATTGTTACTGACTTACCAACTAATGGTATGTCATTGATTGAGATACTTGATGAATTTAAGGAACACATTTTGCCATATTGTACTAATTTTAGTAGTGCGCATTTTATGGGATTCCCTGATTCTGGGAATTCCGCAGCAGCACTTGGAGGCGCTGTGTTGTCTGATTTTTTACAGCAGAATCTTATAAATCAGAGTTTTTGTGCGCCGTCCGCAACCTTTGTTGAGATTGCTGTTTTGCAATGGCTTAGGGAAGCCGTTGGGTATAAAAGGACATACCCGAAGGATATTTGGGGAGTTGGTGGGATTATTACACCCGGGGGTACAGTTAGTAATGCTGTCGGAATGATGCTTGCACGCGAAAACAAGCAAGCAGGAACGTTGGAGAATGGAGTTTCGAGCCCTAGCTCTTTTAAAGTAGTTGTTCCAAAAGGTATTGGTCATTATAGTGTAAAAAGTGCACAAATGTGGATAGGTTGCGGGCATAACCTTATTGAGGTTGAGACAGATAATTTCCGCTATGATTTAGATGATCTTGAATGTAAACTTAAAGAAAACAAAGGCGAAATTATGGCTGTGGTTGCATATGCTGGAGATAGCCGGACGATGACAGTAGATAATCTTGATAAAGTCGCAGATTTGGTTCATATAATTGATTCAAACATTTGGTTGCACGCAGATGCGTGTCATGGATTTAGTCTTGGATTTAGTAGCGAATTAAGACATAAAATAAAAGGGATTGAAAAATTCGACAGCATATCAACAGACCCACATAAGGTGATGATGACACCGTACACCATAAGTGCACTACTGGTTAAGGACCCTGAGAATCTTAAAAAAATAACTAGTCTGTCTGATCTTATCATGCAAGAGGAATACGCCTTCGGGCAGATAACCCCGTTCTTGGGGAGCAAGTCTTGGATGTCGCTTAAATTGTGGTTTATGATGAAAAATTTTGGCAAAAATGGACTCGATGAACTAATTACAAAGCGTCATTATTTTGCAGTTGAGCTTTCTTCCATCCTCAAGTCCAACAAAAACTTTATGGTTCTAAACGATGTTGAGATAAATTCAGTTGCTTTCTTCTTTACTGCAGGAAGAAAACATTCAGTTGCTGAAATTAATAGAATTAATAGGGGTATACATCAAAGAATGCTTGAAGAAGGGAAGTGTCATCTACATCAATTCAGTATTCCTGATCGAGGCATTTTTAAGAAAGGAGAAATAGTATATCCACTTAGATTTATGTCTGGAAACCCAAACACAAGTAAGAAAGATTTGCATGACATGATTGAATATGTACAGACATTGGGAAATGAGCTTTTGCTCAAATAATATCTTATGGAGAAAATAATATTTAAGAAAATATCCGAATTTGCACAGAAGCATATTGGAGACATAAATTCATTTATTTGTGTTTACGGATCATATGCTTCGGGTAATCATTCAGTATTGTCAGACTTGGACATTTTTATAGCAGCTGAAAAACATGAGCCATATTTTTTTGATGTTTTTAAAAGTTTTTTGCTTGATATTCACGAACGCTACGGATTGAATACTGACGACGAGGTTCCTTATGAGAACAAAATTATCGTTTCTTATCAGGATGTCTTACGCGCAGTACAACTAAAACCCTTTACCTTAAATAGTAGGAAATCTCTGGTTGTACCTCCTGTTGAGAAGACGAAAGAATTTCTATCTTCAGATGGAGTACGGTGGCGACTGATTCTAAATGCACTAACTTCTCCTCATGTGTGTCTCTACGGAAACCATGTTGCATATGAGGACTTTGTTAGACAGGCTGAGTCTGCAATTGTAAAATTAGCAAGAAGTTTGTGTTCTGATAATGTTTTAGACGAAACTCAACTGCTGGAATCCTTACTTGCAAGCAATAGGGGGCACGAGGGAGAAAATTATCTAGGATATAAACGAGAAAGAGAGAGTGTAGTGAAACATCTCAAAGATATTATTGAAAGGCATATTTAGGTAAATATAATATAGACATATGAAAGATTTTTCTGTAAATACAAACATAAACACCCCTGTACAAAAATTGATAGACATAGCAAGTTCAAATGCACATCTTGTGGTTGAATATCCCGACAGTACAAATGTTAGTATATTGAAATTAGTCTCTAGTTTCTTGTGTGTGCCAAAGGATAATATAGGAATAGGTATTGGATCAACTCAGATTCTCTTTCAGTTACCTAATTTGCTTGAATATAAGCGGGCAATTGTCCCCGTACCAACGTTTTGGGAGTACACAACATTCAACAGACTTTTCGATAAAGAGATTAAAAAAATTTTTCTCAATGCAAATGAAAATTTTCATATTAATAATGCTAACTTACAGAAAGAAATCGAGCCATCTGATTGCGTTTTTCTGTGTAATATCAATAACCCGACCTCGATTTTATATAGGAAAACCGATGTCTTGGAACTAGTTAGAAATAACCCGGAAACTCATTTTGTAGTAGATGAGACCTATCTTCTATTTAGGGAAGACTTTACTAATCAGAGTCTTACCAAAGAAGCAGCACGGTACGATAATCTTCATGTTGTACTTTCATTTTCCAAGTTCTTCTCTATTCCAGGAATACGATTTGGAGTAATTGTTTCCGATCGAGATACTGTAAAAAAATATACAGAAAAGTTCCATATACCCTACTCAGTAAATCCGTTGACAGAGATACTATTAAATAACACGCTTAACGATACTGAGTTTATTCATAATAGTAGAAAATTTTATAGAACGGAGGGAGTTGTGTTTTTTAATAAATTATCTCGCATACTAAAAGGGCGACTGCGGTGCTATAAGCCAGACGGATGCTTTATTTTGGCAAAAATACTTACCAATCAAAATAGCAGATATATTAAAGACACCCTACGAAAGGAAGGTTGTATGATTAGAGGAGGTCACGAGCTCACAGACCTTGATGAAACGTGGTTGCGCTTTTCGATCCGGAGTGACGAAGATAATACGTTACTTTTGAGTAAACTGGACTTACTGCTCCAATAATATTATTTTCACCTAATGAATATTGTACTGGATATTATTTGTGGATTGCGAAGTGGCGAACCAAAACAAAGAAAATATCCTTACCTTTTTAATTTTTCGGTGATAGGTGTGGGGGATAAAAGTTTTATGCTACAATGAACGCAATGCGACATCATGACATAGTGATTTTTTATCATAAAGATTGTTTTGACGGCTTCGGTGCCGCTTACGCGGCTTGGAAGAAGTTTAAAGATAAGGCGGCGTACGCGCCGCTTGGACACTCTCTTGAGCCAATGAAGATAAGCGGCAAGAAAGAAATATATTTTCTGGATTTTTGTTATAATTCTCAAGAAGTGATGGATAAGATTGTCGGAAACAACGAAAAGGTGGTGATTATAGATCATCATGTTACTAACGAGAATATCACCAAGTCTGTTCCTGAGCATTATTACGACATCAATCATTCCGGCGCGACACTTGCCTGGCAATATTTCCATCCGAAAAAGACAATGCCTAAAATGTTGGCAAATATAGAAGATCAGGACTTGTGGAAATTTAAGTTGCCGTTTACAAAAGAAGTGAACGCCATGTTGGATCTTTATGATTTTGATTTTAAGATTTGGGATAAGATTATTAAAGACTTTGAGAATCCCGCGAAAAGAAAAAAATACATAGAGATGGGCAAGTATGCTTTGGCTCATAAGGAATCCATGGTAAAGAGAGCCGTTAGCAGGGCAGACAAGGGCGTGTTTGAAGGGCATGATGTCTTGATATCAAATTCTTCTTTCCTTGCTTCCGAGATAGGCAACGCTTTAGTGGAGGCCGGCGCTGAAGTAGCCATAATCTGGAATCAGCGAAAAGGACAAACTCACGTCTCCATAAGAGCGGATAAAAGCGGCAAAATAGACGTATCCAAGATTGCGGCTAAATATGGCGGAGGCGGACATAAGGCGGCATCGGGTTTCGGCTTGCCGGCGGATAAACCATTTCCGTGGAAAATTACAAAATGAGCAAAATAGTTTTATATCGCAAATATCGCCCGTTAAACTTCAAAGATGTTTTAGGGCAAGAGCATATAGTGGAGGTGCTTAAGAACGCCGTCAATTCGGGTAGGGTGGCACATGCTTACCTCTTTGCCGGTCCAAGAGGCACGGGCAAAACGAGCGTGGCGAGAATACTGGCCAGAGAAGCCGGCTGCGTGGAGATGGATTTGCTTGAGATAGATGCCGCTTCCTCCAGAGGCATAGATGAGATTCGCGCTCTAAGAGAAGGAGTAAGATTTTCTCCTCTTGGCGGAAGTGTTAAGGTCTATATAATAGACGAGGTGCACATGCTCACCAAAGAAGCCTTTAACGCTCTCCTTAAAACTCTTGAGGAACCGCCTTCGCATGTGATTTTTATTCTTGCTACCACGGAGCTTGATAAGGTGCCGGAAACGATTATTTCCAGATGTCAAAATTTTACCTTCCGCAAAATATCGGAAAATGTGCTTCGCAAAGCGATGCTAAGTATCGCCGTAAAAGAAGGTTTTGAGATAGACGAAGAAACAGCCGGTTTAATAGCTCTTATGGCAGATGGTTCTTTCCGCGACGCGCAGGGTACTTTGGATCAGATTCTTTCCGCTCAAGGCGGGGAAGGAAAGATTGCCGGTGAAGCGGTAAGGCTTTTTCTCTCCGTGCCGCCGAGAGAGTTGGTGGAAAAATTTATCATCGCCATAATGGAGAAGAAGGCGGAGGAAGGTCTTGAGGCGATAAGCGAGGCTGTAAACGGCAATATTGATATGAATGTTTTTCTTAAGCTTGTTTTAAGAGATATTCGCTCCATGCTTTTGCTTAAATTCGCGCCAAATATGAGGAAGCAAATTGAGGACACCCATAGCGATAAAGAGTTTAAGTTTGTAGAAAAGGGAAGTACTGCCGCTGATAAAGGTCAGCTGGAAAATATTTTAAAAATTCTTCTTCCCGCTCTCGGAACCAAAAATACTTCGTATTTGCCTCAAACGGCGCTTGAGCTTGCTTTTTTGGATATAGTGAAGTAATTAAATCAAACCAGCTTCGTAGCCAAAATCGGTTTAATGTGTTAGTCTAAGCAAGTGATTGGGGGATCGTCTAATGGTAGGACAGTGGCCTTTGAAGCCATTAATCGGGGTTCGAGTCCCTGTCCCCCAGCCAAATTTCAGAATTCTACTTTTTGGCTGTGTCTCCTAAACAAAATCCGAACTTTTTACCAAACTAATCCGACTGACGACTAATCTGTGCGCCTCGTCCGCTCTCTGCGGTCGCGGGAGCAAAAACCAAAAATTTTCCTTACCTTTCTTATTTTCCTCGGCGGGGGGTGTGGGGGGTGAGGAAGCGTGGGACGCTTCTGCAAGAAAAAATGGAAAGGAAATTTTTGGTTTTGCTTCGCCGCTACTAAATACATCATATAACAACTTGGAATATAACACAACGGAATACTATAATGCAAATACATGACAAAGGCGATTTTTTCAAAAGATCATAAATATATGATAGAGCAGCTGAAGAAAGCTCGTATTGAGTCTGGCTTGGATCAAGTTGATGTAGCAAGGCTACTTGGCAGAACTCAACCTCACATATCAAAGATTGAAGCTGGGCAAAGACGACTTGATATTACGCAACTCAAGGAGTTCGCAAAGATTTATAAAAAAGACATTAATTATTTCATCAAATAAAAATATGGAAATAGATTCTCACAAAACGATTGTAGGTATCATTGGTGGTCATTCTCATAATACAAACCAACAGGCATTGTCTCTGGCAGAAAAGACCGGAGAACAATTAGCGAAACTTGGTATTACTATTGCTTGTGGTGGCGAGGATGGGATTATGGAAGCAATTTGTAAAGGAGCAAAACATTGTAATGGCACAACAATAGCCATCACTAAAAGTAACAAAAAAGGGGATGCAAATAGGTATGTTGATTATGTAATTCCAACATCACTTGATCTCGCTTTTATGAATGTTCTCGCTTGGTCATCTGATGCAGTTATTGCATTTGATGGGCGTTTTGGAACGATGTGTGAAATTGGTTTAATTCTTGATATTGGTAGACCTTTGGTGCTTCTTGGTAAGCACGAATTAATTCATACTGAAAAGATAAAAGTTCACAACTTTGTTCACCTTGAGGAGTACTCTGATGAAAATATTCAGAAAGCTATTGATTTTGTGATACAACACATTTCTAAAAATAGATCGTAAACCAATATGCCATACTCAAGCTTTGTTTTTGATAAATCCATAGAAGAAATCATTCGATTGTTAAAACCACAGACCCTTCTTGATCTTGGTACCGGTGCTGGAAAATACGGTGAATTAGCAAAAAAGATCAGTCCGTCCACAAAATTAACAGCTATTGAGATTGAAAAAGACTACATAAAGAAATTTAGACTTCTCTCAATCTATGATGAGGTCTGGAACATTTCTGTCACAGATTTAATCAACCCAAAATATTACGACTCAAACTTTGATGTCATTATGATCGGTGACATTATTGAGCATCTGAAAAAATCAGACGGTATTGATCTACTCAATTTTTTGATCTACAGGTGTCGTTGGATTATTCTCGAGTTTCCCCACCATTATCTTCAAAACTCTGTTGACGGGTATCATTCAGAGGCTCATATATCGGTATGGACAAAAGACGACTTCGTATCATTTGAAAGGACGCAACTATATGAGAAAGATACTCAGCGTTTGGTTGTACTGCGTGGCTATCTTGAAAACAAGACATCCGTTGCAGGTGTTGAATCAGTGATTAGTGAATATGAATAATAATGATTTAAAAATTGGTGCGTGCATTATGGTACATAATATGGCCCCTTTTATTGGGGCTTGTGTGCAATCACTTCAATGGACAGACGGAATATTTATATACGATGATCATTCTACCGATGGAAGTGTTGAGGTGGCACAATCTCAATCTGAAATACCAATTAAGGTTGAGTACTCAAAAAATAAGGACGTGGCTTTTAAGAGAGGAGAACTTGAGACACGAAATTATGTTATTGACCGAGCTTTCGAAGAGCTTAGTGTTGATATTTTGGTGATTGCAGATGCCGATGAATTATTTTCTTCATCACTTCGTTCAAAAATAATCGATTCTTTCAAGAATCATAATACGGACGGGATAGCGTTTTCAATATGGCATCTTTATGACGAAAAACAATATATTCACTTTTGGGAAACAAAAATTAATGGTGTGGATATGATTGATCCACATACCCGTATTATTAAAAAAGGTAGACATTTCGTCCCTCTTTTTGAGGACGGCAGTCATCCAATTCTTGAACCAACAAAAAATACGATCTGTTTCCATGGTCCTTACCATTTTCATCTTAAATATCACTATAAAAGCACACTCCCTAACTACTCAATTTATTTTCTACCGGAAAGACCGAGGAAAGAGGATGTGTTGTCGTATCTTAGACCGTTGCCTTTCGAGTTGCCGAATGATGTCAAATCAGCCATTTCGTTGGTTGATTGGGACAGCTTACCACCTTACAAAGAAACGCCCCACCACTCATCAGAGCGTGTAAAATTTACCGATCCACGCGAAGCACTTATTCATCCTAAAGATAAAAATATATGATAAATCTTGAACGAGGAAAAGATATATTGCTTTTCTATGAAAAGCACAAATGGGATTATGTTGAGACATATTCAAAAAGAAGTATCTCTGGTTTTTATGCGTGGTATACCCTTTTAGTTCATGCTTTAAGAGAGAATGGATATCGTGTTCATGAAAACGATTATAAACTAGCTTTGGCTAATCCAACTTATCCCATTGGGATTGTGGGTACACCAAATTGTATCCCAAAATGGCCATTACCTAATCCAGCGATTTTAGGTCCGAGCATGTACGATAATCCATCTCAAAATCCACACTTAATGAAAGACCCGAGATTTAAATATTACTTACTGACATGCAATTGGCTTAAAGATGTTTTTGAAAAAGTGTATGGCAATACATGTGTTTTATGGTATGCGGGAATCTCAACAGATGAGTGGGGAGATACAAAAAATAATCAAAAATCTATTGATGTACTTATTTATGATAAAGTTCGCTGGGAAAGAGAAAAAACTGTTCCATTATTTCTTGATCCGATCAAAGCATATTTGGATAAAAAAGGTCTGTCATATTTTGTACTACCATACGGAAATATTACACATGAAGTTTATAAAGATTTATTAGGAAAGAGCAAATCGATGGTTTTTCTCTGCGAACATGAAACTCAAGGGATTGCTTATCAAGAAGCCCTCGCTTCAAATGTGCCTATCATTGCATGGGATCACGGGTGGTGGACTGATCCTGTTTGGCCAGCATTCTCTGAAAATCCTATCCCGGCAACGTCAGTGCCAAATTTTTCAAAAGAATGTGGGGAAAAATTTAAAATGATTTCAGATTTTCCAGAAATATTTGAGAGATTTTGGACCAATCTTGATTCTTATGAACCACGCGCGTATATAGAAAAAGAGGTTTCTTTCAAAGTATCGGCTGATCTATACGCAAAATACTATTTTAGCATCTGATTATTATGGCAACTTACAAACGCGCGTGGTTTATAAATTTTACTGGGATTGGAAATGGGATAGTCATCGCTCCCTTACTTAAATGTTTTGAGAAAAGTTATTCAACGACGAAATATTTTCATAGTGAAAATAAAATTCTTTCAGACAAATGGTTTATTGAAAAAGCTGAATTGAGGAATTTAGCGGGATTGAGTCCAATTGCGTGGAGACGGTTTAATAGAGAAGACTGGGATAAGATTGTAGATTTTGTAAGTCGAAATCAGATTGATTTGATTGTTAATTTGCGTAATGAGGGTCCAAAGTATGATATCGGTTATTACGAATTTAAGAAATTTCTAAAACAGGATCATGATGTTGCTTTTTGGGATTTAGATTTTGATGTTATTGAAAATAGAGAAAAACAAGAAAATCTGACTTGTGATCTTCTAAAAATGTTTGAGCAACAAGGTGTTGATATTTCTCATTACGAATCTCAATGGCTCTATATTCATGGTGGAGAAAAAAGTGGGATTGGTTTTGGTATGGCCGCTAGTCAAAAAAATAAGCGTTGGTCAACACATAAGTGGATTGAATTAGCGCAAAAACTATTGAAAAATTATGATCAAAAAATAATATTATTTCATGGCTTGTCACAAGAGGAAACTGATAAGGCAATAGAGGTACAAAAAAGTATTGGATCGAGCAGATGCGAAATGATCAACCACCAAGAACTTAGCCGTATTGCGATTATGTTGGGAAAGTTAAAATGTTTTATCTCAAATGATACTGGCCTTTTACATATTTGTTCTGCGACTGGAACTCCCACAATTGGTCTATATACAAGTACTGACCACAACATTTGGGCACCTTACAATAAAACAAACTTTTTATACTGCACCAACATTTTTATGGAAAAGTGTCCTGCACGCAAAATACACTGCGGAAACTGTTTTCATTATTATGATCCATGTCCGGCAATTACCCAATACGGCGATAATATCAACCCTGAAAAAGTATTTGAGTTGGTTAAGAAATTATTAGTCTAGACATCTTTTCTAGTTCGGTTTATCTTTTGTAGTTGAGATTGCTCTACAAGCAATTTTTTATAAGAACCATATATTTTTGATTTAGATTTTAAAGGAGCATGACTAACAAAAGTTTCAAATATGTGAACCCAGTTTATAAATAATATCTTCTTGATTTCTTTATCTTCGGGAATGTGAATATTATTCAAAATAATTTTGACCTGCAGATTACTCATTACGCTTTTGAGAGCATCCTTAATAAAGGGTTTCCGTCGCTCAAAAATATAAACTAGAAAATCTTTAAACTGCGCTGATTTTTCTTTATCAAAAACAGGCTCCTCTCTTTTTTTAATGGATACAAAAGCTGTATCAAATTTTGGTCGAGGACTATAGTTTGACTTATCAATATCCATAAGTAACTTTATTTCAAAATTGATGTTTAGGATATGTGATAAGAGGGGCGAATGTGCATATGGCGCCCCAAGAAATTTAATAGCAGCATCTTTTTGCATAATGAGATAGGCAACCTGTAACTTTGATTGTTCATCTGTGATTTTTCTGATGATACTTGCCGTGATGTTAAATGGAATGTTTGAGACAATAATAAACGGCTCATTTGGCATTTTATATGCTAAAAAATCAGCATGAATAAGCGAAAGATTTGGTATATTCGCATATTTTTTTTGTAATTCAGAAAAGAATTTCTGATCGGCCTCAATCGCAATAACATTTTTATTTTGCTTAATGAGAGCATCGCTAATAATGCCCTTCCCTGGACCAATTTCGAGAATAGTTTTAGTTGATTCAAAGTCAACAAATTCAAACAACTTGTGAACAAGTTGTTGGTTATTGATATAATTTTGTGAATCCGATAATTTCATGGTCTTTATAAACCATTTTAGCAAAAAATCTGGTTTAACGCCATCTTTTCAAGGGCACAAATCCCCGCCGTTTTATAATATTTCCTAAAAACGGCGGGGATTTGCTCCCGCGACCGAAGGGAGCGGACGAGGCGCGCAGATTAGTCCTCGCTCGGATTGTTTTGGAAAAAAGTTCGGATTTTGTTCAGGAGACACAGCCAAAAAATAGAATCGCCGTTTTCGCCAAAATGCTGAGCGTCGCAAAGCGACGCGACGGGCTATAAGTTCAAGGCGCGGCAATACTTGGAAAACATGAGGTAAACTTGAGCAATATTTGAAGCATGGTATAATAGACAATAACCATGACAAAATCAAACATTATCATTGGGATCATCGGAGCGGTTGTTGTTATCGGCTTTGCGCTGGGTGTTCCCTGCTTTATAAAAAGCCTGAAAAATGCGCAAGATGATTTTTCTCCGCCGGAAGAAACAGGAGAGGAAGTTATTGCGATTATAGATAAGATTGATATTCCGTCTGATATCGCCGATCACATTCTTTCTAAGAGTGATCTCGTCAAAGTGTATTCACCGCGACCATTTTCTGTTATTGCCTCGCCGCTTACAGTTTGGGGCGAAGCGCGCGGCGCGTGGTTTTTTGAGGCTAATTTCCAACTAACGCTTGTTGATTGGGATGGCAGAATTATTGCTGAAAGTTTCGCTAGCGCGCTCCTTAATCCTAACGATCCAGATGCAACATGGATGACAGAAGAATTCGTGCCGTTTGAAGGAACAATTGAGTTTGAGAACCCAAGCAATGAGGCGGATTTCAGCAAGCGCGGAGCATTAATCTTCCAGAAAGCCAATCCGTCCGGACTAGCTGAGCGCGCCGACGCGCTTGAGATTCCTATTTTATTCAAATAATCATAAATCTTTACGAAGGTCCGTCCTTGTATTAAAATACTAAAACATATGGAAGATCCTGATTTATGCGTTGAAGCCAGTCATACTGAGGCTGGGTCTCAAAAATTAAATTAACGTTATTAATTTATGATTAAATACATAATCATTGTTTTTCTCCTTGCGTTTTCCGCTCTTTTTTCCGGCTTGACGCTGGGGCTTATGAGTCTTAATTCCGCCGAGCTTAAGAGGAAAATTTCTTTGGGCAATAAAAATGCCGCCAAAATTTATCCGGTGAGAGAGAAAGGCAATTTGCTCCTCACCACATTGCTTATAGGCAATGTGGCCGTAAACTCCACGTTGGCTGTTTTTCTCGGATCCATTGCTTCCGGTGTTTTCGCCAGTATTATTGCTACCGGACTCATTGCTATGTTGGGAGAGATTGCTCCACAGGCCATTTTCTCTCGCTTTGCTCTTTCCGTGGGCGCGAGAACCGTATGGATTGTAAAAATTTTAATTATTATCATTTATCCGGTGGCCTTTCCGATTGCGTGGTTACTCAATAAAACTTTAGGAGAAGAAATAACAAATGTTTACTCCAAAAGAGAATTGATAAAGATCATAGAAGAGCATGAAGATATGGAAGCCAGCGATGTGGATGCTGATGAAGAAAGAATAATAAAGGGCGCTTTAACTTTTTCCGACAAGCGAGTGAGAGAAGTTATGACTCCGAAGAAATTCGTCAAAATGCTTGAGGCTTCTAAAAAAATAGACGAAGATTTTTTAGAATCGCTTAGGGGAGTTAGTCATTCTCGTCTTCCGGTGTATAAAGGAGGGCAAGATAATATTGTGGGTATTTTGTATATAGACCAATTGCTGGGCAAAAAGAACTTGGGCAAAACCGTTGGCCAAGTCGCCAATAAAAAAGTTTTCTTCGTCAATGAAAGCAAAAATCTAGACGCGGTGCTAAACACTTTCCTGCAAACACATCATCATCTTTTTGTGGTAAATGACAAAAAAGGGAATATGACCGGCGTAATTTCTTTGGAGGATATTCTGGAAGAGATACTTAGAACGGAAATAAGAGACGAGATTGATAAATATAAAGAACGAGAAAGAGTTTAAAAAATGTTTTTGCCTCGGCAGGCGCGCGACTTTGGCTGGCTGTAAACAAAAAAATGTTGTATGCTGTTTTATAGGCGCTTGATACGGCGCGTTTATTTTTTAAATTTTAAATTGCAACATGGCAAAAGGAGAAGTAATAATCAGATTTGACGTGGTTTCGTTTGATTACGGCCACAATAAGCCCATATTAAATGAGGCTGATTTTACCGTGCGTCGCGGAGCGAAGGTGACTCTCATGGGGCAAAACGGCGCCGGCAAGAGTACTATCTTCGGCCTTATCACCGGCGCGCACAAACCCGAAGAGGGCAATATTCATATAAGTCAAAAAGCGTCCATGGCTATTGCCAGGCAAGTGATCCCCAGAGATCAGATGGAGCTTACTGTGAGAGAATTTTTTGAAAAATGTTTCGCGGAGAAAGTTTATGATATTGATCCGCGCATAGACAAAGCACTTGAGGCTGTAAATTTGGACGCGCCGAAAGACAGGATTATAAAATCATTCTCCGGCGGTCAACAGGCCAGATTACTCTTGGCTTCCGCTCTCATTCAGAATCCGGATATTTTACTCTTGGATGAACCTACGAATAATTTAGACAAAGAAGGTATCGCTCATCTTACGAAATTTCTTATTGAATATAAAAAGACGGTGATTGTAATCTCTCACGACGCCGAGTTCTTAAACGCTTTTACTCACGGTGTTTTGTATTTGGATATACATACTCGTAAAGTGGAACAGTACGATGGTAATTATAACGATGTGGTGAAGGATATCGTGGCGAGGATTGAGAGAGAAAATAGAAAGAACGCCCAATTTGCCAAAGAGATACAGGCTAAAAAAGAGAAAGCGAACTTCTTCGCCAAGAAGGGCGGACAAATGAGAATGGTAGCCAAAAGGATGAGAGAGAAAGCTGAGGAAATGGAGGAGGCAAAAGTGGATGTGCGCAAAGAAGATAAAACCATTCGTTCTTTCGCTATTCTGTCTCAAGCGGATATTGCCGGCGAGATTTTAAATATTTCTTCCGTTTCCGTAATCAAAAATCACAAACCGGTGGACAAGAAAGTAAAAATATCTTTGAAAAAGGGACAACATCTCTTACTTGAAGGACCAAACGGCATAGGCAAAAGCACTTTGCTTGAGGCTATTGCCACCGGCAAGGCAAAGGGAGTGGAAATAGCGGAGAGCGTAAGAGTGGGTTATTACAGACAAAATTTCTCCACTCTCAATTTTGAGGATACGGTGCATGACGCTCTCGCTTCGGTGATGGCTAAACAGGATGAAGAGGCGCTGCGCGCCACCGCTTCAGGCTTTCTTATTGGGCAAGATATTATTTATACGAAAATAGGCGCGCTCTCGGAGGGGCAAAAAGGGCTGGTGGCTTTCGCTCAGCTCGCGCTCTTGAAGCCGGGTTTGCTTATTCTTGACGAGCCGACCAATCATATAAACTTCAGGCACATTCCCATAATCGCCGCGGCTTTAAACAGATACGACGGAGCTATGATTCTGGTGAGCCACGTGCCGGAATTTGTAAAACAAATCAAAATAGACGAAACGCTGGACATGGGCAGTTAGTCAAGTCACCGCCGAATCAAAGCAATATTGGAGTACCGTTAGTGGCGTAATCGGCTTAACCGACACGGACATTCCCAACGACATCACCGCTTCCAACTACCTGCCCCTCTCCGGCGGCACAATGACCGGCACGCTAAACACCGCCAACATTCTTCAAACCGCTTCTGCTTACTTAAACTTCGGCACAACTGAAGGTTCCGACGGTTACGGCTTCACCGACTCCAATGGCACTTGTACGATCAATCCCACAAATACAGCCTTAGTCTGTTCATCTGACGAAAGATTAAAGAAAGACATATCTAAACTAAGCAGTTTTTCAATGCTTGAAAAACTTTCTCAATTACAGGGAGTAAACTACAAATGGATAAATCAGAAAGACGAAGAACAAAAATACGGTTTCATCGCTCAAGAAGTGGAACAAATTTTCCCCGAATTCGTCACTA
>Ga0209212_1003069_pt1 | contig 22611 bp, 22 predicted proteins | sample RifGroC2_FD_183996 | JGI IMG/M metagenome (GOLD analysis project Ga0209212, IMG submission 183996) | Groundwater microbial communities from Rifle, Colorado, USA - Groundwater C2 (SPAdes) (version 2) | ecosystem: Environmental > Aquatic > Deep subsurface > Groundwater | place: Rifle, Colorado... | reverse complement strand
ATTGTCACTATCGGAGTCTGTGACGGCTCCGGGGCAACGATGCGCCGTTCATGAGTTTTTGTGTCGCATGTTGTCTTGTATAGGCGGGAACGTATCAAAAAAAGTTGGTAGAAAGGATAGATGATGGACACATACTACAATCCGGCTGACTTGAATAGGTTCGCCGAAATCGGTAAGGATGCTCCTGAGTTGGCTCAGAAATATTTCGACTATTACGGAGCAGTTTTCGCCGAGGGAGAATTGACGGAACGCGAGAAGACGTTGATCGCCCTGGCTGTTGCCCATGCTGTGCAGTGCCCCTACTGCATTGACGCCTACACCCGTGCCTGTCTTGAAAAAGGGTCCAACCTTACGGAAATGACGGAGGCGCTTCACGTTGTAACAGCCATCCGCGGTGGCGCTTCGCTCGTCCATGGTGTGCAGATGCGCAAGATAGCTGAAAAGCTGTCACTATGACCGATGTATGGGACGGCCTGACAATGGATAAGAAAAGTGCAGCACCAGATAGTTATTTGCTGGAAATGGAAAGTTTTGCCCATACTCTTGAAAGACACGGGATACCCCTGCAGCACGGCCTGACAGACACCCTACAGGTAAATGTTGGCCGTCTATGCGATCTGTCATGCTGTCACTGTCATCAGGAGGCAGGTCCAGGCTGCAGTGAGGTAATGGATCGGCAGACTATGGACGCGATAATTGCCTATGCCCGGCGCAATCAGTTCAAAGTAATCGATATCACGGGAGGAGCACCTGAGTTGGTGCCGCATATTGACTACCTCGTCGAAAATCTCGCTCAACTGTCGCCAAGGATCTTGTTCCGTACCAATTTGACTGCCATGCTCGGTCGCCGCGATTGGTTGCCGCAACTCCTCAAAAGACACCAAGTGGCGTTGGTTGCTTCTCTTCCCTCGCTCAATGAACGCCAAGTAGTGTCTCAAAGAGGAGAGGGAGTCTTGGAGAAGAGCTTTGCCATGCTGAAACACCTGAACGAAATCGGCTATGGCATGGAGGGAAGCGGTTTGACTCTCGATCTGGTAGCTAATTCCGCAGGCGCCTTCCTGCCAGCAAGTCAGGTGCAACAACAGATGAAATTTCGACAGGATCTGCTTCGCAAACAAGGAATCGTTTTTAACGATCTCTTGCTGCTGGCTAATGTTCCTTTGGGGCGTTTCCGTCATTGGCTTGAACGTTCCGGCAATTTGAGGGGGTATATGGAGAAGCTTACTAAGTCATTTAATCCGGCCATCATTCCTGGCCTCATGTGCCGCTCTCAGGTCGCCGTCTCTTGGGACGGTTATGTCTACGACTGCGATTTTAATCTCGCTACTGGCCAATGGCACGGCGAAGCGCGATGCCATGTTTCCAGGATGCCAGGCGTTCCCGAGCCTGGGACATCAATTGCAACCGGTGTACACTGTTACGCTTGCACCGCCGGAGCCGGTTCATCCTGTGGTGGAGCGATTGCTGCCTGAAACTACTTAATTCAGGCTAATAGGTTTCATCAACGTGTATTCTGATATTTTTCAACAGCCGACGATTGCCGGAGCGGAGCTGCTGTTCGAACTGCCAGGCTGTGGTAGTTCGTATAGGAGCCGAAAACTAGCCAGCGAGATAGCACTGTTGATTTGGAATCGGAATGATTTGCCATTTTCGGTGCCGTTGTTACAAGCGCTTGACGGTTTAGATAGTATAAATCCGGATATTGTCATTTCAGGTTTTTTACCGTAAGAGTACTCTACACTAACTGCTTATAAGCGTCCTTAAATATTCAACTTTCTCACCTGTCATGCATACTCCTACTGCGCAAACAAAAAACACTTGACACACAGCAAACATGAATATATTTTCAACTGAATATTATTACACTTATTAGTACTACTAATAAGTTATATAAGGGTGCGATTATGGGTTTTGAAAGCGTCTATACGAATGAATTCTGTTCTCGACGGCTAAAAGCAATAGCTGATCCAACTCGATGGTCCGTTATTGCGCAACTCGTCGATGGTCCGATGAATGTAGGAGAGCTGAATTTATTACTGAAGATTGATCCAACCTTACTCTCACATCATCTTAAGATTCTTCGTGATGAAGGTTTTGTTGAATGTCTGCGGGAGGGGAAGAACAAACGCTACCGTTTGTCTCCCGATATTGAACTCACTTCATCCGGTCATGGAATAAACCTGGGGTGCTGCTGTTTGGAACTGAACGATCCATTTTCGGGACAATAATATTGATGGTTCAAGGAGAAATAAAATATGGCAGAGACGAGCAACATTCAAGAACAAGTCAAAGAATATTACGGTAAAATTCTCACCAGCAAAAACGACCTCAAGACCAGCGCCTGCTGCAGCATCGAGTCGCTGTCGCCTCATCAACGTCAGGCTCTCTCATGCATTGATGACGAAATTCTTGAAAAATTTTACGGCTGCGGTTCGCCAATTCCGCCAGCCATCGACGGGTGCACTGTGCTTGACCTCGGTTGCGGCAGTGGCCGTGACGTGTACCTCGCATCACAGCTTGTCGGTCCAAAAGGCTTTGTCATTGGCATTGATATGACCGGTGAGCAGCTGGAGGTGTCGCGGCGGCATGTAGATTCCCATATGGCGCGCTTCGGCTATGAAAAGTCAAATGTCGATTTCCGCCAGGGATACATCGAAGATCTTGCAGCTTGCGGCATTACGGATAACTCTATCGACCTGGTTATTTCCAACTGCGTCATCAACCTCTCCCCGAATAAGGAGCAGGTTTTTGCGGAAATTTTCCGGGTGTTGAAGCCGGGCGGAGAACTCTACTTCTCAGACGTGTTCAGCGGCAGGCGTGTCCAGGCAGAATTACGCAATGATCCGGTGCTGTATGGCGAATGCCTGGGTGGTGCTCTGTACATTGAAGACTTCAGGAGAATGCTGCGCAGCCACGGTTGCCTCGATTACCGGGTGATGTCCAAGACGAGAATTGCGCTGGACAACCCTGAAGTGGAAGCCAAGGCAGGAATGATTGATTTTTATTCTATGACAATTCGTGTTTTCAAACTGGCGAGCCTTGAGGATCTCTGCGAGGATTTCGGCCAGACAGCAGTGTACCTTGGCACGATACCGGAATTGCCGCACGGTTTTCCACTTGACGACCATCATCTTTTTATTACCGGCAAACCTATGCTCGTCTGCGGCAATAGTGCCGCCATGGTCGGCAAAACCCGCTTTGGCCGCCACTTCAGGGTTATCGGTGACCGCTCAACTCATTTCGGACCTTTCAACTGCGCTCCGGCCGTGGCAAAGGAAGCCGGTGGTGATTTGTGCGGTGTCGGTGCCTGCTGTTGATAGCTGGCTGCATAATCAAATAAATTGCCAAACTAAAAGGAATATATCATGAGAAGTTGTCACGATTTTATGGGGGAATTCATAGGCACCTTCCTGCTGGTGTTTTTCGGCTGTAGCTCGGTAGCGGTGACGGTTCTGTTCTCTGCTCACGTCGGCCTATTCCAGGTGGCTATGATCTGGGGCCTTGCGGTGACAATTGCCATCTATGCAACCCGGCACCTTTCCTGTGCTCACTTGAATCCTGCGATCAGCATCGCCATGGTGTTCGGAAAAAGAATGTCATTAAGGAAATTGCCTGTCTATCTTGCAGCCCAATTTTTCGGCGCTTTTGTTGCTGCAGCTGTCCTCTACCTGTTGTTTGCCGATTCCATTGCTCAATTTGAGAGTATGAATCATATTCTTCGCGGTTCTCCCCAATCGGTCAAGACCGCCCAGATTTTTGGTGAATTTTATCCCAATCCGGGGGCTGGTCTCGCCGCAGTGGTCAGCCCACTGACAGCTTTTTTTGCCGAAGCGATCGGCACTTTTGTGCTGGCATTTCTAATTTTCTCCCTTACCGAGGGATGCAATCTTGGTAGACCGGATGATGCTCTAGCGCCATTTTTTATTGGCCTGACCGTCACCATCCTGATTTCAATTGTTGCTCCTCTGACACAAGCAGGTTTTAATCCTGCGCGTGATCTGTCTCCAAGGCTATTTTCCATGCTGGTCGGATGGAAAGGTGCCGCCTTGCCGGATAATATCTTTGGCTTCCTGAGCATCTATGTACTTGGTCCAATCGTCGGCGCTTCATTCGCCGCTGTTGTTTTTACTTATTTGATTGAGCCATTGATGCAGGGAAAAGGGAAAAACAACGATACCTGTGTCTGCAAATGAATTTATTTGATAACAACACAGTACAGAAAAAGCATTTACAAAATTCAACATATTCAAAACATCGTCCTTGTTTGTCGGAATTTATCGGCAACCAGGCGAGGCTCACGGTTGCTGCAAACGGCCATGTCTTTGCCGTGGACGTTCTCACTCTGACCTGTACCTCAGTGTTGTTGAGGGGCAAGGGAGCCAAACTCTGTATTCTACCGAGAGGTTACAAATAGTGACCCTGTCGATGTTTCAGTACGGCGGAAGCACCACCGTGGCTCTTATTGGTGGAATTTATAATAACATCCCGGCCCTAGAGGCATGCCTTGTCGATGCATCGTACAACGGCGCCGGAATTTTCGCCTTTCTCGGCGACATGACAGGATGCTGCGGCCACAGTAATGAGGCAATTACCCTGATTAGGCAGCACTTTCAGATTGTCCTCGCTGATAACCATATTCAGAAGACCTCCGAAGGTGCTCTGGTCTGCGGATGTGACTACAATAAATTCGCTGACGAAAAATACGGCTGTCTTGCACATCAGTATGTCATGGATAGCTTGTCGGCAACGCATCGAGAGTGGCTAAAAACACTGCCGGACAAAGCCGTTCTCGAAACCGGACAGGGAAAGATTCTCCTCTGTCACGGCTGTGAATTCCCCTATGAAGGTCAACTGGATGATTTTTGCCTTGCAGGTTGGATTATGGAATATGGAGCCGTTGGTATCTGCTGCATCCACACAGGACTCCCTTGGGTGAGGAATCTGTCGGACTCCAGGTTTGTCGTCAACTGTGGTGACATGGGAAAATCGGACAATGATGGTGATCCTGCATCCGGGCACTATGTACTGCTGAGGCCAAAGGACGACAGATTTAAGGTTGAAATCAGGCGGGTGGAATATAACCATGGGGCATGGTCGCGGCAACTGGAAACGGAAGTAGTTGATCAGTTGTTTGTTGGCCCGGACAAAGCTGGAGTCTTGACTTCCGGCGTGGCCAGCATACCGTGGTGGGAACAAGAGAGAAGGTGTGTGAGTTGACAGATAACCCGACATCGTGCAGCTCGATAAATAGTACCTGTCGAGTTGCCAGACACCTTTGCGAAGACACAGACGGCCAATCCGCAGATCAAGCAGGATGCTGCGCTTTTGAGGCAAAGACAAAAGTCCGGCGGTGAAGGTTTTTTTAACCTTCAAGAAAGGATCTGAGGCATTTCAAGGCAATTCGCACCTACTGGACATGAACTCCAACTACCGAAAGGAAAACAAAACATGAAATTGATGAAACTGATATTTCTTGCCTGCTTGTTGTTGTTTGCCACCATGGCACACGCCGAAAAAATCACCATTGCAGCAGCGGCTGACCTGAAGTTTGCCATGGACGAGATCGTGACCGGCTTCAAGCAAAGTAGACCCGGCAATGAGGTGGAAGTTGTCTACGGCTCATCCGGCAAGTTCAACACCCAGATTCAGCAGGGGGCTCCCTACGATCTCTATTTCTCAGCGGATATTGCTTATCCACTGGAACTTGTCAAACAAGGCCTGGCGGCATCAGAAGCAAAGCCGTACGCTTTCGGCCGGATCGTACTCTGGAGTAACAGTATGGATGCAACAAAAATGACCCTGTCCAGCCTGACCGATCCCAAAATTACGCGCATTGCTATTGCAAACCCGAAGCACGCCCCCTACGGCAAGCGGGCTGAAGAAGCGCTACTGGCATGCGACCAGTGGGACAGGGTGCAGTCAAAACTGGTATTTGGAGAGAACATCGCTCACACCGCTCAGTTTGTGCAGACCGGCAACGCCCAAGTCGGTATCATCGCCCTGTCGCTGGCGTTAAACTCTGAACTGGCGAAGAAAGGCGGCTACTATCTGATCCCTGAGAACCTGCATAAGCCGCTCAAGCAGGGCTTCGTAATCACCAAACGTGGCGCTGACAAACTGCTGGCGAAACAGTTTGCCGATTATATGGGTTCAAAATCGGCACGTCGAATTATGACTAAATACGGTTTTGTTTTGCCCGGTGAGGTAAAATAACTGTGCAATTGAACGACAGCGATATCCAGGCAATCTGGCTCACTGTAAGACTGGCGTCTGTGGTTACCACCATTTTGCTGGTGGTAGGCACTCCCATCGCCTGGTGGCTTGCTCGTACTCGCTCTCGCTGGAAAGGGCCGCTTGGTGCGACCGTGGCATTGCCGTTGGTGTTGCCGCCGTCTGTACTCGGTTTCTATCTACTACTGGCCATGGGTCCCAACGGGCCGGTGGGAAAACTGACCCGCGCTCTGGGGATTGAAGCATTGCCGTTCACCTTCTGGGGACTGGTACTGGCTTCGGTTTTTTACTCGTTGCCGTTCATGGTACAGCCATTGCAGAACGCCTTTGAAACGATCGGCGACCGCCCTCTGGAAGTTGCCGCAACCCTGCGGGCTTCACCTCTGGACACGTTTTTCACCGTTGCCCTCCCGATGGCGCTGCCCGGCTACTTCACCGCCTCAATTCTGACCTTTGCCCATACCGTCGGAGAATTTGGCGTCGTGCTGATGATCGGCGGAAACATTCCCGGTGTCACCCGCGTCGCCTCGGTACAGATCTACGATCACGTCGAGGCGTTGGAATATTCCCAGGCGCATCGCCTGGCCGCTGTCATGCTGATTTTTTCGTTTCTGGTGCTGCTGATACTCTACGCCTGGCGTCCTAACTCCAGGAAAGGATAAGGAATGGACCGGATCACGGCACGCTTTTGCATTAATTGGCCTGGCTTCTCTTTTGATCTTGACCTGAGCCTGCCCGGTCGTGGAGTAACCGCCATCTTCGGACAATCCGGCTCTGGCAAGACCACGCTTCTGCGCTGTATTGCTGGGTTGGAACGAGCACAAAAAGGGTTCCTGTCGTTTAACGGGGATGTATGGCAGAATGATCGGATCTTTCTACCGGTTCACAAGCGCCCCTTGGGGTATGTGTTCCAGGAAGCAAGCCTATTTCCACACCTCTCCGTGCTTGGGAATTTACGTTATGGGCTAACCAGATCAAAAGTGGAGCAGAAAGTTAGTCTGGATCAGGCGGTAGAGCTTCTGGGGATTGGTCATCTGCTGGAAAGAAAATCGGAACGTCTCTCCGGTGGTGAACGGCAGCGTGTTGGTATTGCCCGGGCTTTGGCTGTATCTCCCCGTATCTTGCTCATGGATGAGCCTCTGGCTTCTCTTGATCTGACACGCAAGCAGGAAATCCTCCCCTATCTGGAACGGCTGCGTGATGAGTTGGAAATACCGGTGCTATACGTTACACACTCTCCGGATGAGGTTGGTCGTCTGGCAAATTATTTGGTCGCACTGGAATCTGGCACTGTTGTTGCTCAAGGCCTCCTAACAGAGACCTTGGCCCGTCTCGATTTAAAAATCAGTCTGGGTGAAAAACGTGGCGTGGTACTGGACGGAGTTATTGCAGAACGCGATGAAACCTGGCATCTGGAACGGGTGGTGTTTCCCGGTGGTTCCCTCTGGATGCGAGACCGGGGCAGCCCCTTGGGCTGCCATGTCAGGGTTCGGGTCCCCTCTGGAGGAATAAGCCTTAGTCTTGTACAGCAGGAAGAAAGTAGCATTCTCAATATGTTGCCGGGAGAGGTTGAAGCGATAGGGGATGATGATCATCCGGCAAATTCTCTGGTGCGTGTCAGGATCGGAGAGTCCGTACTTCTTGCCAGAATAACGAAACGCTCAGCAGCAGCGTTATCACTTAAACCTGGACTGCCTGTATGGGCGCAGATTAAGTCCGTGGTTGTTGCGTAGTGACAGCAACCTGACAGTGCAGATGACCCGCTTGGCCATGCAGTGTCACAGCTATCGCTTGCAGCTTGGCACCAGACCGTAGCAAGTCTCCAGCAGACATCGGCGTTTCTGAATGAGCAAAACAAGCTCAATTTAGTGCATGGTTTAGCTGCTGTAATTTTAAACTCAGTACTTGAAACAAACTATTATAACGACGAAAGAGAAGCGCCAATCATGACCTTTGATTCAAACCGCTGGGTACGTTTTCCTGTTGCCAATACCGCTGTCTGGCTTTGCCCTGACCGACCGAGCTGGTTTGTGCCTACTGATAACGGAGACCGATTGCTGCAAAAACTGCAGGAAAAATCATTCAGCAGCATTGAAACAGCTGCATTCTTACAGCGTTTGCCTGACCTCCCGGTGGACAGCTACCCTGGCCGTATTGCAATGCTGCCAGAGACTCTCCCACTGCGGGAACTCTGGTTGCATATTACTAACCGCTGTAACCTGGCCTGTTCACACTGCCTGTTCTGCTCCGGCCCTTTTGCAACACGTGAACTATCGCAAGCACGATTACAACAGTATATCGATGATGCCGTTTCCCTGGGCTGCAGCCTGTTTGTCCTGACAGGCGGTGAACCGCTGGTTTACCCTGAATTTGTCCCCCTGATCGACCATATCCTTGCCATCCCGGGTAGCCGGATTGCCATTCTTACCAACGGTTTACTGGTTGAACAGCGACTACCCCTCCACTGGCCCCGAGAGCGGATTCATCTGCAGATCAGCCTGGATGGTAAGCCTGAGCATCATGATCATCTGCGGGGAAACGGCAGCTTTAGTACCCTTGAAAAACAACTCGTCTGGCTACGCCGGCAGGCCTGGAGTTTTACTCTTAGTTGTTGTGTAACTCGTGAGAACGCGGAGGATTTGAGCTGGCTGGTTGATTACGCTGCTGATCAGGGGGCGGCTACGGTTCATCTGATGTGGCATTTTATTCGTGGCCGGGGTAGTTCGGATCAACACTCGGAACCGCTGGATCTTCTTGGTCCGGTGCTCGCTGCAATGCAACAAGCTGAAAAGCGTGGTATCACCATAGACAATGTGGAGAACCTGAAACGGCAGATATTCTCCCCTCCCGGCACTATTCACGACGGTTCCAGTGCTGGCTGGCAAGCTGCCGCCATCGGACCTGATGACCGGCTTTATCCCTCTGCTGCCACCATCGGACTTGATGAGCTGGCTACCACGCTGGATGGCGGTCTGCGTTCCGCCTGGCAGCAGAGTCCGGTATTATCTCGTATCCGCCAGGCCAGCGTGATCAGCCTTGCCGACCCCTGGCGGTATCTACTGGGGGGCGGGGACCTTGATCACAGTTATCACCATGCCGCCACTTTTTTAGGTGACGATCCCTATCAGCCCTTGATGGAGCAACTGGCGTTAGGTCTGATCTCGAAAGCTGCTGCACGGCTGCCTGTACCGTCCGGGCCTAGCCTGTGCCTGAAGATGGGCGAACTGTTGGTCAGTTGCAGCAGTCGCGACCCGGTGACCTTCTGCCACACCAACTGCCTGCTGTCGCTGGAAGGCTCATCCGATAGTCGCAGTCAGGTAGGAGCCTATTACGCTGCTGCGGTTGGTGACAAGCGAAGCGAGATTCTGAATCCGGTTCACTATGACGGTGCTCTGATCGAACATATACCGGCAGCCTACCGCTTCCGTGGCTATGGCTGTGGCAGCCCGGTTATGGACGCAGAGCTGAAGGCTGGTGAACGGGTGGTGGACCTGGGCTGTGGCAGCGGGGTGGAATGTTTTATTGCTGCCCGTATGGTTGGGGCACAAGGCAGCGTCATCGGTGTTGACATGCTGGAGCCGATGCTGGAACTGGCCCGCAAAGGTGCTGTTGAAGTGCGCCAAAGCCTGGGATACGACAACCTGCGCTTTCTCAACGGCTTTCTGGAAGAATTGCCTATGCCGGATAATGATGTAAATATTGTGGTCTCCAACTGTGTGTTGAACCTGTCTGGCGACAAGCGCCGTACCTTTGCCGAGATATTTAGAGTATTGGCGCCTGGTGGCCGCCTGGTGGCGGCTGATGTGGTATGCGAGACAGAGCCGGAGGCAACAATCCTGAATGACGAAACACTGCGGGGTGAATGCATAAGTGGCGCCATGACCCAGAAAGACCTGCTGGGGATACTTGAGGAAAACGGATTCACCGGATTCAGGATACTGAAACGGCTCCCATACCGGGTGGTGAACGCCCACCCATTCTTTTCACTTACCTTTGTGGTTAATAAGCCCGAGTTCTCCAAGCCGGAGATTGTCAGGGTACTATACCCTGGTCCGGGCAAAGGCCTGTTCACCCCCGGTGAACAATGGTTGCGTCCCGGACAAACCTGTATGGTAACAGAAAGGGATGCCGAACTCCTGGGCGACCAGGTCTGGCAGCTTGACGAACACGGTTTTGTCACCAATGTAGCAATTGCAGCTGGAGCCAACTGTTCGCTACCGCCAGAAGGTCGGCTGGCCACACCAAAACAGTTGCATACAAACCATGAAAGCGGCTGCCTGGTTTGTGGTGCTCCGCTGGTTTACCACGCCACCGAGAGGCCCGCGGCCTGCCACTTCTGTGGAAAAGTTTTGCAGGCCAACGCCTGCTGCCAGCAGGGACACTTTGTCTGCGACCGCTGCCATACCGGTAATGCTTTGGAACTGATCGAGCATCTTTGTCAGGCTACAACAGAAACCGATCCGATTAAACTCTTCCTGGAGATTCGCCAACATCCTTCCATCCCCTTACATGGTCCCCAGTACCATGCCCTAGTACCTGGCGTTCTGCTGGCATGCCTGCGTAACGCAGGGCAATCGGTCACTCAGGGACAACTCCGATCCGCCATCCAGCGGGGCGGCGAGGTCAGCGGCGGCAGTTGCGGTTTCATTGGAATCTGTGGTGCGGCGGCAGGAATAGGAATCGCCTTCAGTATACTTTTGGAGGCTACCCCGCTCAATGCCTCGGCTCGCCATACAGTGCAGGGAATTGTTCAGCAGGTACTTGCGCAAATTGCTGGCTACAAGGCTGCACGCTGCTGTCAACGGGATTGCTGGATCGCCCTGCGGGTTGGGATGCAGCTTGCCGGCGAACTGTGGATTCTTCATCTACCAATAGTCTTGCCATTTGCCTGCAGCCAGATGGCAAGAAACAAAGAATGTCTGGGGATAGAGTGCCCTTTGTGGCCGTAGTCAGTAATATATGCGAGGCGGGGCTCTTTCGCGTATGACGATTTACCAATTGTCTGGAATCAAAGCATGGAAGATTATCTGTCCTAATAAATCGAGGTGACAAATGATAAGCAGATGGATAAATGAGGTGAAAAAGAGTGCTGATCCTGAAGAGTTGGGGATGATTCTGATGCACAACGGTGTAGTGCGGGGAACATCGAAATATGGGGATGCAGTACAGGGAATGAAGTTGCACTTTGACGAAGACAAGCTTATCACACTCGTGAACAAATATAAGAAGAACGAAGGTATCGTAGATATCAAGGCTTGGGTCAATAGTGGTGAACTGCACGTTGGCGACGACATCATGTATCTCATGGTGGCTGGAAGGTTCAGAACTGACATTCTACCAACATTCGAATTGGTCTTGTCCGCTATAAAGAAAGAGATTGTGACCGAACAGGAGATTTAGTTTGGGATTAAAGCCAGGCAGCTTTGTAACCGTATTGACGAGCTTTTGCCCTCCCCACAGACCTGTCAGGTCCGACGTTTCAAGGTGATACATTATAATATTCATCCAGAAGGAAGGGTAATACCATGAATAATAAGATACTTGAAAAAATAATAGACAGCTGTGTGGAATGTGAATTATGTACCGATAACTGCTCGCTATTGAACGAAAAAGGGGAAACACCACTAGCTATGGCAAAAAGGGGTATTACTGTAAAAGATGCATACTCCTGCTCATTGTGCGGGCTGTGTGAAGCTGTCTGCCCGCAGGAGGTTAGCCCCATGGCAATGTTTGCAGACCGACGTCGAGAGGCGGTCACAAAAAGAGAAATTGATATCGATGAATATCGCTATATGTTCCCGGACCGAAAAAATAATGTAATGAGCCTTTATCGACAGGAGTTCGGAATTGACTATAGCGATATCGATCATTTCGAAGATGCGGGAACCTGCTTTTTTCCAGGCTGCACATTGATGACCTTTTCACCCGTATTGACGAGAGAAATCTTCCAACGGCTGAAATCCAGTTGTAATTGTGATGGTATGTGGACTGAATGCTGCGGAAAGCCGTTGGAACAATTAGGGCTCCAACAGAGGCTGGAGACCATGCATTGTCATCTGAAGCAGTTTGTAGAAACACACCACATAAAGCGTATAATCACGGCTTGCCCTGGATGCTATTATGAATTGCGTGAAATATTTAAAGCTGATGATCTGGTTGTACAAACAGTCTATGAAGTACTGCAGTTTGGCATCCGGGCTCTGGATGAAACAAGACGTTACACAGTTCACGACTCCTGCCCTGATCGAACCGAAGGAGTTTTTGGCAGGCAGGTCCGCCAAGTCCTGGGACAGCACAACGGCACAATTTTGGAAATGACCCACAACAGAGAGAAAACGATCTGCTGCGGCAGCGGTGGCCAACAATCCCATTTTCGCCCTGATCTGGTTGAAAAAGTGGTGCAGATGAGACATGCTGAAGTTCGGCAGGCGGGTGCTGATACACTTGTGGGATACTGCATGAGTTGTATTCTGAAATATGAGAGCGAAATGCCGGAAGTGTCAGTAGTTCACGCATTGAGTCTGATGCTGGATGTGGAGCTTGATTACAAGGGCGCCAAGGAGCGGTCCAGGAATATGCTGAGTGGCCCTGGCGGTGAAAAGTTGTGGAAAGAAATTATGGCAGAGTGAACTTGCTGTATGCAAGCATCTTCAATAAAACATAAAAAATGATCATTTGTATTGATTCTACCAAGGTTCTTGGTTCTTTTTATTGCCCTTGGATGATTCCAACCTGCATCGTTGATGCATAAATGCATATTAACCCTGTGCTATTTTCTGTTGCACGGTTTGCGGCAGATAGTCACCTTTTACCAAGTGTGAGACAAGGAATTTACGAGGTATTCACAAATTGGAAGAGACTGCAAAGCAAATAAGTTTTTTTCAGGAAGACATCTGGAAGCTTGATGCCATAATCAATTCTTCTTCCGAAGGGCTCTGGATTTGTGACGGAGAGGCCAATGTACTCCGAATGAATCCGGCATCTGAGCGAATTCATGGCATCAGGGCTGATGAGGTAATTGGCCGCAACATGCAGGAGTTGGTAGATGAAGGCTTTATTGACAAGTCAGCGACCCTTGAGGTTATTAAACTCAAGGATGTGGTAAATATTCTACAGTATCGCAAAGGGCGCAAGCTGGTCATTACCAGTACACCGGTCTTTGATCCGGACGGAAGACTTATCAGTGTGGTCTCCAGTGTTCGGGATATTACCGAGATCGAAACGCTCCAGCGTGAACTGGAGGAACAGGAGGCCATGAAAGACCAGCTTCGCAATCATATACTGGAACTGCAGCATATGGAGCTGGAATCCAGGCGGATTATTGCACGGAGCCCAAGTATGCTGAAGACCCTCCGCCAGGCTGTGAAGGTAAGTTCTGTGGATTCTTCGGTTCTTCTCCTCGGTGAATCAGGGGTCGGCAAAGGGCTGATTGCTGACATAATTCACAAAAGTTCGCGCCGATCCGAAAAGCCGCTCATCAGGATAAATTGCGGAGCAATTCCAGAGTCACTTATTGAATCTGAGCTGTTCGGATATGAAAAAGGAGCATTTACCGACGCAAGAACGGGAGGCAAACCGGGATATCTTGAGCTTGCCGATGGTGGAACGCTTTTTTTGGATGAGGTAGCTGAACTTCCGCTTCCTTCTCAGGTCAAACTCCTCCGTTTTCTTGAGGATGGCCGCATAACACGCCTGGGCGGCACTGCTGGTCGAACGGTTGATGTCCGCATCCTTGCGGCAACCCACAGGGATCTGGAAGAAATGATCGACCAGAAAAAGTTCAGACTTGATCTCTATTATCGTCTGAAGGTTGTACCGATCAGAGTCCCCCCGGTCAGGGAACGCAGAGAGTGTCTTCTTCCTCTTATCCGACACTATATAGAGTTTTTTGGGACAAAAAACGATATTAAAAAACGCCTTACCCGCGCCGCATTTGATGCATTGCTGTCCTATCCGTATCCCGGCAATGTCCGTGAATTGATGAACATTTGCGAACGGCTGGTGGTCATGTCCGACACCGAACTGATTGATCTCAAGGACCTACCTAGTGATATTGTTCCCTGCGCTCCTGAGGGGGATTCCAATCCTCCTGAAGAATGGATGGATACGATGCCTCTGCAACATGCGCTGGATAATCTTGAACGACACATACTTGCTCGATCGCTGAAGATGCATGGTAATCAGAGAAATATGGCTGCCGCCCTGGGTCTCAATCAATCGACCGTAGCCCGCAAGCTTGAAAAGCATGGTTTGAAGTGATTCCATGACCAATACAAACGGAGTCGAATGCACTGTTGATGCATTTATGCATCAGTCTCGGGTGTCTTCGCCTGAATACTAATCCGCATTCTTCTGTAACTGCCCGCAACAAAATCCTGTTACATATCTAATCAAAAATAGTGGGAATATAATATACAAACAGCACGTTATAGTGATCCCGCATCTCGCTCCACTGCGTAATGCTCTTCATGAATTCTCCTGTTGCAACCAGCTTCCGATAGTTGGCATGTTCAATGCAAATATGATTTCTGCCATACAAACCATATGAACATATTCCATGTTGTAGGAGAATAGTTGCAATGCTGAGACTGAAAGATCCTGCCCTGTTGAAACAGAAGTGCTACCTGAATGGCCAGTGGCTGGCTGCGGATAACGGCGCCGTAATAGATGTGACCAATCCTGCAACCGGTGAGAAGTTGGGAACGATCCCCAGTATGGGCACAGATGAAACACGTCGTGCCATTGAGGCCGCCAGCAACCTTTTGTCAACCTGGCAAGCCGTAACAGCCAGGGAACGCTCCGACATTCTGCACCGCTGGTTTGATCTGATTATGGCCAATCAGGAAGATCTGGCCATAATCATGACGGCGGAACAGGGGAAACCGCTGGCAGAATCGATGGCTGAGATCGCTTATGCCGCCTCGTATATCGAATGGTTTGCCGAAGAGGGAAAACGGGTCTACGGCGATATCATTCCTGGGCACACTGCAGATAAGCGTAACGTGGTCATCAAAGAACCGATTGGCGTCTGTGCCGCCATCACACCCTGGAATTTTCCGGCTGCCATGATAACCCGCAAGGCAGGCCCGGCGCTGGCCGCAGGCTGCACCATGATATTGAAGCCGGCCACCGCCACTCCATTCTCGGCTCTGGCTCTGGCTGAACTCTGTGAACGGGCCGGGATTCCTGCCGGTGTATTTAGCGTCATCACCGGCTCTGCAGCCGCCATCGGCGCGGAAATGGTCGCAAATCCGCTCATACGCAAGCTGACCTTTACCGGTTCTACCGAGATCGGCAAACAGCTTATGGTTCAATGTGCCGCCACGGTCAAAAAGGTTTCCATGGAACTGGGGGGTAATGCACCGTTTATCGTCTTCGATGACGCCGATCTGGATGCCGCCGTTGAAGGGGTTATCGCCTCCAAGTTTCGCAATACCGGACAAACCTGTGTCTGCACCAACCGCCTACTTGTGCAAGAAGGTGTCTATGATGCGTTTATCGTAAAACTGGCGTCAGCAGTGGCACAGCTGAAGGTGGGTAATGGTTTGCTGGGCGATTTTCAGCAGGGTCCGTTGATCGATATGGCAGCTGTGGGAGCGGTCGAGGCGCATATTGCCGATGCCGTTGCCAAGGGAGCCCGGATTGTTCTGGGGGGGGATCGCCACGAACTGGGGGGGAGCTTCTTTCAGCCTACCATTATCTGCGATGTTACCTCACAAATGTTGGTGGCCAAAGAGGAAACCTTTGGTCCGCTGGCTCCGATCTTCAGATTCAGCACCGACGCAGAGGCTATCAGGATGGCCAATGATACTGAGTTTGGTCTGGCTTCATACTTTTACACTCGTGATATAAGTCGGGTCTGGCGGGTGGCAGAGGCGCTGGAGTTCGGTATGGTCGGCATCAACACCGGCCAGATTTCGACCGAGGTGGCGCCATTTGGCGGCATAAAGGAGTCGGGAATAGGGCGTGAAGGCTCGAAGTACGGCATTGATGAGTTTTTAGAGATAAAATATCTCTGCATGGGAAACGTGTGAACTGTAATAACTCATTCATAAGTTTTTATCTGGTACATCATGCTGGGCATACACTGTCATTTAATTTCTTGATGTGTGTAACTGTATTGCGAATCCAATTAGTGCAACAAAAAACAATAGCTGTTTGAAAACTATTTTATCATGGTAAGGCCAATTTGTTAGCAGATAACACTTCCGTTCTTGTTGTCATAACACTGTCTAAAATTACAGAAGAATAACCATCTCCGAGCCAAACCGCCTAAAAGGACCACCTCATAGCGCTAGGTCTATGGGTTCCGCAGGAAACGGCGTTGCCGCTATTTTCAAAACCAGGACTTCAGCGGTTATAAGGAATCGGGCATTGCCTGTGAAAACTCTCTCTATGGTTTGGCCGAATACACCAACTGGCAGACGATTACCCTGAACAAGAATCTGACGTTCTGATTTCGGGTGCATGGAGTCTAGTGAATTGATATTTCATTTACAGAACTAAATACTTATGAAACCTACCGCTTGTGAGCAATGGAGGACATCATGAAGAAGATCAACCTGAAGATTAACGGCCGCCCGAGGCAGGTGGTGACCGACCCGGACATGTTATTGGTCGACCTGTTGCGCGTGGGGCATCGCCTCACCAGCGTCAAGCAGTCCTGCGACCGCAAGGGCCAGTGCGGCGCATGCACCGTGGTCGTGAACGGCAAGGCCACCCTCGCGTGTATTACCAAGGTTGCCAGTCTGGAAGGGGCCGACATCATCACGGACGAAGGACTGGGAACCCCTGCAAATCCCCACCTGATCCAGGAGGCCTATGTGCTCTCTGGGGCCATCCAGTGCGGGTTCTGCACTCCCGGGATGATCATGGCGACAAAGGCGCTGCTGGATGTCAATCCCGACCCCAGCACCGAGGAGATCAAGAAGGCCTTCCGCCGGAATCTGTGCCGTTGCACCGGCTACATCAAGATCATTGACGCCGTGAAGCTGGCGGGCCGGTTCGTCCGTGGAGAGATCAAACCGGAGGACATCAGACCCAAGCCCACCGATGCCAAGATGGGTGTCTCCCATCCGCGGCCCTCGGCCATGATCAAGGCCTGTGGCACCGCCGAATTCACGGGTGATATCGAACTGCCCGGTGCATTGGAACTGGCGGCCGTCCGGAGCCCTCACGCGCACGCCCTCGTCAAAGGCATCGATACCTCAGTGGCCGAAAAAATGCCGGGCGTGGTAGGCGTCATCACCGCCAAGGACATCAAGGGGACCAACCGTCTCAAGTACATCATCGGCGACCGGCCCGTCCTTTGCGAAGGCAAGGTACAACAGCTGGGCGATGCCGTGGCCGCGGTGGTGGCCAATACCCGCGAACAGGCCCTGGCCGCAGCTAAAGCCGTGAAAGTGAAGTATGAGCTGCTTCCGGTCCTGAGCTCTCCTCAGGAGGCTTTGGCGGAGGACGCGCCCCAGATCCATGCCGACCGTCCCAACCTCTGTTACGTGCAACCGGTCATCAAGGGCGACGCGGCGGGGGCCTTCGCCAAAGCTGCCGCAGTCGTGGAAGGGCGGTTCAAGACCCAGATCAACCACCAGGCTCCCATGGAGCCCGAGGCTAGCGTGGCCTTCCTCGAGGGCGACGGAGAAGATCCCGTCCTGGTGATCATCGGCCGCAGCATCAATATCCATGGGAGCATGGCCATCCTGCAGCAGGCGCTGGGCTACGAGAATATGCGATACGAAGAGGCTTACTCTGGAGGCCAATTCGGCCTCAAGCTGGAGGTGGTCACGGAAGGAATCGCCGGCGCTGCGGCGCTCCATTTCAAGCGACCTATCCGCTACATCCCTAGCCTGGAAGAATCGATTCTCATCACCAGCAAACGCCACGCCTTCGATACCCACATCAAGCTCGCCGCGGACGCCAAAGGCAAACTTACAGCCATGGCCATGGACATCGTCGTGGACAACGGCGCCTACTATTCCATCGGTGACGTGATCCTGCGACGGGCGCTCCACATGCTCTCCAGCTCCTACTATATCCCCAACATCGATACGCATAGCAGGCTGGTCTATACCAACAATCCCTATGGCTCCGCCGCGCGGGGCGCCGGGCCACCGCAGACTCACTACGCCCTGGAATGCGCCATGGACATGTTGGCGGAGAAGCTGAAGCTCGATCCGCTGGAATTCCGGAAGCACAATTCCCTCAAGACCGGCCAGACCAAGGCTACCGGCTATGTCGAACCTGACGTCTGGCCCTTCCCCGAGTTGTGCGACGCCATCAAGCCTTTCTACGAGCGCGCCAAAAACGAACGGAGCGCCCATCAGAACGGCACCATCCGGCGCGGGGTTGGCCTAGGTGCCGCGGCTTTCGGCATCGGCCAGCCGGCCGACAAAGCCGCGGCGGTGGCCGAACTGGATTTCGACGATGGCGTGACGGTCTACGCGGCAGCGGCGGATCCCGGCGAGGGAAACGATTCGATGCTTACCCAGCTCGCGGCCCAGGTACTGGGGCTTCCCATGGACAAGGTCCGCGCTGTCAGCCGCAACACGGATCAGACCGCGGCCAGCGGTCCGGCCTCGGGAAGTCGCATCACCTATATGATCGGAGGAGCGGCCGTTGATGCTTTGACGCAACTGAAGAATGCCGCCTTGGAGGTGGGTTCGCTGTCTTACTCGGCCTTCAAGGAGGCTGGGAAGCCGACGCACTATCTGGGAGAGAAGAAGATCTTGGAGACGGCGTCACTGGATCCCGACACGGGCCAGGGGCCCACATTTGAATCCAATGTCCACGCCATCCAGATGGCCGAAGTGGAAGTGAACACCGAGACGGGTGAGGTGAAGATCCTTCGGATGACCACCGCAGTGGATGCGGGCCCCATCATCAATCCCCATAACGTCCAAGGCCAGCTTGAGGGGGGTATGGACATGGGGGCCGGATATGCGCTCCGGGAGGAGCACATTGCGGGCAAGACCAAGGACTGGGTCTCCTTCAAATTTCCGACCATGAAGACCTCCTTCGACATGGAGGTACTCACCCGGGAGACCCCGCGGATCCGCGGGACCCTAGGCGCAACCGGGGTCGGGGAGATGTCGATGGTATCCACCGCCCCCGCCATCATCAACGCCATCAAGGACGCCTGCGGTGTCTGGATCCAGGACCTTCCGGCTACTCCGGCAAAGGTGAAGGCGGCACTTTCCAGGACTTAGGGGTCTCTAGCGTGGTCGAAGATCGCTCGAAACTGATGCAGGAGTTCGGCCGTGAAGCACGGATCCTGGCCGGGCGGAAAATCTATTTCGATTGGGAGGGTTTCTTCTGGGATTCCGGCGACTGGAGCGAGGAGGTGGCTGTTCTCCTCGCCTGGGAGGGTGGGCTTTCCGAGTTGACGGCCACGCACTGGAAGGTGATGCGTTTCTTCCGTGACTACTACGCTTACCACGGGCGCGCACCACTCAACCGCCACTTGAGGGAAGGCACGGAACTGAGCTTGAGCGAGTTGGAGAGTTTGTTTCCAGGCGGCATCCGGCTAGGTGCCCGGCGGCTGTCCGGGTTGCCCAACCCCAAGTCGTGCTTCTAAGTGAGGGCGGGATCATGAGCGAGCGACTGATCTACCTCGACAACGCTGCCACTACCTTTCCCAAGCCGCGCGAGGTGTTGGATGAGATGGTCCGGTCGTACTCGGAATCCGGCGTATCGCCGGGAAGAGGCAGTTACGACCTTGCGGTGCAGGCAGGGGATCTCGTCGAGCAGGCGCGAAGGCAGGTGGCTCTGTTCTTCGGCGCACCCGATCCGAACCGCGTGATTTTCACCGCCAATGCCACCGATGCCTTGAATCTGGCGTTCAACGGTCTCCTGCGGCCCGGAGATCACGTGATTTCCACCCGGCTTGAGCACAATTCCGTGCTGAGGCCGCTTCACTATTTCCGAGAACGAGGCTGGATCAGCTTTGATCTGGTGCCCTTCGACGATAGGGGCTTCATCGATCCCGAGGCCATCGCCCGGAGCTTCAAGCCGAACACCCGCGCGGTGGTGGTTTCCCACGCATCAAACGTGCTGGGCACCCTCCAGCCTATGAAGGACATCGGTCGGCTCTGTGCCCAGCTCGGCATTCCGCTCATCATCGACGCCTCCCAAAGCGCAGGCTCCGTTCCCATCGACATGACAGCGTGGCAGGCCTCGGCCGTGGCCTTCACAGGGCACAAGGCCTTGTTCGGGCCCACTGGAATCGGAGGTCTAGTGCTCCATCCCGACCTGGACATCCAGGCTAGCCGCTTCGGCGGCACCGGCGTTGACTCCCGGAACCCGGAACATACTTCCACCTTTCCACATCGACTTGAGGCCGGCACCCTCAATCTCATGGGTATCATAGGTCTCTCAGCCGGTCTCAATTTCATCGCACAGAAAGGCATGGAGGCCATCCATCGCCAGGAAATGGCTCTGTTGGCGCGCTTGCGGGACGGGCTGCTGGAATGCTCCCGTGTGGAGATGTACTGCGCCGCCGACCTGAAGGATCACGTCGCGGTGCTTACGCTCAATGTGGACGGCCTTAATCCCGAGGATGCGGGGGCCATTCTGGACGCGGACTTCAATATCGCCGTGCGCGTCGGACTGCACTGCGCCCCCTTGGCTCATCAGCAACTAGGCACCCTCCAGCGGGGCGCGATCCGCTTCAGTCCAGGTCTCTTCAACACAGAGGAAGACATCGACCATGCCATCGCGGCACTGACTTCCATGTCCACACGTTCCTGAAAGAAACCACAAAAGAGTGATGGACGGTTTTGGGTGAGGTGGCACGGATATTTTGCGCCGTTTATTGCGGAATGATTGTCAACCCAGACGCTATCGTGGCGCAGATGGAATCGGCCATTACCTTTGGACTTTCGGCTGCTCTCTACGGCGCCATTACACTAAAAAACAGTCGAGTGGAGCAGTTCAACTTCGACATTTCTCCGATGATGCGGATAAATGTCATGCCAGAGGTGTGGGTTGCCATCATTCAAAGTGGAGAGCGCCCTAGCGCAATCGGAGAAACGGTGGTTCCTCCGATTGCGCCGAAAGTGGCAAACGCTCTGTTTGCGGTAAACGGCGCACGGCTGCGTAGCCTGACGCTGACGCTCAAAAATATTTTGGAGGAATTGAAAGTAAAATGACCGATCACGAATTTTTCACAGAAGTGCTGAAAATCACCCGGGAGGGCACCCCGGCCGCTCTGGCGACGGTGGTGGAAGCCACCGGTTCGACACCGCGCAAGGCTGGCGCCAAGATGCTGGTGCGGGGTGACCGGAGCATCGCCGGTACGGTCGGTGGAGGTGGGCTGGAAGCCAAAACAATCGAGGCAGCCCTTGAATCCATAGCCTGCGGCCATCCGCGCACGATCAGCTTCACCCTCACCGAGGAGCACGGGTACGTCTGCGGGGGCCGGGCAAGCATCTTCATCGAGCCGCTCAACAGCGCGCCCCGCTTGGTCGTATTCGGAGCCGGGCATGTGGGGCGGGCGATTGTCCCGCTGGCCGCCCGCTGTGGTTTCAACGTGACCGTCATCGACGACCGGCCAGACTATGCCGTGGCCGAGCAGTTCCCTGGAGCGTCGGCGGTGGTCTGCGCCCAACCGCCGGAAGACCTTTCCGCAATGAGGGTGGACGAACGTAGTTTCATCGTGGTGGTCACCAAAGGACATGAGAGCGACTTTACCGCAGTCCGCTGTTCGCTCGGGACGGCCACACCCTTCATTGGCTTAGTGGGCAGTCGCCGCAAGCGGGAGGCGCTGTTCGAAATACTGCGCGGCGAAGGAGTTGCGGAGCATGACCTGGAGCGAATCGTCACCCCGGTGGGGTTGAACATCGAAGCGGAAACCCCCGACGAGATAGCGGTCAGCATTGTGGCCCAACTGATAGAACGCAAACGATGTCAGGCACGTTGGTCGGCATAATACCCGCCGCCGGGGCGGGCCTCCGCATGGGGTGCTGCAAGCAGCTCCTGCCGCTGGACGGCGTTCCTGCTGTGATGCATTGTCTGGAAACCTTACACCGGGGAGGCATCGAAGCCGTCATCGTGGTTGTCGGCGGCCCGTATCGTGAACAGGTGGCTAGCGCGCTTGAGACGCGTGGGGTGCTTCTGGCCCACAACCTGGACCTGGCCGGAGACATGGCTTCATCCCTGAGCTGCGCCATTCCCCTGCTTTCTGAAAACTGTGCCGGCGTGGCGCTCTTACCGGCGGATATTCCCTGCGTCTTGCCCACTACGATCAGCCGGTTGCGCAAAACATTTTTGCTCGATCCGACACGGATCGTAATACCTTCCTACCGCATGCGGCGCGGCCACCCGATATTCATGCCGACAGATGTATTCGCAAACCTGATCGCGCAGACAACCCTGCGTGAGGTC
>Ga0209212_1003067_pt1 | contig 22633 bp, 20 predicted proteins | sample RifGroC2_FD_183996 | JGI IMG/M metagenome (GOLD analysis project Ga0209212, IMG submission 183996) | Groundwater microbial communities from Rifle, Colorado, USA - Groundwater C2 (SPAdes) (version 2) | ecosystem: Environmental > Aquatic > Deep subsurface > Groundwater | place: Rifle, Colorado... | reverse complement strand
GCTCTTACCGCACCTTTTCACCCTTACCCTTGCGGGCGGTATGTTCTCTGTGGCGCTATCCGTCGACGGGGGATGTTGCCCCCGCCTCCCGGCCTATGCCGCGCACATATAATGCTGCGCGGTTTGAACCGGCACCCTGCCCTGTGAAGTTCGGAAGTTCCTCCCCTCCCTTGCGGGAAGAGCGGCCCTCCGTCCGCGGTCTAAATTTTCAGAACAGCCCCGGCTGTTTCGGCGGGGCGTTCTCCTCGGCCAGTTGCCGGTCCAGAGCCGGCGCGGCGTGGCGCGCGTTATCCAATATCCGGTTCACCAGCCTGTCGGCTTCCTTGTTCCTGGCGCGCGGGACGTGGGAAAGGAAAATTTTCTTAAAACCGGCGGCCACCGCGCGGATCTCGGCCATCAGGCCGGCAAGGACCTCGTCCTTTATGCGGTACTCCCCGGCGTATTGTTTCACCAGCAGCTCGGAATCGGAGAAGATCTCCAGCTCCGAAGCCCCTATCCGCTTGGCGGCGGCCAGTGCCAGCTTGAGCCCGCTGTACTCGGCGAAATTATTGGTGCAGCGTCCGAGGTATTTCCCCTCCTCGCGCAGCACCGCGCCCGCGGTATCCAGGAACACGGCCGCGCAGGCCCCGTGGCCGGGGTTGCCCCGCGAGCCGCCGTCTATAAATATCCTCAGCTTCTTCTCTTTCTTCATACACTCGGCCTTCAGACTTGGTTGGGCGCCTTTTCCCCGAAGATGGTCCTCTCGAGATACAGCAGGCACCGGCAGTCCTGACAGAAGGTCAGGGTATCCGTCTTTTTTACGTCGAGGGTTTTCTGCGGGGTCAGGCTCATGTGGCAGCCGCCGCAGGAAAGCTTGCCGGTCACCGCTTCTTCGTGGACGGCGGCCACGGCCAGGCCGCCGCGGTTGGCGCGCAGATTTTCGTACTTCTCCAGCAGGTCGGCGTTCAGGGCGGAGGCCGCCGCGGCCCTTTCTCCCCTGGCCGCGGCCAGCTTTTCGGCCGCCTCGCGGCCCCCGGCTTCCAGCACGGAAATTTCGGAATTCTTGAATTCCTCCGTCTTTTTCACTTCGGCCTGGATCAGCTTGTCCTGCGCCGACGCCTTGTCTATCTCCTCCAGCAGCACCAGCTCCTCCGTCTCCAGGTCGTCCTTGTTCTTCTTATCGTGTTCTATTTCGGAGAGCAGCGCTTTAAAAGCGTTATTATCCTTCACCAGGTTCAGTTCGCGCTGGTGCTTGCGTATGCCCTCGTCGGCCTCGGCTATTTTCAGTTCCACGTCCTTTTTTCTGACCTGGAGGGCCTGAAGGGCCTCGCGCGCGGCGCTCATGGAGCGTTTTTTCTCCTCGAAAGCGGCGTTCAGCCCCGCCACCCGGACCGGCACGCCGGCCACGCAGGCCGCGAGCGCGTCTATGGCGGTGTCGCGCTTCTGAAGTTCAACAAGCGCCTTCGCTTCCGAGGTGTGAATAGTTTCCATTGTCCCCCATTATACTAAACGGCTGTTTTTACGTTCTTCAATATGGCCATAGCGGCGCGGCTGCGGTTGAGCGTGTACAGGTGCAGCCCGGGCGCTCCGCCCCGGAGCAGCTCCAGCGCCTGCGCGGAGGCGTACTCCACGCTGAACTTGAACATCCCGTCCTTGTCACCGTCCCAGCGCTCTATGCCCGCCTTGAGCGCAGCCGGCACCGACACCTGCATCAGCCTGGTGAAATTCTGCATCTGCTTGTAGCCGGTTATCGGCATGAGGCCGGGCAGGATGGGCACGCTTATGCCGGCCGCCGCGGTTTTCTCCAGGAACCTGAAATAAAAAGCGTTGTCGAAGAAAAGCTGGGTGATCAGGTATTCCGCCCCCGCGGCGACCTTTTCCTTCAGCCGGGCGACGTCCGCGTCCAAACTGGGGGCCTCCGGATGTTTTTCCGGGTAGCAGGCCCCGCCTACGGCGAAATCGCCGATCTTTTTCAGGTCGCCGATGAGCTGCGAGGCGTGGTCGTAATCCCTGCGGCGCACGCCGGACTCGACGTTATGCGCGTCGCCCCGCAGGGCGAGGATATTGGCGATGCCCATCTTTTTCAGACCGCCGCAGATCTCCGCTATTTCAGTCCTGGTATGGGCAAGGCAGGTCAGGTGCGCCACCACCTCAAGCCCGAACTGGGCCTTCAGCACGCCGCAAAGCGCGACGGTGCGGTACGGCGTGACGCCGCTGGAGGAATTGGTGACCGAGACGAAATCCGGAGAGAGCGCCTTAAGCTCCAGCGCCGTATTGAACAGCTTGGCCGTATCCTCCGCCGTCTTGGGCGGATAGAACTCGAAAGAGAAGACCTTGGCGCCGGTCCTGAGACGTTCCAGCACCTTCATTAGTCGGGGAAGCCTATTCTGGACGGCGGCCAGTAGGTGAACCAGGCGCTGCCCTTTATCAGCCCTTCCGGCACCGGGCCCCAATAGCGGGAGTCGCAGGACCGGTCGCGGTTGTCGCCCATCACCAGATAACTGCCCTCCGGCACGGTGACCGGGCCGAAGTTGTCGCGTATATATTCCGAGAACATCTTGCCCAGCATGCGGTTTTCCCAGAAGGCCTGGTAGTCCGCCGGGGACAGCCGGCTGGCCCCAGCGGGATAGCGGCCCGGGTCCAGGTACTGGGCGTAGGGCTCGTCCTTGACCTGCGCGCCGTTGACGAAGATAAGGCCGTTGCGGACCTCGAACTTGTCGCCGGGCATGCCGATGACGCGCTTGATGAAATCCTTGCCGTACTGGCTGCCGCCGCACTGGAATTCACGGGGGTCCTTGGACGGGAACTGGAACACCACGATGTCGCCGCGCTGGACCTTGCGGAACCTGAGGACCTTCTTCTGCGTGTAGGGGATGCGGAAGCCGTAGATGAACTTATTGACGAAGAGGTGGTCGCCTATCAGGAAGGTGCGCTCCATGGAACCGGAGGGGATCTTGAAGGCCTGCACGAACAGGTACATCACCACCGAAGCCAGCAGTACGGCGGAGAACACCGTCTCCGACCACTCCATGTCGCTCTTCATCGCCTGGTTGAGGCCGTCCTTCACCGGCGTCTTGCCGGCGGAACTTTTCCAGTACGCGTAGGCCGCGCCGGCCACGCCGGCGAAAGCCCCGTACATCAGCTGCCGGCCGGTGAACAGCACCGTGGTAACCACGTCGCCGCGGCGGTTATCGAGGCTGACGGTCAGCAGGACCATACCCACTAAGGAGATGAGAGCGGCGAACACGGCGTGCCAGACGCGCGTGAAACGGGAATCCGCCGCGAACCTGCCCTTTTCCCTGAACTGGTGCGACAGGAACAGGTGCGCGCCCATCAGGATGCCGATCCAAAAAAGTTTCTCTTCCATGTAGTTGTTCTCCCTATAGCGGCGTAAATTATTTATCCTGGCTCATCTTCAAAAGCGACATGAAGGCTTCCTGCGGGATCTCCACCGAGCCCATCAGCTTCATCTTGCGCTTGCCTTCCTTCTGCGCCTCCAGGAGCTTGCGCTTGCGGGTGATGTCGCCGCCGTAACACTTGGCCAGCACGTCCTTGCGCTGCGCGCCTATGGTCTCGCGGGCGATGATCTTGCCGCCCACCTGGGCCTGTACGGCTATCTCGAACATATGCCTGGGGATCAGCTCCTTGAGCTTCTCGCAGAGGATCCTGGAGTTGGCCAGCGCCTTGGTCCGGTGCGTAATGAACGAGAGCGCGTCCACGGATTCGGCGTGCAGCAGGATCTCTATCTTCACCATGTCCGAGGAACGGTACTCGTACGGCTCGTAGTCGAAAGAGGCGTAGCCGCGCGACACGCTCTTCAGCCGGTCGTAGAAATCCAGGATGATCTCGGAGAGCGGGAGTAAATACTCCACGATCACGCGCGTGGTGGAAATGTATTCTATCTTGACATGCTCGCCGCGCTTCTCCTTAAGGAGGTTCATGATGCCCTCCATATAGGGCAGCGGCGCGATAATGTTCGCCATCACGTACGGCTCCATAATGTCCATCACGTCGCCGTAATGCGGGAAATCCGCCGGGTTGGTCACCTCGATGTACTTTCCCTTCATCCCCTGCTTGTCCTTGGCCTGCACCTTGTAGATGACGTTGGGGTTGGTGGCGATGATCGGGATGTTGAACTCGCGCTCGATGCGCTCGCGGATGATGTCCATGTGCAGCAGGCCCATGAAGCCCAGGCGGAAGCCGAAGCCCAGCGCCTTCGAGGTTTCGCCCTGGAAGTTGAACGAGGAATCCGTGAGGTTGAGCTTTTCGATGGCGCTCTTCAGGGCCGTGTAATCCGTGGTGTTGACCGGGTAGAAGCCGGCGAACACCACCGGGTTCACTTCCTTGTAGCCGGGCAGCGGCGCGTCGATGGCCACGCCTTTCTCGGAAATGGTGTCGCCCATCTTGATCTCGTGGATGTCGCGGATGCCGGCGATGATGTAGCCCACCTCGCCGGTCTTGATGGAACCGGATTTTATCAGCTTGGGTGTGAGGTAGCCGACCTCTTCCACCTTGTAGCTGGTGCCCTTGGAATAGAAAGTGATGTACTGGCCGGCCGAGATCTCCCCATCCACCACGCGGGTGTAGATGACCACGCCCTTGTAAGTGTCGTAAAAGGAGTCGAAGACCAGCGCCTTCAGCGGCTTGTCGGCCGAACCCTGCGGGGGCGGGATCTCCTTGATCACGCGCTCCAGCACTTCGCGCGCGCCGCGACCGTCCTTGGCGCTGATGCGGGAGGAATCCCTGGGGTCCTTCAGCACTTCCCAGATCTGTTCCTCGGTGGCGTCGGGGTCGGCGTGTTCCAGGTCGATCTTGTTGATGACGGGGATGATGGTAAGCCCCAGCGACTGGGCCAGGTGCGCGTGCGCCAGCGTCTGCGCTTCCACGCCCTGCGACGCATCCACGAGGAGGATGGCGCCTTCGCAGGCGGCCATGGCGCGCGACACCTCGTAGGAGAAGTCCACGTGGCCCGGGGTGTCGATGAGGTTCAGGATATAGTCCTGGCCGTCCGCTTCGGACTTATAGAGCATCCTGACGGCTTTGGCCTTGATGGTGATGCCGCGCTCGCGCTCCAGCTCCATGCCGTCGAGGAACTGCTCGTGCATCTGCCGGTCGGGGACCGTGTTGGTGATGTTGATGAAGCGGTCGGCCAGCGTGGATTTGCCGTGGTCTATGTGCGCGATAATGGAGAAATTACGTATATTCATGTTGTAAAGCGTGCGTCTATTTAACTTCCTCTTCTATCAGGCGCCGGATCTCGTCGGAGGTGGGCAGGCCCAGCGCCCGCTGCGCCAGGGCCGAGAACTTCTCGAAGTTCATGGAGCGGACCGCGTGCTTGGAGCGCAGGTACATCTTGGCCGGCACGGAGAGAATGTCCACGCCCATGCCCACCAGCAGCGGGATGGCGAACGGGTCCGAGGCCATCTCGCCGCAGACCGAGACCGGCTTGCCTTTCTTGTGGGCGGTCTGCACCACCAGGTTTATCAGCCGCAGCACGGCGGGATGGAACGGCTCGTAAAGCTCCGACACGTACTGGTTGATGCGGTCCACGGCCAGCGTGTACTGCACCAGGTCGTTGGTGCCGATGGAGACGAAATCTATTTCCCCCAGCAGCGAGTCCAGGATGATGGCGGCCGCCGGGATCTCTATCATGACGCCGAACTCCGGGTCTTTCTTCACCGCGAAGCCCTCTTCCGCCAGTTCGGTCTTGACGTCGGCGGCTATCTTCTTGACCGTCAGCAGCTCGTCCACCGAGGAGAGCATGGGGATCATGATCTTGATGGTGCCCTCGGTATTAGCCTTGTAGATGGCGCGCAGCTGCGTCTTGAGCAGCTCCGGGTACTTGATGAAAAGGCGGATGCCGCGGAAGCCCATGAACGGGTTGCGCTCGTCCTTCAGGCCCTTGATACCGAGCTCCGTGGCGCGGTCGCCGCCGATGTCGGCGGTGCGGATGGTCAGCGGCATGGCGGGGGCGGCCTTCACCACGGAGGCGTAGGCCTTCAGCTGCTCCTCCTCGGTGGGCACCGAGTCGCGGTTCATATACAGGAATTCCGTGCGGTACAGGCCCACGCCCTCGGCCTTCACCACGGCCAGCTCCGGCGCGTCCTCGGCGGAGTCCAGGTTGCACATCAGGCTGATCTTGTGGCCGTCGCGCGTGGTGGCCGGCAGGCCCCTGAGCCGGTGAAAGAAATGCTCCTGCTTCTGCAGCTCTTCTTTGCGGGCCTTGTATTTCTCGATTATTTCCGGGGAGGGCGAAATGATCACCATGCCCTGTTCGCCGTCCACCACCAGGGTATCGCCGCTCACGATCTGGCGGCTGATATCGGAAAGCCCCACCACGGCGGGAATGCCCATGCTCTGGGCGAAAATCGCGGTATGGCTGGACTTGGAGCCCAGGTCCATGCAAAAGCCGAGCACCTTATTGGACTCGCGGATATGCAGCGTGTCCGACGGGTAGAGGTTATGCGCGACGATGATGACCGGTTCCTTGAGGTCCTTCAGCGAGACCTTCTCGGAGTTCACCAGGTTGGAGATGATCTTTTTACCCACGTCGAAGACGTCGTGCTTGCGCTCGTGGAAGAATTCGTCGTCGATCTTCTCGAACTGCTCCTCGGCCTTGTCCAGGATCTCGGAGAGGGCGAATTCGGCGTTCATACCCTTGGACATGATGAGCTTGGGCACTTCCTTGGTGATCAGCGGGTCCTGCAGGATCAGGTGATGGGCGTCTATGAGCTTGGCGTGCTGCTTGCCCAGCACGGTGAGGATCTTGGTGCGGATGACGTCGAGGTCCAGTTTGGTCTTATCCAGCGCTTCCTTAAAGCGCTTTACTTCGGCCTTAAGTTTTTCCGGCGGTATCTCCTTCTGCTCGATAAGGATGTTGTCTTCCTTAACGATGTGCGCCTTGCCTATGGCTATGCCGAGGCTCGCCGCTACGCCTTTTTTTATAAGCATGATCCGCTCCGGGTCGAGTTCATATTGAATTCCTGGCCGACTACCGTCAATCCTCGTCGAATTTCCTGACGAAGAGTTCCTCTATCGCCTTCACGGCGTCGGCTTCGTCCTTGCCCTTGGCCGACACCTCGATGATGCTGCCGCGGCCTGCCGCCAGCGTCATGATGCCCATGATGCTCTTGGCGTTCACCTCCATCCCGTCCTTCACCAGTTTTATGTCGCTGGCGAACCTGGACGCGGTATTGGCGACCATGCCGGCGGGCCGGGCATGTATGCCGAGTTCGTTTATTATGGTTATGTCTCGTTTTATCATAGGTATAATTTGAAGGGCCCCAGTTTAAGCGCGCTGAAAAGCAGTATGGAAAGGGCGAGCAGCAGGCCCGCCGTAAAGAAGACCGAGCGGCCCAGGGCCCGCAGCACCCGGTGCAGCGCCAGCACCGCCACCGGCAGACCGAGCTTCAGGAGCAGGTCCCCTTTGGTGCAAGCCACGCAGTTGAACCCGGCCAGCAGGGCGAAAGCCAGCGCCACTATCGCCAGCGACATGGCGAACCCGGCCGCGGTGAGCAGCCGGATAAGGCGGGGCCAGTTGGCCGCGTCGAGCGCGCAGTTATTGGCGCCACCGCAGGCATAACCGTCCTTCAACCCCTTCCACCTTATATACACCGAAAAGACCGAGTAGACCGCTATGCCGGACAGCGGGCCCGCCAGCAGCAGCCCTAACGGCAGTTCGTCGTTCATGCCGGTAAACAGCCAGCCGTAGAAACCGCAGGCCGCCCATACCAGCAGACAGATCTGCACGGTCATGGGCTTGAGCCGCCCCCAGAAGATCCGGTCGCCGATGGAGGCGAAGCTGGAAGCCAGCGCCTGTTTGACTCCCGGCAGGGTCTTGATGTCGGCCTCGCCGCCCGCCGCCGCGCGCTCTTCCATGCGGATAATATTGCCCAGCACGAAGGCCGCCATATAAGGCTGCGTGTTGAAGATCTGCAAATGGCGCAGCAGCGCGGCCTTATATTTTTCTTTATCCGGGTAGATCTTCTCGAGCGCGGGCTGCAGGGAAAAGGCAAAGCCCAGGTTCTGGAATCTTTCATAATTCCAGCCCGCTTGTATGAAGAACGACCGCAGGAACATCGAGAACAGCATTTTTGACTTTTATCCTTTCTTGTATATCTGCGTCCTGAACCTGAAATACAGACCGCTGAGGCCCAGCCAGGGCATCAGCGAGAAAGCGAAATCCGTGCCCGGGTATAACCAGGCCAGGCCCGGGAGCCGCCCCAGCAGCGCGGCCAGCCCGGCCAGGGTCAGCACGTACGCGCCCATCACGGCGTTCTCTATCAGCAGCGCCCGGGCCAGCCAGCGGCGCAGTCTGAAGTCTCCGGAGGAAACCTGCGCCTCTATGAGCGCGTTAAGCCGCGAGCGGGACGCCCGCACCTGGGACTCCAGCGGCGCGTAAGCGACACCGGCGGCTATCCCTATAAAAAAGGAAAGCGAGGGCGCCAGGCCGCCCGCGGAATGGGCCAGCACGCCGACGGCGGCCGCGGCGGTGCCGTTAGGCGGCACCACGCCGCCCACAGGGATAAAATCTATATAGAGCAGCTCCAGCAGTATGCCCAGACGCGCCCCCTCCAGCGGACAGCCGTTGAGCCAGCCCAGCACCGTACCCACGAAGGCCGGGCGCGAGAACAGGAACTGCCCCGCCTGCACGGCGTCCAGCCCCAGCAGGCCGGCCAGCCCGGCGGAAATAAAAGTTCTCAGGACGACTATCATAGCGGCCTGGCCTCCAGCGTAAAGGAGAAAGAATCGCCGGCTTCCAGTTCGCGGCGGGCGTGCGCCAGCAGCACCGCGCCCTGGTAGGTCTTCTCGGCGCCTTCCTCGGAGCGCGACACCGTGTCGAGCGGGAAGGACCAGAGGTCCAGCGGCTCCGAGAATTTAAGCGCCACCCCGCCGTAGACGGGGTCGCGGAGATCTGTTTTTTTAACGGCCCGCTTCTCGCCGGCGGGACAGACATTGCGGCCGGAGAAGGCCAGCGCCAGTTCGGTCCCGAACCAGACGGCGGCCTTCACGCCGCCGGTATTGGTCACCCGGTAGGCGGCTTGCCACGAGCCGTCGTGGCGCAGCTGCACGGCTTTCTCCACGCGCACGGGGTGGCCGGAACTCCCGGACCAGATGGCGCCTTCGCGGCTGAATTTCAGCAGCAGGCCTTCCGGCGTCTCGGCCTGCGTCCAGGCGTATTCGCCGTTGACGAAGTCGCCCTGCTCACCGTAGGAAGCTTTGGAAAAAGCTTCCAGCGTGGTGTCGGGGTGCAGAAAATGGTCCAGCAGACACATGCGCGGATGCCAGTCGTAGGCGAGATCCTTCCTGAGTTCTTCGTCGGCGGCGCGGCGCCTGTCGCTGACCGCGATATTCTTCGCTTTGCCCTCGTGATAGGCCTCGGGATGGCGCCAGACCACGGAACCGAAATTAACCCCGCGGGGCTTATAATCCCACTCCCACATACCGCCGCCTTTGGCGGGCGAGAAATAAAAATTCGCTTTGTCGCCTTCGGCCAGCAGCTCGGGCCGGCCGTCGGCGTCCCAGTCTTCGCGGGCCAGCTCGAAGCGGCCGGCCTGGCCGGCGCGGGGCAGGGCCCCCTCCGCCTCGAGTACGTTCTTGTAGACCGCCATCCGGATATGCGGCAGGTAGACCCCGCCGAACACCCCGTGCCAGTAGCCGCAGTTGCACTGCGCCTTGTAGAGGCTCGTCAGGCCCAGGCCGGAGCCGGCGGCCCGCACCTTGGCGCTGGCCCGCAGCATGCGGCGGTACAGGCGGTTGGCCTCGGGATACTTGGAGAAGAAATTGCGGAAATAACCGCCGCGCAGGAACTGCCGGAAATCCTCGGGCGAGTCTTCCCAGAGGCCGGACAGCGCGCGGGTCTTGGCCGGCGGCAGGGCCCACTGCGAAAGCTCGTGATAGGAAGTGGTGGGCAGGTAGGCCAGCCCTTTGGACGGGGTATCGAGGCAGTCGGAGAAGCGGGCGGTGGTCAGCCAGGAGGCGTTCTCCTCCAGCAGGGTGAACATACGGTCCAGCCAGCCTTTTTTATAGACCAGGTCGTGCGTGCCGGGCCAGAGACCGAACTTCTCCCCGTCGTCGGCCATCACCAGCGCCGCGTCGGTCCCTTCAAAACCGCGCAGGTAGTCTATGACCTTCTGCGGCTCGGCGAAAGGCATCAGGTAGCGCAGGCGGTGGTTTATGGGGAACACGTCCAGGTGGCGGCCGCCGTATTCGGTGGTGTAGCGGCCGGTCAGGGATTTCTCGTCGAAGCCGGCCGAGAAGAAATGGATATCGTCCAGCGCGGTATAGCCCACGCCCATGGCGGCCAGCGACCCGGCGAGTTCCGGCTCCCAGACGCGCTCGGCCAGCCACAGCCCGGCGGGGTCGGTGCCGAAGCGCCGGCGCACGTAATCGCGCATCATACCCACCTGGCCGCGGCGGTCGGCCTCGGGCAGCAGGGCCAGGATGGGTTCGTAGTAGCCGCCGGAAAGTATCTCGAGGCGGCCGGTCTTCACCAGCCCGGCCAGAGTATCCAGGTAATCGGGGTGATTAACCTCAAGCCAGTCGTAAAGGATGCCGGAGAAATGGGCCGAGACGCGCACGCCGGGATGCCGCGCCAGCACGTCGAAGAAGGGCTTATAACTCTGGTTATAGGCCTCCTCGAGCACGCTGTCGAAGTTGCCCACCGGCTGGTGGTTGTGCAGGGCGAGTATCAGTTTTACCATTAAGATCGGTTAAGCGATGGCTTCCATCAGGTCCAGGGGGCTGTCGGACGGCACGCCCCTGCCTTCTATGGCTATCCCCGCGGCGGACAGGGTCCTGAGCGACGCGCAATCCTGGTCGTTGAGGAAAATGGCCTTGCCGATGGAGAGGTTCTTGCCGGCCGAATAGTGCATGCCGCCGATATTTAGCGATGGTATCGCCAGGCCTTTCTGGACCAGCATTACGGCTTCCGTCAGCCCGGGCAGCAGCAGCAGCACCTTGCGCGCGGACTTCACCGCCTCCGGCAGGTACGCCGCGGCTTCGGCCACGGTCATGATCTTCAGGTCCACGTCTTCCGGCGTGGCGAAACGCATGATGGCGCGGCGCATCTCGTCGCCGGCTATTTCGTCGGACACTACGGCCAGCTCCTCGGCGCGCAGGTGCGGCACCCAGCCCTCCACCACCTGGCCGTGCACCAGCCTGTCGTCGACCCTGTAAAGAATTATCATAGTTTTACTTTTTTATCAGGAGGCTCTTAACCTCGCAGATGGCCTTGCGGCCGTCTTCGATGATCTTGGCCGTGAGGCGGTCGAAATCGAGCGACTGCCTGTAGGCGAAAGCGGAGGTCATCATGTTGATGTTCACGCCGCAGATGACGGCGCACTTATCGATGTCCTTGGCCAGCGGCAGCACCACGTTCATGGGCGTGCCGCCGGGCATGTCTATCAGGAAGACCAGCCCGTCGTCCGAGCGCATATCCTCGATGGCTTTGGCCGCGCAGTCCTTGACGCGCTCCAGCGTCATGCGCGCCGAGATCGAAACGTTCTTGAGGCCCGCGGTCTGCACGCCCACTATGCCCTCGGCGGCCTCTATGAGGTACGCGCCGAATTCCCCGTGGGTAATCACGATGATATTGATCATAATCCTGAACCCTCAGCGTAAGGCTTGAGTTTTATTTCCTGATATCCCGGTGATATTCCGAGACCGAAAAACCACCGGCGGCCAGCCGCCTGGCCATTTCACCGGCGATGTAGACGCTGCGGTGGCGGCCGCCCGTGCAGCCGATGGCGATGGTGAGGTAAGACTTCCCTTCCTTGACGTAAAGCGGCAGCAGGGCCTTTATCTGGTCGGTGTAGCCCTTAAGGAAGCCGCGGAAGCCCGGCTTGCTCTTGAGGTAGTTGCCCACGGGAGCGTCCAGGCCGGTCTTGGCGCGCAGCGCCGGGATATAATACGGGTTCGGCAGGAAGCGCACGTCCATGACGATGTCGGCGTCCAGCGGAATGCCGTACTTATAACCGAAAGAAATAACGGAAAGCTTCATCTCGGCGGTGCGCTTGAGCTCCAGCATGCCGGAGAGGATCTCCTTGAGCTCGCCCAGGGTCAGCTTGGAGGTGTCTATGACCTTGTTGGCGCGGGCGCGCAGTTCGCACAGGATGCGGCGCTCTTCCTTGACGGCCGCTGCGATGTTCTTGCCGAGCGGGTGCCGGTGGCGGGTCTCGGAGAAGCGCTGCATCAGCACGGCGTCCGAGGCGTCCAGGAACACCACCCGGCAGTCCAGGCCCAGCTTGCCCAGGTTGTCGAGCGTGCGCACGAAGTCCTTGAAGAAACGCCCTTCGCGGATATCGATGCCCAGCGCCACGCTCTTGAGATAGCGGCGGCTCTGGATCAGCGCGGCGAAGGACGGGATAAGCGCTATCGGCAGGTTGTCCACGCAGTAGAAACCTAGGTCCTCGAAGGATTTGAGGGCCTGGCTTTTGCCGGCGCCGGACATGCCGGTGATGATGAAGATCTTACCGTTCTTGCCCATTATTTTTACTCATCTCCCTGATGAGACTTTCGTTGAATTTCTTGGCGACGAAGTAGCCCTGGTTCTTCAGGCGCTGGTTGAGCGCGGCCACTTCGATGAGGACGGCCAGGTTGCGGCCGGGGGTGACGGGCAGGCGCAGCGAGGAGACGGGCACTTCCAGGATCTGCACTTCCGCCGCCGAAAGCCCGGTGCGGTCATAAGTGCCCAGGGACCCGGACGCCACGCTCTCCAGCTTAACGTGCATCTCTATCAGGGACTGGTCCATGATGGAGCCGATGCCGAACAGCAGCTCCACGTCGATAATGCCGAGCCCGCGCACTTCCATGTAATGCTTTATGTTCTTGGGGGAATTGCCCACCAGCATGTAGCCGATGCGGCGCTTCACTTCCACCACGTCGTCGGCGATCAGGATATGGCCGCGCTTGAGGAGTTCCAGCGCGCACTCGGATTTCCCCACGCCCGAGTCGCCCTGGATGAGCACGCCCAGGCCGTAGACGTTGACCAGCACGCCGTGCACGTAAGTGGTGGCGGCCAGCTGGTCGTCCAGGAAAGTCGTTATCTCGCGGATGAAGGCCGAGGTGTCCTCGGTGGTCACCAGCAGGGGGATACCCGCCTTGGAACAGGCCTGTTTTATGACCGGCAGGGGCTTTACCCCGCCGGTCACTATCACGCAGGGGATGTCGGGCGCGGCGAACATTTTCTGCAGGTTCGCCATCACCCGGCGGGAGTCTTCCTTCTGGCAGTAGGCGTATTCGCCCTGGCCGATGATCTGTATGCGCTCGGAGCGGAACTGCTCCATGTGGCCGGCTATGGCCAGGCCCGGGCGGTTTATTTCGCTGACGGTGATGCGCCGCCCCACGTTCCTGGAGCCGGACACGGCCTTAAGCCCGAGGATCTTTCCCCGGGACTTTATCAGCTCCCTGACCGTCAGGGACTTGCCTTCCTTCTTGGCCTGTTGGGACATTGGCGGCGCTTACCGGCTACTTCTTGACCGGCTGCAGCAGCCCGTAGGTGCTGTCGATGCGCTTGAAGACCACCTGCAGCTGTTTGGAGCCGCGGTCCTGGAACACCCAGAAGTTATAGCCGATCTTCTCCATCTCCATCACGGCCTCTTCCTTGTTCATGGGTTTAAGCGGCACGTCTTTGACGACGGAGAAGCGGATCTCGGGGCCCACCAGCGTGGTGAACTCGCCCAGGTCCACGGTCTCGGTGGCGTGGTGATCGGTGAAGCGCTCTTTGTACTTCTTTATCTGCACTTCCATCTTGTCCATGGCCTTGTCTATGGCGGAGTACATTTCGTCGGTGGAGGCGGCGGCCTTCATGGTCTGGTGGCCGGCGTGCACTATCACCTCGGCGGTGTGTATCCTTTTTTCCACGGAAACTATCACCTGGGCCCAGACGATATTGTCCAGGTACTCGTGAAGCTTGGAAAGTTTGGCTTCGATAAAGTCCTTTATCGGCTTGGTCATCTTTAACTTGCGGGCCACTATATGTATTCTCATTGTATTCTCCATTGTGCTGGGCTGGACTAAAACATGACCTTTCCGGCGCTTTGGACGCCAGTGGTGCTATTATTTATATTTTAATTGATTTAGACGCAAAAGAAAAGAGGGGGACGCTGATGAATTGTTTCCTAATGGCATACATGCCCTGCCATTAGGAAACAATTCATCAGCGTCCCCACTACCCTGCGCGGGGGTCCGTGTGCTATTATTGTGGGATGACGCTTGAGGTTAAGGGGCTGGTAAAGGTATTTCCGGGGGCTGTTTTGACGAAAACAGCACCGCTGAGGGCGCTGGCCGGCGCGGACCTGACGGCCGATACCGGCGTAACGGGCCTGGGCGGGCCCAACGGCTCCGGCAAAACCACGCTTTTCAAGACGCTGGCCGGCATATTGGAAGCCGACGGCGGCACCATAATGCTGGGCGGGGAGGCGGCCGATCCCCGGCGGCTGCGGACGCTGGCCGCCTATTGTCCCGCTAACCCCAGAAGCTTCTATTTCCGCCTGAGCGCGGCCGAGAACCTGCGTTTTTTCGGCGCCCTGGCCGGCCTGTCCCCCGCCGAAGCCGCCGCCAGCGCCGTTAAACTGGCCGGGCGCCTGGGCCTGTCGGCCGCCGACCTCGACCGCCGCTTCGACCGCCTGTCCGAAGGCAATATGCAGAAAATTTCCCTGATCCGCGCTTTTTCGCGGCACGCGCCGCTGCTGCTGCTGGACGAACCGTTCCGGGGGCTGGACGGAATATCCTGCCGCGGTCTGCTGGAACTGATAGCCGAGGCGGGGTTAAATTCCACGGTACTGGTGACCAGCCACAGCCGCGAACTGCTGTCGGCCGCGGCCGCGAGAACCCTCCGGATAGAGAACGGCAGGGTGCCGGCCGGGGGCGCCGCGTGAGGACCGCGCGCGTGATAGCCGCTTTTATCCGCCGTGATTTCCTGGCTGAGAGGAGTTACCGCCTTTCTTTCGCGCTGGGCGCGCTGGCCACGCTGGGCAACCTGGCCGTCTTTTACTTCATAGGAAAACTTTTCGGCGGGGCTCTGGCGCCGCAGCTGGAACCCTTCGGCGCCGGTTATTTCCCCTACGTGTTCACAGCCCTGGCCTTCTTCGGCTACATCGGCACGGGGGCGGGGTCCTACGCCGGGCAGCTGCGCCTGGAGCAGACCCAGGGGACGCTGGAGGCCACGCTGTCCACCCCGCTGGACACGGTCCGTTTCCTGGCGGCGCTGACGGCGTGGAATTTCCTGTTCGCCACTTTCGAACTGAGCGTCTACGCGCTGGCAGGAATATTTATTTTCAAACTGGACCTGTCGGCGGCGAACTGGCCGGCGGCGGGGCTGGTGTTCCTGCTTTCCGCGGCCTGCTTCGCCGCGCTGGGCATACTTTCATCCTGCTTTGTAATGCTCTTCAAGCGGGGCAACCCGCTGGCCTGGATCCTGAATAATTTCGAGGGACTGCTCGGCGGGGTCTACTTCCCCGTGGCCGTGCTGCCGGCGTGGCTGGCGGTCATTTCCAAGCTGCTGCCCGTCACGTACGCGGTGCGGGCTTTCCAGCTGGCCGTGCATACCGGCGCCGGGCTCTCCGTCATAAAGCACGACCTGCTGGCGCTGATGATCTTCGACGTCGTCCTTATCCCGGCCAGCGTCTGGCTGTTCGCCCTGACCGTCGGACGCGCCCGCCGCGCGGGCACCCTCGGCGAATACTAATTCTCAACGCCCCAACGCGGCCGCGTAGTAGGCGGCGCACGGGGCGGCCGCGCTGAAGTACAGGTATCCGTTCTCCTCGCGCAGCAGTGAATACCGCGCTTTCTTCCACCCCCCGGAATTGCGGTAAAGGAAGACCACCTTCCCGGCGTCTACCCCCTCCGCCTTCAGCCTGAAGACCAGTGCGGCTTCGCCCTGCACCCGGCCCGGGAAAGCCGCCGGCTGCCAGGCCAGCAGCCCCGCCAGGCCTTCGGGCAGCGGCGGGACGGCCGGGACAGGTCCCTCCAGCACGGTAAAGGCGGCGGGCGGCTCCTCACGCAGTTGCGTTTTAAAGACGAACGAAGCGAGGCCCGCGCCCGCGGACTCGGCGCTAAGCTCATAGCGCACCCCGGTACGGGAAAGGGCCAGCGCCTTAGCGGTAACACCATAAACGAAAGGCGCGCCGCCCGGCAGCGGCTGCGGCGCCGGCCTGCGGGGCAAAAGCGGCCGGCCTCCGAAACGAAGCAAAAGCGAAAAGCGGTGCACGGTGCCCAGGTCCCCGAACGGGGTCAGGGCATAGTCGAAATTAAGTTTGTCGAAGGCGACTCCCGCCCCGGCGGAAAAACCGGACCAGGCGCCCAATTCGTTGCCATAGTGCCGGGCGCGGTAGCCGGCCCGCACGAAGAGCCTGGACGTCAGCGGATGCTCCACGCCGCCGGCGAGGGTAAGGTAATCGTCCACCGGCTTTTCGGCGTCCACGGAAAGCAGCGTGCCTACGCCGGGCAGGCGGCCGCTGAGACCCGCGCGCAGCGAAAGCGGCAGCCCGAAACGCTCTTTATCCAGCTTGATGCCCGGCCCGAGATTAAGCAGCGCAAGGCCCGCGCGCAGCTTGCGTCCGCGCCAGCTGAAATCCCGCGCCACGCCCAGGTCCGCCGCCAGCGTGGCCCCGGAATAATCGTCTATGCTCTGCCTGATCACCTTAAGCGCCAGGCCGCCGGAATAGCCGCGCCCCAAACCGCCGCCGTACGCGGCGGACACGGCCGCGTCGGAAGCCCCGAACTTCCCCTCCACGGGCGAAATGGGCGCGACAGGATCCGACTCGTACAGACCGCTGCGCCTCTCCATGTCCTTCGGCACGTAAAAATAATTAAAGGAGAAGCCCCAGGTCCCCGCCGCGGGCAGCGGCAGACCGAAAAGGCCGCCGCCGGAGGCCGGGGCCGTGTAAAGCAGATACTCCTGTCCCAACCCCTGGAAATATTCGTTATGAAAGAGCGCGAGCGTTTTCTCCTCCCCGAGACAGGCCAGGCCGGCCGGGTTCCAGTACGCGGAGTAGGGGTCGCAGACCGAGGTAAAGGCTCCGCCCATGCCCAGGGCGCGCGCCCCGGCCCCGAGCTTAAGGAAGGTGGCCGAGGTGGAGCCCGCCGACGGATAGATCCTGGCCGCCTGCGCCGGGACGGCCGGGAACAAGGCGGCCAATACCGCCGCCAGACTTATCGCTGTAACGTTGAGTTTTCCGGTCATAATTACCGCCATCCGTCAATGCACTATCGCCAGCCGCTTCACCACGAATTTTTTGCCTGAAGCCCCCGAGGCCTCGAACCTGAACTGGTAGACGCCGCTGGCTATCTTCTTTATGTTCCAGGGCAGCTCCGACGTGACGCCGGCCGGGCAGTCCCCCCGGGAAAGTTTAGCCACCCGCTGGCCGGCCACGTTGTAAACTTCGATCTTCACCGAAACCTTCTCCGAGACCCTGAATTTAAAAGTGAGCGTGTCGCCGCGCGCCGGATTGGGGTAGGTATAAACCTCGTCCCGGGCGAAGAGTTCCCCGCTGGGCACGTACTCCATCACCGCAAAAACTCCGAGCCGCAGCACCCCGGCCGTAACGCGCATGGAAGACTCGTCGGCACGGGAATTATCCACCATAGCCCAGCCGGAGCCGGAGCGCATATAGAGCCTGACGTTCTCAAGGTCCATGCCGGCCACATCCGCTTCGGTGTAAGGGACAGAAAGCCGCGCCGGGAGCAACAGGCGCGTGGCGGCGCTCAGGAACTTGGCCTCGTAAACCACGCCGGTGGGATTAGCCGAACCCGCGGAGGCGGCGCGGAACATTGGCTGGTAGGTGGCCGGATCCAGGCGCGTAAAGATCACGCTGTCGTTCTGCGAGGCGGCGCCTACCGGGATCTCGAACCTGGCGCCGTCCTGCAGCCGCAGCGAGAGGCCGGCCCCGGCGTCGAAGAAGCGCCAGTTATTGGCGGAGACCGCGTCGGCTTCGGCGGACAGGAGCGAGTCCGAAGTACTGTCGAAAGCGGAAACCGCGTAATAGTAGCGCACGTTCTCGGTGGCGGAGGCGTCTATGTAGGCGGTGGCGCCGGCGGCCAGCAGCGCGTACGGCGAAGCGGTGTTGTAGGAGCCGGCGGCCTGGCGGCGGTAGACCTTGTAACCGTACACGTCGCCGCCGGGACCGTCGTCCGGGGAAACCGACCAAGCCAGCGTCACGCTTCCGCCGGCGTCGGCCAGCGTATCGGCCGCGGCCAGGCCGGAAGGCGGGGAAGGAGGCAGCGGGTCCCTGGGCACGCAGGCCGAGGCCACGTTAGAAAGCCCGCTCTGGTTGGGCACGTCGTCGGCTGCTTTCAGCGCGAAATAATAGGTCACCCCGCCGAAAAGCCCGCCCGTCTCCTCGCGTTCCGGGGTGCCGGCGGCCCCGTCCACCGGCCGCGTGCCGCCCGCCAGCGAAGCGCCGTCGAAAGTTCCCCAGTCGAAGGCGGGCTCGGTGGTGCGCTTTATGAGATAGTAGGAGGCCTCACCGGAGCCCCCGTCGTCGCCCGGGGCCGTCCAGGTCAGGGTCAGCATACCGTAGGCCGGGCCGGAAGAGACGTCAAGGTCGGTCACGGCCGCCGGCGGGGTAAAATCCCCCGTGTTGTTCACGGAGAAGGCCTCCGCCTCCTCCGAATTCCCGGATTCGGAGTAGCCGTCGAAAGAGCGCACGGTATAGGTAAAAGTAGTGCCGGTCACGGCGAAGTGATCCACGTAGGCCAACGTGGCGGAACTGACCGAGCCCAGCAGCGCCGGCCCCTGCTCGCCGTCCCGGTAAACGCGGTAGACGGTGACGGCGGCGGTGGGAGAAGCCGTCCAGGCCAGGGCAATACTGTTGCCGCCGTCGGCCGGCACGTCGGAGGCCGTCAGCCCCGAAGGCGGCTCCGGCAGGGCGTTCACCCGCACCCGCACGCTGGAGATGTTGGGCGGGCCGCCGGCGCCGTTCTCCAGGACGGTAAGCCTCAGCGTGTAGAGCCCGTTCTCGAGGGCCGTAGTATCCCATACCGTCAGGGGGAGGCCGTGCAGGGGCGCGGCCGTGGCGCTGGACGCCACCAAAGTCCACTGAGGGACTTCCCCGCCGGTGCTGTACTCCACCTGGTAGCCGGCCAGGTCCGGGTTGGAGATATAGCCGTTGACGTCCACCCAGGCGGAAACCACCGCACCGTCGGCCGGCTGGGAAATGGCCGCCACCCGCTGGGCCCTGTAAGCAGCCACCTTGCCGTCCATGCCGGCCGCGAAGACCATGCCGTTGGACACGCAGGGCGAAGCGTAGACCGGGCTGGAGAAAGCCACGTCGGCGACCAGAGGGATGGAGGCCCCGGCCGAGCTGAAAGCCACCAGCGCCCCGTCCACGGTCCCCACGTAAAGAACGTCCCCGGCCACGGCGGGGGACGACAGCAGCCCCACCGGGGAGACCTGGCCCAGCGTGGGAGAGCTGGGCCAGACATAGAGCAGCGCCTGGTTCGAGGCCGAGGCCGTAAGGGCGTGCAGTATGTTTTCAGTGGAACCGCCGGAGAAGAAAAGACGGTCGGAGGAGACCGCGGGGGAGCCCACCTGCCGCCAGCCCAGGCTGCCGTCCGGCAGGGCCACGTCCTCCTCGAAAGGCCCGGTCTGGGAGTTCAGCAGGGTACCGTCGGCCGCGTCCAAAGCCAGCGGCTTGTTCTCGTCGAAGCCGGGCAGGGCGTAGACCACGCCGCCGCTCACGGCCGCGGCGTTCCTGCCGTAGCGGCCGCCCATGGTCTGGTAGGCCGGCCAGGCCTGCGTCAGCGAACCCTCGTTCAGCGCGTAAAGTTTACCGTCGTTGGCGCCGAAATAGATCCTGGTCCCGTCGGAAGAGGGCGCGGAATCCACCGGCTGGGAAGCGGCGTATTCCCCTGCCGGCGCTCCGGTGGCGGCGTCGAAGGCCTTCAGCCTGTTGACCGGGGCGGAAACCCCCACATAGACCTTCCCCCCCAGCAGCAGCGGCGCCGAAAAGGACGGGGCGCCCAGCCTGGCCTGCCAGAGGAAGGAGCCGCTGCGCCGGTTGAGCGCGTAAAGAGAGCCGTCGGTGGAAGCGGCGTATACCGCGGTCTCGGAAACGGCCGGGGCGGCGTCTATCCAGCCGCCTGCCTGGAAGCGCCAGAGTTCCGCACCGCTGGAAGCGTCGAAAGCGTAGAGACGGTTGTCCCTGGACCCGAAAAAGACCATGCCGTCGTAAGCCACTGGGCCGGAAACTACCGGCCCTCCGGCCCTGAACTCCCAGGCTTTGGTCAGCGGGGGATAGGCCTGCTCGGCGGAATAGCCGGTGCGCGCCGCGTTGGCGCCGAGCATGGGCCAGTCGGCGGCGGACAGCGGGGCCGTCCCGCCGGCCGCCAGGGCGGACAGCAGGGTCAAGCCGGCGGCCAGCGCCCGCTTTTTAAAATACCATTCTCCGTTCAGCATGCTCATAGAACCGCCTTATGCCTCGCGCCGCCGGGTTGCGCTCTTAAGGACCAATAGACAATGTATAGGTCTTACCATCGGTGGAACCCACCTTCAGAGTCCTGTCGTCGGGGTCCACCACCAGGTCCGCGCGCACCGGTCCTCCCGTAGCCACCGGCCAGCCGGCCCTGCGCGCGCCGGTATCCGCGTCGAAAGCGTAGATGTAGCCGTCGTCGCAGCCGAAATATACGTAATTCTGCGCTATCCCCACCGCGCTGCCCGGCACCCACACCGGCGAGGATCTTATGGCGCCGCCGACCTGCACCGGCCAACCGGGCGCGCTGGCCCCCGTAACGTCCACCTTATGCAGGCGGCCCGCGTCGTCGCCGAAGAAGATGTATTTATCCCCGATGAAGCTCACCGACGGGGAGGTATAGATGGCCGCGGCGCCGGCCGGCGGGTAATCGGCGGTCCAGCCCGTGGGCAGGGCACTAAGGTTGGATGAGACCCTGGCGTAAAGCTTGCCGTCGGTGGAAGTGAAGTAGATGACGTTATTGGCGTTGGCCTCGCGCGCGTCCAGGTAAGGCGAGGACTTTATGGCGCCGCCTGTAATGAAACTGGTCGGGGAAGCGCCGTCGGCGGTCTGCAGGGCCACCACCTTGCCGTCCTCCAGCCCCACCCAGCCTGTCTTGATAGTATCGCGGTCGTCTATCGAGATGGTTCCTGAAACCCCGGCCGTCACCGCGGCGGAGAAGGTCCAGCCGGAACAGGGCAGGCCGTCGGCCTTGGCCAGGCAGCGCACAGTATTATTATCGGCCCCGAAATAGATGTTGGGACCCGTGCAGCTCAAATCTGCGCACATTACGTTGGAGCGCACTTGAGCCCCTGCGGACCTTTTCCAGACCAGCCCCGCCGAGGTTTCATCGTCGCGCACCTTGTAGACGTCGCCATTGTCATTGGCGAAGTAGATCACCACGTCCGTCCCCTCCTCCACCGCGTTGGGGCTGGTGCGTATGGGCGACAGCGGCGAGGTGGCATAGCTCCACTTGAAAGTACCATCCTTCTTTATAGCGCGCAGATAGCCGTCGGCCGAGGCCACGTAGACGGCGGAGCTGACGCTGGTGCCGCCGTCGTTGGTGTAGTAGGAGACCGGGGACTCGGTGGCCGCCGAGGCGGGCAGGGAGTACTAGTTCACCGTATTGTCCGGCGGCCGCGCCGGGGAGATCAGCGTGACCGGCTCGGTATTGGCGGCGGCGGCCGGAGTGAACTCCTGCGCCAGGGCCCCGGGGCCGTCCAGCACCGTAGCCCGCGCCGGAGAAAAGCCGGCGCGAAAGATACTGAGCGCGCGGTCGGAAGCGTCAGCGGTGGATTCCAGCACTATAAAGAAAGTGCCGGTGGAAGCGGCGGGCACCGAGGCCGCCGTCAGCCAAGCGGCCCCCACCGTCATGGTGGAAAGGCCGTTGGCGTCCACCAGGATGGAGTTCATGGGCACGTAGGCCAGCGTGCTTACGTCTATGCCGGGCTCATAAATGCCGGGCAAGCCGGAGGCCGAATCGGCCACCAGCATCACGGCCTCGAACAGGTCGCGTGCCTGCTGCTGCGTCAGCGGGGCGAGGCCGGAGTCGTAGAGCGAGAAGGCCACGGTGGCCAGCCGCACGGGGTTGAAACCGGCCGGGTTGTTATTGGCCACCTGCAGCTTCAGCACGCCGGCGCGGGAGGCGTCGTTCATCCAGGCCGGGGCGGAACTGCTCACGGAGATCCCGTGCACTCCGGCGTAATAGGTGACCGTGCCCAGCTCTATGCGCGGGGCAGAGGCCGCGCCGGCGGCGCTGTTGAAGGTGACGCGGTAGACGGCGCTCGAGACCAGCGGCGCGCCGTGCTGGTCGTAGAAGGTCAGGCCGGTCTGCTGCGCGCTCTGCTGGGCAGTGGAAGCCAGGTCAAAGCCCATGTCCTCCAGGCGGTAGAGGTGCGGCGACTCCGGATCGGCGCTGCCGCCGGTGCGCTGGAACAGGATATTATTGCCGGCGCCGCCGGAAGCGGCGCCCAGCGCCAGCGTGACCGGGAAGGTCTTGGCCAGGAACTGCGGGGCGGAGGTATCGACGGGATAGATCAGGGTATCCGCCGGCAACTTCGCGCCGGCGTTGTTGTTCATGGAGGCGGGCGTGGCGTAAGCGGAGGCGGAGAAATCCGCCGCGTCGCTGCCGGTATCGGCGCCCTCGGCGGGAACGCGGGCTATGGAAGAGGAGGCGCCGGCCGGCGCGAAGTTGCCGGCGGATA
>Ga0209212_1003066_pt1 | contig 22647 bp, 22 predicted proteins | sample RifGroC2_FD_183996 | JGI IMG/M metagenome (GOLD analysis project Ga0209212, IMG submission 183996) | Groundwater microbial communities from Rifle, Colorado, USA - Groundwater C2 (SPAdes) (version 2) | ecosystem: Environmental > Aquatic > Deep subsurface > Groundwater | place: Rifle, Colorado... | reverse complement strand
CAACTACAGCCGTGGCATGAGAACCTCAAGAAGCGGCAGGTCAAATCGCCCAAGGTGTATTTTCGAGATAGCGGCCTTCTCCATCAGATTCTCGGCATTCGGAAACCCGACGACCTCTTGACCCACCCCAAATGCGGCGCATCGTGGGAAGGGTATGTCATGGAAGAGCTGCTGACGATCCTCCAGCCCGATAAAGCCTATTTCTGGGGCACCCACGCGGGTGCGGAGATCGATCTATTGCTCTTTAAAGAAAGTCGGCGCATCGGCGTGGAGATCAAACGGGCCGATGCACCGCGCTTGACGCCGTCCATGCGGATTGCCCTGACGGATTTGGGACTGAATCGACTTCTCGTCATCTATCCGGGAGAAAAACGCTATTCATTGGCGGAAAAGGTTGACGTACTGCCCCTGTCCGTTCTGATAGTGGAGGGTATTTCGGGAATTTCGATGATTTGACCGGGGGCACGATTCGTGCAGCTCGCGTTGTCGATGGGGATAGGGGGCACAATAAAAAAGGTTTCTTTGTTTAGTGATGAATGATGATTATTAAGGACCAACATTACTGGTTATACAAACTCGCGACGTTGCGAATTGACCGGGCGCGCGGAAATCCTGCGCCCCACAAGCCGCTCCTCTTGTTGGTTATTCTGGAAATGGTGGAAAAGGGTGAGATCACGAGCCGTGAAGTTACCCTTTCGCCTGATCTGGCATTCAGATTCAGTGTATTTTGGTCTATTGTGGCACAGCGGCGCAATCAACCGCCAGAAGTCCGCTTACCATTTCACCACCTTGGATCATCCGGAATATGGCAACCGATGACGGCGGACTACAAACCTTCGCCCGACAAGAAAATGACTTTAATAATCAGAATGGACGAGACGTTCTTTCACTGTCTTCAGGATTATAAATTTCGCGACCGGGCACGAAGGACACTGATCGAAACTGAACCGTATTTCCAACCGGAAGAAAAAATTGCACTATACAGCATGCTCCAGATGAAACCAGCTGCGTCTGAAATTCAGGAAGACAAAGAACTTTACAAAGTAAGCGTTCAAACAGGCCGTGATGCCCGCTTCCGTATTGAGGTGGTCGTTATTGCTTACAAACACAACTGTGCGCTAACGGGTTACCGGATGACTACCCTTGAGATGGAAAGTATCGTTGATGCCGCGCATATTCATCAATTCCATGATTCCCGAAACAATGATCCCTGCAACGGAATGGCCCTAACGAAGAACGCCCATTGGCAGTTTGATCGTGGCCTCTGGTCGTTGAATAATGATTATCGTGTACTTGTAAACAGAGAAAAATTCACAGAGGAAGGGATACCTGGACAGCGCCTCTCGGACTTTGAAGGACGAAGAATCTTTCTGCCAGACGACCCGCGGTATTGGCCAGAACAACACTATCTGGAGTGGCATCGCAAGCGGCACGGCTTCCCGAATTAACCAATCCTGGGTGATCATCCCTTCGCATTAATATAAGGTCAACTTCTGATACGCAATCGTCCGTCTTGATAAACGCAAAACCGATTTATGATGTTGTCTGTATAATCCCGGAGAATTCGTTTGACAATTTCCGTTTTTTGTTCGCCGTCAGCTTCTTCGATCCGCAGTATCATCACCCCGGCGTGAGCTTTACCGGAATGATAGACCAATTCGCCGAAATCCTTATCCATCGTTATGACCATCCGCATCTCGGAGGCGGCGATATTTAGAATATCGATATCTCTGGCGGACGGATCGATCTCCCTTACCGTGCGGACGTCATATCCGTTTTCAATGAGCCACTGCTCAACTTTTCTGCCCACACCGACATCGATCAGAAATTTCATGTTGCTCATCGATTCATGAATTCATCCGGCCTGAATGGCGAATACCTTTTCATCGCTGACAATTTCCGATGCATAGAGAAGCGCCGCTTGCAGATCCGCCATTTCCAATTCGGGATAATCTTCCAATAGCGCATCCATCGTTATGCCGCCGGCCAGGGACTTCAATATCTGCTCGATGGTGATCCTCATCCCCCGGATGGTAGGTTTTCCGACCATGACCCCGGGATCAATCGTAATTCTCCCCAATAGCTCTTCCCTGTTCATTCCCTCACATCCTTTCCATCAAGCATTTTACTTCATTATAGAGCATCTAAATCGATCCAATGAATGGAAACCGTTTCTTCCAGTTGCCTGAACTCCGGATCTCCGGTCACGAGGATCGCATTGAGTTTTATGGACAAGGCGGCGGCAAAACAATCCGCGTACGCGATCCGATAGGAGCCTTTAAGTTTCGCCGCTTCACGGGTCAATGCCTGATCCGCATCGACCAGCTCGATAGGGTACTTCTCGAACTGGGAGAGGATTGTTTCCGCCTCCACAAGGCCCTGTTCCCGCATCACCGAATAGTACATTTCCCCCCAGTTGACGACGGACATATACCCTTTTGCCCGGTTGGCCAGAAGTTCCCGGAGCAGGGAGGCGACGGCCTGGGCGCCCGGCTCGTTCTCAAAAAAGGCGATCATCGCGTAGCTATCCAGGACGTACCGCTTCACCGCTGCGCCTCCGCTTTCCGGTCTTCAGCCAGCGCCTTCAGGACGCGCCCCCCGGATTTCAGGATTCCCCGTCCCGACTCCACAGCATCCGACTGCACCGGCTCGACGAGGATGCGGTTTCCCTCCTCGTAAATGCGGAGCTGCGTACCCCTAACGATGGAGAGCTTTTTCCGGATCGACGCCGGGATGAGAATCTGTCCCTTAACCGTGGCTTTGACGATCGTCATCGAATCACTCCCGTAATACTTATTTTAGTGTAAGTGTATTACCTTTTTTGTATCAAGTCAAGAAACGTTGAGGGCAACAATTCCTCTTGACAGTGCTTCCCTTTTTCGGTATCTATCCATCAAATGATTGAATCACAGGCTGGAAGGCGCCTATGACCACCCCCCTCGAAAAAGCCCGCAAAGACCCCGAGTCGATGAAGGCCCGCATCCTCGACGTCGCCCGCCGAATTTTCGGTCAGTACGGTTTTCACGGCACGACGACCCGGATGATCGCCCGGGAGGTGGGGATCGACATCTCCACCCTCCACTATCACTGGGGGGGAAAGAAGGACCTCTACGAATCCGTTGTGGTCGACATCAACAAGGACCTCCGGCAGAAGCTTGTCGAGGTGGAGAAGGTGATCCATGCCCTGCCCTTGAACGAGCGCCTCGACATCTCGATCGACCTGACGACCGACTACCTCTTCGAGCACCCGGAAATCTCCAACCTGATCCTCCTGCGCTATTTCGGCAAGACCCGCTCCGAGGGAAACTTCGACTCCATCATTCCCGAATTCACCGCCGACATCGCCCGCTCCATGGGTCTCGCCCGGGACAAGAAGAACGTTCCACCCGAGACCATGATGAAGGTCCTGGCGGTGATGAACTCGATCCATAACTTTATATCCGGCGAGAACTTTTTTCGCCCGATGGTGAAGGCGGAAAGGGAGAGGTACATCGCCCTGGTGAAAGCGACCCTGAAGTTCATCCACATTCCGGCCTTCACTCAGAACGAAGCGAAATATAACCGTCTGTCATGCCGTCTGTCATGATGGATAAGGAGGGTACGAATGGCACTCAACATGGATGCAATCGGCAAAAAGATCGGCCCCCTGAAGAAGGACTATGGCTGGAAGGACGTGGTCCTCTACGCGATCGGCGTGGGGGCCGGATTCGACGATCTGGATTACACCTATGAGAAGAATCTCAAGGTGATCCCCAGCTTCTCCATCGCGGCGATCTTCGATTTCCTCGGTCATCTCGGCGTCGCCTCGAACCTGAACATCGCGGGACTGCTGCACGGGGAACAGGAGCTGATCTTCCACAACCCTATTCCCACCTCGGGGACTCTGAGCACGGAGGGGAAGATCACCCACTACTACGACAAGGGGGAAAAAGGCGCGCTGATCGTGGGCGAGACCGAAACGGTCCACTCGAACGGGAAGAAGCTCTTTACGAACATCATCACGATATTCGCACGCCTCGACGGCAATTTCGGCGGACCGGCCGCCCCTCCGAACATCGTCGAGTTCCCCGACCGGCCACCCGATTTTTCGGTGGACGCCGCCCCCTCGCCCGATCAGCCGCTGATCTACCGGCTCTCCGGCGACATGTTCCAGCTCCATGTCGATAGCGAATTTGCGCGAATGGTCGGCTTCGAAAAACCGATCATGCACGGGCTGTGCACCCACGGCTTCGCCTGCCGCGCCCTGATGGCGAGCCTCACACCGGGGCGGCCGGAACTGGTCCGGCGCCTCGCCTGCCGCTTTTCCAAGCCCCTCTATCCCGGCGATCCGATCCGGACCCTGATCTGGAAGGTCGCCGAGGGGAAGGCGCTGTGGCGGACGGTCAATACCCGCAACGGGGAGACGGTCATCGACAACGGCGTCTTCGAATACGGCGAGATCCCCAGGGACGAGATCCGGTTCGACCAGAGAGTGGCGATCGTCACCGGCGCGGGCGGCGGTCTCGGGCGGGTCTACGCCCTGGAGCTTGCGAAGCGGGGCGCGAAGGTCGTCGTGAACGACCTCGGCGGCGCCAGGGACGGTTCGGGGGAAGGATCGCAGAGCCCAGCCCAGAAGGTCGTGGAGGAGATCAAGGCCCTGGGCGGGGAAGCGGTGGCGAACTTCGACACCGTGACCACACCCGAGGGAGGAGAGCGGATCGTAAAGGCCGCCCTCGACGCCTTCGGGACGGTGGATATCCTCATCAACAACGCCGGGATCCTCCGGGACAAAAGCCTCCTTAAGATGGAACCGGAGACCTGGCAGGCGGTCCTCGACGTCCACCTGAACGGCGCCTACCACGTGACAAAACCGGCCTTCGCCGTCATGAAGGAGAAAGGGTACGGCCGGATCGTCATGACGACCTCCGCTGCCGGCCTTTATGGGAATTTCGGCCAGACGAACTACAGCGCCGCCAAAATGGGCCTTGTGGGCCTCATGAACACATTGCAGCTCGAGGGCGCCAAGTACGACATCAAGGTCAACACGGTCGCCCCAATCGCCGCCTCAAGGCTCATGGCGGACATCATCCCCGCCGAAGTCCTCGATAAGATGAAGCCGGAGTTCGTCGCGCCGCTCGTCCTTTTCCTCGCGTCGGAGAAGTGCCCCGTGACGGGCCGGATCTACAACGCCGGTGTCGGCTATTACGGCCGGGCCGCGGTGATGACGACCCCCGGCACGGTCATCGGCGACGGGAAGAAAGTCCCGGCACTCGAGGAGGTGGCGGCGGCCTGGGAGAGGATCCGCAGCCTAAAGGGGGCCAGGGAATATGGACAGCTCGGCGATCTGATGGGCGATATGCTTGCCGCCCTCACACCAAAGCAACAGTAGAGGAGGGACATGGTATGATCGGAATCCAATCCTACGGCGCCTACATCCCCCGCCTGAGACTCAGCCGCACGGCGATCTTCCAGGCGATGGGCTGGTTCGCCCCGGCCACCGTCATGGTCGCCCAGGGGGAGCGCTCCATGTGCAACCATGATGAAGACAGCCTGACGATGGCCGTCGCCGCCGCGCGGGACTGTCTGACAGGGATCGACAAGCGGAAGATCGACGGGAGCTATCTCGCGTCAACCACGCTCCCTTTCTCCGACCGCCAGAACGCCGGCATCCTCAAGACGGCCCTGAATCTCAGGGACGACATGATCACCGCGGATTTCACCTCGTCGCTCCGCGCGGGGACGACGGGGCTCCTCACCGCCCTCGAGGTGGTTCAGGGGGGAAACCGCAAGAACATCCTTGTCTCCGCCGCCGACAAGCGGGAGACAAGGCCGGCCTACTTCTACGAGATGTGGTTTGGCGACGGCGCTGCCTCCATTCTCGTCGGGAGCGAGGAGGTCATCGCCGAGTTCAAGGGCTCCTATACCGTTTCCTATGACTTCGTCGACCACTATCGTGGCACGGGGAAGGCTTACGACTACATGTGGGAGGAGCGCTGGCTCAGGGAGGAGGCCTACTCGAAATTCATCCCCGAGGCGGTGGGGGGCCTCATGAAGAAGATCGGCATCACGATGAACGACGTCCAGAAGGTCGTCTTTCCCTGCCTCTTCAAGGCGGAACACAAGGCGATCGCCAGGCTGCTGGGCGCCGCCCCGGAGAAGGTGCCCAATAAGATTATAGACCAGATGCACGAGGTGTGCGGGGAGACGGGAACGGCCCATCCCCTGTTGATGCTCGTCGCGGCCTTAGAGCAGGCGAAGCCCGGCGACGGGATCCTCCTCGCCGGATTCGGCCAGGGGTGCGACGCCCTCTACTTCAAGGCGACGGAGGCGATTACGAAGCTGGTCCCCCGCGCCGGTTTCAAGGGCTCGCTGGAAAACAAGAAGAGCATCGACAATTACATGAAGTTCCTGAAGTTCCGTAACCTGATCGATCCCGAGATGGGGATCCGGGCGGAGGCCCCGACCCAGACGGCGATGACGGTCCTCTGGCGGAAGCGCAAGATGCTCACCGGCCTCGTCGGCGGGCGGTGCCGGGACTGCGGCACCCCCCAGTACCCGCGGATGGACATCTGCGTGAACCCGAAATGCAACCACGTCGACACCCAGGACGACTATGAGTTCGCCGACCGGACGGCCCGGATAAAGACCTTCACGGGCGACCTGCTCGCCGTTTCCGTCGACCCGCCGAACATCTACGGGATGGTCCAGTTCGACGAAGGGGGGCGTTTCATGGCCGATTTCACCGATTGCGAACTTTCCGACTGCAAGGTGGGGCTCCCGGTGAAGATGGTCTTCCGGCGGCGGTTCACCGACGACGAGCGGGGCTTCACCGGCTATTTCTGGAAGGCGGTGCCCCAGCCCGGGTCGGCCGTGGCCCTCCCGGAGATCCGATTCGACGGCCGGGTGGCGATCGTCACCGGCGCCGGCGCCGGCCTCGGCAAGGCTTACGCCCTGGAACTGGCCAAGCGGGGGGCGAAGGTGGTCGTAAACGACTACGGCGGTCCCCGCGACGGGGCGGGAGAAGGCTCCAGCGCACCGGCCGATCGGGTGGTGGAGGAGATCAGGGCCGCCGGGGGCGAGGCGGTCGCGAACCACGACAACGTCGCCACCCCCGAGGGGGGCGAAAAGATCGTCCGGAGCGCTATTCAGGCATTTGGCGGGGTGTATATCCTCATCAACAACGCCGGAATTCTCCGCGACAAGAGCTTCTTCAAGATGGATCCGGAGAACTGGCAGGCGGTCCTTTCCGTCCACCTGAACGGCGCGTATAACGTCACCCGGCCCGCCTTTGCCCAGATGCGCGAGAAGGGCTATGGCCGGATCGTCATGACCACCTCCGCCGCAGGTCTTTACGGCAACTTCGGCCAGACGAACTACAGCTCCGCGAAGATGGGCCTGGTCGGTTTCATGAACACGCTCAAACTCGAAGGGGCCAAGTACGACATCAAGGTGAACACGATCGCCCCGATGGCCGCCTCGCGGCTTACCCAGGACGTCATGCCGCCCGACATGTTCCAGCAGTTGAAGCCCGAGTTCGTTGCCGGGATCGTCCTGTACCTCTGCTCCGAGTATTGCGCAGAGACGGGCGAGATCTTCAATGCAGGAGCCGGCTTTTACAGCCGGGCCGCGCTTCTGACCGGTCCGGGGGCAATCCTCGGCGGCGGCGAGAAGATCCCGACGCCGGAGGAGATCCGCGACCAGTGGGCGCGGATCGACAGCCTCGATGGGGCGCGGGTGATCGGCGACGCGAATGCGGCGATCACGTCTTTCCTGACCCCCCCGGCTCCGAAACAGGAAGCCGCAGGAAGCGCAGTGGAGGATACAGGTGCGCCCGGAGGAGGGGCGTCCGGAAGCGGAGCACCGGAGACCTTCGACGTCAAAACGGTCTTCGCGCGAATGCCGGGGGCCTTCCGACCCGAAAAAGCGGCGGGCGTGAACGTCATTTTCCAGTTTTCCATCTCCGGCCCGGAAGGCGGCGACTGGGCTGTTGCCGTGAAGGACGGGGCCTGCACTGTCGAGGCGGGCAAGGCGGAGAAGCCCACGACGACGATCAGGATGGCCGACGGGGACTTCCTCCAGCTCATCGCAGGGAAGCTCGACGGGATGCAAGCCTACAGCTCGGGAAAGCTGAAGGTCGAGGGCGACATCATGAAATCCCAGCTCATCGGGAAGCTCTTTGTATTCGGGAAATAGGAGTGGTCGGCCTCGAAGGTGGATTCCTCCGCGCTCAAGATCTTTTTTCGACCCTGGCGCTGCTCGCTTCGCTGCCGGGAAAAAACTCGCGCCTACGGCGCTCAGACAGTTTTCCCGGCGGCCGCTCCGCTGCGTGCGCAGGGTGCCCCGAAAAAATATCGAATTCGCGCCTCCGGAACCCACCTTCGAGGCCGACCAGGTGGTGAGGGGTTTATTCTAATGGGAGTGCTCAACGAGGAGGGATGAATCATGGCTTCTGGAATCAGGGACAAGGTGGCGATTCTCGGGATGGGGTGCAGCCGTTTCGGGGAGCGCTGGAATATGGGGGCGGAGGAGCTTCTGGTCGAGGCCTTTCAGGAGTGTCTTGCCGACGCCGGCATAGAAAAAGATCTAATCGAGGCGGCCTGGTTCGGCCACTGTCTTGAGGAGATCGGCATGGGGAAGTCCGCGACGCCGCTCGGTGTGACCCTGCGCCTTCCCAACCTTCCCATCACGCGAACGGAGAACTTCTGCGCCACGGGGACCGATGCCTTCCGGGGGGCCGTCTACGCGGTGGCCTCCGGGGCCTACGACATCTGCCTCGCCATCGGGGTGGAGAAACTCAAAGACACCGGTTACGGGGGCCTGCCCAGCTCCGGCTCCAGTTTCGGTTCGCTCATCTGGCAGTGGTTCCCCAATGGATCGGCGCCGGGCCTCTTCGCCCAGCTCGCCTCGGCGTACGCCGCGAAATTCCGCGTCTCCGACAAGGATCTGAAGAGGGCGATCTCCCACGTCTCTTGGAAAAGCCATGCCAATGGCGCGCTCAACCCCAAGGCCCATCTGCGCAAAGCGGTGATGCTGGAGCAGATCATGGCCGCGCCGATCATCGCCCACCCGCTGGGGCTTTTCGACTGCTGCGGCGTGAGCGACGGCTCCGCCTGCGCCATCGTGACGACGCCGGAGATCGCCAAATCGCTCGGGAAGAAGGAACTCGTTTCCGTCAAGGCAATCCAGCTTGCCGTCTCCAGCGGTTACGAGGCGGGTTTCAACGAGTGGGACGGGGAGCATTTTGTCACGGCCAGCAAGTGCAGCACGAAAGCCTACGAGGAGGCGGGGATCACCAATCCCCGGGAGGAGATCAGTATGATGGAGCTCCACGACTGCTTCTCGATCACAGAGCTTGTCACCTACGAGGATCTCCATATCTCCGAGAGGGGCCATGCCTGGAAGGACGCCCTCGACGGTTTCTACGACCACGACGGGAAGGTGCCGGCCCAGGTGGACGGGGGGCTCAAGTGCTTCGGCCATCCGATCGGGGCCTCGGGCCTCCGGATGATTTACGAGATGTACCTCCAGCTACTTGGTCGGGCCGGCGAGCGGCAGTTGAAAGATCCGCGCTACGGCCTGACGCACAACCTGGGCGGCTTCCCGCACCAGAATGTTTGCGCCATTTCGATCGTCGGGCGCTATGAGAACTGAGCGAAGGAGTGAGAAGAATGGAAATTCTGCAATACACGGATGAACACCGGATGTTCCGCGATGCGCTGCGGCGATTTCTTGCCAAGGAAGTCACCCCTCACGTCGATCAGTGGGAGGAGGCGGGGATCGTCCCCCGCGAAGCCTGGAGGAAGATGGGCGAGCAGGGCTTCCTCGCGATGAGCGTGCCCGAGGAGTACGGCGGCCTCGGGGCGGATTTCCTTTACTCCGTCATCGTGACCGAAGAGCTGGTCCGGACGAACCACTCGGGGCTTGCCGCGCCTCTCCATACCGACATTATCGTCCCCTATATCGTTTCCTTTGCCACCGAGGAGCAGAAGCACAAATACCTCCCCGGCTGCATCTCCGGCGATATCATCACGGCGATCGCCATGACCGAACCGAACACCGGAAGCGACCTGGCGGCGATCAAGACGACGGCTGTGGAGTCCGGCGACGATGTGATCATCAATGGCCAGAAGACCTTCATCAGCAATGGGATCAACTGCGATCTCCTGGTGCTTGCCGCCCGCGATCCGTCAGAGGAGAACCCCCATGCCGCGGTCGACCTCTTCCTCGTCGAAGCGGCAACCCCCGGCTTCGAGAAGGGAAAGCAAATCAAGAAGGTCGGCTGGCACAGTCAGGACACGGCGGAGCTCTACTTCACCGACTGCCGGATTCCGAAGGCGAACCGCCTCGGCGAGAAAGGATCCGGCTTTCTCAAGCTCATGCTGAAGCTCCAGCAGGAGAGGCTTGTCTGTGCGATCGGCGCCGTGGCGGCTGCCGAATATATGCTCGAGATGACGATCAGGTATTGCAAGGAGAGGACCGCCTTCGGCAGGCCCCTGACCAAGTTCCAAAACACCCAGTTCGAGATTGTGGAGATGGCGACCGAAACGAGGCTGGGGCGGACCTTCATCGATAAGCTGATCGCCGACCACATGGAAGGAAAAGAGATCGTCGTCGACGTCTCGATGGCGAAGTACTGGACGACGGACATGGCCTCCCGCGTGGCCGACCGCTGCATGCAGCTATTCGGCGGCTACGGCTACTGCGAGGAATACCCGATCGCCCGGGCGTGGCGGGATATCCGGGTCACCCGGATCTTCGCCGGGACGAACGAGATCATGAAGACGATCGCCGCCCGGTTTATGGGGCTGTAAGGGGAGGAGGCGTCGCGGCTGCGGGTCTTCGAACTCAGGGAGTACTGGACGACGGCGTAAGTGTACTTTTCTGAGACGTTCTTCCTGCAACGCGTAACAAAATGATACTGCGATAAATCCCCTTGACATACATAACTCCTTTCCGTATCCTCAATTTATACAAAAGCAAATCGATTCAATTCAATTATTAATCATCATGAAAAAGGCGGTTCCGATGAAAAAGGTTGTTCGAAAAAGTGGTCTTCAAGATCTCCAATTACCCAAGCGAGATCTCGCCTTCTGGATGAGCCGTCCTCCGGAAGAACGGGTAGCCGCCGTTGATTTTCTTCGAAAGCAATATTATGGAAGCTCAAAGAGACTTCGAAGAGTTGCTCAAGTTATTCAACGAGTACAAGATTGAATACATCATCGTAGGGGCTTATGCCCTTGCATTTCATGGTGTCCCGCGCTTTACGGGTGATATCGATCTCCTCGTGCATCCATCGCCCGGAAACGCGCATAAGATTTTATCTGCCTTGGCTGATTTTGGTTTTGGCTCCCTGGGGCTGACGGTTGAGGAATTTAAGACCCCGAATTATGTGGTGCAGCTTGGTGTTCCTCCCGTTCGTATCGATATTATCACATCGATAACCGGAGTTTCCTGGGAAGAAGCGGATCAGGGAAAGATACTGGGTTGTTATGGCGTGGTTCCCGTGCACTTTCTGGGTAAAGACCAGTATATAGCCAACAAACGTGCCATAGGCCGAAAGAAGGATCTGGCGGACATCGAAGCCCTTGGTGAGGACTAATCAGGCATATCGCTCATTTCCTCCCTCAAAAAAGATGTTGACTTTCCCCCGAGACAACGGGTATAGGCTGAACCAATCCATTTTTTCATTTGTCTTGACGGACGGACTTGTGACATAGTCTGTTTTGTTTCTGTATTTTTTCTTTCTGTATTAGCGGTGACCCAGTCAACGGAAGTTGTTGCGAGCTCCCGCCGGAGTTTTCCATCGTTCCGGACGAAGTTTGGATTTGTTAAACGGTCTTCAAGGGAATCGTTCTTTGTTATCGACGATTTGGACATTCTAACCAATGAAGGAGGGATAAGTGATGGGAAAGAAGATATGGGTGCTGTTGTTTGTTGTTTTATGGATGCCTTCCCTGGGCCAGGCCGCCTCGGTCGCTGGCGTGACCGATACGGAAGTGACCATAGGGATCACCAACCCCCTTTCCGGCCCGGCGGCGCTCTGGGGGACAACCGGCGTGGCGGCGAAGGCCTGGGCCGATTACATCAACGACAAGGGGGGTGTTCATGGACGGAAGATCAAGGTCATCCTCCGGGACGACGGCTACAACCCGTCGCGGGCACTGGCTAATCTGACGGAGATGAAGGGAAACATATTTGCCGTGGCGGCCCTTTTGGGGACGGCGATCGTCAATACGACGAAGGATTTTTTTGCCGAAAACAAGATTCTTATGATTACGCCTTATGGCGATGTCCGGATCTTTGAAAAGTATCCCAAGGACAAACTGCGCTGGGTTTTCGTCTCCTATCCGGACTACAAGGATGAGGCGGAATTTCTTACCGGTCACGCGGTCAAGAACCTGGGCGCCAAGAAGATATCGGTCTTCTATCAGAACGATGATTATGGGAAAATGGGTCTCGAAGGGGTTAAACTGGCCCTTTCCAAGCTGCCCGGCGGCGCCTCGCTGGGCGCCGCCATCCCTTATGATGTGACCGAGAGGGCCCTGGCGACCCACGCCCAGAAATTGAAAGAGGCAGGGGCGGATACCCTTCTGGTCTACGCCACTCCCACCCAGGGCCCCCTTATTCTCAAAGAAATTGCCAAGCTGGATTACCGGCCCAAAGTAATGGTTTCATTCCCCCTCGGGGATCCTATCATGTACAAGATCGCCGGCGCCGACGTCTGGGAGGGGGTCTATCCCGCCGCCCCGGCCAACATGAGTCTCCCCGGCGAACCGGCTTCGGACAAGGTGATCGAGATCCTAAAGAAATACGAGCCCAAGATTGCCGGCAAGGAGTACCTTGGCATTTTCGGCGCCGTTTCGATGATGCATGCCGTTGAGGGGCTGAAGAACGCCGGCCGGAACCTCACGCCCGAGACGATGATCAAAGGGATGGAGATGATCAAAAACTGGAAGCCCGAGGGACTCGGGGCGCCGGTCACGTATGCGCCGGACCGGCGGCACGGTGTGAACGGCTCCAGGCTCACCCACGCCGAAAAGGGGAAACATGTGCCCTTGAGCGATTATGTGATCTACAAGCCGCTCTTCTGAGCTCATGGGCATGCTGGAAATAAAAAACCTTTCCATCCACTTTGGTGGAATCAGGGCCTTGAACGGCATCGATCTTGCCGTCCGTGACAACGAGATCCTCTCGATCATCGGCCCGAACGGTTCCGGAAAGACCACGCTGTTCAACTGCCTCACGGGGATATACCACCCCGACGAGGGCGACATCGTCTACCAGGGGGAGAGTCTCCTCGGGCTCTCCCCCGACGCCATCGCGATCCGCGGCATCGCCCGAACCTTCCAGAATCTCCGTCTCTTCATGAACATGAACGTCCTGGACAATCTCATGCTGGGGCGTCACGTCCATATGAAGAAGAACATCTTTGCCGCCTTTCTGAGGCTCCGCGGGGAAGAGCTCCGCCACCGGGAAAGGGTGGAGGAGATTATCGATTTTCTTGATCTGCAGGCATACCGCAAGTCGCGGGTCGCCGATTGCCCTTACGGCGTCCAGAAGAGGATTGAGCTGGGAAGAGCGCTGGCCCTGGAACCCAAGCTCCTGCTGTTGGATGAACCCATTTCGGGGTTGACCTCCGAGGAAAAGGAGGAGGCGGCTTACCGTATCACCGAAATCCGGGGCCGCTTCAAGATCACCATCATCCTGGTAGAGCACGACCTGAAGATCGCCTCCCGCCTGGCCGATTCGATGACGGCCTTCAATTACGGCCTGAAGATCGCCGAGGGAACGCCGGAGGAGGTCCAGCGCAATCCAGAAGTTATCCGGGCCTACTTAGGAGAAGAATGACGGCTTCGTAAAATGCCCGGATGCTGCGTTGCGCTTCATCCTTCGTCATTGCGGCGTACAAAACAGTACGCCTCATTCCTCATGATTCGCACGCCTTGCCTGCGGGCATTTTACGAAGCCGTCCCGGATTTAACGTTTTGCTGTTTTTGAGAGAGTATCACGTATGACATCATTTCTGAAGATCGCCAATATCGAAACGCTCTATTTCGATCGCATCTATGCCCTTCATGGACTCTCACTGGAAATAAAGGAAGGGGAGATATTTGCCATCCTGGGCCCCAACGGGGCCGGGAAGACCACCCTGCTTCGGACCATTGCCGGACTCCTGAAGGATCAGCCCAAAAAGGGGACGATCGAGTTCAACGGCCGTCATATACAGCGCCTCGCACCGGAGAGAATATCCGCTTCGGGTATCGTTTATGTGCCGGAGGATCGGGGTCTCTTCCGGGAATTGACGGTGGGGGAAAATCTGGAGCTGGGCTGCTGGGGGCGGAGCGATCAAGGGATTGAAACGGATATGAACTATGTTCATGAGCTGTTTCCCATCCTGAAGGAGCGACGGAACCAGCAGGCGGAGACCCTATCGGGGGGCGAACAGCAGATGCTGGCCATCGCCAGGGCCTACCTCCGCAAGCCGAAACTCCTGATGCTTGACGAACCCTCCCTGGGGCTCGCCCCTCTGATTGCCCGCAATGTCTGTGACGCCCTGGTCAAGATCAGCAAGATGGGAACGACGATCCTGCTGGTGGAGCAAAATGCGAAGCTGGCGCTTCGGATCGCCCATTACGGTTACATCCTGGAAGCCGGACGGATCGTCCTGAAGGGAACCTCACAGGAATTGATGGAGAATCCCGATGTGCAGGAGCTCTACCTCGGCCTGGGGGGAGAGACTGCATCTCCAAAGGGCTGGCGGCTATACAAGAAACGAAGGAGCTGGTAATGCGAGCGGTAAACTTCCCGACGCTTTTCTTCGAACAGGCGGCCCGCTTCAAGGATCGCGTCGCCTTGCGGCATAAAGATTTCGGAATCTGGCACCGCATCTCCTGGCGGGATTATGCCGCGGGGGTCCGCGAGGTGGCGGCGGGTCTGATATCGCTGGGCGTCGGTCCCGGCGACCGCGTCTCCATTCTGGGAGAGAACCGCCCCGAATGGCTGATCTGCGACCTGGCGGTGATGACCATCGGCGGTGTGACCTGCGGCATTTACACCACCTCCGCGCCGGAAGAGGTGGCTTATATTGTGGGCCATTCCGAGTCGAAGGTCATCTTCATCGAAAACGAGGAGCAGGTTGACAAGATTCTGCAGATCCTGCCGGAAGTAAATCTGAAGAAGGTGATCGTCTGGGACAACAAGGGGCTGTGGGGGTTTTCGCAGGAGAAGGTCGCCTTTTATACTGACTTTCTTAAAGATTCCAAGGAGTACCTGAAGAACAATCCGCACTGTGTGGAAGCGCGCCTTGGCTCGGTCCGGTCGGATGACACGGCGATGATCATCTATACCTCCGGTACCACCGGCCGTCCCAAAGGGGCCATGATCTCTCACCGGAACATCATCGAACTTACCGACTCCTTTGTACAGGCGAACCCGTCCTTTGAAACGGACGAGGTGGTCTCCTACCTTCCCCTCTCCCACATCTATGAAAACCTGATCTCCCTTTTCCAGTCCATCTGGGCGGGGGGGACGGTCAATTTCGTGGAGAGCCCGGACACGCTGCCCCAGAACCTCCGGGAGGTTTCCCCGACCATTTTTGCCAGCGTGCCCCGGTTATGGGAGAAGTTCGCCTCCGCGATTGAAATCCGCATGTCCGACGCCCCTCCGGTCAAAAGGGCCCTCTACCGTCTCAGCGTCGGGGTGGGGTTCAGGTATGTCAGGACGAAAGAAGGAACCAGGGAGCGCCTTTTGTGGGGGTTCCTGTACTGGCCCCTCTATTTCGCCGTTCTTTACCACATGAAGCGGCAGATGGGGTTCGAACGGATCCGCTGGGCCATATGCGGCGCCGCCCCCGCCGCCCCCGAACTTTTCGAGTATTACAATGCCCTGGGTGTCCCGCTGCGGGAGGGTTATGGTCAAACCGAATCGACCGGCGTCATCGCCGTACAGCGGCTCGATCGCCCCCGTTGGGGATACGTGGGGGAACCGATCCCCAACGTGGAGGTCAAAATCGCGGAGGACGGGGAGATCCTGGCACGCGGTCCGGGGGTGTTTCAGGGATACTTCAAGGAGCCCGAACTGACCGCGGAAACCATCCGGGATGGATGGCTCTACACCGGCGATGTGGGAGCCATGGAAGATGGATTCTTGAAGATCCTGGACCGGAAGAAGGATATTATCATCACCGCCGGAGGAAAGAATATTACCCCCGCTTTCATTGAGAACAAACTGAAGTTCAACCCCTATGTCCAGGATGCCGTGGTGATCGGCGAGCGGAGAAAACACCTGGTCGCGTTGATCCTGATCGATGAAGACAATGTCACCAAGTACGCCCAGGATCACCGGATACCCTTTACGACGTTTGAGGATTTGACAACCCGACCGGAGATCAAAAAGCTGATCGATCAGGAGGTCTATAAGGTCAATCAGACATTGGCGCAGGTGGAGACGATCAAGAAGGTGGCCCTCCTTCCCAGACGTTTTTATGAGGAGGATGGCGACGTGACTCCTACAAAGAAGGTCAAACGGCGTTTCGTAGAGAAACATTATGCGGAACTCATCGAATCCCTTTACAAAGAAAGAGATTGACGCTCTCGTGAAAGGTCACGTTTCCCCTCCCCTGGCGGGAGGGGGTTGAGGGGAGGGGGAAATAAACCGAGGTGGTGTTCTATGGATCTTACTGAAAGTTACCGCGAGGAACTGCGCCTGATCCGGAAACCATGGACCGGCACGGGAATCAGCCTGATCGTCGTTGCACTCCTGGTCATTCCCTGGTTAAAAATGGACTTCCTGGTCTATATGGCCACGGTGGTTTTCATCTATGCTATCGGCGTCCAGGGTCAGAACATCCTGATCGGGTATACGGGGCAGATTTCCTTCGGCCAGGCGGGATTTCTGGCCATCGGCGCCTATACGTTCGGCCATGCATCCGCCTTGGGCGTACCGGTGCCGCTGGGTCTTCTCGCGGCCGGAACGATGGCGGGCATCTCCGGAGCGATCGTGGGGTTCCCCTCGCTGCGGCTGAAGGGTCCCTACCTGGCGATAGCCACCATGGGCTTCGGCATTGCGATCTATCAGATATTGCTGAATTCCGAGGTGATTTCCGGCGGACGGATGGGTCTTGTGGTTACAAAGCTCCCCGCCCTGTTCGGCCTGACCCAGCAGGTGACCTTCTACTACTTTACCCTGCTGCTGGCGCTGATATTCACGCTGATTTCCTTCAACACGATCTCCTCCTATGCCGGACGGGCCTTCATCGCGATCCGGGACAACGACATCGCCGCCGAGGCGATGGGGGTAAACCTGGCCCGATACAAGCTCCTTTCCTTCGCCATGAGCTCCTTTTACATGGGTATTCAGGGGGCGCTTTACTCGCTGCTGATCGGATTTCTGGAGCCGAATCTCTTCACCTTCATGGAGTCGGTCACCGTCTTTGTGGCGGTCATCATCGGAGGGCTGGCCTCGATCGGGGGCTCCATCATGGGGGCCGCCTTTGTCATCCTGGTGCCGCAGGTGTTCGGGGGGATGAAAGAACTGGTTCCGGTCATCTTCGGGATCACGATCCTGATCATCCTGATCTTTGAACCCCAGGGTATCGCCGGCCGCTGGCTCAAGATTCGCCTCTATTTCCGCAACTGGCCCTTCCGGTGACAAGAGAATAAACAGCCCTTCGTGGCTTACGAATGGTAAAGGAGACCGGTATGCGACAATTCATGCAATACGTTATTTCCGGGCTGGCAACGGGGAGCATCTATGCGCTGGTGGCCCTGGGTCTGGCCCTGATCTACCGCTCCACGCGGATACTCAACTTCGCCCATGGGGACATGGCCACCGCGGGCACCTTTGTCGCCTTCACGCTGCTGGGCATGAATCTGGCGCCGGTCATCTCCTTTCCGCTGGCGATCCTTTCCGGCTCTGTTCTGGCCATGCTCTTCTATTTCGCGATCCTGGTGCCCGCCCAAAGGAGGAATGCCACCCCCCTCGGCCAGATCATCCTCACCGTGGGGCTGGGCCTTATCCTCCAGGGGCTCATCTCCTACCTCTGGGGAACCGATACGAAAACCCTGGCCTTTCCGCTGTCGGACTCGAAGCTCTGGAAATACCAGGGGCTTGTGATCAGCGAGTTGGGCCTCGGGACCTTTGTTATCGGATTATTGGGCAGCGGCCTTCTCTACCTTCTGGTGCAGAAAACCCGCCTGGGCATTGCGATGCGGGCCACCTCGGAAAACCTCCCGGCGGCTCAGACCCTGGGGATACCGACCCGAAGGATCCTCGCCCTCGCCTGGGGATTGGCCGCAGGCCTGGGGGTGATGGCGGGGCTCTTTCTTGCCCCCGCCCTGCTCCTGGACCCGTTTTTCATGCTGGAACCTTTCCTGAAAGGCTTTGCCGCGGCGATCCTGGGAGGTCTGCAGAGCCTGCCCGGGGCAATCCTGGGAGGTCTCATTCTGGGTATCGCGGAGAGCCTCGCCGGGGGGTACATTTCGATTGCCTTCAAAAATACCCTGGCTTTTCTGATCATCATCGTGATCCTGCTGGTTCGGCACGAAGGCCTGTTGGGGGAGGAGTTCAAGGAGCGGGTATAACGAGTATAAAGAGACGAGAGATGTACGAAGACTATTTTACCGAGGAGCATCGAATCTTCCGGGCCTCGGTCCATAAATTCGTCGAAAACGAGATCAGCCCCCATATCGACCGCTGGGAGGACGAGGAGCTCTTTCCCGTGGAGCTCTACCAGCGGTGCGCCGCAGAGGGATTCCTCGGCATCGGCTACCCGGAGGCATACGGCGGCACCCCCTGCGACCGGTTCATGTCGATCGTCTTTACCGAAGAGATGATCCGCTCCGGTTCGGTAGGGCTGGTCGCCGGCCTGGGGAGTCTCAACATCGCCATGCCGCCGGTCCTCCACCTGGGGACCGAGGAGCAGAAGCGCCGGTTTCTTGTCCCGGTGCTCAAAGGGGAGAGGATCTCGGCGCTCGGGATCACCGAACCGAACGCCGGATCCGATGTGGCCAACATTCGGACCCGCGCCCTCCGCGAAGGGGACCAATACGTTGTCAACGGCGCCAAGACCTTCATCACCAGCGGGTGCCGGGCGAACTTCATCACCACGGCCGTCAGGACCGGCGAGGCGGGACACAAAGGGATCAGCCTGCTGATGATCGACAGCGGAACCCCCGGTTTTTCGGTTGCGAAGAAGATCCGCAAGATGGGGTGGAACGCCTCGGACACGGCGGAGCTCGCGTTCGTCGACTGCCGGGTCCCCGTCGAGAATCTCCTCGGTGTGGAAGGCCAGGGGTTTTACGGCATCATGGCCAACTTCCAGGGTGAACGGCTGGCTATGGCCGTCATGGCCCACGCCGTGGCCGCCCTCGCCCTGGAGGAGTCGATCAGATACGCAAAAAGCCGGGAGGCCTTCGGCCGTCCCCTCTCCGGCTTCCAGGTGACCCGCCACAAGCTCGTCGACATGGCCACGCAGGTGGAGGTCGCTCGGGAGTTCAACTACCGTGTCGCCGCCCGGATGGAGGCGGGCAGGGATGCCGTGAAGGAGGTGTCGATGGCGAAGAACTTCGCCTGCCAGGTGTGCGACAAGGTGGTGTACGACGCCGTCCAGCTCCACGGCGGTTATGGATACGCCCGGGAGTGCCTCGTCGAACGGCTCTACCGCGATTCGCGGATCCTGAGCATTGGCGGCGGCACGACGGAGATCATGAAGGAGATCATCGGCAAGGTTACTCGGTTCTGAACTTGGGAGGGAGAGGCCGATCCAATACCAGACTGTTATTGGGTAAAATCATCAGGGTGGATGTCCCGTGTGCGAGGAGCCTGCCTTCCCCGTCGCGCACCCTTGCCTCGGCGTACCCCAGCGTCTTGCCCAGCTTGATCTGCGCACCCTTGGCGATCAGTTTGCCGGAGATCGCCGGTGCGAGATAGTTCAGTTTGAGATCGACGGTGGTGGCCCCGGCCCTCTGGTCTTCGATATTGTAAAAAATCGCCCAGAAACAGGCTGCGTCGATGATCGACGCAAAGACCCCGCCGTGTACGAAGCCAAACGGCTGCAAATGTTTTTTCCCCAGATCGATTTCCAGGTGGCTGAAGCCGATTCCGACATCTACCAGCTTCATCGACAGCAGATCGAAATAGGGACATCGGTTAACCAATTCATTGATACGCTGAATGTATTCGGGGTTGAGTGTCATCATTTCACCTTTCAGGCCGTTTTTCCACGGAAGCATGACCTGCCTTTTTTGCGTCGGGCAGCGCTATTCCAGTCCGTACTCCTTGATCGCGATCTCCCTCATCCGGAACTTCTGTGCCTTTCCCAGCAGGGTCATAGGGAATTCCCTGACAAACTTGATGTATCGCGGCAGGCTCGAAGCGGGCAGTTTCGCACGGCAGTATTCAAGGATTTCGTCCTCCGTGGCCGGGGCTCCCTCTTCCAGTTTGATCCATGCCGCCACTTCCTCCCCGGAGGTCCCGCCGGGAACCCCGAAGATCTGCACGTTCGATATCTTGGGGTGGCGAAAGAGGACCTCTTCGATCTCGGTGGGATAGATCGCCTCGCCCCCGCGGACGATCACCTCCTTCATTCTGCCGGTTGTTCTTACATAGCCGTCCGCGTCCGTCGTTCCGAGGTCTCCGGTATGGAGCCACCCCTCGGAATCGATGGCACTGGCGGTTGCAGCCGGCATCCTGTAGTAGCCCTTCATATTGAACCCCCTGGCGCAAATCTCGCCGACAGCGCCGGTGGAAACCTCTCGCCCGCTCGAGGGGTCGATCAGCTTCACCTCCACGTCGGGGAGGGGTCTACCGACCGTGGAGACCCGCAATTCCAAGGGGTCGTCGGGCCGGGTCATCGTGATCCAGGAAGAGGCTTCGGTCTGCCCGTAACCGATGACGATCTCTTTTGCCCCCATTTCTCCTGCAACCCTCTCCATCACTTCCAGCGGACATTGGGCGCCCCCCATAATCCCGGTCCGCAGCGACCGGAGATTGAATTTCCGGTATTCCGGCTCCTCCATCATGGCGATAAAGGCGCCGGGAGATCCATAAATCGTGGTGCACCTCTCCGCTACGATCGCCTCCAGAACCTTCTTCGGATCGAAGGCCTCCGCCGGGATGACAACGGCGGCCCCCTTGATCATTCCCGCCAAAACGACACAGATGCAGCCGAACATGTGGGACAGGGGGACGGAGAGGCAGAGCCGATCCTTTTCCGTCAATCTCTGATTCTCCGCACTGGCCAACGTGGTGTTGATGATCCCGAAATGGGTCGACATCACTCCCTTGGGCGCCCCGGTAGTCCCGGAGGTGTACAGCAGCGTGGCGACATCGTCCGTATGACAGGAGCCCTGCCGTTCGGACAGCAGCGCATCCGGGACGTCCCCGCCTGACTCCATGACCTCTTTCCAGGTCAGCATGCCCGGATGGGTCCGGTCCGATATCACTATGAGACGCCTCAGTTCCGGCAGGGCGCGACAATCCAGCTTCCCCGGCCCTGAGGATTCTGCCTCGGGGCAGAGTTGACGGATCATCTCGATATGTCCGCTACCGTTTGTGCCTGACATAATGAGGGTGCGGGAATCGGACTGCCTGAGCAGATATTCGAGCTGCTGCGACTGGGCATTTGTATCGAGGGTCATCAGGACGGCGCCGATCTTCGCCGCGGCAAACTCGGTGATGATCGATTCGGAGAGGTTGGGCGTCCAGAGGGCCAGGTGTTCTCCCTTGCCGATACCGAGTTTCAGGAATCCCCTGGCCAACCGGTTCACGACGATCTGCAATTCTTGGTATGAATATCTGCCGCCCCTGGGAAGATCGATCAATGCCTCCCGATCGGGGAGGCGTGAGGTCACTTCATCAAAAAGATCACCGATGGTTGTTCTGAGCAACGTTCCCATCACTGCCTCCAGTTTTAAATAACCTATGATTTTAGGATTCATACCAGCTAAAATCAAAATCCACAAGACGGCAGAAAAAGAAAATGATGGGTAGGGGTTGTGGTGGGTTGAAAAAAGTGGACACCAATTTTTAGGTAGGAAACCAAATTGGAAGACTACCGGCTCAATAACTCCTTCTGCCTTACCTTCTCACGCTCGGGGCTGTTTATCCCCTGCCCCGTTCTCATCAATTGCCGATTCGCCAGGATGACCGGGTCAATAATCTCCCCGCACATCAAACATTTCCATCCCCAAAAGTGATCATATGGACCATAAAATTTGTCATAGATCACGGCGCCGTTGCAGCGAAAACATTTCGTCAAAAGTAATTGATCCATCAGATCTTCTCCATCCCCGCCGGGTGGGAAACGGTGTAGAACATCCTTTCATAGGGCTCCTTGAGAAGGGTCATCGCACCCCGGAACACCCTAAAATGCTCCGACTTCAGGTAGGTCATAAGGTGCTCCCGGGTATCCCATTCTTCAAGAAAAAAGAGTCCATTTTCATCCTCGATACTTTGACATAAATCGCAGCGCCGGCACCCCTTCTTCATTCTTATGGAACTGGCCAGTGAAGCAATTGTCTGTGTCAACTCCATACGCTTCTCAGATAGGACCGTCATTCTTGTAATGATGAGGATCATGATCATTGGAACAGCAAAAGGCTTGCCATTAGCCGAAGGATAAGAGGAATTTTATATTTATCATTTAATATCATAAGATTAGATTAATAG
>Ga0209212_1003061_pt1 | contig 22694 bp, 17 predicted proteins | sample RifGroC2_FD_183996 | JGI IMG/M metagenome (GOLD analysis project Ga0209212, IMG submission 183996) | Groundwater microbial communities from Rifle, Colorado, USA - Groundwater C2 (SPAdes) (version 2) | ecosystem: Environmental > Aquatic > Deep subsurface > Groundwater | place: Rifle, Colorado... | reverse complement strand
GGAAGATATTTACAAAAATCTTCCGGGGAAGAAAAAGAATATTCATAAATATTCTGCAGGTAAAGTTCTAACAATTGCCGGTTCGGGTAAATTGCCTGGTGCGGCAATACTTTGTTCAAAGTCAGTGCTTAAAGCCGGGGCGGGAGCCTCTATTCTCTCTTTTCCAAAGTCTGTAAGAAAATTAGTCCATAAAAATCTTACAGAAGTAATTGTTGAAACTTATGAAGACAATGAAGCTGAATATTTCTCTTCTAAGGTCATTCCTTCACTTAAAAAGAGAATAGAGTGGGCTGATGTCTTGGTGATTGGTCCGGGATTAGGTAGAGAAGAGGAAACAACTGAAGGTATTTTTAAGCTTATAAAATCTGCCCGGTCCAAATTATTGGTAATAGATGCCGATGCAATTTATGCTATCAATGAAAGGTATAAGAAATTAAATCTTAAGAAGGCTGTCCTTACACCGCATTTAGGCGAGTTCTCAAATCTTATTGGGGTTAGCCGGGATGAAATTAAGAAAGATGTCTTAAAATATGGAAAAGAATTTGTCAAAGAAACAAATTCGTACCTTATGTTGAAAGGAGCACCTACTATTATTTTTCTCCCTTCCGGTGAAGCTATTATTAATTCAACAGGTAATCCGGGAATGGCTAAGTTTGGCACAGGCGATGTTTTGACAGGTATAGTTGCAGGCTTTCTTGCACAATTAAAAGATATCGAAAGCTCTGTAATTACCGGAGTTTATCTGCATAGCTTATCTGCCGATTTGTTAGTTAAGAAATTTACTGAATATAGTTATACTGCAACGGACATTATGGAAAATTTACCAAACGCAATAAAGTTCTTAGGAAAAAGTTTTGTTTAAGTTTTTAGAAAAGAGAAAAAAGATATTTGTTTATATCCCTCTGACAGTTTATTGGATTGTGCTTTTTGTTGCTACATCTTATCCAACAACTTCTATCCCAACGCTGGGAGTAAGCGACAAAATTCAGCACATGTCGGCTTTCTTTATTTTGGGTGTATTACTTTATCTTACTTTAATATTTCAGAATAAGTATCCCAAATTAAAAGAGAAAAATGTACTCTATACTATTCTTATAGGAAGTTTTTATGGAGTTCTGGATGAGCTTCACCAGATTCTTATACCGGGAAGATTTTGCGAACTTCTGGACTTCGCTTCTGATTTCAGCGGCTTGGTTTTGGCGATCGTTTTTATAATATTGCTAATGAAAGTCAATAAATTTATTCCGGAATAAATTTTTTTTTGAATTTTTGGAACTCTGTTCAACTTATATAGTAAAAGATGGCAAACACTGGATTGACAAAAGAGTATTCATTGATTAACTTAAAATAAAGTAAATAAGCCTAAGGGAGAGTTTAATGGCACTCAATAAGGATCCAAAAGCAGATTTAAGGCGAATGTATAAAAAAGTTTTCGAGGTTAGTTTAGTAATCTCGTTGCTTTTATTAATTGTCGCTTTTAAGTACTTCCCTGATATGGGTAAATCGCAGATCGTTCTGGATGGTCCTCAGGAACTTTTCACAGTTGAAGATATAGAGAATACCAAACAGGAAAACAGACCGCCTCCTCCGCCAAAACCTCCTATCCCTATTGAAGCGCCTTCTGACGATGTTCTTGAAGATATCGAGATAGCTTCCACAGAAATTGATATAAATGCACAGATTGATGCGCCTCCTCCACCAAAAGAGGAGAAGAAGGTTGAGGAGGAGCCAACTTATTTTGTTGCTGTAGAAGAAATGCCGGAGCCAATTGGTGGTATTCAGGCTATTCAAAGTAAAATTATATATCCCGAAATCGCTAAAAGAGCAGGCGTTGAAGGTAAAGTTTATGTGCTCGCTTTCGTTAATGAAACCGGGGAAGTAACAAATGCTAAAATTCTTAAGGGACTGGGTGCCGGACTTGACGAAGCCGCATTGAACGCAGTTAAACAAACTAAATTTAAACCGGGTAAACAAAGAGGTAAACCTGTTAAAGTTCAGGTTTCTATACCTATTGTATTTAAACTACAGTAAAATTTAAAAGGCGTCAGAGATGACGCCTTTTTAACTCTCATTATTAACCAATCAATTAAATTATCTGATAATTTAAAATGAGTTTTAAGTACCCTTCAGGACAGTCCTTTCATCAATAATACTCACCGTTCATCAAATAAAACCAATAATTCTCAGAAATGACTTGTGGTTCACTATATGTACTAATAATTTTATTTTGTTTTTAAAATTATTTTATGAAAAATGGAAGATATAAGTTTATCAAGAAAAGAACGTGAGAGAATTTTCAGAAAAAAAGAAATAATGGATGCTGCCATTAGAGTTTTTGCTGAGAAGGGTTTTAATTCCTGTACGCTTGAGGAGATAGCAGGTACAGCAGAATTTGGAAAAGGAACCTTATATAATTATTTCCAGGGTAAGGAAGAAATTTATAGAGCGATAATCAATGATGTAATTGTAAACCAGGAAAAAATTATTAAAGAAGCAGATAATAGTTCAAAAACATTTATTGAATTCGTTGAGTTATGTACAAGTGAGTTATTCAATTATTGTGTTAAAAATAAAAATGCCTTTTTGATTTTTGCCAGGGAGGTGGCTCGTTTAGACAGGGATTATAGGAATGTTAATTATGAAGAATTGTTTCAATCACTTTCAGTAATCAGAAAAATTTTTGTTAAAAGAGTTGAAGCCGGAATAAAGGCAAAGGAAATAAGGAATTTTAATCCTGAAAAAGTAATGCTTTTATATAAGCACCTGGTGTTTCCGCACCTGCATCATATTCTATTCTGCTCTCCGGCAGAAATTAATGTTGAGGATGAAATCAATTTTATTCTTAGTGTATTATTCGATGGAATTAAATCTAAATAGATGATAAAAAATATTAATGCAGGAAGAAAGTAAGTGTTTACCTATTAATAACCTTATTTCACCGAATATTTTTTCTTCACTATTTAAGATTTAAGTAAGTTTACTGCTGAAATTTTCGGATACTCTGAAATGATAAAAAAATAGAACAGCTAATAAAATAACATTAGGAAGGTATAAATTCAGTGAAATTCATTCTGCTATTTGTGTTATCGGTTTCTTTACAAAGTTTATTTGCTCAGGAAGAAACAAATGATACTTTGCAATTAGATCTAACAAAAAGTATTGAACTTGCTCTGGAATACAATCACGATTTGAAAATTGTTAAACTGGATAAACTAAAAGCTGATGAGCAGGTTACAGAAGCATGGGGTTCTTCAGTTTTTCCTAAGATATCAGGTTTCGTTAACTACAACAGAGCTATTAAAAGAGGAGAAATATCTATTGAGACTCCTTTTTTTAGCGGGTCATTTCCTTCGGGAACAGAAAATACTATGACTGTAGGTGCTACTCTTGAGCAGCCGCTTTTTACTGGTGCAGTATTTCTTGCAGTAAGAATTGCAGAAACATATGCTGATATACAGGAAAAATTTGTAGATGCCACAACTTCTGAAGTTATTATTAATGTTAAGAAGGCATATTATTCTGTGCTGTTTGCAAATGAAGCCCTGGAACTTGCAAAATTGAATTTAAAGCTGGCTGAAGATAATCTTAGAAATACAGAATCTTTATATAAAGCGGGAATAGCTCCTGAGTATGATTATGTGCGTGCCAAAGTTCAGGTAAAAAATTTAATTCCGGAATTACAGCATTCCGAGAACTCTTTGGTGCTTGCAAAAAATCTGCTGAAGTTTGTAACAGGTCTTGATCTATCCAGCGAATTAGTAATTAACGATTCTCTTTCTCTTAAAGAAATTACTCTGTCCGGCGAGGAAGAATTAGACCAAATATTGTTGAAAAAAAATCATTCGTTGCTTCAGCTCAGATTGCAAATGCAATTGCAGGATGATGCCATTTCTTACCAGTTTACAAAGCATTTTCCCGAGCTTTATTTTAACGGAAACTGGCAAACACAGGCTCAGGAAAATGATCCGAGATCGTTTAATAACTGGCGTTATAAAAACTCGGTTTACGTAGGACTTAATCTCAAAATTCCAATATTTGACGGTTTCCAGACAACATCTAAAGTAGAGCAGGCAAGAGTAGATTTTTACAAAGCAAAAGAAGAATATGATAAAACAGTGAAACTTCTTAAGAATAATCTAAAAGATGTTTTTCTTTCTATTGATGAAGCAAAAAAGAAATTGGATTCTTATAAAGCAACTATAGAAGAAGCGGAATTGGCTTATGATATATCGCAGAAGAGGTATTCAAGCGGAGTAGGTACCCAGTTAGAAACAATAGATGCAATGGTTTCTCTAACGAGGGCAAAGGTTAATTATTACAATTCTATTTATGATTATTATATTCTTCATGCCCAGTTAGACCAGCTTTTAGCTAATGAAATAGAATTATCGAACACAAGGTGAGTTTAAAATTAAATGGTAATTAAAATGAAAAATATATTTTATAAAGTAGTAATCTCTTTTACACTGGTAACTTTTGTTTTCCTATTTTATTCCTGTTCGGATACAGGTGGTAATGAAAAGCAAAAAGAAGAACCGGGTCAGTTTGTATATGTGGAAATTCAAAAGGTAAAGCTTCAACCTTTTGTAAATTATATAACTTTAATCGGTGTTGCAAAAGCATATCAAAGAGCTAATGTAGCCTCAGACGAAGGCGGCAGGATAAAACAATTTGTTAAAGATAAAGGTGAGTATGTAAAAGAGGGGGATGTAATATTAACGATTGAGAACGATGTTTTGAAAGCAAACCTTGATGCTACTAAAGCACAATATGAATTAGCTGAAGTAAATTTTCAGAAACAGGAAAAAGTTTATAGTGAAAAAGTAACAAGTGAACTTCAGTATCTTGAAGCAAAATATCAGAGAGACGCTGCCAAAGCAAATTATGAGTTAATTAAAAGCAGGTATGATAAGACTTTTATAAAAGCTCCTTTTCCCGGGATCATTGATATGAAATATATTGAAGAAGGAGAGTTTGCTGCACCGGGAGTTTCGATTATTTCTATATTAAATATTGACAGAATAAAAGTTGAAGCCGGCGTGCCGGAAAATTATGTAGACGTCGTTAATCCCGGTGACGGAGTCAAAATAATTTTTAATGATCTTGAAGGTGAAACCTTCGATGAAAAAGTATCCTATGTAGGTTCATCAATTAATATTGATAACAGGACGTTTCCTGTTGAAGTGATTATAAATAACAGAAACAAGAAAATTAAGCCGGAGCTTAATGCTGTTGTAAAAATCGAGAAAGAAAGATTTAATAAAATTGCCATAATACCGGAAGATATTGTGAGCAAAACAGATCTTGGCAGTATCGTATTTGTTGAAGAAAATGGAGTTGCGAAAATGAGAGTAGTTAAGATTGAAAGCAGGTATGAAAATAAAGCTGCCGTAACCGAAGGGCTGAAAGAAGGAGAAAACCTTATTCTCGTCGGTTTTCAGAATCTTGTTGATGGAGAAAAAGTGAAAGTACTGGAATAGAAGGTATAAGGTATAGGGGTATAATGGTATGAAGGTGTTTTGGTCAATTTTATTGAGAGATAAAAAATGATATATGATAAAAAGGAATCACTTTCTTCAAATCCTGAAAATGATGCTTTAACTGTAAATGAACCATATAAATTTTATAATGGAAATAGAGATTTCACTTCATTAGAAGCTTGGATTAAATGTCGTGATGTTAAACTTTTTTTTTATCAAAAAATATTACCCCTCTTACCAAAAGAAGAAAAGTTTAATTTGGATATTCAAATAAGAAAAGCAGCTATCAGTATCACCTCAAATATTTCAGAAGGGTACGGACGATTTCACTACCAGGAAGGAATACAGTATTACAGGATTTCGAGAGGTTCATTATTTGAACTCAAAGATCATCTTATAAGTTGTTATGATATTGGTTACATCCATAGCGAGATCAAAAATGAAGGTGAAAAATTGATTGAATCAGCAAAGATTATTTTAAATGGATATATAAATTTTGTAAAAAAGAAAACTTAATTGTTAAGAATATGAAGGATAGTTAAATCTTTACATCTTATACCCCATACCCAAAGGATAAATTATGAAAATAACAGATGTTTCTATAGACAATAAGACAAGCGTTTTTATTCTTATTATAATTATAGCAATCCTTGGTATTACTGCGTACGTTTCTTTACCAAGAGAGGCTGCTCCCGATATTTCTATCCCACTTGTAATTGTATCAACTCCTTATTTTGGGGTATCACCGGAAGATGTTGAAAGTCTGGTTACTAAAAAGCTTGAAAAGGAATTAAACACTATAGGTGAAGTAAAGGAGATTACATCTTCTTCTTTCGAAGGATATTCTTTAGTAAGAGTTGAGTTTGAAAGCGGTTACAATATCGATGATGCATTACAGAAAGTAAGAGAGAAAGTTGATAAGGCTAAGACTGAACTACCACCTGACGCAGAAGAACCTGAAATAATTGAAATAAACTTCTCTGAATTCCCGATTATGACTGTGAATGTTTCCGGTCCGTATGGTCTTGTTAAGCTTAAGGATATTGCAGAAGATCTTCAGGATGAGATTGAAAAGTTAGATGGAGTTCTTGAAGCGAAGATAAGCGGGGGAATGGAGCGAGAAGTTAAAGTTGATGTGGACCTAAACAAGCTTGCACATTATAATGTCAGGTTCGATGATATAATTAATTCGATCAATGATGAGAACAAAACTATTCCCGGCGGTACAATTGATGTAAATAAATCGAGCTTTATCGTTCGTGTTCCCGGCGAGTTCGATAAGCCATATATAATTGAAGATATAATTATTAAATTGAAAGAAGGCAAACCTGTTTATGTAAAAGATGTTGCTGAAGTAAGCTATGGCTTTAAAGAAAAAAACAGCTATGCGAGGATAAACGGAGAGGAAGCAGTTTCAATTAGTATTTCTAAAAGTGTCGGCAAAAACATTATTGAGATTGCAGATAAAGTAAAGAATATTCTTGATGTGAAGAAAAAAGAATTACCCGCAGATCTCAAGCTATATGTAACCGCTGATCAATCTAAGGAAATTAAGGATACCGTGAGAGAGCTTGAGAATAATATATTCTCAGGACTTGTACTTGTTGTTATGGTGCTCTTCTTTTTCCTCGGAGTAAGGAATGCGCTCTTTGTTGCAATTTCAATTCCATTAAGCATGCTTATTTCTTTCTTTGTATTACAGGCATTGGGTGTTACGCTAAACTTTGTAGTGCTTTATGCTTTAATACTTGCTTTGGGTATGCTTGTAGATAACGCAATAGTTATAATTGAAAACATTTACAAATTCCTTGAGGAAGGCAATTCATTAATTAAAGCTGCAAAACTAGGAACTGCCGAAGTGGCATGGCCTGTTACAACTTCAACTTTAACAACAGTAGCCGCCTTCTTCCCGATGTTATTCTGGCCCGGAATCGTTGGGGAATTTATGCTGTATATACCTTTGGTATGTATTATCACTCTCTCATCATCTTTATTTGTTGCTCTTGTTATAAATCCCGTTATTGCTTCAGCCTTTATGAAATTAGAACATCCTGATGATAAACCGCAAACGATGTTTCAGAAGATTATTCATCCTTTCAATAAAGTAACTTATTTCTTCGTTGATGTAATGCTTCCTAAAGTATTATATAATTATGAAAGGCTTTTACAGTTTGCTTTAGGTACTCACAGAGAGCCAGGTCAAAAAATTAACCGCAGAAACTGGTTTGGTGTTGCAGCAATACTGGGATTCTTCATATTAATTGTACCTGCGTTGGCAGCTATTCCTTCAGGTATATCTCTTATTGTTTCATTAGCGGTCGGTATAGGAATAATTTTGTTATTCACAAATAACAAACTAAAAGTTATCTGGGGCACTTTCTTCTTCTTATTCTTTATTACAGAAGTTTACGGATTGTTTGGATACGGCGTTGAATTTTTTCCTGATGCCCAGCCCCCAAGAATTTTTGTAACAATAGAAAGTCCAAGCGGTACTAATATCGAAATGTCTAATAGAATTGCTCAAAGTATTGAGGAAAGATTAAAAAAATATAACAGCTCAAATATAAAAGATGTTCTTGTTGTTGTGGGTTCATCTAATAATCCTTTCGATGCGGGTTCATCGACTCCGAACAAAAGCACAATTACAATTCAGTATATTGATTATGCCGATAGAGAAGAGTCATCTCACATTACTACTGATGAGATCAGGGATATAGTATTAAAAACTGCCGGAGCAGAGGTTACAATTGCTAAAGAATCGGGTGGTCCACCCGTAGGTCTGCCGGTTAATATCGAAATCAGTGGTGTAGATTACCACTTATTAGGACTGCTTGCAAATAAAATAAAGCAGGAAATTGAAAACATTCCGGGGATCGTTGATCTGAATGATGATTTTGATGCCGGTCGTCCTGAATTGCGGGTTGAAATAGACAGAGAAAAAGCTGCTCTTTATGGATTAAATACAGGTCTTATTGCCAATTCTGTTCGTACGGCTATTAATGGTGCAGAAGCATCTAAGTACAGAGTTGATGAGGAAGAATATGATATTACTGTCCGCTTAAAAAAAGATCAGAGAACCGATATAAATGCTTTGGATAACCTGAGAATTATTTATAATAATGACAAGGGTAAAACTCTTTCAGTCCCTTTAATCAGTATAGCAAGTGTGGATAAATCGACTGGTCCTGGTGCAATCAGAAGAAAAGATCTTAAAAGAGTTATAACTGTTTCTGCAAATACTGAGGAAGGTTATAATGCTAATGAAGTTCTTGAAAATGTTAAAGCTGAATTAAGTAATTTTCAATTGCCACAGGGGTATTCGATAGAATTTACAGGGCAGGATGAGGAACAGGAAAAAGCAGCGGCATTCCTTTCCAAAGCTTTTTTAATAGCCTGTTTATTAATCTTTTTAATACTTGTAATACAATTTAACTCGTTAAGCCAGCCGCTCATTATAATAAGTGCAGTAATTATTTCCCTGGTTGGTGTATTCATAGGTTTAATTGTGTTTCAGATGCCGTTCGGGATTGTTATGACCGGTATTGGAGTAATAAGCCTTGCTGGTGTTGTTGTTAATAATAATATAGTTCTTATTGATTATACCAATGTACTCAGACGAAGAGGTCTTTCTAGAAGAGAGGCTGTGGTTGCTGCAGGATTAAGAAGATTCCGCCCTGTTACACTAACTGCTATTACAACAATACTTGGATTAATACCATTGTCTTTCGGTTTTGGATTTGATATTTACACCTTCTCATTTGCTGAGGGTGGCGAAAGTCAGGAATTCTGGAAGTCTATGGGAATAGCCGTAATATTCGGTCTTGCTTTTGCTACAATTCTTACTCTTGTAATTGTGCCTGTTATCTATTCAACTCTTGATGATCTTCCGGCAGCTTTAAGACAAGCTAAAGAAGGGACAGTTAATTTTGTAAAAAAGCGGATAATCAGGATAAGATAGCTACTTTGTTTCATTTTTTTGGTCTTTTCTTGTAGGGAATACCTTTTTTATTTAATTTGATTTTAGTGATAAAGCCGTTTGTTTTCATTAGAATATGGGAATAGAGTTCTTAATTATGTTTTCTTTGAAATATAAAACAATAGTTATTTATGTCTGCCGGGGCTAAAAGGGTAGTCGCTACTTCGGTAATATTTGTTTTAATAATTCACCTGTTACTTTTATACTATACAAAATATAAAAACCAAAGCCTTCTTCTTTCCGATTTCAGAATCTTAAACACGGGGAATATTCTCAATCTTGTTTTTACATCAGTTCTTATCGTAGGTATTTTGTTCTATTTTTTTAGAAAGAAAAACAACCTGAAGCCTGTTACGCTTGTGATATATAGCGTAGCTTTATCTATACTGCTTTCCCTATGCATAATTGCATCGTTAATTAAGTTTCCCACAAATAATATTTATATTTTCGGACAAACATTAAATAAATTTATTGTTGGAGTTGTATTTGCTACTTACCAGTTTGTTATGTTTATGTTTATATCGGTTGTATGGTTAAGACTGCTTACTGCCAGGGATTTAATATTTATCAGGGTAATTATTAACTCATTAATAATTGTTATTGTATTACTTTTGTTTGCATATTTCTATATAGATGTAAAAATGAAAAATTATTATGAGAATTGGAAAGAAGGAAAAGAGGAAAATATGGGGGTTGTTCTGGGCGCCGCAGTATGGTCAAAAAATCAACCGAGCCCGACACTTGCATCACGGATAGACAAAGCTGTTAAGCTTTATAAAAGAGGAATTATTAACAAGATACAATTAACAGGTAGCAATGCGCCTGGTGAGTTAAGCGAAGCTGAAGTTGCATTTGATTATATTTTAAAAAAAGGTGTCGATTCTTCGGATATATTGATTGAAAAAAAGACTACCTCTACAAATGAACAAATTAAGTTTGTTAAACAGGAACTTGTTCCAAACGGAAATTTCGATAATATATTTATTATCTCAGATGAATATCATCTTGTAAGAGTGCAGGAAATAAGCAGGTTTTACGATCTTAAGGTTAAGGTAGTTGCCTCCGAGCTAAAACTCAGCTTTGATAATATGCTTTATTACAGAATAAGGGAATGTGAAGCCATGGTTCTTTTTTGGTGTTTTGCTATATGATTAATAATGTCTTAAGATAATATGGCGCAAGTTTTTAAAAGAAGAATAATAAGAGAAAAAGTCTTACAGATTCTTTATGCATACGAAATGAATCATGAAGGGCATAAGGCAACAGTGCAGTCTTTGCTCGAAGGCGTTGACGATGAAACCGATAAAGAGTTTGCAGATGAATTAATCTCAAGGGTCATAAAGTTCAGCAGCGAGCTGGATAAAAAAATCCAGGAACGCGTTGCTAACTGGGAAATGAACAGGATTGCTTTAATTGACAAAATACTTTTAAGAATGGGAATCTGTGAGCTGTTATATTTTCCCGATATTCCTCCTAAAGTTTCTATTAATGAATCTATAGAAATTGCTAAAGAATATAGTACGGCACGCAGCGGAAAATTTATAAACGGAATACTGGATGCTATTCTTTCCGAATTGAAAAAAAGTGGTACACTAAATAAATCCGGCAGGGGACTGGTTGAAGAAACAATTTCCAAAATAGATACGAAAAAATAGCGGATGAAAGATAGAGGAAAAATCTTTGTCTGGACCCTCTTTGACTTTGCAAATACATCTTTCTCCGTTATCATAGTTACGGTTGTATTCTCTAAATATTTTTCCAATTATGTAGCAGGCGGTCAAAACTGGATTTGGGGACTTGCAGTAAGCGTTTCCATGGTAATCGCAGCTTTTTTAAGTCCGCCTCTCGGGGCAATTGCCGATGTATCCCGCAACAGGAAAAGATTTTTATTAATATTTACTCTACTTTCGGTTTGCTGCACTCTGCTGATGTTCTTTGTGAAAAGCGGAGATATCCTTTTAGGTTTTGCACTTTTTGTTTTAGCTAATATTGGCTTTGAAGCCGGGCTTGTATTCTACGATGCATTTTTGCCCAACCTGACTGAAAAAAAGAATTTTGGCAGAGTATCAGGCTATGGTTTTGCTATGGGTTATGTCGGTGCTCTTGCCGTTTTGCTAATAGTAATGTTTATGCTGCCTGAGAGCACTTCTCCAGACTACTATTATTATATAAGACTAACTTTTGTTGTTGCTGCTCTCTTCTTTTTTGTTTTTTCAATTCCACTTTTTCTTTTTGTGAGGGAACCGCAAACCTCTGAAGTTATTAAAACAGATTTGATTAGGAACGGCATAAATAAAAGTTTTGAAACACTTAAAAATATTTTCTTCAGGAAAAAGTATCCTCCCATATCGAGGTTTCTGTTTGCTTTTTTTCTCTATAACGACGCTATAATTACAATTATTGCTTTCGCTTCTATTTTTGCTTCGAATATATTGAATATGAGTGACGAGCAGGTAATTATTTTCTTTGTTATCGTTCAAAGTACTGCTATTGCAGGATCTTTTATTTTCGGAATAATTTCGGATCATATCGGTCCTAAAAAAACTATTTCCATAACGTTGGTTGTATGGATTGTTGTTGTTATAGGCGCCTTTTTTGTTCAAACCGTTTCTGAATTTTATATTGTTGGTTTGCTCGCAGGGCTGGCAATCGGGTCGTCTCAATCGTGTAGCCGCAGTTTGATGGCGTTGCTGACTCCTAAAGAAAGGGAAGCTGAATTTTTTGGTTTTTATGACGGGCTCTTCGGTAAATCCTCTGCTGTTGTAGGACCATTGATTTATGGCATTGTATCGGATATCTCTAATGAAAGATTTGCTGCTCTGGCAATAGGTATTTTTTTCGTTGTTGGATTTTTTGTTTTGCAGAAGGTAGTTGTACCACCGTTAAAAAATCATTCTTAACTTAAAATATTTTATCACAAATTTATAAATCCTCTACGAGGATTTAATTAAAACGTGGATAAGATTATTCTACAATGATTAACTATCTACGATGGTTTTATTTCTAATAAATAGTTTTGCTCAGGCTTGTTTTTACCTCGTAGAGGTAATATTATTGTAACAAATGAGACTCCCCGGAATTTATAATCCTCGTAGAGGATTAACAGACAGAAATAAGAAATACTACTTAGCTTTCAATATTACAAGTGTAAAGTCATCATGAGAAGGGGTGTCATCTCTGAAAAGAGATATATTTTCAATGATTGAATTTATAATTTCATTTGACGAAAAATCTTTGTACTTACTTATAATTTGTCTCAGCCTTTCTTCTCCATATTCCTGTTTGAATTTATTCCTTGTTTCAATAACACCATCGGTATAAAAAACCAGGATATCATTTTTAGAAGGTTTAATACAAATTTCTTCTAATGTACTGTCGAACAATCCGTTTTCCGCAATCCCGATACCGATACCTTTTGGCAAAAGGTTTTTAAAAGTATTTTCATTCTTTTGATAATAAAGAACAGGAAGATGACCGGCTCTTGATAACAAAAGACTTCCATCAGGATTGATAGAAGCAATACAAACCGTAAAGAAAGAACCAAGCGGCAGTATTCTTTTAATATTTTTATTGATTGATGAAAGGATTTCTTTCGGAGTCCTGCAATTATAGATTGTTTGATGAAGGATTGATTGAACCTGAACCATATGCAGGGCAGCCGCCATACCTTTGCCGGAAATATCTCCAACAACAACATATAATTTCCCGGTTGTATTTTCGCATTTAATAAAATCGTAGTAATCTCCGCCGACCTCCTTTGCGTTTTCCATAAAGCAGCTTATTTCATATTGATCATTGTACGGTGGAGCTTTAGGCATCAGCGATTTTTGAATTTTCCGTGCAACAGCGAGCTCATCTTTTGCAGTCAATTTATCCGCAAGCTCGAATGCTATTAAAAGGCAAACAAGAACAAATGCTATCGTTGCCCACTGCCAGTCACTGTTCAGATAAGAAAGCAGATAAATTACCAAAGCGCCGGAAAAGATTATCCTCCGGATAGGAGTTAGCTGCTCGAGGAATTCAATAAAAAGATTTTTTATGAAAAGAATTATCCTGTGGGGTTTATTTTTTGTGTTCCCGGGTTTTTCCATTCTACCGGCATAAAAATCATATAACTCAGGTACATCTCTTACAATAAGCTTTTCAACATCTTTAATTGTTAAATCGCTTTTGTAGAAATCGTAAAGCTTTTTTGCTTTAGTGGATATTCTTCTTTTCATATGACTGCTGTTAAATTATAACATTAATTAATTCTGAATAACGTATCATCAGGTCGGATTTCATCGTACATTCTCTTTAGTTCCCTATAGCCAAACCTGTTGCCTCTTTGCGCTGCGAACCTGTAATATTTTACTGCCTGCGCCATGTCTTTGTCCAGACCCGTTCCGTTCTCGTATGCAAAACCTAATGCGACCTGAGCGAGAACCGAACCTTTTTCAGCGGATTCCATCAGGTATTTTATAATTTCTGTAACATCATCCGATTCTATTTCTCCAAAAATAATTCCTGCTGCAATCTGAATCTTAGCTTCGGGGTTATTAAGCTTTTCTGCCGAGTGCCATAACTCTAAAGCTTTTTGTCTATCTTTTTTAACGTGATTACCTGTATAGTAATTTAGAGCCAGTTCATTTATTGCAGGCAAATAACCGGATGCCGTCGATTTATGTAAAAGGTTAACGGCATCGCTTTCTGCAATCCTGTAATCGAAACCGAGAGCCGTTAAAGAATACCAGACAAAAGATGCTTCGGGATCATTCTTTTCGGAAAGTGTCTGAACATTTTTCTGAAATTCATTGTCCTTAGAAAGATCGTAAATCAATCTGCTTGCCCGTGGAGAATCAAATCTTATTGCTCTTATATAATAAGAAGCTGCTGTAACATCATCTTTTGGAAAGTAAATCCCTTTTTCATATAATTTTCCGAGGAAGGTTAAAGCCTCCGGACTTCCGTAATCTGCAAGCTGCAGTAAATTCGCAATCTTATTTTTATCTATGTCCTCTAACGATTTTGCTGCTTCCGTTAGAGTATCAGAAGTTTCTTTATTCCCGGGATTTGAAAGATCATCGACCAGCATTTTATCTGTAATTTGCTCTGCAGAATCTGAAATAGAATCGAAATCTATAAACACGAGCCCGAGAGTTGAAGACAATGAATTATCTTTATCGATAGAATTATCTAAACGTAATTTTTCTTTGTCAGACAAAGTATCAAGAGTACCTGCGGGTATCTTACTCATTAATTCTTTAAGAGATTCTTCGGCAGGTTCATACTTTTGATCGGCAGCCTTTTTAACCCACTTATAAGCCTGGAGATAATCTTTTTTAACAACGAGGTTATCCGTATGTAATAATCCGACGATGTGTTCAGCTTGTGCCATACCATCGCTTGCAGCCTTATAAAAATATTTGAAAGCATTAAAAGGATTCCACTTTACTCCCCACCCATTAAGCAGTAGAATACCATAATTAAAAATTGCAGATGTTAGATTCTGATCGGCGGCTTTTTTAATCCATGTACCTCCGAGTGTAGTATCTGCAACAACCCCGTCTCCCAACAAATATCTGAGTCCGAGTTCGTGTTGAGCAAAAGCATTGCCTGAGTTTGCTTCTCTTATTAAATTGAATTGCTGCCATAATCTGTAAGCTAAATCGGGTTGATAAAAGGGAGTCGGTCTCTTGTTAGGTTTGTTTTTTTTATAAGCTAAGCTCGATGTTGTATCCTGTGCAAAAGAATTATTTAAGAAAACAATCCCGGCTAAAAAGAGTATTAATATTTTTATTCCTGATGATTTCATTACTTAAAAATAAAAAAAAATTGTCTATATGACCCGGTATAAGAAAAATTAAAATGACTCGACAAATGGCTTTGAATACCCGATATCCCTTATTCCGATTGCAAAATTTGTCGAGAGTAAAACGGAAAATGCTGCTCCTTTATTCTGAGGATTGTATGGATTAAAAACAAAAATCAATTCAAACGCTGCGCTAATAATCGACTCGTTCTTTATCCTGATTCCAGCTCCGTAGCCCTGGTAAAACCTGCTGCTTAAAAAGCCTCTGTTTGATTCTGCAATAAGTCCAAAATCAGTAAAGGCAACTCCGCCTATTACAAACCCAAGTAGTTCATAAGGACTAAATATTCTTGCCTCGAGATTTGACACCAACCTTTTTGTTCCGGCAACAGAAGTTTTATTTATGCCACGTAACCCGATGCCGGAATATAAATATGTTTGTTCGCCGGATATTCTGTTATATCCTAACATGAGATCATAATTCATAAATATCCTGTATTTCCAGATTTCCCATTTATAGAGATACGTATTGTATAATAAATTCAACCTGTATGTAGTTTGTTCCCACTTATTTTTGCCTCTGAAAACTCCAATACCAACTCTTCCTGAAAAATAGCCATAATCATCATACCAATTTGAGTAAACAGTTTCCAAACCGAAGTACCACCTGTCGCTCAATTCTCTTTTTTCGGGACCTGTAGAAAGATTTATCATCCCTCCGACAGGAATATCTTCTGTTGTTCCAAACTGCTGAACAAATTTGTCCTTATAAAAACTCCTGCTTACTAATCCAATTCCCAAAAGTAACATAGTACTGTTTTCAAAAATTCTGAACTGCATAGGGTTGTACGGTCTTTCCGAGTGATTGAGACTCAAAATCCTAAGTGAAGTAATCAGGTTGGAATTACTTTTTTTAAAGCCGTTGGAAATATTAATAGGAAATGCCCTTCCTACCCATAAATCCTGTATCTTTTTCTTCAGCGGTAAAGATATCAGTTCATCATTCTCATTATAAGCTTCATAAGTATTTCTTTCCCACTTTAGTTCGAAACCTGCTATCCATTCTGTTTCATAAGTTATAAAAGGCTTTGTCAGACCTATACTTTTAATATCGTATTTTTTGTTCGCTTCAAAATTCAGATGAGCGTCTGTGTATGATCCTTTAATATTTGCTGCTGTGTAACCGATTTTTCCGCCCCATCCGATTGAAGGATCGTTATTATAAGTTATAACTGCGTTTGCGGAATGACCGAGCCCGACAAAATTGTTATCCTTTAAGCCAAGGTATCCCGATTTATCACCCGGCTTGTATGAAGCGAGATAAGTAAGAGTCCATTTATCCTTTGTTATAACTACTACTTCAACCTCGTCCCTGAAAACAGGGGAAGGAAACACATTTATTTTCACGTCTAAAAAAAGATTACTGCTTCTTAGTAATCTTTCAGTTTCGTAAATAGTACGATAGTTTAATTTTTCTCCTTTACTAAAAAGTAATCTCTCCCTGATAACCCAGTTTCGCGTTTTATAGTGGAATGAGTTTGCAAGATTATTGATCCAGGTACTGTCTGAGGAAATAGTTCCATCGACAGACTCACCGGCTACATTTAAGGTTTTTAAGAAAATGCTGTTTATAATTTTCCCTTCGAGATTTTTATCCCAGTTGTTTTCACCCGGTGCATCCTGCGCAAATGAATTAGTAAAAAAACTGGCTATCAATAGCAGTTGTATTAGTTTAAGCTTAGACAATTTTTATAGTTTCAAAGTTTAGATTTTATTGAATTAAAATAGATAACAAGAAGGGATGATGAAGCTTTTATAAAAAATACTCTTTTCTGAAGTATAAAAAACTTTGTCCAGCCCTTTATAATCCTTCCGGTTCTGTTGGAGTCTTGCTGTAAATAATTGAAAACCTCACCGAAAAAATTGTTAAATAAAATATTAATGGCAACACCAATTAATGCTTAAATAAGTTGAAATACTAACAAAAAAGGGCTATGTTAACAAACCAATTTTCTTTAATTAACTTATCTTTTTTAGTGTTAAATTTATGTCAAATATACTCGATAAACTCTCCGAAAAAATTGCCTACTGGCGTAAAGAAGCACACGAAATATTAAACAAAGCAGGGGAAAAAGTAATATCCGAAGTTACTATAAGCCAGGTTTATGGTGGAATGCGTGATATCAGAGCATTGATTTGCGATACATCCAGAGTTCCCAAGGAAGAGGGATTGATAATCAGGGGGAGATATCTTAAAGACCTGGTTGATAAAACTCCTGAAGAGATTTATTATTTGCTGCTGACAGGTGAATTGCCTGATAAAAATGTACTTGAAAATTTTAGCGCAGAAATAAGAAAGAGAAAAGAAGTTCCCGGTTATGTATGGGACGTTTTAAAAGCAATGCCGGGGGATTCTCACCCGATGACAATGCTCGATACTGCTTTACTCAGTATGCAGCGTGAATCTGTTTTTGCAAAAGAATACATGGGATTGAAAAAAGAAGATTTTTGGAAACCAACTCTTGAAGACGCTTTAAATATTGTAGCAAGAATACCTGCTGTTGCCGCTGCTGTTTACAGGCACCATTTTAATAAAGGAGAGATAATCGAGCCCGATCATGAAATGGATATTGCCGGCGATTATGTTCATATGCTCGGTATAGAAACAGATAAAGAAGAATTTTATAATCTGATAAAGCTTTATCTTGTCCTTCATAGCGATCACGAAGGTGGAAACGTAAGCGCACTTACTACACAGACAATCAATTCTGCTTTATCCGATCTTTATTATTCATTGTCGGGAGGATTTAATGGTCTGGCAGGACCTTTACATGGTTTGGCAAACCAGGAAACGTTAAAATGGATTCTCGACCTGATGAATAAATTTAATGGAACTCCATCTACTGAACAGATCAGAGCTTTTGTCAAAGAAACAATTGATGCTGGGAAAGTAATTTCGGGTTACGGACACGCTGTTTTAAGAGTTACTGATCCGAGGTTCGATGCATTTATGAAGTTTGGCAAAAAACATCTGCCGGACGATCCCGTTTTTTTAACAGTAACAAGACTGTTTGAAGTCGTTCCTGAAGAATTAAAGAAGATTGAGAAAATAAAGAATCCCTGGCCAAATGTTGACGCAATCTCAGGCTCGCTGCTTTATCATTATGGAATGAAAGAATTTTCTTACTATACGGTTTTATTTGCCGTATCAAGAAGCCTTGGCTTAACAGCGCAAGCCGTTGTTAACAGGGGAATGATGTTCCCGCTTATAAGACCAAAATCCGTTACAAGCGAGTTTATGAAAAGGGCAATAGAGGGGAAGTAAAAAAAATGCTTAAAGAAAGCATAAAATTCCCTCCGTGTATATCAAACCGTTATTTGAGAATCAGGAAAATCTGCTAATTAAAAATTAACTATCTTTTATAAAAAACCGTATGATAATCCGATAGATAAATTTAATATTCCTCCTGCAATTGAAAAATTTGGTTCATTTGGATTATAATATGTTTTATATTCTTTTGGACCCAAAACAATATCATAGCCTAAGGAAATTAAAATAGATATTTTGGAACCAAGAGAGATAGAGCCATCTCCTTCTATTCTTATCGCTGCTTTTGTTTCATTTACATTTAACGTAGAGGTAACTCCATTTTGTGATTCAATTTCCATTGAGACTTCGTTTGATACTATTACAAGTCCTAATAGTCCATATAAATAATGACCGCCATTGAAGAGTCCTGTTGTTGTACCGAATTCAAAACTATATTCATTTAATAATAATTTAGGATCATAAGTATATATCTTATCACCTGTAACAGAAGAGTGACTATATGTAAACCCAATAAAGTATCTGCTTGCGGTAGGGTTTGAATCATGAAAGAGATAATACATACCTAAGCGAAAATTAAAGCCGGAATTAAAACCCCAATAATAATCTCCGCCAACAGAAGAATATCCGCCCGAACCGATACCTATGAATCTAGGAAAACCAGCCTGCTGCCCGGAACCGTAATCAATTTCATTATCCATAATTTCTTCCGGTAGATCAGCATTTGATAATGGATATTCAATTGTTTTATTTAATTCTACAATTTCTACATTTTTTATTCTTTCCGCAGAAACAAACCTGTATTTTACATTCCCTCCCGGGTTTATATCTACTCCCTGAGCGGAAATTTTTAATAATTTTCCTTCGATTATATTTCCGTCTTTTAAATTTATCTTAACATTATAATCCTGCGCTTCAACAACAGCAGCAAAAAATAAAATCAAAATAAAAATGCTTTTCAATAACATGGCTCCTCCATATCATTTAAAATCAGCTCTGTATTATCCTTGAATGAGATGAATTTAATTTTATTGCTGTCGAAATCAATATAGTATTGGTCATTGAAGGTTTTAATATTTTTGCTAAGCAATTTTACTTTAGCAACTTCCTTTCCACTACTTAAATCATAGGCAGTTATTCCATAGGTTTCATTAGGAGTCCAATAAAACCCACATTGATAAAGGCTTTGTTCATTAATTTTGTTTTTCTCAAAAAGAGGTTTTATCCATTCTTCTTTAGTATCGACAGGAGGCAACTCGCAGTATTGAAACCATACTTCGGAAAAAGTCTCTTTCGAAAAACCTAATAATCCTTTAGAGGTGCGGATAACCAGAGTATCTGAGGCAATAAGAATATTAGAAAAATTTCCGTATTCCTGTGTCGACTCAGAAATACCCAATAGTTTTAGTTCTTTATCAAAGACCAATAATTGGTCTGCCGTAAGTAGAAACAAGTTTTCGTCCGTACTTGTAAAACCCTGGACGATAGCTTCATTATCCATCATGAAGACGCCGGTTATTTTCCCATCGTTTTTTTGAATTATTCTTATTGAAGGCGGATCGGATTTTTGATAAACATAATTTAAAATCTTCATACCTTTTCCTACCAATGCAATTTCATTGTCGGATATTTCATATAACGACATTGATTCCAGTTCGGGGTCTATATTACTTTCCCAAATTAGTTTCCCGGTAAGTTTGTCGAGGCATACTAACTTATCCCGTGCGGCAAAATAAACTTTATCGTCGCTAACCAATGGGTCGGAATTCATGTTCATAGTAATATCCGGTTTATAGGTTGATGTATTATAGCCACCGGCTAAAGCAAATAAACAAGAGAGGGCAACTTCTTTCGCTATTTCTTTCCCTACATTTGTGAAACTGGTAGGAGTTAAATATTCCCAGGTAGTTCCTTCGTTAAGTTCCAAAGAATGTAATCCTTCGGCAACAACGTAACACCTGTCTTCAATAATATAATGTTGTCTGAATCCGACCCACTCGTGTCCGGGTCGTTCCCAGATTTTTTCCCCGCTGTGTATGTCAACCAACGCAAAAGTATCAGGGCTTATCATTAAGGTATTCCGATCATCTGCAAGAACTAAATAAGGTTCTATGTCTCGTACGAAAAGCCCTGAAGGTGCATCATACAGTTTACCGCCGAGCGGATCTTTAAGTATTAAGTCATTATTCCTCATTAATGTATAGGACATATTGGTTTTTGCGGTCCATAATGTTTTATTATCCTCATTATTGAACAAAAGAAATCCATGTTCTTCATCAGAATATTTGGTGTCAGTATATTTAATAAAGACTGCATCAGTTGAATTCTCGTAATCAATTTGTTGTATTTTTAATGATTGCGGCAACGTATATTCTGTTTCATTAATGATGCTTCCATCCGGCAATGGATATTCTTTATTTTGGTATTCAATATTATTGTCGTTTGGAATAACGTTCAGAAACCCCGCACTTGGTCCGCAGCCTCCCATTAAAGATATAATTATAATTATGCTGAAACTAAAAATTATATCTTTAAGGATTCTTTTTTTAAAACCGGGATTGGATGTAGAAATATTCATTAGATTTCTCCTCAACAAAAATTGTTTCTGCAAAATCCGGTATAAGCTTCCTTGAGCGGGCAGCGTTTCTGCAGGTGGAATAAAGTATTCCCAAATAAATTTTTAGTTCTGATGAATGGACAAGGATTATTATAGGGTGTCCATTTAGGAAAGCTATTCATTAGACTACCCACTTCATAGAAAAGACTCCCCTTTCTAAATTTTTTGAGTCACTATATTTTACACAAAATAACTAATTTAAGCAACAAGAATAACCGGCTTGTGTAAATTAAAGTTATGTAAGCAGGCAAGTGTATCATTTTGAAAAATAAATAGTTATATGTTCGCCACCGACATCACACTCAAAACTTTCTAACGTTTCTTCGCGGTCTTCATAAACAGTATGTTTGGTAAATGAACTTATTTGATCGCAGGTTTGTGTACCTTCAATTTTGAAAGTACTTGAAGAAGACCCGACCGACTGAATATTATCTCCGATGAATTGATTATTACTATTGTAAAATTGGTTGCCAATATTTAAGGAAACACTCACATTTGTAACTGCGTCGTGGGCTTCATTTAATTCTACTGTTATCGAGCCTGATACTGAGTCATAGTAAACTGAAGTATCCACCGATCCTGTAAATGTATTATTTGAAAAACTTCCTCTAAAAGATCCTATAAAACTTATACCGCTTGTTGCAGCTAATACTGAAATGCTATCGTCGAAAAAAGTGACTGATAAAGTACTTGATCCTACTTTAACCTGAAACCAGCATTTTGTAAAATCTATGTATCCTGCTTTAAAGCACCCTGAGGTACGGTGAGTGTAATACTGTTATCGGTTGTAACTGAACCACCGGTAGCTCCGATAATTTTAGTTGCTGCCGGTTCTGGTTCTGGGTTTACAGGGTTTTTATCGGAACTGGAATAAAAATATACCTGCTATCAGAATAAATAATAATCGTTTAGTTTTCATACCAAAAATTATTCTTTTGAAAAGAAGATTGTGATTCTCTCTCCGCCAACATCACAATCAAAGCTTTTTAAATTTTCTTCAGAGCCAGTATTAGGATCATTTGCAAGACCACTTTTGTGATATACTTCAAGTGAAAGTATATGGTCACAGGTTTGGTTTCCTTCAACTGCATAAGTACCTGTAGTTCCAAGGGAACCATTCAAAGGTATGTTTGCTGCTATGAATTTTTCATCTATCTTAGTCTCCTGAGAATTGTTGCTATCATAATGGGTAAAATTGAGAGTGAAACTCACATTGGCAAACTCCAGGGCTCCATCTATATCAATAGTAATTGTTCCTTCCCACGTACGGGTAATAGTTCCGGATTCGATTGTATTGCTATAATTGCCTGTAAAAGTATTACCCGAAAACGATCCTTCATAGGTTACATCACCGAAATCCTGGCAGCAGGTATAACTTTCATAAGTATTTCCTGTTCCAAAATCAGTTACTTCATAAGTTTCATCTCCAACTGTTACAATAACCCAGCAATGTGTATAATCCAGTTCGTTACCGCCGCCGTTATCCGGTTTTCCTCCTACTT
>Ga0209212_1003060_pt1 | contig 22699 bp, 19 predicted proteins | sample RifGroC2_FD_183996 | JGI IMG/M metagenome (GOLD analysis project Ga0209212, IMG submission 183996) | Groundwater microbial communities from Rifle, Colorado, USA - Groundwater C2 (SPAdes) (version 2) | ecosystem: Environmental > Aquatic > Deep subsurface > Groundwater | place: Rifle, Colorado... | reverse complement strand
ATGGAATGAGAAGAATGATATGGTCTTAAGAAATCTCAAGGAATGATATGGGTGGATCTACATAACCGGTGATGCCGGTATCAATTTGCCCCGTTGATTCTGGTAGGGAATGACGTCGGTGATAAGACTATTTCTTAGCGTGGCAGCACAGTTCGGACAGGGTGTGTGATGTGGGGCTGGTGGTTCGTCGATTCTGATTGATTTAAGTGGCACTCACGGGCAATATACGAGCGGCAAAATGACTATCCACGGGGGATATGATGCGAGCCAGTGGCTTTGTTTGTAAGCAATGCGGGAATTGCTGCATTAACCTTTACGATGCTTACCAGCATTCGGTAGACCAGTCCGACGTTGATTTGTGGCAGGATAATGCCCGTGACGACATCTTGGCGTGGGTTGATCCCATTCACATCGGTAATGGGCGGTACGTCTATGATGTCTGGATAAACCCGAAAACCAATGACGATGTCTCAAGGTGTCCGTGGTTAAGGAAACTTCCGGGGAAAGATGAATACATTTGCCGAATCCACGATGTAAAGCCCAGAGTATGCAGAGAGTACCCGAAGTCCAAAGTTCACGCTAAGAGAACAGGCTGTAAAGGGTTTACCGGGTGAAGTCGTAATTTGCCAGTGCTTATAAAGCCATCCATAGTTGTGCCGCCCCAACGCCGTGCCTCTCCCTTGCTCGTGTTGCCCTTACCACCACCCTTGCTGCACCCATTACTCTGATCACCTCTGACCGCTGATTGATGAAATAACAGTGACCAGAGTGGAAACTACGCCATTTTTGAAACGGCAAAACAAGCACAATGGACAATAAAAAAATTTCTTGACACTTCTATTTCACTATGGTAACTATCACATTAAAGGATGGTAACTCTCTGTGAAGGTTTATCTTAAGCAGGACATCTCAAAACGGATCGGCAGGTCGATCTCGGTCGTGCAATCGTGGGTCGACCAGGGATTGGTCCTCCCGGAAGCCATACCTGCACAGGGGCGAGGATTTGTGAGGGCATATTCTGAGAAAAACCTCGTCGAGTTTTCCTTTGTCAATGTTCTTCTTTCGTTTAGGATGCGCTTGGAAACGATACGCGATATTATGAAACATCTCCGACAGACCGAGCGGCTCAAGGATTTTTTTACCAGCAGCAGATGGGAAAAAGATTATGGGCTTATTTTCTCGATGGATTACGAAAGTGGATCTCCGTCTAACATTCTGTTTAGGATTGTGCAAAAGGAAGGCTCTTCACTGCCTGTGGAGGAAAAGGTTGTGGAAAAGGTTAAGGACGAGGACAATGTCATATACGTGAAACTGGAAAGAGTGCTTGCTGAGGCAAAAACGCGCCTCGGGATGGAGTAGTGTTTTTTTTGCCCTTTATTACTATTGTAAAATAGTAACTTAACTATTGAGATTTAGCAAGAAGCAAGGAGGAGAAATATGAATAATAAACTTAAATCGCAAATCGTTCTGCTGTTCGGCACCCAGGGGGACTTCGCCGTCGCTGTTGGTGCGCGGGAGGATCGAGTTTCGAGGGTTATTCGGGGGCGCGACCAATTGTCATCTAACGAGCAGCAGCGCTGGGCCAGCATTCTTAAAGCTGAAGAAAAGGAGCTATTTGATGAGAGGAAATAATCAAAATTCAGGGGTGTCTTTGCGCCAAAAGGGAGCCATCGAGAGAATGACACCGGGCAGTGCTATCCAGGGTTATTGCTTGAGGCGATAAGGCTATGACCGAGATCCCGACTACACAGGCGGACAGATTGCGGCAGCTCCACGGGGAGATCATGGGCGCGGCGCGGATGGTTATGGAGAAGGCTATCGAAGCGGGCGGGATTCTCCATGAGGTCAAGGCGGCATTGCCGCACGGAGACTTTACTGCATGGATCGAGACAAACACCGGGTTCAATATAAGGACGGCGCAGAGGTACATGAAGATCTATGACAACCGCGATCAGCTCAAAAACGACAGCGTGTCGCTTTTGACGGACGCGCACAAGCTGCTGACAGCACCGAAAGAGGAGTGCCTAAGCGATGAGGAGCAGAATAAATTTGAACGCACGGAAGGGATCATCGAAGCAGTGTTGCCGACACCGCAGGGGGATAGACTCTCATCTGCCACAATCAAACGAGATTGCCAACTCGCCGATGCAGTGGAGAAGGTGCAACCCTACGTTCCGGATATTCTCGGATACAATACCATGCGAGGAATGCTGGTAGCAGAGCAGAAGAAACCGAGCCCACCCCCGCAGCCGCAAATCCCAACGGATGCGATTCTCTCAGCCAGAATGGCAATCGAACTACTTCTGTTGATTGGAGCAGACGATCCCAGGCGCGATGAGGGATTACGAACGGTAAAAAACTGGATTAGAAAAAATGCAACGAGATCGAAGCCAAAAATAAAAGCCAGGAAAAGCAAAATACCAAAAAAACGGCGCAAGCCAGTCGGGGACTGGTTCAAAAATCAGACGCCCCTCGAACTAACGCCAGGGGATGAAATGGGCTCTAATCAGAGAGTAGGGGCGGGTTAAACGTGAAAGCAATTACGCACGGAGGGGATAGGTTTTGCAGACCGACAAGCCGGACACCCCACCCCGGTTTCCCTTCCAATCCCAAGCTGGGGCGACGGATGGCGGCAGGTGGGGACCATGTCAACGGGAAGAAAAAAAAATAGATTACCGCCATTCGTTGCGATCCTGAAAGAGATGCTCCAGAGCGAAGCATGGGAGGCAATATCGAATCCGGCACGTGTCGCGTATGTTCACCTTAAAGGGAAATGCGTCACGGCAAATAATGACGAAATCACCCTATCCTTCAGGGAGATGGAACGGATCATGGACCGCCATACCTTCTCAAGTGCACTGAACCAACTTGAGGAGCATGGATTCATCATAAAAACTCAGCGGGGCGGACTTTATCGCAAACGCAATTATTTCAGGATCAGCGAGCAATGGAAAAGTTTCAGGATGAAGAAGGCGGGATAAAATTAAATTCAAGTGCGGATTTCCACACCGTCAACGGTGCGCTTTTCCACACCGTCAGAAGTGCCAAGGAGAGCGCGACGGTGCGTTTTTCCACACCGTCCAGGGCATTTTCCTCTTTTTCGACGGTGGGCTTTTCCACACCCTATATAGAATATGCCAACCTATATGGTTTCTTGAGGTCTCTTTTTTATCTCTTAAAAGTCATTAAAAGCGACGGCGGCAACGATGAAGAAACAATGCAAATGGCTCGGCTACTCAAGGACTCACAGCCAAACGAATATATTCGTGCCCTTTATTCGAGGCACAAATACAACCCGCAAATCAAATGGAAGGAAAGCATCAAGAAGGTTGTAGGGCTTGCGGTCGCTACTGAATCTGGTCTGGACATATAGGCAGTCAAGCAAGTGTGGACACGTAAAGCTGCGATGAAGGTGCGGTAGGTGGAAAAGCTGGGCGCTGTCCGATTCAAGATGTCGTGATCGTATCTGCCCGACCATCGGTGGCGGATTGAGCGGAAAAGTGGCGATGACGGTAATGCGGGCGGCAGGGAAAGCTGGGCACAACGTGGGCACATGGCATGTTTTTCCTTATTAACGGCAGGTACTTATGAAGACGCAGAGGATTAGCAATCCTTCGCAAAAACTGAATAAGAGGCTCTACAGCATCCCCGAGGCGGGTCAATACTTGGGGAGAACTGTGTGGAGTGTCCGCGAGATGGTCTACGCCGGGAAGATCCCTTATATCAGAGATGGTCGACGGATGCTGCTGGATATCCACGATATGGACGCATGGATTGAGGAGAACAGGACCCGATATTCATACTGAAAAATACTCTTGACAAATATAAACCGATGGTCTATATGCTTACCATGACTGGCGATGAATTGAGGAAATGGCGAGAGGGCAACGGATACAGTCAGGCGAGGCTGGCAAAGGCGCTGTCCGTGGCAGTTATGACTGTGTCCCGTTGGGAGAGGGGCGTCCGGGCAACACCGCCATTCCTACACCTGGCGCTTCGCTTTCTTGAACTGGAAGGGGGTGGACTGGAAATCGTAAGGCAGAGGCGGAAGAAAAAAACGGAAACGGGAAAGGAGGAGCAACGGAATGGGTAGCATATACAAGCGCGGCGATGTCTACTGGATCAAATACTATCGCAACGGGAAATCCTATCGTGAAACAACCAAGACCACAAAGGAAAGCGGAGCTAAGCGTCTATTGAAACAGCGTGAAGGGGAAATATCTGTAGGGAAGATCCCCGGTGTCTATTTCGACCGGATCAAATTCAATGATCTTTGTGATGATTTTCTTAACGATTACCGCGTCAATGGCAAGAAGTCATTGGTACGGGCTGAAAGAAGTGTAACCCATTTGAAGACTGCATTTGAGGGTGCAAAGGTTACAGCAATAACAACCCCCAAAATCAATGCCTATATCCAGACGAGGCTGGACGAAGGGGCGGAGAATGCCACGGTCAACCGAGAACTGGCAGCATTGAAGAGGATCTTCAATCTTGCCGCAAGACAGACACCACCGAAAGTGGACCGGGTCTCTTATATCCCGATGCTCAAAGAAAACAACGTCCGCAAGGGATTCTTTGAGCATGGCGCTTTCCTGGCGCTCCGCAAGGCATTGCCGGATTATATGAAGGGGTTTGTCACCTTTGCCTATAAGACCGGCTGGCGGGTGTCGGAGATCGAGGGGCTGACATGGGCACAGGTTGACCTTGACAATGGGATTGTACGGCTTGAGGTAGGTGATCCGAAGAACGATGAAGGTCGGACAGTCTACCTTGACAAAGAATTACAGAAAGTATTTCGGCAGCAAGAGAACGCGCGGAAAAAGCGAACGAAGATCATCCCCTACGTTTTCACAAACGAATTGGGAAGCGGACCCGTAAAGGATTTCCGGGGAGCGTGGGCAAAAGCCTGTGAGACGGCGGAGATCGGCAAGCCTATATTTCATGATTTCAGGAGAACGGCAGTTAGGAACATGGTCCGTGCCGGAATACCGGAACGGGTTGCAATGATGGTCAGTGGACACAAAACGAGGTCAGTTTTTGACCGTTACAACATCGTCAGCGACACGGATTTAAGACTTGCATCGCAGAAGACAGAAACGTATTTACGGGCACAAAAGGGCACAGTTTCGGGCACAGTCACAAATATCAAAAGAAAAAGAGGGAAGGCTGTCAATGCCTAACCTCTTGATTTCCGTCTATATTCTTGGTGCCTGGGGCGGGAATCGAACCCGCACAGCCTCAAGGACCGAGGGATTTTAAGTCCCTTGCGTCTACCAATTCCGCCACCCAGGCAATGCGATCATGCCGAAAATGTATATGCCTTCTGAAAAAGGGTGTCAAGAAATTCATTCTTTTCATTGTCCTGCCCAATGATTCTTTATATCTGTTTGCACCAGCCGGTTGTCTGCATTGTTGTCCTTCCCTAGATCATTTCTACTGGAAATTTTGTGCGATCTGTGTAAGCCTGCCGGCACTATCGATGGACGGTTCTATATGGGCGGGCCAAACAAAGAACTTGATATCCTGATTACAGGCGGAACTCTCCTTACTATGGAGACGCCTGCCCATATTGTCGAGGCGCCGGTGATCGGCATTCGGGATGGCAAGATCCTTTTTGTCGAAAAGGGACATCTTCCTTCGGAATACTCGCCGGGGGCGCGCGAGGTGATCGATGCCTCCAATTGCATCGTCATGCCGGGACTTGTCAACACCCACACCCATCTCCCGATGGTTCTCTTCCGGGGACTTGCCGATGACCTTCCCCTGATGACATGGCTCAACGACCACATCTTTCCCGCCGAGCGGCGTTTCATCGATCGAGATACCGTCTATGCCGGTTCCATGCTTGCCATTGCCGAGATGATTCTTTCGGGAACCACGACCTTCTGCGATGGCTATTTTTTCGAGGATTCCGTTGCGAAGGCGGCAATCGCGGCGGAAATGCGCGGCGTTGTCGCCCAGGGATTCATCGATTTGCCGACGCCCGGTCAGCCGACCCCTTCACGGCACGCCGTCGTTGCCGAAAACTTCGTACGGAAATGGCGCGATCGTTCGCCGCTCGTCACCCCGGCGCTGGTCTGTCATTCGTCATACATGTGTTCGCCCGAAACCCTAAAGACGATCAAAGCGACCGCCCGGCACACGGGGACATTATTTCTTATCCATCTGGCGGAAACCCGCGAGGAGGTCGCGCTGCTCCGGGAGCGCTATGGACAAAAACCGGTCCATTATATGCGAGACATGGGTCTGCTCGACGAAGCCACTGTCGCTGCCCATTGCATCTGGATCGAAGAGGATGAACTCGACCTCTTGGCGCAATTCGGCGCAAAAGTGGCCCATAACCCGGAGAGCAATATGAAACTTGCTGCCGGGGTCGCTCCCGTTCCGGGGATGCTGCGCCGGGGAATCGATGTGGGATTGGGAACCGACGGTAGCGCGAGCAATAACAATCTCGATCTCTTCGGCGAGATGGCAATGTGCGCGAAACTACACAAGGCCTTCTCTGCCGATCCGACCGTTCTCTGTGCGGAGAAGGTCGTGGAGATGGCAACGCTCGGCGGGGCACGGGTACTGGGGATGGCCGATCGGATCGGATCCGTCACCCCCGGCAAATGGGCCGACATCATCCTGGTGAATATGAATAAACCGCATCTGACTCCGTTATACAACCCTTTTTCTCATCTCGTCTACGCCGCATCCGGCGCTGACGTGGTGACGAGCATCATCGACGGCAGGGTAGTGATGAAGGATCGTCGCCTCCTTACAATCGATTTGAATGAGGTCATGGACGCGGTCCGGAAAATAGGAAAGACAATCGCCGGTGAGGGAGTGAAAAGAAGATGACGATCCCCGGACCCGGGATGGGACGACCCGGCCCGGCCACTCATGGAGGCAGTATGCCAAAAACCGTTGATATTCTGATAACCGGCGGAACAATCTTGACGCTGGATGAACAAGACTCAAAGTTGAATCCCGGGGCGCTGGCCATTGACAAGGATTCGATTGTCGCTGTGGGAGGGAAAGAAGCTATTCTCGCATCCTTCCAGGGGAAAGAAAGAATCGATGTTCCGGGTTCGATCATCATGCCCGGGCTTGTCAACGCCCACACCCACGCAGCCATGACCTGCTTCCGCGGGATTGCCGACGATATGGAATTGATGGGATGGCTGAACGAATACATCTTTCCCGCCGAAGCCCGGAATGTGAATCCGGAGTTGGCCTACTGGGGAAGCACGCTCGCCTGCGCAGAGATGATCAAATCGGGGACGACGACCTTTTCCGATATGTACATCTTCGAGCAGGAGACCGCCCGGGCCGCGAAACAGGCGGGGATGCGCTGCCTTGTCGGCGAAGTCCTCTTCGATTTTCCCTCCCCTAACTTCAAGACGCCAGAAGAAGGTCTGGCCTATAGCGAAACCCTCATCCGTACATGGGCTGATGACCCCCTGGTCCATATCATGGTGGAACCCCATTCGTTATACACCTGTTCGCCCGATCTGCTGAAAGCCTCAAAGGTTCTTGCCGACCGTTATCGTGTCCCCCTGGCCACACACCTCTTGGAAAACAGCGCTGAAGCAAAACAGTTGGAGGATAAATTCCAAAGACGGGCGACGCAATTCCTGATGGAAGGCGGATTCCTCGATGAACGGTTCATCGCTTTTCACTGCGTTGCGATGGACGAGGAGGATATGCGCATTTTTGCCGACCACGGCTGCAGAGTGGTCCATAACCCGGAAAGTAACATGAAGCTGGCTTCCGGCGTGGCGTGCATTTCTGCCATGCAGAGACAGGGGATCGTCGTCGGTCTGGGGACGGACGGCTGTGCCAGCAACAACAACCTCGATATGTTTCAGGAGATGGATACCGCCGCTAAATTGGGAAAAGCTGCGCTTCTCGATCCGACGGTGATGGCTGCCCGGACGGTCCTTCGGATGGGGACCTGCGACGGCGCAAAGGTCCTCGGTCTGGATGCGCTGGTCGGCACTCTCGAAGCGGGAAAGAAGGCGGACATCTGCATCATCGGCATGAACAAGCCCCACCTGACACCGATGTACGACGAATATTCCCATCTCGTCTATACCGTCGGGGGCGCCGATGTGGAGACGGTTCTCATCAACGGTAAGCTCGTGATGAAGAACCGGCGACTTCTGACGATTGACGAGGAGGAGGCGATGCGGCGTGTCCGCGCCATCGCTCTCAAGGTGAAGAAGAGCCTTGGAAGCGGATTCTGACGGCCTAAACCAGGGGTTTCCCGTTATTGAGCTTCTCGTAGATCCTGATATACTCGGCAATCATATGGCCCAGGCTGTACCGTTCACGGGCCTCCCGCATGATCCGCCGTATCTGCTTTCCCCGGATCTCCGGCGATAGACGGTGAAAAGCCACACTTTTCTCCAGGGCAAACCAGAGGCCGCCGGCGTCATAATCGCGAAACAGGAAACCGTTTCCGACATCATGGGGGAAACCACTTTCTTTGAGCCTCAGTTCGCGGATCTTGTCGTGGTATCCCCCGGTATCGCGGTTCGTGGCTGTCGCCCCGAAGATGTTCCCGACCTGGTCGATCTGACCGCAGGGTTCATAGAGTGATGCGCCGAAGACATCGCAGGCGGCGGCATATCCCAAAAGCGAAAGCTCTTCCTTAAAGGGTTGATAGGCAATCCGCCCGCCCGAATGATAGGCGATCCCGCCCAAACGGTCCTCATGCGTCCGGTCGTTGCCGATCCCGTCCGCCACAATGGCGATCTGGACATCGGGGTACTTATCGACGAAAGTCTTGATGATCGCTTCCAGAAGCTCGACCCCTTTCTGGAAGGGATCCAGACGCGAAGGCCAAAAATAGAGAAGGGCGCCCGGGTTCACAGCGAGCCCGGTCCGCTTCTGGAATTCGACGAGGTTATCGCGCTTCGCTTCCATGACCGGATCATCGGGCCCATACTTTCGGATCAGCGCTTCGCAACGTTCCGGATAGATCCGCGAAGAGGGGGCGTTGATGATTGCCCGTGCCGCGTCATGATAGTATTTTTCCTTCACTTCCTGACGGACACTGGAAGGGACCAGGTCCCTGTCCAGGAAGTAATCCTCTACGACCTCCCGGAGGAACCGCTCACCGACGAAGTTGATGATCGTGGCGTTTTTTATCGCCGTCGCCTGGCAATCGATACAGGTGTTCCCCTCGTGGTCGGAAAGAAAGAGCCGATCGGCGATGTTCTTCAGGCCGATCCCTCCCAAAAGGTCCAGGGGCAGGCAGGCGGTAAAAACGTTGTGTACCGTGTGGAGGACAGGCAGACCGGTTGCCACCGCGTAAGCGGTGATCGCCCCGCCAGCCATCCAGTCGTGGCTGTGGATGATCAACCTCCCCTCGTGCCTGGCCCGGACAGTCTTGATAATATTGTTGACGATTTCCCTCTGGAATTCGACGGCCGTAAGGATGGGATCGCCCGAATAGGCGCTCAGATTATCGGCAAAGACGGAAGAGCTGACCAGATGGATCATTTCTGAATCGATCCGGTAGCGGACATCCCGCCATTGCACGTCGGTCATCTGAGCCTCCCGCTGGAATCGCTGCTTGAGATTGAGGGTCACCAGATGGACATCCAGACCTCGTTCGCCCAGTCCTTCGCACAGGGCCGAGACCACCTCGCCCTGTCCACCGCTCTTTCCGGAGACGAAACGGGCTAGACCGCCCATGTCCTCGGGAAGTCGTCCGGTCTCCGGTGAAATGATGAGGATGGCCGTCTTTTCATGTTTCTTCAGGATCATGAAATGTTTGACGGCGCTTTCAAGATGATCGATCTTGCGCGTCAGGATATGAGTGGGACGGGCGATGGATCCTTCGTAGGGATTGAAATAGGCGTGGACCGCATGATCTTCTCCGATCCGCTCATGGAGAAAATAGACGTGATCGGAGGTCGTCAGATGGCGCCAGCGGTCGAGCAGTTCTCCTCCCGCCCGGCGCGCCGATGCTTCCATCCGCTCGATGTCCCGAAAAAGCTCGTACTGGGTAGGATTCCCCAGCCATCCGAAGGTGTTTCGGCCCGCATCCGCCCAGGAGGAGGTGGAGAGACCGTGGATATCCAGGAAAGGGCATTCGGCTTCCCGAAACTGTACGGCAACCTCGGTCGGTGTCGCCATGACCAGGTTCGGATGCCGTTCGAGCGCCTCCGGCAGTCCCCGCCAGAACTCGAAAATCCCCCGCTCGCTCCAGATATGTTCCCCGATGTGTTCAAAATCGTAACCGAGCATGACCGCCTCCCCGTCGATCAGGGAGAGGAACTGGGCGTATTGCTCCGGTGTCAGAGGGTTGTGAGGAAATCGAAAGGCGATGTCGTCGCTCAATTCCCTGTTCCGGGGTATGACGATCAGGTTTGCGTTGCGTGCGCGGAAGACGGCATTTGGCGAGATCGCGACACCTTCTTTTGTGAACATGTCCTCGCGCTTTTCGCAGAGGATCGAGCGATAGCCCATGTCGGCAACGACCGTAGCGATGTCGTTATTGTACATCAGCTCGGTATTGCGAAATGAAGTCGGAAAGATACCGAAGAGCCGTTTTATCATCTCCCGGTGAAGCGACACCTGCTCCCGGAATTCGGTTTTGTTGGGATCCTCGAACAGACTGGTCAATGAATGATAGTATGTCTCATCCAGATATTCGACCTGACGGTTCTTCTCACCCGCGGCGTATAGGTCCTTGAGCAGCACAATGAGCCGGGGCGTATAGAGTTCGGCCTGTTTGAGAAAGGTGCCCGACATGCCGAGCGTGATCTTGAAGGAGGGATGGGCTGAAACGAGTTCCACGAACATCGCGGTTGCAGGCAGGTAGCATTTCTCGGCAACTTTGAGGAAAACGGAACGATTCTTCTCATCCCAGAGAAACTTCTCCCTGTCCGGATGGAGACGGAAGGGCTGGTGGAGCTGAAAGTAAAAGGTGACAAGCGGCATACCCACCTCCTTACCACACTGTCATACCGGCGAAAGCCGGTATCCGTGCGTATAAATATACTGGAACAAAGGGAATAAAGCAACCTCGGAACATTCGACGAAACTCGGCAAATCGTCATACCGGCGAAAGCCGGTATCCAGTATCTTGCTGGTTTTCGGCGCCTGTCCCGGACTGTCCAGTACGTGATACGGGGTCCGGGATTCGCCGGGACGACGTCTGGACCCCGGCTTTCGCCGGGGTGACAGTTAAGCATAGATTTTCAAATTTCCCAGCACCTTTGACAACCGGCGTCAAGACGGTTATGATCCTGCCGTACTTAAAAAACGAAAAGGCTGACCCTTGTCCAGATCTGCTATTTTGATGAAAAGAATCGCTGCCCGCCGCTCTCGCCTCCCCCGGATCGTCTATCCCCCCGCCCTTCCGATTCTTGAGCGGAAAGAGGATATCATCGCCGCTATCCGGAAACACCCCGTCGTCGTCGTTACCGGGGAGACGGGTTCCGGGAAGACCACTCAACTACCGAAGATGTGCCTGGAAGCCGGCCGCGGACTTGCGGGTATGATCGGCTGCACGCAACCGCGGCGGATTGCGGCGACCACGGTCGCCCGGCGTGTCGCCGAGGAGATGGGTGAGACTATCGGTCGTTCCGTCGGCTACACGATCCGCTTCGACGACAAGACGCCCCGCGAGGCCTTTATAAAGTTCATGACGGACGGCATTCTCCTGATGGAGGCCCAGACCGATCCCCTGCTTCGAGCGTACGATACGGTCATTGTCGACGAGGCCCACGAGCGGAGCCTCAACATCGACTTTATTCTCGGTATCCTCAAGACCATTCTCAGACGTCGCAGCGACCTTCGAATCGTCATCACCTCGGCGACCATCGACACGGAGAAATTCTCCAAGGCTTTTGACAACGCACCCATCATCGAAGTATCCGGCCGTCTCTACCCTGTCGATGTTCGTTATGAACCCCTCGATCCCATGCTCGAAGACAAGGGGGAAATCACACCCGTCGAGGCGGCGGTCCGATCGGTTGAAGGTCTCCTTGAGCGTCGGGAGCGCGGCGACATCTTGATCTTCATGCCGACGGAACAGGACATCCGTGAAACCTGCGATCTGCTCGCCGGGCGTTTCCAGGAAAAGGCGGCCATCATGCCGCTCTTCTCGCGGCTGAGCGCCACGCAGCAACAGCAGGTTTTTAGTCCCCTGACGACACGAAAGATAGTGGTTGCGACCAACGTGGCGGAGACATCGATCACCATCCCCGGCATCCGGTTTGTCATTGATTCGGGATTGGCCCGGATCGCCCTTTACAACCCCCGTTCGCGGACCGCCGGCCTTCCCGTTCGTCCCATATCGAGAAGCAGCGCCGATCAGCGGAAGGGCCGCTGCGGCCGAGTCCAACACGGCGTCTGCATCCGCCTTTACGGGGAGGATGATTACCTCGGCCGCCCCCTCTACACCCCGCCCGAGATCCTCCGTTCCAACCTGGCCGGTGTGATACTCCGGATGCTCGCCCTCAACCTGGGCGACATCGACGCTTTTCCTTTCATCGACCGACCCGCCCAGAAGAGTGTCCGCGACGGGATCGAAACCCTCCTGGAACTCGGGGGCATCGAAGCGGAAGACAAGTACGGACGGGGGCCCACCCACCCATGGCGCCTGACGGAGCGGGGCCGTATCATGGCGCGGCTTCCCCTCGATCCGCGGATTTCGCGGATGATCCTTGAGGCGAGTAAGGAGGGCTGCCTCGAGGAGATCGTTGTCATCGGTGCGGCCCTCAGCATCCAGGACCCGCGCGAGAGACCGGCCGAAAAAGAGGCGCAGGCCGATCAGGCGCACGCCAAGTTCAAGGATCCTGCTTCCGATTTCTCTTCGCTGCTGGGCCTCTGGAGGCGCTATTTTGACGGCGAATCGCCTCAGACGCAGAACCGCCAACGCCGTTTCTGTCGAGACCATTTCCTCTCCTACCGGAGGATGCGGGAATGGCGGGAGATTCATGATCAGATCTTCTCGATCCTGGCCGAACAGAGGCTTGTTTCTCGGAATGATGCGACGCCGAATAAGCAGGGGGCCGATCTTTATAAAGCCCTGCACCGTTCGATCCTGAGCGGCTATCTCGGCCAGATCGCCCAAAAGAAGGAAAAGAATCTCTACACGGCTACCCGGGGACGGCAGGCGATGATTTTCCCCGGCTCGGGCCTTTTCAACCGCGGCGGAAACTGGATCGTCGCCGCGGAGATGATCGAAACCTCGCGCCTGTTCGCCCGGACTGCGGCGAACATCGAGAGCGACTGGCTTGAGGAACTGGGCGGCCCCCTGTGCAGGCGCACCTATTCGGCTCCCCGCTGGGAAAAGGACCGGGGCGAGGTCGTAGCCTCCGAAGCGGTTACCCTCTTTGGCCTCACCATCGTCACCGGCCGGCCGGTCTCGTTTGGTCGAATCGATCCCGACGGGGCCGCCCGGATCTTCATCAGGAGCGCGCTTGTCGAGGGAGAGGTCAAAAGGCCCATTCCCTTCCTCGTCCATAATCAGGAGCTGATCAAGAAGATCACGGGTTTCGAGGAAAAGGTCCGCCGCCATGACCTTCTGGTCGATGAGGAGGCGATGGTGCAGTTCTACGAAAAGCGGCTGCCGGGGATCTTTGATATACGGACATTGCAGCGCCTGATCCGCGATCGGGGGGGCGATGCCTTTCTGCGTATGAGGGAAGAGGACATCCTTGTCAAAGCCCCGGATCCGGAGGAGATCGCCCTTTTTCCCGGAGCGGTTTCGACCGGGGGCTGGCGCCTGGAGTGCCGCTACCGCTTCGAACCGGGGAAACCCGAGGACGGCATCACCCTGAAGATCCCCGTTCACGCCGTCCCGTCAATCCCGGCTGCGGGCATCGACTGGGAGGTGCCGGGTCTCGTGAAGGAAAAGGTCATGGCCCTCCTCAAGAGGCTTCCCAAGGAATACCGGAAACGCCTTCAGCCGCTCGGCCAGACCGGGGAGATCATCCTGAAAGAGATCGAGCGGCAGGGACCTCTCCCCACCGCCCTTAGCCGCTTCATCCATGAGAAATTCGGGGTGGACATCCCCGCTGACCGCTGGCCGCAGGAAGGTCTCGACGATCATCTGAAGATCCGCTTTGTCGTTACGGACGAAAAGGATCGCGAGCTGGCCGCGGGGCGCGATATCGGCGTTCTCCGGCAGGAGTTCATCGAAACGAGTGAATCGCCGGCCTTTACCGAAGCCCGCCGGAGATGGGAAAGGACCGGCCTGGCTGCCTGGGACTTCGGAGACCTTCCGGAACGGATCACGTTGACCGACGGGGATCTCGCTCCCCATGCCCCGGCGGCGTTTCCCGGGTTGGTCGCAGAGGGAACACATATAGGCATCGGCCTTTTCCCATCTGCCCCCGAGGCTCGGCGCTCCCATCGCAACGGGGTCGGGGCGCTTCTGGCGCTGCGGCTTCGCGACGAGCTAAAACATCTGCGCAAGAACATCTCGCCCGCGGGTGATCTCAAGCTCTGGGCGTCGGCATTCGGGGGCGTCAAGGTCCTGGAAACTGCCCTCGTGTCAAAGGTGGTGCACGATCTCTTCGAGACGGATATCCGGACCAGGGCGGCTTTCGAGGCGTTTGCGGAACGGGTCCGTTCGCAGATCCTTCCCCTGGGCCAGACGATAGTCCGCATGGCCGGACCGCCGCTCAAGGCCCTTTACGAGGCAACCGAGCTTCTCAGATCCCTGGAAGTCGCCAACCGGGGCAACGCGCCGGTCCTGTCATTCCTGGCGGAACTGCGGGATGAGCTCTCGCGGCTGCTCCCTTCCGACTTTCTCATCCGCTACGGAGAAGAACGCCTGGTCCACATCGCCCGGTATATCCGGGCCCTTGCCATCCGCGCGGAGCGTGGCGCCGTCCATCTCAAAAAGGCCCGCGAACGGGAAACGGAGATCCGTGAACTTGCCGAATGGCGTGAAAAAACGATGCAGGAACTTACGGGTGAAACCTCGGAAGCGAAACTCCGCGCTCTCGAAGATTTCGGCTGGCTGCTCGAGGAGTATAAAGTCTCGCTCTTCGCCCAGGAGCTGAAGACCGCCGTCCCCGTCTCGCGCAAGCGCCTCGACACTATGATGGGGGAGATCAAGCGGATGCTGTAACGGATTTGGCATTTTCTTCTTCGACGAGAGCCCTGCGCAATACCTTGCCCACCATGGTCTTGGGAAGGGCATCGCGGAATTCGACAAACCTGGGGATTTTATAGGCCACCAGTTTCTCTTTGCACCAGGCCTGGATCTCCCCGGCGGTCGCGGTTTTATCGGCTTTCAGCACCACCCATGCCTTGACCGCTTCGCCCTGCTTCGCGTCGAATATTCCCGCCACGCTCACCTCGGCCACCGCGGGGTGCATCGTGATCACCTCCTCGACCTCGCGCGGCCACACCTGGAAGCCGCTGGGCTTAATGAGGTCCTTCTTGCGCGAGGTAATAAACAGATAGCCGTCTTCATCCATATATCCGATATCGCCGGTATACAGCCAGCCATCCCTGAGCATCTCCCTTGTCTCTTCAGGTTTGTTCCAGTATCCCGCCATGAGCTGCGGGGCCTTGAAGGCGATCTCGCCCTCCTTGCCCGGCGGCATCTCCCCCTCGCCCGTCTCGGTATCGCCGATCCTCACGACAACGTCCGGGAGCGGCATGCCGGTCGACCCTTCTTTCCATTTGCCGCGGTAGGGGGTAACACAGGCGGCCATCGTTGTCTCGGTAAGCGCGTACCCTTCGACGATGCGTCCTCCCGTCAAAGCCTCGAAGCGTCGCTTGGTCTCCGCCAGCAGAGGCGCCGCGCCGGAAACGCAGAATTTCATCGATTTGAAATCCACCTTCCCGGATTTGACCAGCGGGTGCTCCAGCAGGGCAATATACAGGGCCGGTACAGCCGGGAAGAATGCCGGTCTGTCATGCCGGATCGTCTTGATCAGGTCTTCGCGGTCACGCGGGTTGGGCACAAGCGAGATGGGCAGATGTACGATCATCGCCGTGCTCATTACGGCGTAGGTAGCAAAGGAATGGAACAGGGGGAGCGATGCCATGACGACATCCTTGTACGGCTCTACCTCTATCCCGAACCACGACTGGAACTGCAGCCCGGTGACGACCTGCGAGTGATGCGTGCCCACAACACCTTTCGGGGTACCCGTGGTGCCGCCGCTGAAAAGGATGAGCGCGTAATCGGCAGGCAGAATATCGACATCCGGCCGATTGGCGCCCGTGTTCTGTTCGATCATGTCCTGTAACCGGTAATCCCCGGGCTGAAGCGCCACGCGGTGCCCCCCCTTTTTCTCCTTGAGAAGCGTGAACAGGAGCCTGAGAACCGGCGGCAGATATTCCTTGATGCTGGTGGCGATGACGAACTTGACATCGGTGCGCGGCTGAACCCTTTTCAACTGGCTGTAAAACGCGGTCATGACGATAACCGTTTGGGCGCCGCAATCTTTGAGGGAATGCTCCAGCTCGGAATCGGTATACATCGGGTTGATGTGCACCAGTATCCCCCCCACCTTCCATGCCCCCAAACGGGCGATGATCGCCTGCGGGCAATTGGGCATGATCAGCGCCACCCTGTCGCCTTTCTTGACCCCTTTTGCCGCCAGCGCAGCAGCCAATTCATCGCTCGCTTTCTGCACCTCGGCATAGGAGATCTTCCGCTTCTTGAAAATGAGCATGGTTGCATCGGGTCTTTCCCTGGTAGCCTCATCCACATAATCGATGAGCGTCTTCTGAGGATACGGTTCGAGCGAGTGCGGCACCTCCGCGTCGTAATTTTTCAGCCACCTGTATTCGGCCATCGTTATATCTCCTCTTCAGGTATCGGTATTCAATGATCCGATCAACTCAGCGATGTTCGCCATGTTGTGACGATTCAGGTACTCCTCGATGCCGTCGAGGATATTCAACATAGAAGCGGGGTTTACGAAATTAGCCGTGCCGACCTGTATGGCCGTCGCCCCGGTAATGAAAAATTCAAGGGCATCCGAGGCGGTCATGATTCCCCCGATCCCTACGACGGGGATCTTCACCGCGCGGACCGCCTGCCAGACCATGCGCAGGGCGACCGGACGGATCGCCGGACCCGAGAGGCCGCCGGTCACATTTGCCAGATGCGGCCGCCGCTTTTCGATATCCACCGACATCCCCGTCAGGGTGTTGATCAGCGAGACCGCGTCGGCCCCGGCGGCTTCCACCGCCAAGGCGATCTCGGCGATGTCGGTGACGTTCGGAGTCAGTTTGACTATGAGGGGAAGGCCGGTTTCGCCCCGGACTCCCCGGGTCACCTCGGCAGCCGACTCGGAACGGGCGCCGAAGGCGATCCCCCCCTTTTTGACGTTCGGACAAGAGATATTGACCTCGATGGCATGGACACCTTTCGCACCGTCGAGGATTTCCGCCATGCGCCGGTATTCGTCGATGGTTTCTCCGAAGATGTTGGCGATGAGAGCCGTGTCGAACTGCCTGAGAAACGGCAGCTTTTCGCCGATGAATGCCCGTACCCCGATGTTCTGCAGTCCCACGGCGTTGAGCATGCCGGAGGGGGTTTCCATGATACGCGGAGGCGGGTTTCCGGACCGGGGTTCGAGCGACAACCCTTTAACCACTACTGCACCGAGGCGGTTCAGGTCGACAAAAGGTGCATACTCCTCACCGTAACCAAAAGTCCCCGAGGCCGTCATGACAGGATTCTTCAGGACCAGGTTGCCGATGGTTACCGCAAGATCCGGGAAATCGACACCGATTTTATCGCATTTTGCAATCATTTCCGATTCTCTTGTGTATCGATGGGTGTGGTTGGAAGAATCTCCCGAAGGTCAAAAACAGGGCCATCCTCACAGACTCTCCTATATTCCGTTTTCCTTCCGGGACCGCCGATCGCTATCGCACACCCGAGACAGGCCCCAATACCGCAGGCCATCCGTTCCTCGAGCGAGACCTGGCAGGGGATGAGGGTGTTTTCGAGCAGGCAAGCCAAAGTCCGGATCATCGGCTTCGGCCCGCAGGCAAAGATGGCGGTCTGGCTGGGATCATAGTCATCGATATCGCGTTTCAGCAGATCGGTCACGGGGCCGCGATGCCCCCGGCTTCCGTCGTCGGTGCACATCCTCAGATCGCAGAAACCGTCCAACCGCTCGACTCCGGTCAGAAGATCCCGGCTTCTTGCCCCAAGGTAGAATATCGTCTCCACGGGGCGCTGGGCTCCTGCCGTCAGTAATCCGCTGTGAACAAGAAAATGCAAAGGGGCTACGCCTACTCCCCCGGCAACAAATAGGGCTCGCCCGATCCCTGCGGGTAGGGTAAAGCCTCTCCCGAGGGGGCCAAGAACGGTCGCTTCGTCCCCCGACCGCATCCCGGAAAATAGAGAGGTCCCCCGTCCGGCGACGCGGTAGAGGATCTCCAGAACGCAATGATCCCCGTAACGATGAAAGTCAAAGACGCTGATGGGCCTGGCGAGAAGCGGGTCGCTCCGACCCGCTTCTCGGATCATGACAAACTGGCCGGGGGCCGGGGTTTCGAACGCGGACGCGAGACGGAGAGTCATGAGAAAATGGCCGGGCGCCGTGCAACGGTTATCGATGATCTCACCGGTCATCATCGCTATTTTTTCATGCATTTCTGCCCTCCCCTGCCCCGACGGTTGCACACCCTTCCCGGAGAATCAGCGACAGGTCTGCCCACATGATCAGGGCGTCCTCCCCTGTATCACTGTAATATCCGGGTCGGATGCCCTTGACCAAAAAACCGAATTTCTCATACATTTTCTGCGCGGGCAGATTGGAGCGGCGGGCTTCCAGGGTCGCCCAGCGCGCCCCTTCCAACCTCGCGCGCCGGACCGCTTCCGCCAGAAGTCGGAAAGCGATCTTTTTTCGGCGCATGTCCCACCGAACCGCTACGTTGTGGAGATGAACTTCATCGGCGACTTGCCAGTAGACGATATAACCGCAGACGCCCCCTCCTTGTTGATTAGCCGTCCTGCCCACGAGCATTCTGGAAATCGGAGAGGTCATCTCGTTCCGGAAAATATTCTCCGACCAAGGGGTTGGAAAAGAGTCTTTCTCGATGGCGATAATCTCGGCGATGTCTCCCTCTTCGTATTCTCCGATTGTGAGTGCATCGTTTGCCATGATTCGAGTCTAGGGAAACCGGCTAGCCGCTGACTTTCTTGCTGAGAATCTCGCTGGCCAGAGAGATATTCTTGATGCCGTAATCCTTGATGTACTGAGCAAATTCCTTCAGCGACATACCCTCGCGGATATCGGGCAGCTTCAGTAGCATGGGGAGGTTGACGCCGGTGATCACCTCGACCTTGCCTTCTTTGAGAAAAGAGAGAGAGATGTTGGATGGGGTCCCTCCGAAGAGGTCGGTCAGGATCAGGACACCGCTCCCCTGATCCAGTTTTTTGATTGCGGTGCTGATCTCTTTTTTAAGATCCTCAACCCCCTTGGCCTGGTCGACCGAGACATGGACTATCCCTTTCAGAGCGCCCCTGATCAATTCCGCAGCTTTGATCAGTTCGCTTCCCAGATTGCCGTGGGTGGTGATCAGCACGCCTATCATAATAAATCTCCCCTGTAATCAAAAGCATCCGCAACTGCTTCGAGGTAACGGGTGACCCGTGATCGAACAGTCTTTTTTGACATATTTCATCACTACCCTTTTTATGTTTTCATTGTCAAGATGAATCGCGCCTGTCCGAAGGTGCTTGACAATCGACACCAACGGGGATATATTCTACCCGAAATTTATGCCTCTTTGTTTAAATGATCTTCAGATGATAAGGCCAATGGATTCGTACCTCTGGTGGGGGAAAAACATCCTGATCGCTCTCTTTGCGCTCTTTTTTCTTGTCTTCGGCATCGAGACGCTCATCGGCTCTTTTCTTTTGAAGAATCCCCTGGAATTTATCATCTACTTCTTTTCCTCAAGTTTCATGGTTCTGGTGAGCCTCGTCGGTATCCTCTACCCTACGCTAAAGATTTACGCCCTGTTCAAAACGCGGAAGCATTCGAATGATCCGAGATAACAGACTTTTTTTTATTACATCCCTGACATGGGTTTTCCTCCTTCTTCTCCCCTCGCCTCTTTTTTCATACGACATAGCGAACCGGATTCAGGCGTTTACTCTGAAGAATGGTCTTCGTCTGTTGATGCTGGAGAGGCGCCTGAGCCCCACCGTTTCTATATACATCCGGTATCGATCCGGGGCGGTGGATGAGGCGGACGGAAAGACAGGAACGGCTCATCTGCTCGAACATATGATGTTCAAAGGGACAAAAACCATCGGCGCCAGGAACTATCCCCGCGAACAAAAGCTCCTCCTGAAAATCGAAGCGGCAGGAACGGCGCTTGATCGGGAAAAGATGAAGGGCAAGAGCGCCGACCCGATTGCCATCGAGAGATTGACACGGGAATTGTCGGCATTGCAGAACACCCACCGTCAGCAGACTGTTTCCAATGAAATCGACCGGCTCTATACCGAGCATGGCGCCGTTGGTCTGAATGCATCCACCGGCCAGGACCTGACGACGTATCAGGTCAGCATCCCCGCAAACCGGATCGAACTCTGGGCGAGAATCGAATCGGATCGCATGCGCAATCCGGTGTTTCGCGAATTCTACACCGAGCGGGACGTGGTCATGGAAGAAAGAAGACAACGTTACGAGTCGGATCCGGATGGAAAGCTCTTCGAACGCTATCTCGCGACTGCCTTTATCGCCCATCCCTATCGGCGACCGGTCATAGGCTGGCCGTCGGACATCCGCTTTCTCGATATGGCGTATATGCGGCGCTTTTTTAAAGAAAACCACGCGCCGAACAACACCGTCATCGCCGTTGTCGGTGATATTCGACCGCCCGAGGTCCTCAAACTCGTGGAAAAATATTTCGGCCCGATTCCGTCGCAGAGACTGACCCCGCTTCCGCTGACAGAGGAGCCGGCTCGCTCTGGAGAACGAAGGGTCGAGGTCCTCTATGCAGCAGATCCAAAACTGATTTTGGGATACCCTAAACCACCCCCGCCCGATTTTTCAGATTATGTTTTTGATCTCATCGAATCCCTCTTGACTCGGGGAAGAACGGCGAGGCTCTATAAAATCCTCGTTGAAGAAAAACGCCTCGCGAAAAGCATACAGGCCCACAATGGCCTGCCGGGAGCACGTTATCCCAATCAGTTTGTTTTCTTTGCAACGCCGCTTCACCCCCATACCAATATGGACCTGGAACGGGCGATCGATGAGGAAATCGAAAGACTGAAAAACGACCTTGTTTCCGAATCGGAACTGGAAAAGGTGAAGAATCAGCTCCGGGCCGATTTCATTCGAGGGCTCGATTCCAACGCCGGGCTTGCAGGTATGCTTTCCTACTATGAAGCGCTGCTGGGAGATTACCATTACCTTACCGGTTATACCGCCGCCATCGATAAAATCACCCCCGACGATATCCGAGCGGCGGCACGGACCTACCTGACGCGCGAAAACAGAACAGTCGCCTCGGGAGTAAGAAAGCCTTTGCATGAAAGATAAAATAAAGAAAACCCGCTTCTTATTGATTCTCTGTGCCATTTTTTTCTATTCCATCGCCTTTGCCGCAGCACCGCCCGCTTTGCCGGATCCGGACCGGATCGCCTTCAAACCCCTTTCCTTTACCCCTCCCAGGGCGGAACGTGTGGTATTGCCCAACGGTCTTGTCCTGTATATCCTTGCAAACCATGAACTACCCCTTGTAAAAATCACTGCCGTCATCCGGACCGGCAGCATGTATGATCCCCCTGAAAAAGAGGGTCTCGCAAAGCTTACCGGACAGGTGATGAGAACCGGCGGTATCGAAGGTATGACCGGAGACGCCCTCGATGAAGCGCTCGAATCCATGGCGGCAAACCTGACGATATCCGTTCAACGTGATTCCGGCGCCCTTTCGCTCTCTGTTTTGAGGGATGATCGGGAAAAGGGGCTGGAACTCTTTTCCCGAATCCTGAGGAAACCCGTCTTCGAGGCGGAGAAGCTGACCCTGGCCAAAGACCTCAAGATCGAGGAGCTGCGCCGGATTGCCGATGATCCACAGAAATTGGCCTTCCGTGAATTCGGCAGATTGTTGCATGAAGGCTCTCCCCGGGGGAGGCTATCAACGGCTGTCTCCATCAGCCGAATTCAAAGAGACGATCTGATCGCTTTTCATGATCGGTTCTACCATCCGGAGAATGTGATGATCGCCATCAGCGGTGATGTGAACAGGGGCGAGGCGGAGGCCCTTGCGACCCGTCATTTGGGGAACTGGCAACCATCAAAGGAGAAGAGTGAATCCTTGCCCCTTCCCCGGCCGCAGGAAGGAAAGTTCTTTGTCCTCACCAAGGATCTGACCCAATCGATCGTCATCTTTGGCTGGCTTGCCCCGGCAAAACAAGATGTCCAATCCTTCCCATTCGAGATCATCGACTTCATCATCGGCAGCGGCGGGTTCCGTTCCCGGATATTCCAGGAAATCCGAACGAACCAGGGGTTGGCGTATAGCGCCGGCAGTTTTTATTCCCCCAAAAATGGTTACGGCATCTTCGGCGCCTATACCCTGACGAAATCCGAATCAACGGTCAAAGTCGTTTCGCTGTTGCAGGGCATCGTCGAAGAGTTCGGCAAAAAGCCGATTACCGAAAAAGAGCTTGAAGGAGCAAAGAATTCGATAGTGAACAGTTTTATCTTTTCCTTTACCTCCACCGACCAGATCGCACTGCAAC